>Ga0134101_1000004_pt1 | contig 348857 bp, 324 predicted proteins | sample 12_3_2metaG_FD_94446 | JGI IMG/M metagenome (GOLD analysis project Ga0134101, IMG submission 94446) | Switchgrass degrading microbial communities from high solid loading bioreactors in New Hampshire, USA - 12_48_3.3_201_A2 metaG | ecosystem: Engineered > Bioreactor > Semi-continuous >...
ATCTGCTCCTTATATTTGTCTATTTTCTTTGTCCTGCTTTCTGCCTCCTTTAAAAGTTCTGCATATTCTGAAGGGGTTATATCCCAGTACTTAGTTACTGTCTTGTAATCCACCCCTAAATTTATTGCTGCCTGTGCTTTGTTAAGTCCTAAAGCCTTAAGTTCCTTGATTTTGCCAAACATTTGCCATCCCTTCAATTCTGTCTCTCCTTCTTATCACTGCTGTTTTAGCTTTTAAATCTACTGTAAGGTTAGCTCCTAAAGCATCTGTTATTATATTAACCGGAACAAATGTCTTTCCGCCTGTCTGAACACTTGCTTCACCTTTTACATTCTTTCCGTTTACATTATAAACGCCTGAACCGGCTTTGAAAGATACAGTTATTATTGTAGCATTCTTTAAGTCAATTGGAAGTTCAGCTGCAAAAACTGAAAACTGAAATATGGTAAAACACAACAAAAAACTAACAATCGCAAAAAATCTCTTCATTCTTTCTGACCCTCCTGAAGCTTTACACTCTAATTAAAAAAAAATATATAGCTAATTTGCATAGATAAGTAAAATTAACAGTACACTATTTTAACTCATCTAAAACAATATTAACGTTCTGAGTTTTACCATCTCTGCGTATATTCACTTTTATCTTGTCACCGGGAATTAGTCCTTTTAATGCCTCATTTAAATCGACTATTGTATTAACTTCTTTATTATTAACATTATAAATATAGTCATTTTTTTGAGACCGGCTTTCTCTGAACATGATCCATCTTTTACTCGGGTTATTTTTAAACCTGTTTTACTTGGAAGACCATATAAAGCAACATAGTCTTCTTCAAACTCAGCCCCCAGTGTTACCCGTTTAACTTTACCGTATTTGTAAAAATGATCAAGAACAAACTGCACAGTATCGACTGGAATTGCATAATTCATTCCCTGGGCGTTTATTCTTGATATGGAATTAATCCCGATTACCTCACCATTGATGTTGACAAGGGGTCCTCCACTATTACCAGGGTTTAAAGCAACATCAGTCTGAATCAGTTTATACTGATAGTATCCGTCAATACTTCTGTTAAGTCCGCTGATAACACCTACCGAAGCACTGTTCCTGTTTTGGAAAGATAACGGAGTACCTATGGCTATTGCAGTTTTGCCAATTACAATATCAGATTTCTTTCCAAACTTTGCAGGTACCAAACCAATTCTGTCTATTTTAATTTCTGCCAAATCCGAATCTTTATCTATATACTTTAGCCTGGCATCATAACCACTTCCATCGGATAGTACAACCGCAATCCTGGTCATATCTTCAACAACATGAGCATTGGTAAGGATTTCGCCACCAGACTTTATTACTATACCAGTACCTAAGGCCAGCCCTTCAGCAGATTTGCCTTCGGTTTTTACATTGCCTATAATCCCCACTACTGACGGACTTACAGATTTAACAATTTCAGGTATAATATCATCATTTTCAGATGATATATTCACTGTATTATTGCTTTGTGAAACACTAAAGTTTAACAGACTTGAAAGAGCATTGATATCAACATAGACTTTGTTGTTTATGGTTGTAGCCCCAACATTTGCAGGTTTACCATTAATATTGACTTTAATATTGGATTTACCTGAAGTTACTTGAATTGAAAATGAAAATAAAAAAAGGACTGTAAAAAATAATACGATTTTTGCTTTGCTATTTTTCATTTTAACCCCTGTGAAATGTTATTATTGATTAATATTAACATTATTTCACAGGAATTACAATAAATTTCGAAATTTTTATTCCATAATTTGCTGTGTTTCCCTACTTAAGTTATTAATAATTCTAAAATATGATAAATATATTTCTTACAATAAAATATGTTGTAAATATAATAAGAACAGATATCCAAAAGGATTTTCTTCTTGGTATTATTTTTAGCTTCCTTCCCAACAAACCGAACAATAATTCAACATAAGCCAACACAGCTAAAATAATTCCAAATAAAGGTATTGGATTGTATTTTAATGAGCCAATAATATCACCAGACAGCAGGTGCTGCACACTTCTGGTATTACCGCAGCCCGGGCAATATATATGAAGAAAAGTGTAACTGGGGCATCCTGGCAGAAGTGTTCCCAGATAATACAGCTCTTTTCTGAATGAAATAACAAGGGCAACAGATATAAATGGTAAAATAATAACTAAAAATATAAACCAGACTGGTCTTTTATTCAAAACAACCTCCATATCACTCAAATCAATCTGAGTATTAATATAAAATCATTTTAACTATTATACTCTTAATTTTTAATAAAAGACTGACGGAGGAATAAATTATCAAGTAAATATCATTGTATTATAAACTCCAATTTAAGTATGTTTTCCAATGATATTTCTCTGTTATGGTACAATTTCTTATTTTCAGTTTATTTATTGAAAATAGTTTATGTTATTCGGATAAAACTACAGTGTGACATGAAAATGTCACACTGCTTCACATTCTGTCGCATTAAAAAATCAAAATGGCTCTACCACACATCAATTTTTAAGACTATGCAGCGGTGCAGGGATCCTTCCACCCCTCTTAATAAATTCACTACTACTGAATGGATTGACTTTCATTACTGGACCAGATCCAAGTAAACCGCCAAATTCTACCTTATCGCCGATTTTTTTACCAGGTGCAGGAATTATTCTGACTGCAGTGGTTTTTTGATTAACAACACCGATTGCGGCCTCATCAGCTATTATAGCTGAAATAGTTTCGGCAGTTGTATCACCGGGAATAACTATCATATCAAGACCTACCGAACAAACACATGTCATTGCTTCCAGCTTTTCAAGAGAAAGAGCACCTGAGATTGCTGCGTCTATCATACCTGCATCCTCACTGACAGGAATAAATGCACCACTTAAACCACCGACATAAGAGGAAGCCATAACTCCACCCTTTTTTACAGCATCATTCAGGAGTGCTAAAGCAGCAGTTGTACCATGAGCTCCGCATTTTTCCAGCCCCATTTCCTCGAGAATATGGGCAACGCTGTCACCTATTGCAGGTGTCGGCGCCAAGGAAAGGTCTACAATACCAAAGGGCACATTTAGTCTTCTTGAGGCTTCCTGGGCAACCAATTGACCCATTCTGGTTATTTTGAAGGCAGTCTTCTTTATTGTTTCAGCTACTACTCCAAAATCTTCACCTTTAACCTTTTCAAGAGCACTCTTAACGACTCCCGGACCGCTTACTCCCACATTGATAACACATTCAGGTTCACCCACTCCATGGAAGGCGCCTGCCATAAACGGATTATCTTCTACAGCATTTGCAAATACAACAAGTTTGGCACATGCCAGTGCTCCGCTGTCTGCTGTCAAATCCGCACATTTCTTAATCACCTGCCCCATCTCTGCAACTGCATCCATATTTATACCTGATTTGGTAGACGCAACATTAACAGATGAGCAAACAAGCTGGGTTTCACTTAAAGCTTCAGGTATGGAAGAAATTAATTTTCTGTCCCCATTTGTATAACCTTTGTGAACCAGTGACGAATATCCTCCAATAAAATTCACTCCCACAGCTTTTGCCGCTTTGTCCATGGCCTTTGCAAATTTAGTATAATCCCCACTTTCACAACTTTCGGCAATAAGTGAAATAGGAGTTACAGATATTCTCTTATTTATAATTGGAATACCATATTCCCTCTCAATATCTTCACCGGTAACTACTAACTTTTCGGCATATTTGGTTATTTTATCGTATATTTTCTTACATGAAACATCAATATCAGGGTGAGAACAATCTCTAAGAGAAATACCCATTGTTATAGTTCTGATATCGAGGTTTTCTTTCTGAATCATCTTAAGCGTCTCAAAAACTTCAAAAGGACCTAACATAAGCCTTCACCTCATATTCTATGCATTGAATTGAATATATCCTCATGCTGGATCTGAATTTTTAACCCAAGCTCTACACCCTTCTTTTCAAGCTTATCTGAAAGATCATGAAAATGAATATTGCATTTTGAGATATCTACCAGCATTATCATAGTAAAAACGTCCTGTAAAATTGTCTGTGTGATATCAAGTATATTAACATTACTTTCTGCCAATATACTACTAACTCCTGCAATTATTCCCACTCTGTCTTTTCCAATAACAGTTATAATCGCTCTCATTCCTATCCCCATTTCCGGCAATGCCACTTTCTATTTTTCATAAATGAAATACTTACCTCAACAGGCTAGTATAAAAAAACTTATAAGTTGTATTATATAACTTTGTTATATAAATATCAATTCCGAACATACGTTTGATTTTTTATAAATCCTATGGTATAATTATGGTAATTTAATTACTTATGCAGCATATACTGTTTGCTTTGTAATATTTTGATAATTTTTTACGAAAAGCGGGACGACGATATATGAACTTACTGGAAAAACTCGGAGTTTTAGCTGATGCAGCAAAATATGATGTATCCTGCTCTTCCAGCGGCGGGACCAGAAAAAATCAAAATAGATTAGGAAACAGCCATGCTCCAGGTATCTGCCATACCTGGTCCGATGATGGCAGATGTGTTTCACTACTGAAAATTCTATTATCCAATGAATGTGTATATGATTGTGTATACTGTGTCAACAGAGCCTCAAATGATATTCCGAGGGCTAGCTTCACTGCTGATGAGGTTATTGATCTCACTATGAATTTCTACAGAAGAAATTATATTGAAGGTCTTTTTCTCAGTTCGGCTGTTTTGAAGAATCCAAGCCATACAATGGAACTCATACTGGAAATTGTCCGCCGACTAAGAAATGAGCAGGGTTTTTTTGGCTATATTCATGTAAAGGCTATACCTGGAGCTGATCCCAGGCTTATTCACGAAGCAGGTTTATATGTGGATCGTATGAGTGTAAATATAGAATTACCCTCAGAAAAGGGACTTGAGGTTCTCGCACCTCAAAAACCAGTTAAGACTTTATTAAAACCTATGCAGCAAATAAGTGAAGGCATAATGGAGCATAATGAACGTAAACCATCAAGATCCAACGGTGCAAACGATGGCTTTACCAATATCAATGTTATTTCAGGAGCACAAGGTACCTTTCCCGATAATTTGCCTGATGCCGATTTTTCCAGGCAGGATATTTCCTCCAGAAAATCTGGAAAGTATTTTGTACCAGCCGGTCAAAGCACACAGCTGATTGTGGGGGCAACACCCGACAGGGATTTAAGCATTCTAAAGCTATCTGAAGCCTTATACCAACGTTTTGCCCTAAAGAGAGTATATTATTCTGCTTTTGTCCCCACAATCTCCGACCCAAGACTGCCGGCCTTAATAAAGCCGCCTCTTTTAAGAGAGCACCGGTTATATCAGGCCGACTGGCTTCTTAGGTTTTACGGATTTCAGGCTGATGAGCTGTTAAGCAAGGAGAAACCCGACTTCGATCCCCAGCTTGATCCGAAGGCTAATTGGGCCTTAAACAACCTTCATCTGTTTCCCGTAGAGGTTAACAAGGTTGATTATGAAATGCTGCTTCGGGTTCCAGGTATAGGAGTTAAGTCGGCTCAAAGGATAATAGCAGCAAGGAGGGTCAGTAAGCTGGACTTTGATCACTTAAAAAAGATGGGGGTTGTCCTCAAAAGAGCTGCCCACTTTATTACCTGCCAGGGTAAAACATATGAAAGTTTCAGTCAGAATGAACATATTGTAAAAGAAGCACTTACTTCAGCAAAGCTACTAACCAGAAGCAAGAAATTTGTCCCCGGACAGATATCTCTGCTGTCGGCATTTGATGAATCCGGACTTGGAGAAAATATGTCGGACCTGTATTTATATAACTCACAGGACAGTACCAGGCAGTGGCTCAGTTATTACAACCAACCACAGGATGGGAGGCTGCTTATAAGTGATATACATTTATGACGGAACATGGGATTGCTTTCTCACAGCTATACATCATTACTATTACGACCATGAACAGGTTGTGAATATTGAATCAGCTTTAAGCTATATTCCAAATCTTATTGACCAATACAGAATTATTGTAAATGACAAATCAAAAGCAAAAGCTGTTGAGGAGGCTATACTGTATAAAATATCCTGTGAAAGTCTTGAGAATATACAGAAATGCTTCTTTTCAGAACTTCAAGGCCGTGAAATGTGGATATTGAAATATTTAAAACTGGGTTTTAAAATTGGTTCAAAAATTGACTATATGTTGGGTGATCAGACAGTACTAAACGTACTTACTCCTGCTCGTAAGGTTGGATCAGAATGTCACAGACTTCTGGGATTGTTACGGTTTGAGCTGCTGGAGAACAATATTTACTATGCAAAAATTCAGCCTGACCACAACATAATCACTTATATTTCACCACATTTTAAAGAGCGTTTTGCAGACCAAAACTGGATAATTCATGATACAAAACGAAATCTTGCTTCTCTGTATAATACAGAACGTATGGTAATATCCTATATGGATCTTTCAAACATACCTGAACTTCATTCCGATGAAATCAGATTTCAGGATCTATGGAAGAATTACTACAAGCACATCGCTATTAAAGAAAGATATAACCCAAAACTTCAGAAAAACTTTATGCCAAAACGCTATTGGAAAAACCTTACTGAGAAACAATAGCCTGTTTCGTCGACAGGCTGTTGTTTCTCAGTCCATAATGATTAGTCAATAATGATGAGTAAATAATGGATAATGCATATTCCATGTTGGATTTACTCTGATATTCCAGTAAATTATCCTGATCCAATTTATTATCTAATTTATTCTGATCTTATTGGTCACTACTGTTCACTATGTACTGGTTCATTAATTTCTTAATCAGTTTCTCGACTCTTTTAGTTTGAGCCTAAGTTAAGGCTTCCTTTCTCATAAACAAAACATCATTAAACTCCTTTGGTTTCAATGGAGTGATTTGAGCCAATGCCATCATACTTCCCCAAACCAGTCTGTTATTTTTAGACTATAAAAGGTTAATGAACTCAGAAACATTTTCAGCAATCAATTCAGGGTTTCTTCCACCAAATTCATAAAGAACTTTTATGCAATCATTTGCCACCTGTGTCTTTTTGCTTTTAAGACCCTCAACAATTTCTCTTATACCATTTGAATCTTTTGTTCACACAGCAGTTCTGCCAATTCAATATATGGTTTCTCATCGTTTCTTCCTGATAAATATGCTGTTTTCTCAAGCATTTTTAAACTCCTATAAATTGTACTTTCATTATTTACTGTTTTATGTCCTGATTACTCATATGAGCCGACAACAACTCTTCACCAGTTACTGATTTTAAATTTCACTTGTTCAGCAATCCTTCTTTTACTTATATCTTTTTATTCATGATCATTCAATATTATAGACGGTTCACTAATTCCTTAAATACATTTCCTCTCTGTTCAAAGTTTTTAAACATATCAAAGCTGGTGCTGGCTGGGGATAGTATTACACAATCACCCGGCACTGCTTCACTATATGCCTTTTTCACAACTTCCTCATAAGTGTTGCAGTGAATTATTTTAACTTCGCTTTCAATATCTGTCTGATGGACATAATTGTTATAGGCTTCTTCTATTCTTGGTGCAGTTGCACCTATAAGCAGCAAAACCTTTACCTTTTCGGCAATTACCTGTCCTAAAGGCTCGTAGGGTATTCCTTTATCCTTACCTCCGGCAATTAATATTACCTTGTTTTTAAAAGTGCTGAGAGCTGCAATTGTTCTTGAGGGACTGCTGTCAATAGAACTGTTATAAAACTTTACTCCGTTAATTTCCCTTACAAGTTCAATTCGGTGTTCTACTCCCTTAAAAGTAGCAGCCACTTTTGCGATAGTTTCAGGTTTTACATAATCAATTGTTGCCGCAGTAGCTGCCATATAGTTCTCAATATTATGGACTCCGGGAATTAATATGTCATTAACATCAACAATATCAACTTCTTTTTCTTTATCTTTAACAACAATTTTATTGTCCTTAATGACAACTCCTCTTTCAAGAGAAGCAGTTCTTGAGAAGTATATATATTTTCCTTTTGCTTCACTTGAAAACGCTTTGGTAATATGATTATCAAAGTTTAAAACAAGTTTATCCTCAGATTTTTGATAAAGGAATATATTCTTTTTTGCCTCAATATACTCCTGTAATGACTTATGAACGTCAAGATGGTTTGGAGATATGTTTGTAATAACTGCCACTGAAGGACTGTTTTTTATGGTCATAAGCTGGAAGCTGCTAAGCTCCAGAATAACCTTGTCTGATTCCCTGACTTCATCTATCTTACTTAACAGAGGGGTACCAATATTTCCGCCAAGCCAGCAGTTATAACCTTCAGCTGACATTATTTTATATATAAGGGTAGTTGTTGTGGTTTTACCGTCACTGCCGGTTACTGCAAAAACCTGAGCCGGGCATAAATCCAGGAAAACTTCCATTTCTGAAGTAAGCTCCGCACCATTTGCCACTGCTTCTGCAATCTCGGGTAAATCAGGTCTCATACCTGGTGTCCTGAAGATTAAATCAAACCCCTTTAGCTTTGACAAGTAACCACTGCCTACACTATATTTAACCGGCAATCCCTCCAGCTCCTGAAAAGCGTCCTTAAGGTTTTCTGGTGTATTTTTATCAAATGCCGTAACATCTACGCCCAAATTTATTAAGTATTTTATTAAAGGGATATTACTGATACCAATACCTAACACAGCTACCCTTTTATTCCTGATGTCTTTCTTAAACTGATCAAGTTTAACATTCATTATATTTCCTCCTAAAAAAAATATTAATTTTACTATTGATTTAATAGAACATTTATAGTACAATACATTATGCAGTTCGAGTTCACGCGGATATGGCGGAATTGGCAGACGCGCATGATTCAGGTTCATGTGAAAGAAATTTCATGCAGGTTCAACTCCTGTTATCCGCACCAAAAGAGTTTGAAATTAATTTTCAAACTCTTTTATTTTTACAATTGAAACTAAAATAGATCAACACTCTATTAATAAGAATTTTACCAAAAATCCCCACATTACTATTTTAGCCAAAATTGAAGTGATCTGCATCCTTGATATAGAAAAATGTCTTTAATGACTTAAAATTATACTTATTTGCCATAATAAGCTGCTCCGTACTGCCCACAAACAGAATACCCTGAGGGTTTAATGACATGTTAAATTTCTTGTATATATCATTTTTGGCCTCTTCTGTAAAGTATATAAGCACATTTCTGCACACAATCAAATCCATACCTGTTGGATAAGGGTCTCTCAAAAGGTTGAACTGCTTGAACTCAACACATTTCTTTACTTCATCATTTATTTTATAGCTGTCTCCCACAACAGTGAAATATTTATCCTTCATTTCCTTTGGAAGATTTTCTAAGCTTTTTGACGTATAAACACCATTCTGAGCTTTTTCAAGAGCACCTGTGTCAATATCGGTGGCCAATATCTTGATTGAGCTTAGAGGTAACAGCTTGTTCAATACCATTACTATTGTATAAGGCTCATCTCCTGTGGAACAGGCAGAGCTCCAGATATTAAGCTTTTTATTTCTGCTGAGAAGAAGCGGAAAAATTTCTTTTTCCAAAACTTCCCATTGATCAGGATTACGATAAAACTCCGAAACATTTATTGTCAGATAGTTAATAAATTCCTTATATAGATCCTTATTCTCCTTAATTGCCTGAACATAATCTTTGTATGTATCAAAATTATTCTTCCTGATTAAAGCATCAATTCTTCTCTTCATTTGTTTTTCTTTATAAAGAGTAAGATTTATTTTGGACATTTTAAAGATTTCCTCTTTAAAAGCCTCGTAATCCATAATTTATCCCCCTAATAAAGTATATTGCAAATATGTATCATATAATGTCATTATCATTTATGTTTCACAAGTATACCCTTAATGTTATCGTTATTATTTTATATATATTTTGAATAGTTTTTATTGCTATAATTAATTTTGTATATGAAATATATTAAGAAATATCTAATATTCAATTGTCGCAACTATTATTTCTGAATTCAGTACTGTCATATTTAAATAAAAGGATGTACCGAGGTACATCCTTTATTAACAGAATTATATTACAGGTTTTCCAAATCTGATACATTTTCGCCGATTGTATTGGTCATTTCCTCTTTGTGTTCTGTAGGAATTTCCTCTCCTGGTTCAACAGCTGTTTCTTCCTTCTTGGAACCAACAGGATCAATAGGATTTACTTCTTTAATACTCAGGCTTATTTTCTTGGCTTCAATGTCCAGTTCAATAATTTTTGCTTCTACAACCTGTCCAACTTTTAATGCATCACCTGGTTTTGCTAAACGAACATTGGAAATTTGTGATATATGAACCAAACCGTCAATACCCTGTTCAATTTCAACAAAAGCCCCGAATGGTACAAGTCTTACAACCTTTCCTGTAATAATATTTCCTACCTGATATTTCTCGGCTGCTTTATACCATGGATTATCTTCCGGTTTCTTGTAACCCAGGGAAATTCTTTTCTTATCTCTGTCAAATTCCAATACAGTAACAGTTATTTCATCCCCTACTTTAACAACCTCAGATGGATGCTTTATTTTATTCCAGGATAATTCGGAAAGATGTACAAGTCCATCTACTCCACCAATGTCTACAAAAGCTCCGAAATCCATCAGGCTCTTTACAACGCCCTTGTATGTTTTTCCTACTTCAATTGTGCTCCAGATTGCATTAGAAGCTGCTTCCTTATTTCTTTCAATTATAACTCTGGCAGAACCGACAACTTTTCTCTTCTGCCTGTTGACTTCTATAATCTCAACCTGTAAAACCTGCTTTACATACTCTGAAAGATCCTTAACGAATTTGTCACTGATTTGTGATGCAGGGATAAATACTCTTACTCCGCTGGCAATACCAATTACACCACCGTTTACCTTCTCAGTAATTTTTACAGTAACAGGTTCCTTGGTTTCGAAAGCTTTTTCAATAATCTCCCAACCCTTAACTGCATCAACCTTGGTTTTGCTTAAAACCACATTTCCTTCACCATCGTTAACTCTCACTACAAAGACGTCAATTTCCTCTCCAACTTTAAGTGATTTTTCAGGATCAAAGTCTGGATCATTTGAGAATTCCTCTATTGGAATTACTCCGTCAGATTTGTAGCCCAAATCAACAAAAACTTCACTTTGATTATATCCGATAATTCTTCCTTTAGTGATCTGACCTGTAGTCAATGTTACGAGAGAGCTTTCAAAGGCATCGGCAAAGCTCATTTCTAAATCCTGTTTATCTAATTCACTCATTTTATGAATAACCTCCTTGATTACCCAGTCAGGTGTTGACGCCCCTGCAGTAATACCAATTTTTTTTATTTTTTTTATATCAACCGGTGGAATATCACTGGCTGTTTGTATTTTGTAAGTTTTTTCACAATTGTTTCTGCAGATTTCATAGAGTTTATTGGTATTTGAACTATTTTGCCCACCTATGACCAGAACCATATCAACTTCTTTTGAAATCTTTTCAGCTTCAACTTGTCTTTTGTCTGTTGCATTACATATTGTATCAAATTTTATTACATTTTCAAACCTTTTATTTAAACTCTTTATAATTTTATCCCATTTACCTCGAATAAATGTAGTCTGTGCAACTACACATATTTTTTTTTCTATTTCAGGTAAACTGTTAACCTGCTCCTCATTTTCAATAATATATGCAGTATTATTGCACCATCCGTTTATACCAATTATCTCAGGATGATTTTTGTCCCCTATTATTATTATCTGATAATCATCTTTATATTTCTCATAAACAAGTTTTTGTATTTTTTCAACATAGGGGCATGAAGCATTAACAATCTCTAAGCCTTTTTCTTCCAGTTGTTTTAACGTATCAGGACCAACTCCGTGAGCCCGAATAACGACCTTGGCTTTTTCTTCAGCCTCGTCAGGGCTATTTATGACAGTAACACCATACTGGGTTAATCGCTCAACAACCTGTTCATTATTAATTATAGAGCCCAAAGTATATATTTTTCCCTTTGATTTTTTCACCAGATCAAAAACTATATTTACCGCGTTGTTTACACCAAAGCAGAAACCGGCAGTATTGGCTACAATAATTTCCATAATTAATTCCCCTGTTCTCCGGTCTATTCTATCTCATCAACTTTGATATTGGCATAATTATTATAAAAATAAATAATCCTGTCCACAACCTCATCAATACTTAGGTTTGTGGAATCTATCTCAATAGCATCTGCTACCTTGGTCAGCGGTGCAAAAGCCCTTGAGCTGTCATTTTTATCTCTGTACACCATATCTTCCTTAACTGACTCAAGGGTGACAGACTGCCCCTTAGCAATCTGCCCCTTAGCAATCTGCTCCTCATATCTTCTTCTGGCTCTTTCATCAACAGAAGCCGTCAGGAATATTTTCAAATCAGCATTAGGCAGAACATATGAGCCGATGTCACGACCGTCCATAACAACATCGTTCTCAGATGCAATCTTACGCTGCAATTCAACCATTTTTAATCTGACTTCGGGGAAAACTGCGACATTTGACGCACCTACTGAAACCTCGGGCGTTCTGATGGCCTCGGAAACATCCTGTCCGTCAAGAAAGATTTTTTGGAGATTGTCTTCATGTAAAATAGAGATATTAAGTGAATCCATCATATGAGCAAGCTCATTTTGATCTTTTGTATCAATATTACTTCTGATCGCCTTTAGTGCTACGGCTCTGTACATGGCTCCTGTGTCTATATAAATAAAACCTAATTTTTCAGATACTTTTTTTGCTATGGTACTTTTCCCGGCACCTGCTGGTCCGTCTATTGCAATACTTCTCGACATTACCGTCTCCTTTTATAACTTTCATTTTTATTTTCCGGCTAAATCAGGCCTCAAAACCACTGCATTTCTTAAATATACATGCTTCATTTCACTGTTGGCTTTGTCTGTGTTCAAATGAAGCAAAACTCTGATACAGCTTTTCAGGCTTCCCGGGACATCAAGCTCATTTGAACACATAAGCGGAACGTCGGTCAAGCCAAGTTCCCTGGCAGCTACCGCCGGAAAAACTGCATTTAGATCATTTGTCATTGAAAAAATTATACTTATTATATCATCTTGTTTAATATTATTTCTGTTAATTATTTCGTTAAGTAACTCTCTTGTCCCTTCCAAAATTGCATCTTTTGTATTTTCTGGAACAGTTATGGCCCCACGTATGGCTCGTACCTGCATTCTTCTAACCCCCAAATACGTGTTTTTCTGTGCATTGCAAATATGTTTGCTAACCAAGCATCCAAATCACACAACTCTGTGTCCCAGACCGATAGCAACCTCATTAAGGTTAAGAAGTCCAATTCCAAAAAATACAGCAACGCTTATATGATCCTTATACCTTGCTATACCTATCTTTCCTCCCACATTTAAACCAACGGCCTTGGGCATTATCTGAGAAATAGCTTCTCTTGTAGCTCCGGCAACAGCCCCCTGCTCTGCATGACTTTCAGTAATAACGCCTTCTCTTTTAGAAGAAACAACGGCTCGTTCAACAATCTTCATTACCGATGTAATAAACTCTCCACCATAGTCAACAGCAGCAGATAAAATACCAGACTGAGCAAATTCTGCCTGTAATTTCTTTTCGGATATTCTATCATTTGTAAGGGCTATTCTAATTGCCGCACTTGCTATTTCCTTACTACCAAACTCTGTCATATTTACCTCCCGGACCAGTTAAGTTATTTTGATACTTAACCGGCTTTGCAACCAAAAAACCTATACAAATTATTATATAGGTTTTTAAGTTATAAAACAATCTTTTGTTTACCTGTCGTTGAGGTATTTATTCCATCTGAACCTTTACTAACTTTCTAATATTGTTTTCTACCCTAATTACAGCATTTTTGCATTTAGCATTTATATTGGTGGTAATGGACTCTACCTTAACAACATGTTCTACAAGACTCTGACTCCCGTCTATTTCAATTACATCCCCATCCCTGACATTTATTATTGCTTCAGTTGAGTCAAATTGAGCAACTTTATCGCCGTTTACAAGAATTTTCAACATTGGGTCAGGGTCTTCTCCAAGTATTTTTAAGGTCATTTGCCCCTGGGTATACAGATATTCGTCTCCCTTCAATGGCAGTCCAATACTCTTATCATTCAGGTGCAATGTATTTCTGAAGGAGGGAACTGCCAGAATTATCTGAACGATTATCAATACTAAAAAGCACAATATACAGGTACCAAATAGTAAATTTTCCAAAAAAGTATTATTTTCACTTTGATCATGATTACTTTTAAACTTGAATATTTTTACTTTAATACTAATTACCCCCATTCACATTTGTCATATCGCTTATACCGATAATATGCTCAGTTTTGGGGTAAAATAGTCATCATTTCCTAAAGTCAGCAGCTCATTCCTGCCAAATATCCTGTTGAAAATGCTATAGTCAGATTGAAACCTCCTGTATATGCATCAACATCAATAATTTCTCCGGCAAAATAAAGGCCTTTTACTTTTTTTGATTCCATAGTTGATGGGTTAATTTCACTTACCTTTATACCTCCAGCTGTAACAATTGCTTCCTTAATAGGTCTTGCTCCCACAATGGTTACCTCAAGATGCTTTAGCAAAAATACCAGTCTTCTTCTTTCCTCTCTGGTAATTTGATGTACTGGTTTACTGGGGTCAATTTCAGTGAGAGAAATTATCACAGGAATAAGCTTCTGGGGAAGTAGTTCCTCCAGTGAGTTTTTAAACTGCTTTCTGCTGAACTTATCAAAATCACGCTGTACTCTTTCATCAAGCTTTTCTTCTGAAAGGGCAGGTTTTAAATCTATAACCAGTTTAATATCTTTAAAATCATATGAAAGCAAATGTCTGCTGGCACTGAGGATTACCGGTCCAGATACACCGAAATGAGTAAAAATCATTTCTCCAAAGTCGCTATATACCTCTTTTCTCTTGTTATTTTTAAATGTTACGGAAACATTTTTAAGGGATAAGCCTTGCAAATCCTTAACCCACTCCTCCATTGTTATCAAAGGCACCAGAGAGGGTTTAAGCGTTGTTATGGTATGCCCCAGCTTTTTAGCCATTTCATAACCGTCCCCCGTTGAGCCTGTCCCAGGATAGGACATACCTCCCACGGCAAGAATAACAGAATCAGCTTCAAGTACTGTACCATCTGCCAATTCAACTCCGCTTACTCTGCCATTTTCAGCTAAAATGCTTTTTACAGGAGACCTGGTTCGTACCTTTACATTGTTATTATTTAAAAATCTCATAAGGGCAGCTACCACATCCCTGGCTGAATCTGATACAGGGAATACTCTTCCTCCTCTTTCAACTTTCGTATCAAGACCAAGTTCCTTGAAAAATTCAATCAGATCCTGATTTGAGAAGGTGTAAAAAGCAGAATATAAAAAATTGCCGTTACCTGGTGTATTTTCAATTAGTCCTTCAATATCGGTATTATTTGTGATATTGCAGCGACCTTTACCTGAAATCAATATTTTCTTTCCAAGGCGGTCGTTTTTTTCACAAAGTATAACATTACTTCCTCTATGCGCAGCAATGCCTGCAGCCATAATGCCTGCAGGCCCTCCTCCGATAACTATTACTTGTTTTGCTTCCATTTAATGCCCATGTCCTCCTAAGCTTTTCATCATTTCTCGTCATCTTTTTCGTATACCTGGTATTCATCCCATATTTTTTCAAGCTTCTCAAAGGTATTGTACACATCATTTTTACGTCTCATACCTATTGCAACTATAAGTGCATTTATCAGGCTTAAGGGTGCAACAAGGGAATCTACAAATGAAGCCATATCACTTCTTGCCAACAGGGATAAATCAGCCGTTATTGCCAAAGGTGATTCAGCACTGTCGGTTATGGCTATAGTCTTTACACCTTGATTTTTTGCGAATTGCATAGCCTTTATAGTTCTCTTTGAATATCTGGGGAAGCTGATACCTATAACAACATCTCCCTCTTTTGCCCTTATTATTTGCTCAAACATTTCACTGACACTTGTTGTATGAACTAGTCTGACATTGTCAAAAATTAAATTGAAATAAAAACCTAAAAAACTTGCAAGAGGAGCCGAACTTCTTACACCAAGAATATAAATTCTTTTAGCGTTAAGAATTGTCTCCACAATATTATTAAACTCCGAATTATCTATCTGTTCCAGGGTTACTTTTATTTTATCCATGTCAGATTGCAGTACACTCTTCAGTATATTGTCTTCATTTATTCTGTTAGAAGATACTTCCATTCTCTGCACTGCTGTCAGCTTGCTTTTTATCAACTCCTGAAGAGCCTTCTGCAGCTTTGGGTAACCATCAAATCCAAGTTCAATAGCAAATCTTACAACAGTTGATTCACTAACGCCAACTATTTCCCCAAGCTTAGCTGCTGTAAGATAGGCAGCCTTATCATAATGGTTCATAATATAGTTTGCAATAAGCTTTTGCCCCTTGCTGAATTCATTATATTTCTGTTGAATTATGTTTATAAGATCACTATTTTTATAGGTAACGTTCATATTTCCTCCATATTTATATATCAGTAATTTGATTATGTAAATGTAAAGCTATTTTATAATAAAACATTAAATATTACATTTAATATTACCTTTCTGCAAGATAAAAATCAAGTCCTTGCATTTTTATCAATACTCCTCAAGTAGTCATCATAAGATGCTTCCATGAGTATATAAAATGCTTGTATTTCCGGAGCAGTAGCTGGAGCATTAAAGTCAGGTACTCCACAGGAGCCCTGAATAAGACCGTTGTCATCAACTCTTTCATAAGAAGCTAAACGCATTCTATCGGCCTGTAAGATATACTTTTTATCCAACCAGTTGTTTGTCACACCTCTGTAAATTGAATAACTGAGCATTTGAGCAGAATTTGAATCAATAAATGTCTGTGAATCGTCAAGTATATCATGAAACAATCCATTATCACACTGATAGTTCAAGCAGCCGTCTATAACCTCATTCAGATATCTCTTAAGCTTTTCACGTTCACTGTGCATGTATTCGGGAAGTTCCTTAAGTACTCTTACCAGCCCGGCTGCAACCCATCCGTTGCCAACTCCCCAATACAGTCCCCTTGAAAAACATTTATTATAATCATCCCACTGATGAGCATAAAGTTTTTTGTTCTGGTTAAAAAGATATTTTCTATAACCCTCTATTTGCTTAACAGCCTCATTATAATAGCCTGCCACCGCAAGAAATGGCGGACACATATAAAAGGAATCAACCCAGAACTTACCTTCATTTTCATTATGGTATATGATACCTTCCTTTGATTTTGGAGCTTTAAAAAGTAAATATTCAAGCATTTTTCGTGCTGCAGTCCTGAAAATTTCTTCTCCGGTTATTTCAGCAGCACGAAGAACAATCTCTCCGTTTGCAGCAGGATCTGTAACTGGTATTCTTTCATACTTCATACCCAATCTTCCATCTTTATATTGATTTGTCACTGCTTCTCTGGCCATGAGTATGGCCGTTTCTATATCTCCCTGCTCATAAAATGCCTGTGCTACCACTCCCTGTTCCCATGGCCATCGCTGCATGGTTAATACGGCTTTCTTTACTTTTTCCAAAACCTCTGTTCTATTCATAATTTTTCTCCATTATTATAAATTATTAATGAAAATTTCTGATTTTTCATCATAGAACGTGAATTCTCCATCATTATATTTTAATAAAGTCAATTAATCAATTTAATATGATTATTTATCTAAATTTTTTCTAATAATAAGAAACGATTATATTAAAAGTCAATGGAGTAAAACTTTATTATTAGGAGCAATATATGATTCAGATTGATGATGCAGGCAGCGGCAGTTTTGTGGGTGGAACCTGTATTGGATTCTACCGCCCTGAAACCAACGAATACTATTTTGATATTATACCTGCAGAGCTCTATGATATTGAAAACTTTAAAAAAAAACTTTATCTTGACTATGTAGTTGATATAGCTGAAAAGGCCTTTGATGCTCTGAAGGTTAATCAGCATGAGACAATAGAAATCTGCCGGGGTTACATGTTTGAAAAACTAAAGCCATGGCTGACTTCCAATGGCTACTGCTGGTATGTCACCCAAATTACAGGGAAAATCCAGGAAGTGGTTGAAAAAAACTTTGAATTATATACAGTTAAATTGGGGCTTCCATTAGAGTACATTAAATATACCCGTTATCCTTTCCATTTTCATAAACTGCTTAGATGGGTGCTATCGGATTACGAAAATCGTATCAACTTGTGTAAAGTAGGCTGGAAGAGTTGGCAAAAACTCAAAGATATACCTCTCACCATTTCTTATTCGAAGATGGAGCATGCAAATTACTGCTGTCTTAAATGCGGGAAACGTATAAAAAAAGGATCAAATATAGCAGTTCTTCAGTTTTATAGTAATCAACTGAATTATATATATCTCCATAAGGGATGTGAACAGCAGAAACTGATTATCGAAAACGAAAAATACAAATTTAATACTATAAATTCAGGGATTTAATTGCTATTAAGAGCAAACTTCCTGTAAAAAACTGAATTCCTGTAATCAAAAAACAGAAAGATACTTCTTACTGCCTTTAGGCCATGGCATTTCCGTGGAAATTAATGGAAACTAATGTAAAATAAATAGTAAAAACCTGCTATTATCAAAAAGTCTATTTGGTATAGCAGGTCTTTTACTATATTATTTATGGAATTTATATTAGGGATTATTTAGTAGCCTTTCGTTTGTCATTAATTAATTTAAAGCTTAGTTCTGAATCTCTCCAGCATACCATAAAGGCGCCATCTGTTCTGTTCATTGAGCCTTGAAATGTTACTGATGGCATACTGTTTACCTTCCATTGCACCTATTTCATTTACTGCAGCTGAGATAGCAGCCACAACTTCAGGATTTATGCCTTCTGTCTTCTGTACAGTATTATCTGCTTTCTGTCTGTCTTCTATTCTCTTTTTGAAGAACTTTTCAGCCACCTGAGGAAGCATTGCATATGAGAGAACATCCTCCTCCTGTTCAATGAATTCCTTAGCAGTTTCCCTTATTTTATCAAGTTCGGGCTCAATAAGATCAGCAGGTCTGCAGGTAATAGGCTCTTCCTCACCCAGAATTTTTGACTTGATTTCATCGCTGATTGGAGCAGGTGTTTTACCATATTCTCCTTTAACAATACCCTTTGATTCTTTCGGGACCATCTTGTATCTTTCACCGGTGATAACATTAAGTACCGCCTGAGTTCCGACAATTTGGCTGGTTGGTGTTACCAGTGGAGGATATCCGAAGTCTTCACGAACTCTTGGCACTTCCTTTAACACTTCTTCATACTTATCAAGTGCATTGGACTGCTTCAGCTGTGATACCAGATTAGAGAGCATACCACCCGGAACCTGATAAATAAGTGCATTGACATCCACTCCCATGACTTTTACGTCCAGGAGCCCACTCTCTATATACTTTTCCTTCAGTGGTCTGAAATAGTCTGCAATTTCACTAAGTAATGCCAGGTCAAGTCCTGTATCATATGGAGTGTTCTTCAGTGACGCAACCAATGGTTCGGTAGGGGGCTGAGAAGTTCCCAGCGCCATCGGTGATATTGCACAGTCAACAATATCAACACCAGCCTCAATTGCTTTGATATAAGTCATTGAAGCTACACCGCTTGTATAGTGAGTGTGCAGCTGTACAGGAATTTTTACATTTTCCTTCAATGCCTTTACAAGCTCATATGCCTGATATGGAAGCAAAAGACCTGCCATATCCTTGATACATATGGAGTCAGCTCCCATTGATTCAATTCTTTTGGCATCTTCAACAAACAGCTCCAGATTATGAACAGGGCTTACTGTATAGCATATGCATCCCTGGGCATGACCGCCTTCCTTTTTGCAAGCCTTAATAGCTGTCTCTATATTCCTCGGGTCATTCAAGGCATCGAAAATTCTGATTATATCCATACCATTGGCAATAGCCTTCTGTATAAAATATTCCACCACATCATCGGCATAGTGCTTATACCCCAGAAGATTCTGACCTCTTAACAGCATTTGCAGGGGGGTTTTCTTCGCTACTGCTTTAATTTTTCTTAGTCTCTCCCAGGGATCTTCATTCAAAAATCTCATAGATGCATCAAAAGTAGCTCCGCCCCATGCTTCCAGCGAATGATAACCCACATTGTCCAGTTTTTCAACAATGGGAAGCATATCTTCTGTTCTCATTCTGGTGGCAATAAGCGACTGATGTGCATCTCTTAATACTGTTTCAGTAATTCTAACTCCCATATCTGTCTCCTTTTAACACTGTCCAAGCTTTTTTACTCGACATTTATTCAAATAGTGATAAAATTCCGCTATTGACTTTTCAAATCAAACAACTTATTTGAACCATCTTTCAAATATTAAGCAATAGTAACCATTACCTCACGGGCTGATACAGACTTACCTGGTTCAACATACAATGCAGTAACCTTTCCATCGATAGGAGATACAATTTCGTTTTCCATTTTCATAGCTTCCAGAATAAGTAGTACCTGTCCTTTTGTTACTGTATCACCTACCGCAACTTTAACCTTAAGAACAGTTCCAGGCATTGGAGCAGCAACATCTCCGGCACTGGCAGCCACTGGTTGTGCTGTCTTTACAACCTGTTGTCCTGCTGTTGTTTTTGTTTTAGGCTTTACAGCTGCAGGTGCCGCCGCTGTGCTTGTTCCGCCTATTTCCTGAACTTCTACCTCATATGGGGTTCCGTTCACCTTAATTATATATTTTTTCATAGTATTTCCCTCCAACACATTAATTTCACTAAATTACCAATCTATGCCCTTCAATAAATAAACATTCAACTTCCAATTTAACTTATGATAACGCATACACAAAATAGGTTTCAAAACTCATTGCGACAGTTTGACATACAATCTCTTAATTCAAGTAAAGCATGAGCCTGGCTGTCATTACTAATCAGTATTTATCCTGTACCAGTCGCTACTGATAGCTATTCTTCACCATATATCAAATATAAAATATAAAACTTCAAACTTCCAACCGCCAACTTCTAAAGAGGTATATTTCCATGCTTTTTGGCTGGCCTGTTTTCCCTCTTTGAACTCAACATTTCAAAAGCCTGAATTATTTTTACTCTTGTCTCAGAGGGTTCAATAACATCATCTATATAGCCTCTGGCTGCTGCGACATAAGGATTGGAGAATTTATCCCTGTATTCAGCTATCTTTTCTTTCCTTGTCTCAGATGGATTTTCAGAAGCAGCTATTTCCTTTTTAAAAATAATGTTAGCAGCCCCATCAGGTCCCATAACCGCTATCTCAGCAGAAGGCCATGCAAATACCATATCTGCTCCAATGGTTTTGCTGTTCATTGCTATATATGCTCCACCGTAGGCCTTTCTCAGAATAACATTTACCTTTGGTACAGTTGCCTCAGAGAAGGCATATAGCAGCTTAGCACCATGTCTGATGATGCCGTTGTGTTCCTGGGCAACCCCCGGAAGGAATGCAGGAACATCTGTCAGGGTCAGAAGTGGAATGTTAAAGGCATCACAGAAACGGACAAAACGAGCTGCTTTATCAGCTGCATTCATGTCCAGAGAACCTGCCATTACTTTAGGCTGATTTGCTACTATACCAACCGATCTTCCATTTAATCTTCCAAATCCTATAATTATATTTTGGGCAAATGCCTGGTGGATTTCCATGAAATCACCATCGTCAACAATTTCTTCAATAATTTCGTACATATCATAGGGTTTATTGGATTCCTCAGGAATAATATCGTTTAGCCTTTCAATTATCCTGCAGGCACTATCTGAAGTACCATAATACAGAGTATCAGAAACATTATTGTCTGGTAAAAAGCTTAAAAGTCTTTTAATATCTTCGATACATTCTTCTTCATTGGCAGATTTAAAGTGTGCAACACCACTAATTGCTGTGTGTACATCTGCCCCGCCCAGCTTTTCAACGGATACATCTTCACCAGTAACCGATTTTATAACCTGAGGGCCTGTTATAAACATCTGGCTTGTATTTTCAACCATGAAAATAAAATCTGTTATTGCCGGAGAATATACAGCACCACCAGCGCAGGGCCCCATAATTACTGAAATCTGTGGAATAACACCTGAAGCAAGAGTATTTCTGTAGAAAATATCACCGTAGCCTGAAAGAGCATCAAGGCCTTCTTCTATTCTTGCTCCTCCTGAATCATTTATTGCTATGAAGGGAGCTCCCATTTTAACCGCCATATCCATCACTTTTGTTATTTTTTTTGCGTGCATTTCGCCAAGAGAACCGCCGATAACTGTAAAGTCCTGAGATGAAACAAATACTTTCCTGCCATTTACGGTACCATAGCCTGTAATAACTCCATCACCGGCAATCTTCTTTTTTTGCATACCGAAATCAATACATCTTGATTCAATAAAGGCATCTATCTCAACAAAGCTGCCCTCATCAAAAAGCATATCAATTCTTTCCCTGGCTGAGAATTTACCTTCTGTATGTCTTTTTTCAATCTTATCCTGTCCACCACCTAAAGCAATGGCCGCTTTCATACTTTTAAGACTTTCAATTTTTTCTTTCTGTGACATATTAACCTCCTTAGTCCTTATGGCATCCAGCTGCATAATTGACTTTCAGCCGTCAACTCGGCCAAAATATAAAGAATTTTTACATTTTCATTTTAATGTAAAGAAATTTATCTAATCCTATTTACTCTTTAACAATGTAATAGATACTTTCCTCTTTTACAGGCAGCAAGAAATTTACTCAAGCCCTGTTGGAAAGTATATGGTAAAAATTTCTTCTGTAATTGATAACTTTAAAATATTATTAGTTATTATTACCTAGTAATAATTATATATTACCAAAAAAAGCATGTCAATAGAAATGCTTTTTATTGCCAATCCTTCAACTTATTTGACACTTGATAATATATATTGGAAAATAACGGAAAATACTTTTCCGAAACCGTTATTAATCGACGATCTTTTGATACCGGAAGAAAAGAATATAAACAAGAAGCCCCCAGGAAAATGAATATTTTCCCAGGGGCTTTCGATTATTTCATGCTATTTGATTTTCTCAATGCAGATCAAAATTGGAGGACAATTTATTTGGTTAACAAAATCGGTTCTCATTACTGTATATTTCTTGCAATCAATAGTTTTAATAAAATCCATGACCTGGTTTTTCTCATCAAAGCCACTGTCTCCCCCATAATACACAACTATACTTATAATACCATGTAATGTAAGAAGTTCCATTCCTCCCTTAATGGCTTCAATGGTAGTAGAACCCTTAGTTCCTATTGAATGATCTCCTCCAGGCAGGTACCCGAGATTAAACATTATAGCTTTTACCGGCTGGGTTATGTATTTTTTTATATGCTGGTGCCCATCATTAATGAGCTCTACTCTGCTTATGAGCTGCTTATCCTGAAGTTTCTTTTCTGTTGACTTAATTGCTTGTTCCTGAATATCAAAGGAATATACCTTCCCCTCCTCACCTACAAGCTCTGCCAGAAATACAGTATCATTTCCATTGCCTGCAGTTGCATCAACAACCAGATCTCCTTTTTCAACTACGCTGGATATAATTTGATGTGACTGTGTTAAAGAGTTTTTTAGTATACACATAATAACCTCCGACATATTCCAATATTTTAATTACAAGATATCAATAAATTGTTTATTTTTTTTAAATATTGATTTGCCTTCCAATTGCGGCATACACACCTCTGTGATATAATCAAAACACTGAAAATTAATTACTAAAAGGAGAGAAAACTCATGGATAATCCTACAGAATTCAACCATACTGTTGAAAATACTCCCCCGGAATCTGGTTATAACAATAATATCCAAAACAATGTGTACAATCCAAATACCAATTATCCAAATAATAAATTCAACCCTGGGTACATAAATAACAATAATAACTTCTATAATAACCAGAGTACAGTTATGGCAGCAAATATTATTGACAGCCTTTCAGGCTGGATGAAGTTTTTTGGTATATTCACACTGGTAATTGGAGTTATATCATGTATTGGAATATTTTCAGCTGCTATTGGAATACCATTGATTTTTGCGGGTATTGCCCTGACAAATGCCTCAAAAAGCTTAAAAGCCTATAAGGAAAGCAATAATCCATTTTCCCTGAATGATTTCTTTACAAATACAAACAAATTTTTCAAAATCCAAGGTATCCTTGCAATTATTGGGATTGCCTTCGCAGTAATCTTAATTGCTATTTTATTAATAATCGTTATTGTTGGAATGTATTCTTTTTCAAACATTTATTAAAGGCTATTCACTTCATCTGAAGTAAGCATCCTCCATTTTCCCAACGGTAAATCCCCAAGAGCTATAGGCCCTATTGAGATCCGCTTTAAGGATAAAACCTTGTGGCCTATAGCTTCACACATCTTTCTGACCTGTCTGTTTTTTCCTTCGTGAATAGTAACCCGAATAACTGCATTTTTATCTTTTACATCAATAATCTCAATTCCCGCAGGAGAAGTAACATAATGGTCTATTTTTAATCCAGTTCTAAACTGCTCTAACTCAGATTTTGTGGGCACACCTGAAACCAAAGCTTCATATACCTTGTCTATTTCATGTTTGGGATGGGTCAATCGATATGTAAACTCACCGTCATTTGTAAGAATAATGAGACCTGAAGTATCATAATCCAATCTTCCTACAGGATATATCCGGCACTTAATTTCACTGACTAAATCAATAACAGTTGGCCTTCCAAATTGGTCCTTGACTGTTGATACATAACCCTCTGGTTTATTAAGAATAACATATATTTTATCCTTTGATTCATGATTTAAAATTTTTTTGCCGTCAACAGAAACAGTATCATTTTCATTTACCATTATGCCCATATCGGTCACTATTCTGCCATTAACAGCTATTCTTCCCTGCTTAATCATTTCTTCCGAAGCTCTTCTGGAGGCAACACCGGCATGTGCCAGAAATTTCTGCAGTCTCATAGGCTCCATAAACATACCCCGCAATTCTTCTATAAATGTACTTCTATTATTTATTTAATTTCTTCTGTAAGGCTATACATCAATATCAATTATTTTATATTATATGTGATATGTTAATCAAGAAAATCAATACAGCCTTCAATATATAGATAATATATTAGTTACTAAATGTAATTAAAAAAGCGGGGTTAGCTTCCCGCTTTTCTATTTCTGTCCATTATTATTGGAGTTTTGAGCTGTACTCTGATCGTCCTTCTTGTTGCAGCTTTCATTTTTTTTAGACATTTTTTCCTTTAAAGCTTCATTAGCTTTTTCAACAAGTTCTGGAATCAAATCCATTATCTTTTCAAAGGTTGAATTAACATTAACGGGAAGAAGCTTAATATGATTTTGACCGCATACCATAAATGCAACAGGATTAATTGATACACCAGCACCACTGCCGCCTGCAAACGGAAACTTTTTTTCACCCTGTGAACCTGAGGATTCTGTATCTGATGAATAATCTCCTCCGCCTGCAGCAAAACCAAAGCACACTTTAGATATTGGTATTATTACTGTACCATCGGGAGCCTGAACAGCATCTCCAACTATGGTGTTTACATCTACCATTTCTTTAATACTTTGCATTGCTGTAGTCATGAGACCTTCTATCGGATGATCTGACATCAGCACCACCACCTTTTCTATTTTTTATTCTCAATTTAATTATTTCTTTCACTATGGATATAATATTTACAATTTTTAGGCTAAATATGCAATCGAATTCCAGTTTCCAGATTTTTTCCTCGAAGTCTGCATCAATTTTAATTTCTTTTTCTTTTACATCAATATTGTTAAAGAGCCTGCCCGGGATAAACCCTGTCAGCGTCCAAAGGAGTCCATATAGCAGGGCAGTATAATAGGCATCTCCCGTACCCTCTCTGATATGCAGCTTAAATCTTTTCAAAATTACACTTTTAAAGAAAAGCTTAATTAATAACCAGGTACTCTCTCGAAGCTGATTAAAGTCTAATTTTTTATGGATTTTCTTTGGTTTTTCTTTATTCTTTTTATCTCTATTGCGGGGATATACCATGATTTTTTTGACAGGATATTTTCCCAGCAGATAAACAGTTACATAGACTGAAGATACCAGATTGTCCATCTTTATGGTAAAGCCTATGGTAAGTTTACATTGCCCTAATATTAAAACTATTATTACTATAATAACAAAAATAAAAATAACCACGAGAGATATCACCTCCTGGTTATTTTTGACATATATTTTAAATTTGAATCAATTCATATAATTCCGATGGTATAAAAAACGCTGATTAAAACTATTTTAATTCTTCGTCAATAATTTCATCCAGATTCAATTCACTTAAGTCCTCAATATCAAGCATTGGTAAATCCCTTATTGATTTAAAACCAAAACATCTCAGGAATTCATCTGTTGTTTCATATAGCCTTGGTCGGCCCGGGATATCCAACTTACCTGCTTCTTTTATCAAATTTCTTTCCAGCAGTCTTGTTATGGCACTGTCGGAATTAACTCCTCTGATCTGCTCAATTTTACCTTTTGTTATAGGCTGATTATAGGCAATTATTGATAAAACCTCATATGCTGCCTGGGACAAAGCCTGTTTTTGCCTTATCTGATATAGCTTTGCAACATAATCATAATAATCCGGGTTGGAACACATCTGATACTTATCGTTTAATTCACGGATAATAATTCCTTTGTTTGCGCTGTTGTATTTGTCAATAAAATTTTTCATCAGGTTTCTGGCCGTTTTTCTGTCCAGTTCAAGAATTTCGCATATCTTATCAAGGGATAATGGATCTCCGTAAGAGAATATAAGACTTTCTATTATGCTTTCAATTGTACTTATATCCATTTAAAACTCCTTCACATTTTTGTCAATCTCATTGTATAAATCAATATTATCTTTTTCGTTATCAGACTCTCTGTTACTGATTATATGAATATCAGAGAACTGTTGCCTTTGGACTATTCTTATTTTTTTCATTTTAGCAAGTTCAAGTATCGCCATAAACCCAGTAACAACTTCTGTCCTGGATTTGGTTTTCAGCGAAAACAGTTCAGAAAACTTAAAAGAAACTTTGTTCAAGAGTAGTTTGATAACATCTCTCATTTTACTTCTCAATGAAACCTTCTCATGTTCTACAAGCTTTGTTATATTTTTAGCGCCTGCATTTATCTTTTTTTTATTTCTGTCAAGAATGGCCAGATACTGTTTTCTAAGTACCTGCGGATCAATCTCCAATATTTCCTCTCTGACCGGGAAATCAAGTTTTTCAGGCAGTCTGTAAACAACAGTATCCCACTTTTTTTCCAGTTCCTTAAGCTCTTTTGCAAATTCCTTATACCGCTTGTACTCAATAAGTCTTTTGACCAGTTCTTCTCTCGGGTCAAGTACCTCTTCCTTCTGCTCCTTCTTGTCAGGCAAAAGCATTTTTGACTTTATGTGCAGTAAAGTTGATGCCATTACAAGAAACTCGCTTGCCACTTCAAGATCAAGCTGCTGCATGGCATATAAATAATCAAGGTACTGATCTGTAATAGTATTTATTGGTATATCATAAATGTCCACCTGATTTTTTTCAATCAGATGGAATAACAAATCAAAGGGGCCTTCAAAATTATCCAGTTTAAGTGTACATGCTTTTGTAAGAGCGCTTTCCATTTTTTCTCCGTGCCTGCTTAAGCTTTCTTTTTATCAATTATGGTTAGTCCTATTCTCACTTTTCATTAGTCAGAGTAATGCTTATTACGCATTAACCTCTAAATATGTATTTATGGTTCTATTTTCCCAACCAATTTATATTATCACAAGTAGGGCAATAATTACAATATTAATCAACCCGATAGACATTTTATCAAACTTCACGTAAAATAAAATAATCATCTATAGGTGTTTAGCGGAGGTTTATATGCTTGATAATTTTGATTTGATATATACTCTACTTACTCTTCCGGGGTTACTTGTAGGTTTTGTGTTCCACGAGTTTGCTCATGCAAAGATGGCCGACCGATTAGGTGATCCCACTCCAAGGACCCAGGGAAGAATTACTCTTGACCCCAGATCACATATTGACATTATAGGATTTATTGTAATGTTGATTGCTGGATTTGGATGGGCCAAGCCAGTTATGACCAATCCCGGATATTATAAAAAACCAAGAAGAGATGATATATTGGTTTCTGTTGCAGGTCCATTTATGAATTTGATTATTTCCATAATATTTCTTTTTATAATGAAAATTTACATATTATCGGGAGTATTTACTAATAATCAGTCTCTTTGGAATAATATTTATATATTATTATTTATAACTGCCAGGATAAATGTTGTACTGTTTGTTTTAAACATGATTCCGTTCCCTATGTTTGACGGATATCATGTAATTTCAAATCTTTTTAACACATGGAGATATCGTTTTTTTAACCTGCTTGAACAGTATGGAATGGTTATATTCATTTTGCTGGCCATTAGTGGAGTTTTGGGAAGAATAATATTGCCAATTGTTAATGTTGTCTTCAATTCTTTATTTAACCTTATATTATAATTGTCATATTTATGTACCTATAATTCGATTAATTTTAGTATTTTGTGTATCATTTGCAAAAGTAATTTCATCTCAGAACCATTAACAGTAGCTTTTGCAAATGGAAATTATATTTTCAAGTGACCAAAGTATATTGTAAAGAATTATGCCATATTAGTTTTTTAACTTATTATAAGTGATTCACTTAAAATACTTTTCTGATATATGTGCTCCGGTTTGAATAATGTATCGAAAAAAATAGGAGAGCTACGCTCTCCCAATGCTAAACCATCTTATAACCAACCTGGTGAACAGTTTTTTAAATGTTACCCTGTTAACACTTTCATTTGCCACAAGGTCGTATCTACCTACTTCTTCGCTGTCAATTTTATATATTATTTCTCCTACCTTCTGATCCTTGAGTATAGGGGCAGTTAATTCAGGTTCCAGTATTACTTCCTTTTCAATTTTTCCCTTTTCACCTTTGGCAACCAATACACTTGTGTCACTTCCATAGGCGGCAGTAACCTGAAGCTTTGTACCTTTTTTCACAACAATATTTCCTACCAGCTCTCCCTTTTTATCAAGGGCAACTCTTTCATAATTTGCAAAGCCATAATCCAGTAATTTTCTCGCTTCTGCGAATCTTGTATTGGAATCAGGCTCTCCAAGCACTACTGCTATAAGCCTTAAATTATTTCTTTTGGTAGTTGCAGTAAGGTTAAATCCAGCTTTGCTAGTAAAACCAGTTTTCAAACCATCAGTATTTGCATAGAAACGGATTAATTTATTTGTGTTATCAAGCCTGAAGGTGCCGTTTCTAAAGGTGTCCTGCCAGGTCCCTGTAAACTGTAAAACTTTAGGATGCTTCATAACCAATTCACGGGACATTATTGCAACGTCATAAGCAGAGCTGTAACCGTCATCATTAAGCCCGGTGCAATCCAGAAACTGTGTATCTTTCATTCCCAGTTCAGCTGCTTTTCTATTCATTTCTGCAACGAAGGTTTCCTCACTACCGCTGACTTTTTCCGCAAGAGCAACTGTAACGTCATTTGATGAGTGAATTGCAAGTGCCTTCATCATTTCTGTAACAGTAAACTCTTCGCCGGCTTCAAGATAAGCCTGTGAGCCTCCCATACCTGCTGCATATTCTGATACACTGACTTTATCGTCAAAGGATAGTTTTCCCGAATCTATAGCTTCCATTACTAAAAGCATTGACATAACTTTTGTAACACTGGCTATTGGAAGCCTTTCATGACTGTTTTTTTCATTAAGTATTTTTCCTGAAGCTGCATCCATTAAAACAGCTGATTTAGCCTTGAGGTCCAATACATTTGTTTTTTCTACAAGTTTATTTACCGCAATAGAGTCATACTTTGCAGAAGCCTCAACTGATGCTTCATCAATATCAGCCAATACTGCTGCAGGCATAAGTAATATAGCTATTATTAAGATGTATCCCATTAACGACTTTTTTCTCACCAGGGTCCCTCCAGTTTATTAACTAGTCACAGTCAATTGCTTATTATATAACAGCAACTGACTTAAGGTATATCTGTCCTAGTTAATTGTTATGCTTAAACGCGGAGGGATATTCTGTTAATTTTAAAATATTTTCTGCAATTTACTGTTGAAATCTCATTAACTGGTTCATTTACACCAGTATTAATTACTTCTTAGTCCTCTGCCTTTTCTTCTTTGACATCTAATATATTTGACCCTTTACCTTCCCTCTGTATTCTGTTATTTTCATTGATATTACTTTGAGATGCATCAATAACTGTACATGAAGTTAGTAAATGAAGCATGATTAAGAAAATACTCAACCTATAATGTCGGTATAAAAAAGTTCTGATAACTCTATGTCCTTTACGAATATTACCGGATATAAAAATTGAATTTTCATGTAATCTTTCACCATTTATTTATATTTTGCAGCTGAAAAGTCTGCATAAAAATACGCAAAAAATTTACTGAATGTGCAGTTAACACCTACTTTTTTGATATTTCATTTTCATATAAATATTTCAGTTCATCAATGATATCTTTACTTAAGGCCCTAAGTCCAATTCCTGTTAACAGACTTATAAGAAATATCCCAAAGGAAACAAACATAAGGATGGTATATCCAGGATTATTCATAATACCATACCTTAATAATTCTTCTCCACCATGTGAAAATCCAATGAAAGATAGAAATAATGAAATTCCCGAAAAACAAAACATTACAGTAATTACTTTTTTTGCTCTCTCCAATTTAAACATAAAAACCTCACCAGGCCACTAGCTTTATCTTTCAACAGGTGCCGTGATTTCTATATAATTACCTTAACTATCTTCAAATTCGGCAACCCAATTTACTCCAATCTGCTTTAGTGGTAAAACAACTTTAAGTTTTGATAATTTATTTTTCAAGATCTCAAGACTATTGACCTCAATACTTGGTAAACAATTATTGCTAAAAGTATGGGGCTCATTCATCTTTGATAGGCAAATAACCCTATACGAAAACCTTTAATGTCAAACACACTATATATGTCATTCCGAACAGTAACTCTTTGCTCAAAAAACTCTTAGTAATAGTTTATGGCTATATCCATATCATTAACACAGAGGTAAAGTGATTTTATATTACAATCCATATGATTTCTCCTCTGATCATATCCAGAATAAATAAATAAATTATAATATCAAATTCTGTATATAATAAGTAATTTTATATATACTGTATTTCACTGTCAACTTGTAATTATATATTTAATATGGGATAATATTACAATTAAATAAAAGATATCACACGCCAATCAAAATAAAGGAACGGAGTAGTATATATGAACATTGAAAAGATTTGGACTGATTGGAATAATAATGACACGTTTTCCGGAGTATTCTCTGTCATTGGTGAAGAAGGCATAATTTTTGAAAAATGTTGTGGCTGCCGCAATATAAGTGAAGGACTTCCAAATAACAGAGATACATCATTTGGAATAGCATCCGGTACTAAGCTGTTTACAGGGATAGCTATTTGTAAACTGATTGATGCAGGAAAACTGTCGTTGGATACAAAACTTTGGGACATCCTCCCATATGATTTGGGCAAGATAGATAAGCGGATAACTGTGTATCATCTTCTTAACCATACTTCCGGAATAGGTGATTATCTTGATGAAGAGATGCCTGACTCTTATGCCCATGAACAGGATTTGTGTAATAAATATCCGGTTTATCTTTGGGAAAGATTAGATTACTACTTGAAAATGATCACACCTCTTCCGCCTAAATTTGAACCTGGTGCGCGGTTTAGCTACTCCAACGCTGGGTATGTTATGCTGGGTTTAGTTATTGAGGCCGTTGCCGGAAAGCAGTACCAGCAATTTATAACCGATGAAATTATCTGTCCTCTTGGTCTAAAGCATACTGGATTTTATCGTATGGACTCCCTTCCGGCCAATACTGCCTTTGGATATTTTAAAGATCCAGCTTCTGGCCTGCTGCGGACTAATATTTTCAGCCTTCCTGTTATCGGCGGTTCAGATGGTGGATTGTTTACCTGTGCAGAAGACCTGGATATATTATGGCGGTCTTTATTTTCAGGTAAAGTTTTGTCAGAAAAAGTTCTTCAACTCTTTTTAAAACCTCATATAGTAATAAAAGAAAGCAAAAGCTATGGTTTAGGTGTCTATATATATGAAAAAAGTAATAAATTCGCTTATTATGCTGTAGGAGGCGATTTTGGTGTCGACTTTTTTACTGTCTATATCCCAACACAAAAAATTACGGTATCTTCATTGGGAAACACAGAAGTAAATACATATCCTTTATTAAATACCATACTATTAAATATATGAACTTATTTAATTTTTCATCATTAAATCTACTGAATAATATGAACATCTTTTAATCTAACTCAATATCAGATAAACACTGAATGTGACTGAAGTTTATCGCAGGTTAATTCAGAAATAAAAATACCGCAAATCTGTAGTCAAATATGCGGCACAATTAAAACAAATCATAATAATCTGTTAAGACTCAATATAATCTTTAATCATATTAGTAAATATCCCAGTTTTTTGTAGTTCATAAAGACTACATAGCTGTAAATTCAGCTAATGCAGCTAATACAAAGATTTAACCTTTAAATGCTATTGCATCAAGTTGAAATAGAAGCCCATCCTGCCCACCGCTGTGAGCAAACTCTGTTTGTATTGACTTTCTGGCAGGATATTTACCCTTAAACCTTTCTTTAATAATCTTTTCCATTACAGGTATATTCCAAACATCTCTAAACAAGCAATCAAGCTTTACAACCGATTCTAATGTGAGTCCCACAAGCCTTAGCCGTTGGCTCAGATTGTCAAAGGCACCGTTAATTTGATTTTCAATAGATTGACCAATGTTTCCTATGCAATAGTTTATAAAAACAAAATCTCCGGCTTCTACAATTCCGGAATGTGCCCATTCCTCATTTACATCGTATCTTTTTATTTCCCTCATATGCTTCTCTCCTTCTGTGTTTTGATATTATAAATTATACAAAAACAATTGTGACAGCTATATGTCACTAATCTTTGTATAATTCTATAATTTCACAGGCTTTTTCAACCAATCTGTTCTTTAATTCTAATGGTTCCAGCACCTCTACCTGGTCTCCAAAGCCCAGTAACAGAGAAAACCACCATCGTTCATTTTCAGGAAGGTGAAGAGAAACGATACAATTTCCATTTACATGTTCTTCCAAAATTATACCCTTAAGATATTCCATTACCGGTATTTTAGCTTCAGCCTTACAGAGAAGCTTTATATCCATATAAGTACGGCTGTCATTTTTCCAATTTGCTTCCAACAATTCCGAAATATTAGATTGTCTTCGAACGAATGATATTTTAGTTACCGATAGGTTGCGTATGCGACTTAATTTAAAAATACGATATGCATCTTTATATGTACAAAAACCAAAGAGATACCATGAATACCATTTATAGGTCAAGGCCAATGGTTCTACCCTTCGACGCTTTGTTTTATTTTCACTGTCAGTATAGTCAAACTCAACGACAAATTCCGTTGAAATTGCCTCCTCAAGCATCTTAATATATTTTGAAATATTTTCGCCCTCTTTAGCAACACCAAAATCAAAATATATAATTTGCTTATCATTTTGGTATTTACTTGTGGAAATAAGCTTTTCAAGGGTTGCTTCCAGCTTTTTGCTTTCATACGCCGAACACAATCCTTTCAGTGCTGTTATAATAAACATATAATCATCCATACTGGTAATCTGTTTATTAAGTTCAAAGGTTTTGAGTATTTCATATCCTCCACTTGCTCCTGTTGATGATGAAATAGGAATTCCTGCCATACAGAGAGATTCCATATCGCGAACAATAGTTCTTACCGATACTTCAAACTTGTCGGCCAGTTCACGTGCCGTAACTGTATCTCTATTCATGAGATACATTATTATTCCTATAAGACGGTCGATTTTCATACAATCACCTGCAAAAATAGTTAACAACATTTATACTATATTTGTAATAAAATGTAGTCAATATTATTTTTACTGACAAAAATACCGCAAATATTATTAAATTTATTCGCCCACTTTGCCATCTCCGTCCCGATCGTCCATGTATTTGTACAACCAATGATCCTTTGTAATTGGCATTTTGAATCCGGCTGCTTTAGCTTCGGCTATGGTTACCTTACCATCATTATTTTTATCAACAGAAGCAAGGCTTTTACCAATATCTGCTGCAGACTGATCAGACTTGGTCTTTTCTTTTGTTTTCGTTTCCTTATCAGTTGTCTTTACTTTTTCATCAGCTGCTTTTGATTTCTTATTGAGGGCCTTATTTACCTCATCAGGATCCACATTGTCAAAATCTTCTGTAATTCTATGCCCATTTATTGTGTAGCTGTAATGATAATGACTGGGTATTTGTGTCTTTGTATCCGGATAAGTAATAATTGCTTCAAAATCAGTACAACCACCGGCGTCTCTTATTGTCTTTTCCATGTATGCCTGGTCACCATAACGATTTAATGTACTGTTCTGGGGTGTTATGTTGTATGCATTTGATACGCCTCCAAGGGAATCGGCAATGACATGGCCCTGATCCAGATCAGCCCGCTCGGTACCGGGAACTCTGGCTTCATCTGTATAATATCGACCATTTTCAAGCACAGGCTCTGTATCAGGATTCTGAAGGATAATCTTTTTTGCTGTGACTCTTATTAATTGACCATATTCATTAGTGTAGGCCCAGTACTCTCTGCTACCGAATCCAATATCCACAACTACCAATGGCTTTCTGGTACCACTGGTATCTCCTCCATCCACTTCAATTTTTCTGTACTTGCCATTGATAGTGGGCTCATCGGTGGAATTGCTGCCTGAAGCTTTAGTTGTATCTCTGGTAGGTACTTTTGTCTCCTTTGTAGCAGGAGATGCCGATTGGAGAGACACACTACTTTGGGCATAGGTAGGAGTTGCTTCAATAGGCTCTGGCTGGCTTTGTACAGAACATCCTGTAAGTAATGCTAATACCAATAAATATACAACTATATATTTCTTCATAACTAATCTCCCTTAAAGCTCTACATTTTTATACTGGATTTAATTTTGTCAATATTACTACATTTGCATTATATTTATATGTTGTGTTTTTAGCATTATATTTTATTTAGCATTATATTTTTAATAATGCGATATATACAAAAGCAGTTACTATTTTAGGATAACCTGTAATGTTCAGTTAATGCTGTATACCATCTATTCCCAAATATGTTTATAGTTTACATAATTTTATGATATTGAAACAAAAAAGCACATCCATTTTTTGAATGTGCAATATAAGGCATCACTCAATTTGTACTTATTTAAGCTGTACACCTTTATTATCTATATATGCAAGAATAAGTGGTAATTTGACAGGCTGTGATTCACTTAATTCAATTGCCTGCTTTAATAAATCTCGCGCTTCTGACAGCTTCTCTTCCTTATTAGTGTATAGAGTTGCAATTACGTCCCCTTTTTCTACTTTGTCACCCGTCTTTTTATTAAAGTATATTCCTGCAGCATAATCTATTATACTTTCCTTGGTTTCTCTTCCCGCTCCAAGTTCAAGCGATGCTACACCAATGGTGTCTGTTTTCATATTTTTAATATAACCTGATGTTTCAGCGACAAAATCCAATTTATATTTTGCCTGAGGAAATACACTATAATCGTCAATAACAGCTGTATTTCCACCCTGCTTCTCAATCAGTTCAGCTAATTTCTTCAAAGCCTTCCCACTTTCCACTGTTTCGCGGACCAGCTCAAGGCAATACTCAAAGCTGCCCTTTCCGCTCAACTCCAGCATTCTTGCAGCAAGCTCAAAGGATACTTCGGTTAAATCCTGTGGGCCTCTGTTTTTGAGTGTTTCAATAGCTTCAATTATCTCCAGTGAGTTTCCCACTGCATTTCCAAGGGGAATATCCATTTCAGTAACCACTGCCACAGTATGTCTTCCAGTATTTTCACCGATATTAACCATAGCTTGAGCCAGTTTAACAGAGTCCTCCAGGGTTTTCATAAAAGCACCGCTTCCAGTCTTAACATCAAGAACTATTCTATCGGCACCCGATGCCAGCTTTTTGCTCATTATACTGCTTGCTATCAGTGAAATATTATTTACGGTTGCTGTTACATCACGCAATGCATATATCTTCTTATCTGCAGGAGCCAGGTTACCGGTTTGCCCTGCAATTGCAATACCAATTTCTTTTACATTCCGAATAAATTCTTCTCTCGAGATACTTGTGTTAAACCCGGGAATGGCTTCAAGTTTATCGATTGTTCCTCCGGTATGACCAAGACCTCTTCCCGACATTTTAGCAACAGGTATTCCACAGGAAGCAACAATGGGACCAAGTATCAGAGTAGTCTTATCTCCGACACCTCCGGTACTATGCTTATCAACCTTTATACCCGGAATTTCAGATAAGTCTATCATATCGCCTGAATGTGCCATTGCATCAGTCAGCTGTGCTGTTTCCCGTTCATTCATACCCTTTAGAAATATGGCCATCAATAGTGCAGCTGCCTGATAATCAGGAATTTTATTATTGCAATATTCCGTAATAAAATATTCTATTTCCTCTTTGGATAATTCCAAGCCATCCCTTTTTTTCTCAATGATATCATACATTCTCATATTAAAGTCCTCCGGTTTTATTGTTTTCCAGTGAGGATGCCTCACCCATACTTATATCACTGATTCACGATATCATTTTATGAATATCATCATACCAATTAATTAAATGAATACCTTAACATCGATAGATTATATATTTGAATAATTATCAAAATATATACTACTTCTAACTTAACCCATTTGTCAAACTAAATAAATTATATGTACTTTATCTGACAGCAAAGACAGCTACTAAAAAAGGACATCTGTATAATACAAATGCCCTTTTATCCATCCCGCTAATTAAAGTTTTTCTTAAATTTTATCAAAAGTTTCATTAGCCTTTAAATCATTTCACGCTCTGGGGTGAGTCTTCTTATATATTTCTTTTATTTTGTTTTTAGCTATTTGTGCATATATTTGAGTCGATGATATATCAGAATGACCCAACATTTCCTGTATAGACCTCAGGTCTGCACCATTCTCCAGCAAATGGGCTGCAAAAGAGTGTCTAAGGGTATGTGGGGTTATATCTTTATTTATGTTAGCCTGATTTTTGTAATGTTTAATTATTTTCCAAAAGCCCTGTCTTGTTAGTCTCTTTCCGTTAACATTAACAAACAGTGCCTCTTCATTAACATCCTGAATCAGGAAATTCCTTGATTTCTGAAGATATTCCTGAACAGCAGCTACAGATATGGACCCTATTGGAATACTTCTTTCACGAGTGCCCTTATTACATCTGATATAGCCCAACTCAAGATTTATATCAGAGAGATTCAGTGAAATAAGTTCTGAAACTCTTATGCCTGTTGCATAAAGAAGTTCAAGCATTGCCTTGTCTCTGATACCTTTTAAATCAAGACACTTTGGCTGATCCAGCAGGAGTTCAACCTCCTGTGTAGATAATATCTGAGGCAGCTTCTTTTCTACTTTTGGAGATTCCAGTTCTGCTGTCGGGTCAATCTCTATAACTTTGTTCTTATGCAGGTATTGATAAAAAGATCGTATTGAAGCCAGATTTCGGGATATAGTAGAGGTCGCCCTTCCTTTCTTTTGAAGATGCAAAAGATATGCTATCACTGTTGTCTTATTTGTAGCAGCAATATTTGTAGCATTTATCTCCTTCAAATATGTAGTATATTGCTCAATATCTCTCTTGTATGACTGAAGAGTGTTAAGAGACAATCTCTTATCCCTTTCAAGGAAATTAATAAAATTCTCAACCTGAACTTCCATTAAAACGACTCCTTTTTTTAATATAAAGCATTATATACCTTTTTAATCAGGCTTGACCTTTAACTTATATTTTATAACAAATTTTTCTATATTTAAAGAACATTTTTGTATTTTTATCAATATTTAACATAAATTAATCTAATAATTGTTTAATTTTCCATCTAAAATTCCTAAATTTTAATAAGTTTAAGTGCTCCTGATGATATAAAACCCTCAATTAATGTAGCAAGTAAAATGAAAAAAGAAAAAAAAGCTGCCACAAAACTATACGGTAATAACTTTTGTTTAACCCAGCTATCCTTTGGTTCAGGCTTTTTCAGCCAGCTTTTCAGTATGTTTCCGGATAATTTTATACCATTGATACTAAGGGCAATCAGACATGGAACTAATACTGCCTCCTTCGGAACAAAACAGACAGCGGATATATATATCCCTTTTGTGCCCAAAACCCCCATAATAATTCCGGAACTAAAACCTGTACTGAAGCCTCTCATTCCAATAATAACGTAATACACCGGAATTCCAATAATCGTAAAACCCAACAACCAAAACAAAAATATGAGCTTTATATTATCAATCAATGATAGCTTAAATAAATTAAACTGACTGAAATCACCGTTTTCAAGAAGTTTGGTAAAACCATTAAAAAAAGTAACTATCTCGTCCTTTTGTTGATAATCAAGGTCATTAACAGAAGCAGCTCCAAGGCATATTCCAATAATATAAAACAGAAACAGACTTATGTATAAAATCTTATTCCCAATAATATGCCCCTTGATAGTGCTCCCAATTTTTCTAATAATCATATGTGCCTCCGGCAACTTTATCATGTAATGTAAAGTTAATTGTATTCCTCTGACATTAAAATATATGCCGGATAAACATAAGATATTACAATAAAAATGCTGCGTACTTAAATATCTTTTTCTCTAATCATTCTTTCTGCAAGAAGTACGCCTATAATAGTTTTGGCATCGGTTATCTTATGTTCCAGTATCATATTTACCAGTTTTGAGACATGAATTTTTTCAACGTCCAGAAATTCATCTTCATCTGTACAGGATTCACCTTGAGTTAATCCAGTAGCTGTAAACATATGAATAACCTCATTACAGAAGCCGGGTGTAGTGTGTATGCTGATTAAATGTTCTATCTTCTCTGCTCTGAGCCCAGTCTCCTCCATTAATTCCCTTTCAGCGCAAACCTTTGGATCTTCACCAGCCGAATCCAGTTTGCCAGCCGGTAGTTCAAGAGTTGTAAGATCAAGAGGTTTCCTGAACTGTTTTACCATATATAATTCACCATGCTCGTTTATCGGAATTACAACAGAAGCACCCGGGTGCAATACTATATCCCTTGTTGCTTCTTTACCATTCGGAAGACTAACAGTAAGATTCTGAACTTTAATTATGTTCCCTTTATATATTTCATCAGTTTTTATTGTCTTTTCAAAATACTCCATTACGTTACCTCCATAAAAATATATTTGACTTTATTTTGAAAAACTATTCTATTTACCTTCCCTGACAGCCTTTTTTATTTCATCGGTTGCCAGTTTGTCACATCGGTTGTTCATTTCATTATCAGCATGTCCTTTAACCTTTATCCAGTTTATTTTATGATAATCAGAAAGGCGGACCAGTTCTTTCCATAACTCCACATTCTTTACTTCTTCATTTTTATTTCGTTTCCATCCTGATTTTACCCATTTGTCAATCCACCCCTGAGTAAAGGCATTTATCAGATAAGCACTGTCACTGTATAAGTTTACAATGCAGGGTTCCTTTAATTTTTTTAGTGCTTCAACGGCCGCAGTCAACTCCATTTTATTATTTGTTGTAGCTTCCTCAAAGCCTGACATTTCCAATTTATGTTCACCATATATCAGGACTGCTCCCCACCCCCCAGCGCCAGGATTGCCTGAACACGCACCATCAGTATAAATATCAACTTTCTTCATAAGTAATTACCGTTCAGCCTTTCATACATATATGAAAATTTCATTTTTTTCCTGAATGTTCAGAAAACAATTATATTATAACTTATAACTCGGGGTTTAAATAGAAAAAAATTCGTGTATTAGTTAAATTTTCTTGACAAAAATCATAATTTTTATACATTTACCATTATCAAGGAATTCTATTCTGCTGTTATAATAAAATAAGGGCACAAGTAATGTAATGCTGTGCCCCTTAAGTAATTTTTTATTTATTTTATATATAGCTGGCTTATTTAATAAATTCTCTTTTAAACTTTAAGTCCTATATTTAGCAGGAACAATGCATATACCGATGTTATTAAGGTTAGCAGAATAGCAAATACAAATGCGATTCTAATTACCTTGTTTTCTTCTCCCAACTTATCAATGGAAGCTGCTGCATTCTGAAGCTTGGCAGGTGAAATAACGCTTGCCAGACCACCTCCAAAGGCTAATGCTGCTGTAGCAATAATAAGACCATTCAGACCAAGATTAAGGTTCTTTGCTGTCTCCATGGTATAGTTTGCAAACATAGCAATTGTAGATGCTTCACTGCCTGTAATAAAGCCGCCAAAAAGTCCAATAAAGCCGGTTATAAATCCATAAGCGCTGCTGAAAGCACTTGCCGATACATCAGCCAAAACCTTTATCATACTTGAAGCCTGGTATCCCATAGTTTCCATACTCCAATTGGAGTAGTTCATGATTTCTCCTATGGAAAAAAATATGGCGGCTGAGAATACCGGTCTGGGAGCTCTTTTCCACCAAACTCTGAAAGTTTCCTTCACCTGAACAGCTTTAGGTCTAATTATCAGCATTGACAAAATTACTGCAACTACAATCCATGTATAGGCATTCCATAAAGCTCTTGTTGCAATTCCCTTTCCATCTACGGCAACACCGTTTATTGAAAGTTTTAAATTATATAGGAAATCATAGGCCGGCTTTGGTAGATTCAATGCCAGTATCAGGCCAATTAAAATAACCCATGGACTCAAGGCTTTCCAAAGAGGAAATTCCTTTTCATAAGCCTTTTCTTCTTCGGTCAGATTACTTCTGTCAATTACATTATTACCGGTAATTTTAAGATATAATGCCATTACAATAATAACTGCAAGACCGCAAAGAACACCTGTCAGCGTTACAAGATTATCAACCCTGTTTGTAAAGTATGATACCACAGCTATAACACCACCGGTAACAATACATGGTATAAAGCCTTTTTTAATACCATTCCACTTATCAACTATATAAAGCATACAGAAGCCTATCAGTGTAGATACTATTGGCAAAAACATATAGAATACACTACCTGCCTGGGATGGAGTAATTTCATTGCCAGGACCCAAAAATCTATTTGCAAAATCTACAAAGGCAACAATGGGTGCACCAAGCAGCGCATATGTACATAAAGCATCATAACCTATTGATGGAAGTGCGATGGCAACATAGGTTGAATATCCCATTGCTAAAAGTATGGGTGGCAAAAGGGAAACAGGTGTTGCTCCAACGGCAACCATCAAAGTACCGAAGCCAATGTTTATCATCATTATCTGAACTGCCTTATTATGACTGGATATGGTTTTAATAAAAATAATGATTCTTTTCAGAGCCCCTGTCTTTTCCATATAAGCCATCATGAAAAGAGATGTCAATACAATCAGGGATACCGGAAAAGATCTGATAATTCCCGAAACAGTTGATCTAAGAATGACTTCCAACGAAGTATTGAAGAATAAAAAGGCAATTACCGAAACACAAAGCCAACCGACAATACCGCTGATGTCTGCTGACTTTTTAAAGATAACAAGCATACAGACTATTACCAAAATTGGCAATAGCGTTAATAGAAATGACCCTACCCCATTCTAACCGTCCTCCAATAAATATTAAATTAGTAAAACTCCATTCTACTCAATAAAATAAGCTAATCTCCAATAACTTTTATATTAAAATACTAAAAGCATTGACAGAATTTTAGCCATATTTTAGCTTCAGGAAATATTTTATTATATTATGTAAAAAAAATAAAGTGTAATTTGCAAAATACACTTTATCCTTTCTATTATTTATTAATTATTTTTTGCATTCTCCTGCAGCCTGTAATACTCATCAAACAGCTCATAATATCTGTAGGTTTCAAGAGCATATACTTCCTTGGTTTTTATAGGCCCAATTGTAACTGGAATTATTGAAAGATTGTAGTTTTCCAGTACCTTCTTAATCTGCTCTTCATTTAATGTATTCAAATCAATATCTGAATCCCCTGTTAATGTTATTGCTCTTGCCCTAAGCTGTACAGCACAAAAATAAACTGCATATTTCGGGTTTTTCAGCATAGCTTTTATGTTTTCGTCGGATTCGCTTATTATCAGTGATTTATCACCGTGAACAATTTGCTCATTTAATTTTACATTCTCTATTCCAATTTGACATATTCCTATGGACTTTCCTCCGATAAATGGTACCCCGTCCAGTAAATCCTCCTGTCCCAGAAACATCATTTCACGAAATAACACTGCAGATAATAAAGCCTTGGGTACCTTTTGAGCGGCGGAAATTCTCTCTATGGAATTATCCAGTTCAGCTAATGCATTCAAAGTGTAATCAAAAGAGAATACATAGTAAAAACCCAGTTTTTTATCCCTGTATGAATCCTGATCTATCTGATTTTTAAGCTTTTCATATATTTCCTTATACCTGGACAGATTTTCAACAAAATCTTCTTTCGATATATTTTCTGTATCTTTAATTTTGTCAACTAACAAATAGTCAGGTGTATTATAGTTATATGCTACTCCCTGCCCGGAACTTCGACTTTGACCCAGCTGAACACCGAAATCAAATAAATTGGAATTATCCTGATATTTATCACCAGAGTAATCATTCTGTCCATATACGTACTTCATTTCTTTTATTTTCAGTATCTGAATTTGATTGTTTATGTATCCTGTTATATTATAAATACTATTTGCATAGTAAAATAATATACTGCAAATTAAAAATATAATTAAAGAAAAAGTAGATTTTTTCTTTAATTTAGGAATAGTCATATTTTTTTGTCCTCCGATTGGTCAAAAGCACTTCATTGTGTTCTATAACCAAACAATGTTAATTATCAGATTATATAAATAACAGGCTGGTCATCTTTTATGTCCTTATAAGTTATACAAATAAAAAAAAAGAATGTCAATTTTACAATTGGTTCAAATTCCCTAAAAAAGTTTAATAACTCAATATTAAACTAATATACATCTTGTTTTGTATGAAATGTTATCATTTCCTTTCACCTTGTCAACATTTCTTAACCCCAGTAATTTCAAGGGTTTGAGCATAATAAAAATAACCAAAAAGTAATGAGAAATCTCATTGCTTTTTGGTCAAAACTGATAATTTCGATTTTAACTGAATTATTTTTCCAATAAAAATGTTCTATTTTAATGCTTCAACAATAGATTTTTCAATAAGCTTTAACTTAGCAGTAATTTCATCAATCTCAACATCTGATTTCTCCTGTTTTAGGTCACCTTTAAGAATCTCGGACAATTCATCAAACTCTTCTCTAAGAGTTTCAAGCATTTCAACAACAGCCAGTGTCCTGAATCTCTTTTGAATTTCAAAGCTTGCAGCATTTTCATATACACTGTCAGCTGTTACGACAAAAGAATCACCTCTTGCTGGTATTATGCACTGCAGACCAAATTCATCGTTAAGGATTTGAGCAAACTCATTCATTACCTCTTGTTCCCCATGAACTATAAATACCTTTCTGGGCTTCCTGGCTATACTGCCAATCCATGACAAAAGACCGGCTTTGTCTGCATGACCAGAGAAACCGTCTATAGCTTCTATTCTTGCATTAACTGATATCTCCTCACCAAAAAGCTTAACTTTGGTGGCTCCATCCAGTATTCTCCTTCCAAGAGTCCCTTCTGCCTGGTAACCTACAAAAAGTATTGTTGATTCCTTTCTCCACAGATTATGCTTAAGATGATGTTTTATCCTTCCTGCATCACACATTCCACTGGCAGAAATAATAATAGTACTCTCTGTTTTTTCATTAAGCATTTTTGATTCTTCAGGAGACTGAGTAAATTTCAGGGTTGGAAAATCGAGAGGGTTATCACCGTTTGCAATATATTCCTTTGCTTCCTCATCAAAGCAATCCAGGTTATCTCTGAATATTTGTGTAGCAGATGTTGCTAAAGGGCTGTCCACATAAACCGGAACATTTAGAATTTTGTCAACCTCATCACCAAATACATCCATATATTTATTCAAATCATAAATTATTTCCTGGGTTCTGCCTACTGCAAAGGAAGGGATTACAACATTACCGCCTTTAGCTATTGTTTCTGAAATAATACTAATAAACTTTTCAAGCTTGTCTTTATCTTTTTTTAAAGTGTGCAGCCTGTTGCCGTAAGTTGACTCAATAACAAGATAGTCTGCATCAGATATCACTGCCGGATCTCTTAAAATGGGGACTCCCTTATTTCCAAGGTCACCGCTGAATACTATTTTAATGTCCCTGTCGTTCTCTCTGACCCAGACTTCAATTATAGCTGAACCCAAAATATGCCCTGCGTCATTGAATCTGACACGTATATCATCGGTAATGGTGATAGCTTCACCATAGGCTACACCCTTAAATAATTTTAAGCATTCAGTTGCTTCTTTAACAGTATAAAGAGGTTCTACAGGAGGTTTTCCTGCTCTCTGCCTCTTTCTGTTGAGCCATTCATTTTCAATTTCCTGAATATGACCGCTGTCAGGCAGCATTATTCCACAAAGTTGAACAGTAGGCCTGGTTGCATAAATTGGACCTTTGAAACCGTCCATATAAAGCTTTGGAATTCTTCCGCTGTGATCGATATGAGCATGGGTTAAAAGCATAAAATCCAACTCACCGGGATTAAAAGAGAAAGGCTCGCCGTTTAATATTACCTCATTTGCCCGGCCCTGGAACATCCCGCAGTCCACAAGAAATTTAGATTCCCTGGTCTCTACCAGATAACAAGAGCCTGTGACAGTTTTTGCTGCTCCCAGAAAGGTAATATTCATAACAACCCCCCCATTTCATTGATGAATTTAAACTGCCTGTGAAAGAGAACCAGCCATTTTATAATAACTTATATTAAAATATTCTATGAAACATCAACAAAATCCTGCTTATTTATACTCAATACATTTTTCTTCGACAGAAATATATGTAAATGCATCTGAATGTTACCGCCACCAGTACAACACTTCCGCCTATCAGGGAATAAAATCCCGGTATTTCATGTACCACCAGCGCGACCCATATTGGATTTAAAACAGGCTCAATGATTGGTATAAGTACAGCCTCCAGAGCCGTTACGTTTTTTATAGCAAAAGAATACAAAATGTATGAGAATCCAAGCTGAAAAACACCCAGTAAAATTATACCTGATATACTTTTTGAATCAGGTAGGGTATCGAACATAAACGGTATTGCTATAACGGCAGTCATTACATTTCCCCAGAATATCCTGTCCAAAGGGGAGTCATCCTTCTGATGTCTCAATAGTAAAGCTTCCAGAGCAAAAAAAACTCCACTTATAATAGCCAGTATATTTCCAAGCATATTTCCCGGAGAAAGTTCATCAATAAAAAAGAGTGTCATACCACCAAAAACTGCTACTATCGTAATGACATCATACCATCTTACCTTCTCTCTTAAAAATAAAGCTCCTAATATGGCAACATATATGGGTGCTGTATATTGAAGAACAATGGCATTGGCAGCAGTTGTAAGCTTGTTGGCACAAACAAATATTAAAACAGTGCCGGCATAAGCAAATGAAGCAGCGAATTTTTTAAATGTAAACTTAAAATCTGGCTTTTTGATAAAAAACAGCATCAGCACCGCCGCTATAAGACTCCTTGCACCTGCTATGGCAATAGGGTTCCAGTCTACAAGTTTAATCAGAAGTCCCCCCAGACTCCATAAAACTGCCGTTAAAACCAGAAAAAATAACGCCAAGCTTCTCTTTGGCGTCATATCAGATAAGTTTAATTTTGACATAATCCAATAATCCTATCCTTTGAAATTTCTTATAAATAATGCTGCAAGTTTTACACAGTTCTCTAAATCATCAAGACATACCATTTCAGACGGAGAATGAACACTTCTGCAGGGTATTGATATTCCTCCACAGGGAACACCAACTCCGGTAGTTTGAATTGCTCCGGGGTCACTGCCACCTCTGTCAAGAAGTTCAAGAGTATATGGAATGGAATTTTCCGCTGCCAGTTCCTCTAACATTCTGCGTATAAAAGGGTTTGCTATATATGAACTATCTTTAACCTTTATTGCAGGTCCTCCTCCAAGTTTTACTTCTCTGTTGTTGCATTCGGGAGTATCACCAGTGAGCGTGACATCAATTGCAATGGCACAGTCAGGTACTATACCGAATGCTGCGGTTTTTGCTCCCCTCAGACCAAGCTCCTCCTGTGTTGTAAAGACAAAGTAAATTTCATTGTCTGTTTTAGGAAGTGTTTTAATCAGTTGTATTAAAACTGCACAGCCGCTTCTGTCATCCATTGCCTTTGATATAGCGTAATTCCCCTGAACAACAAAATCACCCACAAAGCTGGCCGTATCTCCGACCTTAACCAGCTTTTCAGCTTCTTCTCTGTCTTTACAGCCTATATCAATATACATTTTTCCAAGCTTCAGACCTTTCATATCCTCCAGCTTTTCTTCTGCATTTACAGTACCAATAATTCCGTTCCGGAATTTAACACGCTGACCCAGGGAAGTAAAAGGCGAGACTCCTCCCAGATTAGAAAATCTTATAAAACCCTTTTCATCAATAAAAGTAGCTATTATACCTATTTCATCCATATGAGCTGCAAGCATTATCTTTTTCTTTTTTCCCTTTTTTACAGCTATCAGGTTCCCCATTGCATCTACTCTTATCTCATCAACATATTTTTTTATATCATTTGATATAACTTCCCTTATCTCATCTTCGTTTCCGGAAACCCCGAACGCCTGGGTTACCAATTTCAATGTTTCCTGCATATTAACCTCCATCTGCGCACAGAGCGCATACAAATAGAAGTATAAAAGCCGCTTAACTATAATCAGCTATTACATTTATTACATTTCGCTCATAATCTTTGCATCACAAAGATATTACTTCACACTTTTTACCATCTTTTGCTCCAGTGCCTTTGTGTCATTACATTATACTTTTGCTTTACTCTTACTTCACTATATCGTCTAAATATCATCGTCTATATATCGAATTTCAACTGAATCGACTTTCAACTGACATAACAGCCAAAAAAGTAAAACGTTTTATAGGATAATACTGTTTTTCAAAACACCCTTGTCGATACTGATTTGGTGCAGTGCAGTAATGGTAAGCCTTTCAACTGCTTCATAATCACTTCTGCACATCACTGACACAGGTGAATGAATATATCTGCATGGAACGGATATAGAAGCCGTTTTTACTCCTGTACCGGTCCTTTGAATTTGTCCTGCATCATTTCCTCCGGTTGTGGTTTGCTTGTACTGAACCTTAATGTTGTTTTGAACCGCCACATTGTATAAATATTGAACCAGTTCCCTGTCGCAATAACAGGTTCTGTCCATAATGGTAAGCGCAGCACCATTCCCAAGTATTGTTGAATACTCATGCTTTTCAACATTAGGTACATCTGCACAGGTTGTTCCCTCAATTATTAGTGCAATATCAGGCATTACGCTGTATGCAGCCACCTGAGCTCCTCTTAGCCCTACCTCCTCCTGAACGGTAAAGCAGACATAAAGGTCAAAGTCATAGCTGTGCTTAAGTGCTTCAATAAGAACAGCACACCCCACCCTGTCATCAAGTGCTTTAGCTTTTATACAATTATTGCCCAGGTTAACAAAATCACTGTCAAAGGCAATAAATTCACCCAAAGGTGCTAACTTTTCAGCTTCATCCTTTGACTCGGCGCCAATGTCAATGTATAAGTTCTTTATTTTTATTATTTTTTCCCTTTCTTCACGTTCCTGTTGATGAATGGGTTTAATTCCAATAACTCCGCTTATCTTCTGTTTTCCAATAACTACCCTTTTCCCGGGAAGTATCCTGTCATCAATTCCGCCTACAGCTTTAAATTTTATAAAGCCTTTATCAGTATGGCCGGATACAATGAAACCAACCTCATCCATATGGGCCGACAGCATAACCTTAAACTTGCTTCCGCTGCCTCTTTTAAAGGCAATAACATTTCCTATGGAATCTACCCTGTAGGAATCACATAAGTTTTCTATTTTTTTGATTATATAATCTCTTACATCATTTTCATTTCCCGACACACCGTTTAGTTCGGTCAGTTCTTTTATAAGCATAGCAATTCCCCCAACTGTTCACTGCTTTGTTTTGCAAACTCTGCCACTAATCTTGCAGTGAATTTTATATCCTCCAGGTTTACTGTCTCTACAGCAGTATGCATGTATCTTACTGGTATGGAAAGTAATGCAGTAGGTATTCCGTTGGCGCTGACCTGAGTAGCCCAGGCCTCTGTTCCGGTATCCCCCGCTTCAACCATTTTCTGGTACGGTATTCCATATTCTTTGCCTAATTCAAAGAGTTTTGAAACAAGCTTGGGCTGTAAATTTGGTCCTATTGAAATTTCCGGACCTTTACCAGGCGTTGATGAAACATCTTTGGAAAGATCCGGAATATCTCCGTGACAGGCATCAATAACAATTGCAGCATCTGGTCTAAGAGCATAAGACGCAGTTATAATTCCGGCTAAATTTGTCTCTTCCTGGGTTGATGCTATGAATATTAAATCGTTCTCATGATTGACATCCCTGAGAAGCCTTAATATTTCTAACAAACAAGCTACGCTGGCTCTGTTATCCAACGATTTTCCACTGGCTTTCTGCCTATTCATTATTGTCAGCCTGGATTTCAGCGAAACTGTATCTCCTATTGAGACATATTTTTTCAATTCCTCACCTGAATATCCGGTGTCCACTCTAAGATCCATTAGCTTTACAGCCTTACCTGCATCTTCAGCTTTTAACAAATGAGGCGGTGTAGCTCCAATTACACCTGTTATATCCTGCTTTCCGTGAATAATCACTTCCTGAGCTAAAAGTATCTTTCTGTCTATACCTCCTACATTTGTTAAACCTACAAAGCCCTTTTCATCTATGGAATTAACCAAAAACCCAATCTCATCAATATGTGCAGTTATCATCAGTTTTTTAGCTGCTTTGTTGCAGCCCTTTTTTACAGAGATAACATTAAAAAATTTATCTACACTTACTTTATCACACCAGTCCATAAAAAGAATTGCGCATTTTTCAGCTGCATCCTTTTCATACCCGGGTATTGCAACAAGCTGTGATAAGTACTCTAAATTTTCTTTTATTCCCATGAATTTTATTCCCAACCTTTTTCCTATTCTCAATAACTCAATTTTACCAAATAAATTGATACTTTCATAGAATAGTTTATGAATTTAGGATAAAACATATTTGATTTTTATAGAATTTACCACTCAATATATTTTTATAGATGTAATTTTCAGTTTTCAAAAAATATTTCCACAGAAGCCTTATAGGTCATATATGATTGGTGCCTTCACTGGTTTTGAATTGGTTTAGGTGAACATATTTTTAGGATTTAATAGTTGAAAGGTCAAAATACAGGTCAGAGGATTAAAGCCGGCCTGTTTTGAGTCCTCTGTTCATTTTTTTGGAGAAATTACTTTTTTATAAATGAGATCTTTAACAACAAAAAAATTTTTTTACTTTTTGCTATTGACTATAATTTGTTTTTTTATTATACTAAAAAACGTCCTTTTTTGAGGGCCTTTAGCTCAGTTGGTTAGAGCAACCAGCTCATAACCGGTTGGTCCGGGGTTCGAGTCCCTGAAGGCCCACCACAAATATATGTAAGGATAACTTTTTATCAAGGCCTTTCTTCGCTCCCGCGAATGGACTCAGAAGCTACAAAACATGCTACCAGCATCTTTCACTACGCTTCGACTGAAAGCCCACCACATATTTATGAAAAAATAACTTTTTATTGAGGCCTTTCTTCGCTATCGCGAAGATAAGGATTGCCTTACAGCAATCCTAACAGGGACTCGAAGCTGTGAAACATGCTACCAGCATCTTTCACTACGCTTCGACTGAAGGCCCACCACAAATATATGTAAGGATAACTTTTTATCAAGGCCTTTCTTCGCTCTCGCGAAGATAAGGATTGCCTACAGCAATCCTAACAGGGACTCGAAGCTGTGAAACATGCTACCAGCATCTTTCACTACGCTTCGACTGAAGGCCCACCACAATTATATGTAAGGATAACTTTTTGTTGATGCCTTTTCTCGAATTAAATGTTAGAAATTGGTTGACTTTCAGAGTTTTATGATGTAATATTTTGATAGTTCCCATATGCCCAGATAGCTCAGTCGGTAGAGCAGGGGACTGAAAATCCCCGTGTCGCTGGTTCGATTCCGGCTCTGGGCACCAAAAGACCTGTTTCAGAAATTCTGCTTCAGTAGCATAGTTTGAAACAGGTCTTTTTTATTTTTCTTGAAGCTGCTGTTAATTGTAATTTTATATTAATGAATAAAAAGGCTACCTTAGTAGAATTTACCTATATTAAATGTAGCCTATGATATTTAAGATTAATCTCTCATCATTATGGCATATAAAGTATTACTTAACATCTGTTTTCTTTATTGGAGCATCAGCAGTCAATTCAATTAAGTGAGCAAACTGTTTGATATCAAAAGATGTAACTTCATAATTTTTGACTCGATTATTCACTGCCTTTAATTCCATTCTCCATAAATTTGGAATTGCAGGAGCTTCATCAAAGAATGCCTGCTGGAAATCATGGTATCTCTTAGACAAAAATTCCTTATCCCATGCCTTTTCGGAAGAAATATCATTCATAATAGCATTTAAGGTATCACTAGTATATCTGGTAAAATTAGAAGATGATTCGGCCCCCCAAAGATTCTTCGGATTTGGATCAAAGCCAGTGGACCATGCAGCGTCGTACATATCTATTTTAGGGTCATCAGTCATAACTGCATCATAAAAAGCGTTAAACTCGGTCAAACGTCCATTGTACAATTCAACCTTCAAACCCACTTCCTTCCAGTTTTGAATTTTGTATTGAGCAATGGTATCAGCTCCCGGTCCCTCCATAACAGCCCATGTTATGCTGAAAGGCTTTCCATTAGGATCCTCACGGTAACCATCATTGTTGATGTCCTTGTAGCCCGCTTCATCCAGCAGCTTCTTAGCCTTTTCCGGATCGTATGTATAACCTGCCAATTCAGTGTTCTGATATGATGAATGCCTTGGAGTAATAACTGTAGTTGCATGGAAACGCAGACCATTATATAATTCATTGGCTATTTTATTATTGTCAATTGCATAGCCGATTGCCTGACGCAGCTTTACATTTGCCATTTTTGAATTTGGATCATAGATGTTTTTAGAATTATTCTGATCCCATTTACCTAATTTAAATCCTGTGTAACTGAAATATGTATCAAGTTCTCCTAAATATGAGAAATTCTTTGGCTCCATGTAATCTGGATACTTTTGTTGTGAAAACACTGCTATATCAAACTTGCCTTCCTCCATTGCAGCAGGTATCAAGTCAGGAGCTATAACAGTAAGTGTAACGCCATCCAGCTTGGGCGCACCCAAATAGTAGTCATCATTTCTAACCAGTTCAACAGACTCCCCGGGAACGATATTCTTTACTTTGAAAGGACCGAAACCAATAGGATATTTACGGGTTTTCTCATGAGATTTCATCTCTTTTACAGGAATTCCTTCGTAATAATGTCTTGGAATTGGATCTACCCAAATTCCTCCAACAAGAATGGATGGGAAGAATTCCTTAAATTTGATGGTTAATGTCATTTTGTCATCTGATAGTTCCAGCCCGGATATTTTATCTGCCTTACCTTCATGATACTCTTCTACACCTACAACATTTGTGATTTGCTCATCATAGCGTATACCTTCATAATCCTTATGAGCGATCACTTCATATGCAAATACTAAATCATCCAGCGTAACAGGATGGCCATCATGCCACTTGATACCTTCCTTCAATTTCAAAGTCATGGTTCTAGCATTCTGATCATAGGTATAGGTGGCTGCTCCGTCCTGATCAAAAACAAAGTTTTCATCACAACTTAAAATATTGGGCATAAACCACTTATAAATATCACTGTCAAACGCACTCTCTGAGAAACAAGGATTAAAAATTCCTTCAAAAGCAGAGTCAATGTCCACTGCCACTTTCAACACTCCGCCTTTGATACTAGTTGCATCGTTATTAGTCTTTGACGGATACTTTGCCATAATCTCCTGCAAAGCAGAGCCAGATTTTGAAGCAACTTCCTCATTTTTGCCGCAGCCGACAAAAGCTGTGACCGTCAAAGCCAATGTCAATGACAATGCCAAAAGTCTTTTCATTTTCATAACAATCTCTCCCTATTATATTATTTTTATGCTACTCTCTGTTTGGCATCAGCCGCTCTTTTAACAGCCTGCCCTACAAAATATATACAAAGCATCATTACTACTATTAGTATTGATGCTGGTAGCCACTGCCAAGGTCTGCGCTGCAAATTTTCCGGATTCATGGCGTAATTGATTAGTGTTCCAAGGCTTGGTGTATTAAATGGGAGTCCGAAACCAAGAACTGTCAAGCCAGTCTCAATTCCCATATTTCCTGCCAGATTCAGTGTCAGGTTTACAATGACTATTGAACCTATATTGGGTAATACCTCTCTGAACATTATTACAAAATTTCTGGTTCCCAGTGTCTTGGAAGCTTGCACATAGTCCAGACTGCTCTGTTGTAGTGTCTTTGCCCTTGTAAGCCTTGCATCGCTTATCCAGCTAAAAGCTGATACAATCAGTACGAAGGTAATAACACTGTAATTTGGTATTATAGAAATAATTGCAATAATAATCATCAATCTTGGAAGCATGGAAATAAAGTCTATTACTCTCATAATTACATTGTCTGTTAATCCACCGTAATATCCAGCGATTAAGCCAATTAATATACCCACTATTCCGCATAATACAGTAATACCAATAGCAATTAGGAAGGAATTTCTTGCCCCCAGAAACATCTGGCCCACCATATCTCTTCCCGAAGCATCAGTTCCAAGTATATGAGAAGATGATGGCGGCTTGTTGATTAAGCCCAGATTTACTTTATTGGCCTCTCCCATATCAAAAAACGTAGAACCAATGAAAACTGTAGCAAAAATAGTTATCAGAAGAATGAAAGAGCCCATTGCCAGCTTGTCATGTAAAAGTTCATTCCATATCGCCCTTCCAAAAGACGGCTTGTTCATTGACTTTTTGCTTGTATATGTCTTTTCACTTCTTTTAATATTTAAATTTTCCATTATTTACGCTCCTCTCATTACTTTATCCTGATTCTTGGGTCTACGATGGACATAATAATGTCTGAAATCAGAGTACCAAGAACCGTTAGTACAGCGAATAAAATAATCAGAGCGTTTACCACAGCATAATCCCTTCGAAGTATGGAGTCGAGGAAAAGATTGCCCATCCCCGGATAGGAAAAAATTCTCTCAATAAATATGGATCCACCAAGCAGGAATGCTATATCATATCCCAGACTTGAGGCTGTAGGAAGAAATGCATTACGTAAGATGTGCCTTCTGTATATAGTTTTCTCAGGAACTCCTTTTGAACGAGCAGTCATAACAAAATCCGAAATTTTATAATCAACAATCTCGCTCTTTAATATTTGAATAACTCCCACCGGATACAGTACACCACCGGTGATTGCCGGTAGAAGCATATGATAAATTCTATTTAAAATATACGAAAAGGTTCCAGGTTGAATTCCTACATCAACAGTTCCGCCCATGGGGAACCAATTCAATTTCAATGAAAAGAAATAAATATTAATAACACCTAATACAATGGATGGCATTGCCAGAGCCAGGAACGTGTAAAAGCTAATAGCCCTGTCTATAGGTTTTCCGTTAAACCTACCCGATATAATACCAAATGATATTCCTATAATATATGTAATAGCCAACGTCAGCAGAGAAAGCCAAAATGTGTTTGCCGCACGATCTCCTATCAATTCAGTCACCGGAATCTTGTAAGCTGTACTTTCTCCCAGATCCCCCTGTAAAGCAGCCGAGACCCATCTGACGTATTTTATATACCACGGGTCATAATAACCCCACTTTATACGAAGTTCTTCCAACCTCTCAGGCGACACATTCGTATCTATTTTTCCAGTTAGAGCATCCCCCGGCATAAAACTGGCAAGAATGAACACCAGTAGACTCAGCACGAAAACCTGAGGGATTAAAACCAGGATTCTTCGCAATATTGTTTTCCACATACATTATCCCTCCTTCTACGGCAAAGCCACAAAGTGGTCGTCTTCAGTTTTTTTCAAATCATAGACACAATGGTTTTTATCATAATACATATGGAATTTACTATCATATTCTTCCGCCACCTGCTCTCTGAATTTCTGAAGCTCTTCCCGCCTGTCAGGATTGATGTCAGGAATTGCTGCGAGTAAACGTTTGGTATAAATGTGTTGTGGATTCTCGAATATTTTTTCCTTGACGCCCTTTTCCACAATCCTCCCTTTATTCATTATTATGAGGTTTTTGCACATATGCTTTACTACACCAAGATCATGACTGATAAAAAGAAATGCAAGATTGAACTGTTCCTGTATGTCCTTCATAAAATTTAGTACCTGTGCCTGTACCGATAAGTCCAAAGCTGACACAGGTTCATCTGCAACAATGAGCTTAGGCCGTAAGGCCAATGCACGGGCAATCCCTATTCTTTGTCTCTGCCCACCTGAGAATTCATGAGGATATTTAAACATAGTTTCCGGTGACATACCCACTATTTCCAAAAGCTCTTCAATACGTTTTCGCTCCTCTCCGGCTGTCAGCTTTTCGAAATTCCGAAGTGGTTCTGCAATTATATCTAATATTCTTTTCTTAGGATTCAGTGATGAGTATGAATCTTGAAATATCATCTGTACACTTTTTCTATATGAGGAATGATTTTTTCTAAGATATTTGGTAATGTCATTTCCATTAAAAAGGATTTCTCCGGCCGTTATTTCAGTAAGTCCCATAATGGCTTTACCCGTGGTACTTTTCCCCGAACCAGACTCACCAACAAGGCCCAGAGTCTCACCTTCGTCAATCTTAAAGGAGATTCCATCCACTGCTTTGACATAACTCTTAACTCTGCCAAATATTCCTCCCCTGATGGGATAATGAACTTTTAGATCGTTTACTTCAAGTAATGCCAAATCTATATCTCTCCCCTCATCGAAAAGTTTCTATAGCAGGAACATAATACAAAATGCCCATTATCTATTTCATGATATGTTGGATTTTCTTCATGTTCAGCTTCGTTAATCCATGGAATTCTGGGAGCAAATCTACAGCCTTTACGTTCCATATTTTTAAGTGAAGGCACCATCCCTTCAATCACATGCAATCTACTTCCTTCAGCTGAATCAATACTTGGTACTGATGCAAGCAGCGATCGGGTATAAGGATGAAGTGGTTTTTTGAATATATCACCAACCGTTCCTGTTTCCACGACCTGACCAGCATACATCACCGCTACTCTGTCAGCCATTTCTGCCACAACCCCTAAATCATGGGTAATGAGAATAATACCTGATTTCATTTCCTTTTGAAGCTTTTTCAATAAATCAAGAATCTGCGCCTGTATTGTGACGTCAAGTGCTGTAGTTGGCTCATCAGCAATTACCAAAGACGGTTTGCATGCCAGTGCAATTGCAATCATTGCTCTTTGTCTCATTCCTCCAGAAAGCTCGTGAGGAAACTGTGAATAGGTTAATTCAGGTGATATAATCCCTACATCCTTCAATAGTTCAATAGCACGGGCCTTTTTCTGTCTTTTATCCATTTTCATATGAAAGGTTAAAGATTCCTCAATTTGCTCACCTATTTTCATCAGCGGATTTAAAGCAGTCAGGGGGTCCTGGAAAATCATTCCGATCTCTTTACCCCTGAATTGATTTAACTCATCCACATTCAATGACAGTAAATCGGTTCCTTTAAAAAATATATTTCCTTCAACCTTTGTATAGGTGCTGTTATGTAGATTTAGAATTGACAGGGCAAGTGCACTTTTACCACACCCTGATTCCCCTACAATCGCAAATACCTCATTTTCCATTACGCTCAATGAAACACCGTCCACAGCTGCATAATACTGACCATCAATGCGAAATGAAGTAATAAGATTATTAATTCTCAATAACTCTTTCTTTTCCATAACACTCCCCAATTCAAAATATTTTTGAATGATTTACGCTAATTTTATAAGTCATTTAGAGTTATTATTCATAATCAGTTTCAAAATGATTTATCATGTGGCTTGTTCACTATTTTCCTAATAAAAAAAACACATCTTATCTCGAACTATATGCTTCATTGCATATGGTTTTGAAATTTACTTATGTGTTTTATGGTGATCCGATAAATGTAACTATTAATTTGCAGCTATAAGTTAATATGATTTAATCATAAGTTAATATGATTTATTCATAAGTTAATATGATTTATTCATATGCTACCATAATTTGGTATATATTTCAATATATACCAAACGATTTCAATAATACTCCAGCATAATATATTATTAACTACAACTATTCCTATAAAAAAACTATGCAATATTATGCATAGTTATAAATTTATTTCCCTATTTTTACTTAATTAAATTAATAAATAATAAATTTTAATTATTTTATTTTTCATATATTGGTTCATGATTTATGCTACTTACTTTTCCGGTTTTCTTGTATCCACATGAACTCCAAAAACCGCTAGCTTCATTCGATGTAAGATAAATACGCTCTACACCTTTATTATAAAGATTTTTCTCAGCATGAGAAACTAATTTTAATCCTAGACCTTTACCTCTCAACGTATGTTTGATGTATATTTCTCTGATTAATCCCCAGCCTTCTCGTTCACACCAATCACTTTTATGGGTGTCAATTTGATAACAGATAAATCCACTTATTTTTTCGTCAATTATAAGTAGATCCAACTTAATTATTCCAAAAAGTGATTGCTTTGCTATTTCTGAGCATAACTCTTCCGCTTCATGATCTGAAATCTCATACTTAAAGTCACTTCTAAAATAAGCACAAAACATTTCAATGAAATCATTCAAGTCATTATAAATAAATGGACGAATTTCTATTTTTAAAATTTCCATCACTTTCCCCCAGGAATATTAATAGATTTCTTGTGACACAAGAACTATTCATGTTCCTCATAAATTATATAATAAAAATTTTAAAAAAATGTTGACAATTCTTCATATTTCCTGCATAATCTTATATGTTGCGAAAACATACTGCAACTAATATCATATTAAACGGAGGGGTTCCCGAGTGGCCAAAGGGGGCAGACTGTAAATCTGTTGTCTCTGACTTCGATGGTTCGAATCCATCTCCCTCCACCACAGAAAACCTTTTACACATGCATTAACGCTGTGTTTAAGGTTTTATTTAGTTTTATGATTATGTAATCTCTTTTGGTTATAATTAATTTTATTTTAAATATTAACTGTTCCTTATTTATATACACTTCAATATATATCTATAAAATTCCTACTTGAAATTACTGCTGCTTAATCCAGAGAAATATCCATTAAACAAAAAATTCTTACAACTCAATAGTAAGTATTGCTAAACCGGTTTATATGATTTCCTACCTACTATCAAGTTGAAAGAATTTTCGTTTGCAAAATATCTAAACTTCTCAATACTATAGCATTAGGCCATCGTTCATTGCCTTATTATAATTACAGTTTCTGACAGCCAGGGCAGAAGTATATACTTCCGCCAAGATAAGTTTCCTTTTTTATTATTTCACCGCATACAGGACATGGGTTGCCGACAGTATTTTTACTTAGTTTTGTCTTGTACCCTCCATAGCAGCCAAAAAGATCTCTTTCCGTATCTCTCCCCCCCTGGAATGTCATTTCGGCCAAAGTACTTTTTACTGAATTGAATATGTTTAGTTTTTCCTGCTCTGTAAAGGTTTTAACTTTTCTTTTTGGATGTATTCCAGCATTAAGTAAAATATCCTGTAAAACACCATTACCCAACCCCGGTATTCTTTGTTCTGTAGCAAGCAAAGCTTTTGCACTTAATCCACTGTTTTTGGGGTCGGAAACAATATTATCAAAATATACTTGATCAAATTTCTCTGACATCGGTGATGGTTTTTCCTGAGCTACAGAATAATACCAGTTATCAAATTCACCCTGTCGGAAGCAAAACAGTCCTCCATACATTTGAATTGATCCACTAATTGCAGAATAGTCGTCAAACTCAATCAGGAGTTGATGCTTTTTTGGATGCTTTTCAGTATCACCATGATATCTGACAGAAACTCCTTCACTGAACAAAATTACTGCATCCTCTACCTTTATTTCTACCATAGCTCCCACACCTCTGGCTGAACCGATGGTTTTACCGGTTAGCAGGTTATGATATTGATCAGGGTCTCCATGGTACCAGGCAAACTTATGAGGAGTTTGTGCAGCAGTAACATTGGTTACTTTTTTACCTTGTATAGTTTCATTTAACTGCCTTGATATTTCAATTGCTTCAGGTAATTCAATCATATTTACCTCCATCCACCGCACAGAGCACTGTGTAAATTGATAGTATTAAACAATAAAAATAGACATTCAAATATAATCAATTATTGATTACTCTTACTCCACCTTTTAAGTTTTGGAAATAATTCCAACATAGCATTTCTGGCAGTTACTTCGTCAGGCCATGGATCTCCCTTTGATACAAAAGGAATACAGGATTCAATCATTTCTTCCATAGTCTCTTCCTTTGAAAAGGAACCATTAATAAAGCAGTAATGGCAATAATCTTCATTTTTGCTTCCATCACTGTTTGTTCCATATAAATCAGGACTTTCCATGGGCATTGCACAACTTTGGCATATTTTTATCTCATTATTGCTCATAATATTACTCCCTTCTCTTATTTTGCAATAATTTTATGATATTTAATAGGACAACACCATGTCATATTAAAAATTTGCTTTACAAATTTATACTATTTCATTACTGTTTCTGGAAATTAAAATAACTAATTTTACAAGTTTATTACAGCTATTGACAAGGCAGCCAGCGGTATAATAACATATCTTGGTAAGTTAAATTAAATTTGGTGAAAGGAGTGTTTATAAAAATGTCATCAATTAGAATTATCGAGGTGCTCGGCATTTAATTGAATATCGGATCTGCAGCAGGTAAGCTTAAATTAATAGCGTACTTGTATCAGGTCAAACACTTAAGTAACCGTCATTTAATTTAAAATATCAATAAAATAATTGAATATTTTAAACACGATGCTATGGTGTCGTGTTTTTTTATTTTCAATTTTTTAGAAATCGAGCACTTTAACTAACAATGACGATTATTTAAGAAAATACAAATAAAGGAGAGAGAAATATATATGCAGCCTGTAAATAAAGGCAGATTTAAAATGCTTTATTCGTTTGTAAAAGGCTTCCGATTGTTCTATGTACTTGCAATCATATTTACTATGCTGGCAATTATATTTAACTATCTGATGCCTCAGATTATTAAAATAATAGTGGATAATATCATTGGAAATGAAGAACTGAAATTGCCCGGATTTATTTTGGATATTCTAAATAACTTCGGTGGTATACCTTTTTTAAGAAGCAACCTTATTATTTGTGCTTCAATTGCTTTACTTCTTTCAATTTTGTCAGGCATTTTTACTTTCCTTTACAGATACTGCATGGCCAAAGCCTCGGAAGGTACCATCCGAAAAATGCGTAACAACCTTTTTGATCATATTCAAAAGCTTCCTTACAGCTGGCATGTTAAAAATCAGACGGGTGATATTATACAACGCTGTACCTCAGACGTTGAAACTGTAAGAAACTTTCTTTCCATTCAGTTTATTGAGATGGTAAGGACAGTATTTTTGGTAGGATTCTCCCTTACTCTTATGTTTATGATGAATGTGAAGCTTTCTCTTATAGCACTTGCTTTTATTCCAGTGGTTGTTGCCTATTCAGGGATATTCTTTAAAAAAATTGCCGACAGGTTTAAATACGCAGATGAGGCTGAAGGTGCATTATCCGCAATGGTTCAGGAGAATTTCACCGGAGTGCGGGTAGTTCGTGCCTTTGGAAGGCAGGCTTATGAAATAGAAAATTTTGATAAAAAAAATGATTACTTTGCAAACTATTGGATAAAACTGGGCCTCCTTCTCAGCAAATATTGGGGTATTGGTGACCTGGTATCCGGACTGCAGGTAATGACTATCATTGTAATGGGTGCTGTTGAGGCTGCCAATGGTTCAATTACTCTTGGAGAATTTCTTGTTTTTGTTTTCTACAATTCTATGCTTGTATGGCCTGTGAGACAATTTGGAAGAATACTCTCTGAAATGAGTAAAACCAGTGTTTCTCTTACACGTATCAATGAGATATTTGCAGAAGAACAGGAAAAGGATAATCCAGATGCCATTACTCCCGATATGAACAAAGATATTGAATTTAAAAATGTAACCTTTGACTATGACGGACAGAAACCAGTACTTAAGAATTTATCCTTCAAAATCAAAGCTGGAACAACCTTTGGAATTCTTGGGGGAACTGCATCAGGTAAATCTACAATAATGTACCTCCTTGACAGACTGTATGAACTTCCGGAGGGAAATGGTTCAATCGAAATAGGTGGAGTTGATATAAGAAAAATTAAGCTGTAACATCTCAGAAGTAATATAGGCTTTGTACTGCAGGAGCCATTCCTGTTTTCAAAATCAATCCAACAAAATATTGATGCTTTTGCAGGAACAAGCAGCATTGAGGACGTGCGCCACTTTGCTCAGGTAGCTGCCGTAGATGATGCAATTATGAGCTTCTCAAAGGGTTATGACACCATTGTTGGTGAGCGCGGTGTTACATTATCCGGAGGTCAGAAACAGAGAGTAGCCATAGCAAGAATGCTTATGCAGCGCTCTCCTATCATGATATTCGATGACTCATTGTCAGCTGTGGACTCCGAAACCGATGCAAAAATCCGCAGTGCACTGAAGGAAAATACTTCCGGTAGTACAGTTATACTTGTATCCCACAGAATTACCACACTGATGAATGCTGATGTAATAATGGTACTGGAAGACGGTCAGATTTCCGAAATAGGAACTCATAAGGAATTACTTGAAATTGAAAATGGAATCTACAGAAGAATATACGACATTCAAAGCAGTCTGGAAACCGAGTTACTGGATTTAAAAAAGAATTCTTCAATTGGAGGTGATAATTAATGTCATACTTTGAAGAAGAGGAATACAAAAAACCCTTTTCAATTAAGATATGGGCCAAAATAGTACCTTTTGTAAAGATATATAAAAAATATTTTGTATTGACCATGGCTCTATTGGTCCTGGTTTCAATAATAGATGTGGTGTATCCACTGTTTCAGCGTTATGCCATTAATCACTTTATCGTACCCAAATCAACAGCAGGAATCGGAATGTTTGCTGCTGTATACGGTTTAGTACTTTTTGTACAGGCAATATGCGTTATATTTTTTATTAAAAATGCGATGAAGGTTGAGCTCAATGTTGCAAAAGCTATCCGCAGGGCTTTATTTGTCCATCTTCAGAAGCTGTCCTTCTCATATTACAATACCACTCCTGTTGGCTATATGATGGCCAGAGTTATGAGCGATACTGGACGTATTGGACAGATGGTATCCTGGGGAATTATAGACATGCTGTGGGCTGTAATTTATGTAATCGGTGTGTTTATTGCAATGCTGCTGCTTAATACAAAGATGGCATTACTGGTTATGTGCATTATACCTGTAATTGTAGTTATTACCATGTATTTTCAGAAAAAAATCCTGGATATTAACAGAAAAATCCGTAAGGTAAATTCCAGGATGACAGGTGCTTTTAATGAAGGTATTTCAGGTGCCAGAACCTCCAAGACTCTGGTTATTGAAGACAAGAATCTCAGAGAATTTTCTGAAATAACTGACAGATACTATAATTACACAATTAAATCAACCTTACTTAACGCTGTATTCATACCAATTGTTCTGACATTTAGCACCCTTGCAGTTTGTTTTGTAGTGGTCAGCGGCGGTAATCTTGTTATAAAAGACCCATTATTCTTCGGAACTTTCTCAGCCTTTATAACTTATGCCATAAGCATATTTGAACCTATTCAGCAGATTGCCCGTGTGTTTGCTGACTTTGTTTCAACTCAGGCAAATATCGAAAGGGTTACCGGACTTCTTGAAACACAACCTCAAATAACGGATAGGCCTGATGTTATTGAGAAGTACGGAGATAATTTCAATCCTAAGAAGGAAAACTGGGAGCGTATTAAGGGTGATATTGAGTTTAAGGATGTTTCTTTTAAATATCCTGACGGAGATGAATATATCCTTGAAAACTTCAACCTTAAAATTCCTGCAGGGACTACTGTTGCAATTGTGGGAGAAACCGGTGCAGGTAAAAGTACCCTTGTAAATCTGGCCTGCAGATTTTTTGAGCCTACAAGCGGTCAGATACTAATTGATGGTAAGGACTACCGGGAACGCTCTCAGTTGTGGCTCCACACCAACATAGGTTATGTCCTTCAAAATCCCCATTTGTTCTCAGGAACAATACGTGAAAATATCAGGTATGGTAAGTTTGATGCAACTGATGAGGAAATTGAAGAAGCCCTGAAAATAGTTGCCGCAGATGAAATTGTCAAAAATATGGAGAACGGTCTGGATACTAATATCGGTGAAGGCGGCGACAGGCTGTCTACAGGTGAAAAGCAGCTGATATCCTTTGCTCGTGCCATAATAGCTAATCCACGGATCTTCGTATTGGATGAAGCCACTTCCTCCATCGATACTCAAACAGAACAGCTCATCCAGGAAGCCATTATGCATATCCTGAAAGGCAGAACCTCCTTCCTGATTGCTCACAGGCTTTCCACCATAAAAAAAGCAGATCTTATTCTGGTGGTGAAAAACGGAAAAATTATTGAGCGCGGAACTCACCAGGAGCTGTTAAAACAAAAGGGCTATTACCATTCTCTCTATCTCAAACAGTTTGAGGAAGAGACAGGAGCCGCAGTTCTTAATAAGAGAGCATAATATAAATTAGACATCCTAACATCTTGACAACATCAAACCTGGAAACATTAATATCCTTAGTATACGAATGAATTAAACAAAAAACCTGCCCACCGGTGCAGGTTTTTTGCTTTCAATATAAATGTCAATTTGATGTATTATAAAAAAGATTACCAATACTATATTAAAATTCATTCAATTTGACAAATAGAATGAATATATAATTAATTATTATAACGGATTCAATATAACAGCATCATAAATTCCGTTCAACTAGTTCTTATTTCTTATTTTACCAGGTGAATATGCTACTGTACAACCATTTCGAATGTAAATCATACTATTTGGAATGGGATTATTGGGAGAATTGTATGGCTTTCCAACAGCCCCATTGAGTAAATCTTTCAGCGTAAGTTTCATTTCTTCCAAAAATGACGCTGGTAAAGGTTCTTCAGCGTGACCATTACATATGATATCAAAATCAGACTTATATTTATCCAAATCTTCCAAGGTTTGAAGGTATTTCTCAATAGTGCTTGAGTTGGGTAACTGCAGCCAGATATAATTAGTCAATCCATCTCCCGAGAAAAGGATACGGTGTTTTCTGTCCAAAATACCTACACTTCCAGGTGTATGTCCCTTTAAGGATAGTACTTCCAGCTTGTTATCACCTATATCAAAAAAATCTCCTGGTGCTATAAAATCAATTCTTTTTGGCTTTGCTTTTACCCACATTTCAACTTCTTCAGTTGACAGACCCTTAATATTCTGCATCTGTCTAAGCTGGGAGTGTTCTTCAAATTCAGGCAGTTCATCCTGATTCATATAGACACCTTCAAAGTGATGTCCGCCAAAAGCGTGATCAATATGTCCATGAGTTAAAACTACATCTAAAGGCTTCTTAGTTATTTCCTCAATCTTTTTCCGTAAATTATAATAGCCATATCCAGTGTCTATAACTAAAGCCTTTGATTCACCTTCAACAACATATATGTTTGTATCGTTATCTCTGATCAAAGAAACTTCTGGCATAATTTCATAAACTTTATATGACATATTACCCCTCCCCTATCTACGTGCAGAACATATGCAAAAATAAAAAAGCCACTTTACAGGTTTTCACTGTGTAAAATGAACCTGTAATGGCAGATTAATTTGCTAATCCTACCACATATGCTAATTATATCATTTGCATACTCATATGAACAATAAGCTTCTAATACATATAGATTTATTTCTTTTTGATTAATCTGTACGTAGCCCAACCTAAGAGACAGTAGATAACAATAACAACAACTAAGGTCAGTATTCGTTCAGCTAATGCACCATCAGCCAATATAACCGGGCCTAACCCGAAAAATGTTACTAATATAAAGGCGACAGCCAATAAAATATAACAAAGTATCTTCAAAATATACCTCCCGAAAGCAATATTACAGTTTGACTATTTTTTTACCCGATATTCTTCTTTATAACTATCCTATCCACAATAATACATTTTATTTATACTATTACTTAATTCTTATTTACAAAACTTTTCTTTTATTTGCTCTCTAAATCTGTATAATAAGGATATACAAATTCTTTTCCTGGTTTTATAGCTGTTTTATTTTTGATATCAAATTAAATGAAATAGATTATTGAAATAATGTTTTATTGAGGTTAACGGAGGCTAAATGAAAGTACTTGGAATTGTTGTTGAATACAACCCATTTCATAACGGACATATTTATCACATTGAAAAGTCAAAGGAAATAACCGGCTGTGATGCAGTTGTATGTATAATGAGCGGTAATTTCATTCAAAGAGGTGAGCCTGCAATTATTAATAAATTTGCAAGGGCAGAAATTGCTTTAAACTGCGGAGCAGATCTCATAATTGAACTCCCTCATCCCTATGCCATGTCAAGCGCAGAATCTTTTGCTTTTGGAGCAGTTAAAATATTGGACAATATCGGTATTGTGGACAGCATTTCCTTCGGCAGCGAGCATGGTAATATTGATGAACTGAATTTAATAGCGGAAATACTTTCTGAGGAACCCGATGTATATAAATCAGAACTGAAAAAGCAGCTGGAACTTGGGCTTGCCTATCCTGTATGCCGTCAAAAAGCTCTTAAAAAGTATCTGCTGGATACAAATATGATTCACAATATAAGTAACTCAGCTATATCAGATTTTTCAAAAATTCTTGAGACCTCAAATAATATTTTAGGCATTGAATATCTGAAGGCTTTAAAAAAAATAAATAGTTCAATTAAACCATACACCATCTGTAGGGTTTCAAACAGCTACAATTCAACAGAACTGACAGGTTCAATTTCAAGTGCTACAGCAATTAGGAAGAGTATTATTGGAAAGATTGGAAGTACTGTTTGCCCTACTGGGGCTACTGCTGATATGACATTTGAAACTAATTTTGCTGCGTCTTTTGGTATATCAGATGGTAAAATTCAGGAAACAGCTGAAAGCTTATCAACTGCACCAAATGATGTCATTAAATATGAGCTGTCAGAATCTACTGCACATACCCTACCTCCTGCATCAAAAGCTATTCTTGAAAGAGAATTTTCTCAAGGCAGGGGTCCAGTCACCATAAATAATTACCAGGAAACAATTCTATCTTTTATCAGACAGATGAAACCGGAACAGCTGAGAGAACTGCCTGATGTTTCAGAGGGTCTTGAATATAGAATTAAAACTGCTGCTGAAAAATCAGGAACATTTGAAGATCTGCTGGAGAATATCTGTACAAAAAGGTATACTCAGACCCGTATTCAGAGAATACTTTTTTCTTTTCTGACTGGTCTGACCAAATCAGATACAGAAGTCTTCATGAAACACGGTGGGCCCCAGTATGCCAGAATCCTGGGCTTCAACAAGACCGGCCGCCTGTTGCTTTCTGATATGAAGAAAAAATCTTCTATACCAATAATAACTAAAACATCTGATTATAAGTATTCCTGTAACAAACTTCTTGCCAGAATGCTGAATATTGAAGCACAGGCTACAGATATGTATGTACTGGGATATAAAAATCCGGCCTATAGGAAGGCCGGACAGGATTTTACTCATAATTTTGTAATTTTTAAATAAATTAAATTTCCATGATTATTGGGAGTATCATAGGCTTACGTTTTGTCTTTTCATATATGCAGTCTTTTAAAGCTTCGCGAATTGCTGATTTTCTTATGGACCAGTCTCCATGGTTTTTACCATTGCACTTATTAACTGCTTCCTTTGCAATTTCCTTAAGCTGTTCCATAAGATCCTCGGATTCGCGGACATAAACAAAGCCTCTTGATATAATATCAGGGCCGGCAACAACATTTCCGGTATCACCTTCAATGGTTATTACTACAACTATCAATCCATCCTGGGATAAATGCTTTCTGTCCCTCAAAACAACATTTCCTACGTCTCCGACGCCCAAACCGTCTACAAGGACTTTACCGGCAGTAACACTTCCATTTATTTTGGCAGAATCGCTGGTCAACTCAAGTACCTTACCAATATCAAGTATAAAGGTGTTTTCCTTATTCATTCCCATTTTTACTGCCAGGTCGGCATGCTGCCTTAAATGTCTGTGTTCGCCATGTACCGGCATAAAGAACTTTGGTCTTACCAGACAGTGAATCAGCTTTATCTCTTCCTGACAGGCGTGGCCAGATACATGAGTGTCTGCCAGAGCTTCATATATAACGTTGGCACCCTTTTTAAACAATTCATTTATCACTTTTGAAATAAGCTTTTCATTTCCCGGAATGGGTGAAGCAGAAATAATTACTGTATCACCTGGAATAATATCTACTTTTTTATGTTCAGAGAAGGTTATTCTTGTCAAGGCTGACATGGGCTCACCCTGACTGCCTGTAGTTATAATAACAAGCTTATCATGTGGCACTTTATCCATATTTTCCATATCAACCAGGACCCCTTCAGGAACATTCAGATATCCAAGCTCCATAGCCACATTAACCACATTCAGCATACTTCTGCCTATTACTGTAACTTTTCTTCCGAATTTAACGGCTGCGTTAAAAATCTGCTGTACTCTGTGAACATTTGAAGCAAAAGTTGCAACAAGAATCCTGCTTCTGCAGTTCATAAAAATTTCGTTAAAAGTCTCTCCTACAGTACGTTCAGACATTGTGTAGCCTTCATTTTCAACATTTGTGCTGTCACACATCAAAAGAAGAACACCCTTTTTGCCCAATTCAGCAAATCGGGCCAGGTCCATCGGCTGTCCTTCAATAGGAGTGTAATCAATTTTGAAATCTCCTGTATGAACAATTATTCCTACAGGGGTAAATATGGCCAGTGATACGGCATCGGCTATACTATGGGTTGCCCTTATAAATTCAATTTTAAATACTCCCAATTCGATAGTCTGACCGGTCTCTACAGTCTGTAAATGAACAACATCTTCCAGTCTATGCTCTTCAAGTTTGTATTTTACAAGACCCAGAGTTAATTTCGTTCCATATACCGGCACATTCAGGTCTCTTAATACATAAGGCAGCGCACCTATATGATCCTCGTGCCCATGAGTCAGAACTATTCCACGTACTTTTTCCTTGTTTTTTACCAAATAACTTACATCGGGTATAACAAGATCTATGCCAAGCATTTCATCCTCCGGAAATGACAAACCGCAGTCCACAACTACAATATCATCTCCGTACTCAAACGCGGTAATGTTTTTACCTATTTCCTGTAAACCGCCCAGCGGTATTACCTTTAATTTCTTTTTTGTTTTTGACACAATTAATCCTCCAATTTTAGTGTATAAGTTTTTATATTTTTGGGTGTCACCTATTCTCAGCTGTTATGTTGTGAAATAACATACCTGTATTCATCCAAAATCTCTTCTGTGATACTATCCCAGTTATAAAGCTTATGTACTTTCTGCAGTGCAGTTTTCTTAATACTTTCCGACAAGTCTTTATTTTTTAATAATTCTAAAATGCAATCGGCCAGGGAATTGGAATTTCCACTGTAGAATTTCATTCCGTCCTCCCGATGGTTAACTATTTCACCCAAGCCTCCCACATCAGATACAACTACAGGAATGCCAGCTACCATTCCTTCAAGTGCAACTATCCCGAAAGGCTCATATGTGCTTGGAAAAACAGCTATATCAGAACATTTATAAAGCTTTAGCAAAACCTCCTCACTAACATAATCTGTAAAATAAACCTTATTGGTAATATTCAGCCTTTGGCTTAGTTCAATTAAGTTATTTAAACACGGTCCTTTGCCCGCAATTACAAACTTTACGTCATAATAGTTTGACAATATTTTCGGTATAGCATTTAATAGAATATGAACTCCCTTTTCATTCACTAGTCTTCCCACAAAGAATACTATTTTTTCATTGGGGGCCGCATAATTTTGTCTGAACTCGTGGTCAGGAGATACATTTTCAAACTTTCTCAAATCCACGCCATTGTTTATAACCTTTATTTTATTAATATCAGTACTAAAAACTGAAATCAGTTCATCCCTCATATAGTTACTATTCACAATTATTCGGTCAGATTCATTAATAAGCCATTTCTCTACACAATTTATCGTTCTCTGTAAGTCAGTGTGTATTCCGAAATTTCTACCATACTCAGTTGCATGAATAGTTGTTATCAGCGGCAGGGAATAATTTATTTTCAAAACTCTTGCAGCATAGGCAATAAGCCAGTCATGTCCATGTATTATATCAAAATCAGTTTTTTTTACAAGGCCTATTGCGTATTCCAGCATGGCAAAATTAAGTTGCATTACCCATTCCACAAAATTACCAGAAATATTGTTATATACGCGTACTCTGTGGACATACACGTTCTTGTCCTGTTCAAAATCCTGAGTACCTGGTACCCAGCAGGTAAGAACATGAACTTCATTTCCGTTTTTGCCCAAGTTATGTGCCAAGTCATAAACTACACGGGAAATACCTCCTATTATTCTGGGTGGGTATTCCCAGGACAGAACCAAAATTTTCATAAATATTTCCTCTAATTCAATAGACAGTACATATAACAATTTGTGAAAATATTACACAATTTATCTATTATACATAATATTACAATTACCTTAAATATTCTATCATACAGATTAGTGTTTTTCAAAAAAACATTTATATATAAACAGCAAAGATTTCTTTCCAATATTTCTGTGATTGAATTTTATTATCAAATATATGTATTATTGCCCATCTGTATAATTAATATATTGACACACATACTTTTTGAATTTATAATGGTACTACTATATTGACGATCTCTTTTGTTTTACCCGGACGATTAAACAAAAAGATATGTAAAAGCAGATGTTTTAATGCATCTGCTTTTTACATTTTGTCGTAATTTATCTACTCTTGTACTTCTGATGCTTATTTTCGGATTCACTTTAATATTTTTTAATATTAGCAAACTGGAGAATAAAAAAAGTATTTCAATTTTTTAAAAATTGAAATACTTTTGGCTGCGGGTTAAGGATTTGAACCCTAACAAACTGAGCCAGAGTCAGTCGTGCTGCCGTTACACAAACCCGCATCGCCCTTGGACAAGAAGTATTGTAGCACAGGTCCATTGATTATGTCAATACATAAAAAATATATTTTTTTAATTTTTATATACACTCATTAAAAAGTAATTTCTACCCAAAATCATATGCAGTGAAATTAACTTTTACAATTAGTTTTATCTAAATAGATGTTTTTATTCATAAATAAATAGCTGTTTTTAATCATAAATAAAGAAAACGAGGAAATACTTCCCCATTTTACTTTTTAACCGGAAAATTCTTATATACGGCCAAATTACAAATTTCATTTCTATTTTCAAATTTACATTTCAATAAACTCACTGGTAGAAAACAAGTAAATGTATCGCTCCTTTACCTTCTTACCGGTAAGCTTCTCCAAAGCTCTGGAATAATAAGATAACTGTATTTCATATCTGTCTTTTAACTTATCGTAATTTCCAGGCTCAATATAATCTGTCTTATAATCAATAAGGACTATTTCTCCATTTTCCTCAAAGTAACAGTCGATTACCCCCTGCAGTAATATTGTATCCTCAGCAACCGGCTGTTCCTCCTGATCATATAATTCTGCATAAGGTATTTCCAGATTAAAAGGTACTTCTTTATACACCTTTTCAGCAGATGTTATCCTTCTGCAAATATCTGAATCCATAAATTTGATTATTTTTCTGACTGCAATGCTGTCTGCCTGCTGCTGGGTTATAAGATTTCTTTTAACCATATCTTCAATCTGAGTCTTAATATTCCTGTTCTTTAAGTTTAGATGCTGCATTACAAAATGCAGAACCGTACCTTTTTCTGCCGAAGATAAACCCTTTTTTTCCTGTAAAAATGCCGGTTTTTTTATTCCATTCTGCCTTAGGATATCTCTGTCCTCACCCTCATCATTAAGCTTGAAAAATCGTTTTATTTCAGTAACAGAAAATTTTGAAGGTACCTCTGTCAATTTCAAATATGGATAATTCCATGAAAGACGCCTGGATACCTCAGCAGCAGTGTCTTTATCACAGCTTTTAATGTTATCAAGCAAGTCTGTTATGCTTAAGCAGTCATTTTCCTCATCTGTCCCTCCTTCAAGTATCGGTGTACCTTTTATAAAGTCGTCCTTCCGAATATGCACCGTCCATAATGAATCCTTTGATACCTCAGGCATTTCAACATCTGCTCCGGTTCCCCCGGCCAAACGAAGATTAAGTGCGTTTTTATGTCTCATAACAGCGGGACATATCCAGTCCAGATAGTTCTGAGCCTTTGCCATTTCGTGGGCAGGAAACTTCAGCTGCTTACTCCCTGCTACAGAAAGCCATTTAGCTGCTGCTTTTTCGATGCTATTAACCGATCCTGTAAGAATTAATTTTTCTCTTGCTCTGGTGAGAGCAACATACAAAATACGCATTTCTTCGGACAGAGTTTCAAATCTTACCTTCTGAGCTATAGCCAGCTTTGGAACCGAAGGATACTTTATTCTCTTTAAATGGTCTACCAAATCGGGTCCCAATCCCAACTCCTGATGCAGCAAAATACTTTTATGCATATCCTGAAAATTGAATTTTTTTCCACAGCCACTGACTAAAACAACAGGAAACTCAAGTCCCTTGCTTTTATGTATACTCATCATTCTTACAACATTATCATTTTCACCCAATACCTTGGCACTTCCCATGTCACCCTTACTGGTTTTCAGTTTATCTATAAAGCTTATGAAGTTAAACAATCCTTTATAGCTGGTTTTTTCAAATTGAAGGGCACGCTCGAACAATATTCTGAGGTTGGCCTGTTTTCTCTCACCATCTTTCATAGCTCCCACAATACTAAAATATCCTGTTTCATTATATAACTGCCATATTAGCTTGTGAGTAGGCATATACATTGCCATACCTCTCCATTTTTTAAGCCTTTCCAGAAATTCTGCTGCTTTGCCGGAAGCCTCAGAAGTACTTTCTGCCAATAAATTTAATGCGTCAAACATAGGCGCTTTCCGGTCTGATAATCGAAGCTCAGCCAAATCCTCTGTTGTGAAATTACCAATCTGTGACCTCAGAACCGAAAGCAGCGGTATATCCTGATAGGGATTATCAATTATTTGAAGAAGGGACAGCATCACCTGTATCTCAGGAGTCTTGAAGAAACCACTTCCAGTATCAGCAAAAACAGGTATGCCGAAACGGGCCAGCTCTTCGCAAAATACTTCAGTCCAGTTTTTTGTGGTTCTTAACAATATTACAATATCTTTATACTGTACTTCTCTGTACTGACTTAATTGCTTGTCATATACGCAAAACCGTCTGCCGTCCTTGTCGGGCTGCATAAGCTCCTTTATTCTGCAGGCTACCATACGTGCCTCTTTTTGAATATTATCCAGAATTTCTTCCTCTTCACCGTTCTCAGCCTGGTCCCCGGATTGTTCTTCCTCATCCACTAAGTTATCCTCATAATTCTGAACAGAAGTGGTTTCTATAAGATGAAGCTCAACATCACCACCAACTGTTACATTTTCCTCAATATTATCAGGGAATATTGCTGCCGGATTAAGTCTTTCATATTCATCATAGTCCAGCTCTCCTACACTTTCAGACATTATCTGTTCAAATATAAAGTTTACTCCGTCAACTACTTCCTTTCTGCTTCTGAAGTTTTTAAACAGCAGTATTTTTCGGTATAGTCCAAAGGCCTCACTGGAATAGCTGTTATATTTACTCATAAACAGTTCAGGTTTAGCCTGTCTGAACCTGTATATGCTCTGTTTAACGTCTCCAACCATAAAAACGTTAGGTTTACCCCTGTCTTCTCTGGATATCATATTGATAATTATTTCCTGAACCATATTACTGTCCTGGTATTCGTCCACAAGAATCTCAGTAAACTTGTCCTTATATGCAGCGGCCACTGGAGACGGAACCGGCTTTCCGTTCTCACCCTCTTCAGACAGTATTTTAAGACAAAAATGTTCAAGATCGCTGAAATCCACTGCAGCTTTCAATCGCTTTTTGTCGGAGTACTTTTTACCAAATTCTAACACCAGACTCGACAAGTACTTTAATAGCGGATACATTTTTTTTAGGTCAGAAATAATTTCCTCGGATTTCTGGTAGAACAACTCGTCCTTTAGTTCTTTAATAAAAGCTTTTACTTCATCCCGGATTTTTTTGACCTGCTCCTGTAATTGTTTATCGGCCTCTTTGCCACAGTTGGGCAATCTTCCAAATTGACACCCGGAAAGATAATTATATATATCGTCCCAAATTACAGAGCTGCCTTCCCGAGGCCAGTTCAATTTATCATTGGAAATTCCGGTATCTAAAAGTTTCAGTAAACCTGACAGCTTGTCTAAATCCTCATGGAACAGAGGAAGGTATTTCTCCAGTCCTGCTGCATATTTTAATCTGTTGCAGGCCGTTTCAAGCATGGATATAAACCCCTCAGCACGAAGTCTAACAGTCTTCAGTATTACCCTTCCCCATTCAGTACTGCCAAAGTCCTCTGTTACACCTGGGTTAAAAGATTCTGTCTGTTCCAGAAGCCATTGCTCCGGCCAGGGGTAACTTTGAATAAAACTATAAATATTTAATACCATCTCCTGAAGCCTTTCATCTCCCCGGTTAGTTCCATATGATTCAAGCAGGTCAAAGAAAACCTCATTATTTTCATCTTCATATATATTCTCAAAAAGCTCATTTAGGGTTTCAAGCTTCATAAGAGATGCTTCAGTTTCATCCAGTATTCTGAAATTAGGGTCAATATCAATACTCTGAAAATTGTTTCTTATGACCTCCAGACAGAAAGAATGTATTGTTGTGATAGAAGCCTTGTTTAGTAAAGCCAGCTGCCTGTGAATGTTTCTGGAGGCCTTATTCTGGTCAATTGCTTTTGAGATTGCTGTACCTATTCTCTCCCGCATTTCCGTTGCAGCAGCATTTGTAAAGGTTACTACAAGCAGAGAATCAATATCAATGGGATTTTCATCATCTATAATTTTTTGAATAATTCTTTCTACCAGAACAGCAGTCTTTCCGGCTCCTGCAGCTGCTGCAACCAGCAAGTTGCAGTCCTTTTCCCATATGGCAGCCTGCTGCTCCTTTGTCCATTTTGTATCAGCCATAATTTCAAACCCTTCCGGCTCAAATATTTCAATAAATTAAATATTGCTCAAAGATAAAATCTAAATGTATAAAACCAAATTGTATAACTTAAAAATTATTATTGTTCTTTTGTTCCAAACTTTCAGACATAAGCTTCCAAACCTCGTCATTATCCCTGTCATGAAGAACTTTAAAGCTGTTTTCATTTTGTGTCAGATCAAACTGACAAATTGAAGAGTAGCTGCAATACTGGCAGGAAGTTATTTTCTTCTTCTTGTAGGGCTTTATAGGCACATAACCTTTCATTATTTCAGTACATATGTCTTTCAAAAGCTGCTTAACATATCCTCTGAGAACAGTAAACTGTTCCAAAGTAGCCGCGGAAGACTTTCCAAGAGTATTGTCCTTATTTATCCGGGCAGGGATAATTAATGAACTGCCCTGGATTTCATTGTCCATATGTTTAATCAGCTGAACATCCGCCAGCACCAAGCCTTTCATTTTTAACTTTTTCATAATGGCAGCTTCTACTTCTTCAGGGGTTATTGCACCAGAGCACCTGATAATGGGATCATCCAATTTGAAATACAGCATACCACCCGGATATACCTGACCTTCGTTTTCCCTGTTTGAAATCTCCCACAGGGCATCCATATAAGTTATTAACTGTATTTGCAGACCATAATATACATCACTAAGTCTGAAATCCTTTTGACCCGATTTATAATCCACAATTCTTAAATAGGTTCCCTCATCAGTTTTAAGGGCATCTACCCTGTCTATTCTACCAACCAGAGTTATTTTTTCTCCCGAATCCAATTCTATTGTTATTGGAGGAAACTTACCTCCCTCACTAAAATCAACCTCATAGCCTATGGGTTCAAAGCTGCTTCTTCTTATATGCTCAGCGATAAGCCATACAGCTCTTGTAACAACTCTTTTGAGTCTTACCGTAAGAGCTCTGAACCTCTTTGAGCTGCCCAATATAGTATTTCTCATAGAATCAAGCTGACTGTCCACTATCCGGGATATCTGTTGGGAGCACCATTCCTTTGAAAACTCCCGCCAGGAAATCCCCTGTTCCTCTACAACCTGAGAAAATTTTTCAATAACTGAATGCATAAAGGTCCCCACATCAGGTGGACTCAGCTGATATATTCTTCTCTCCTTTGCACCCAATCCATATTGTACGTAATAGGCAAAGGGACAGGATGTATACTTTTCCAGCTTTGATACACTTGAGTAAGCATTGCTGCCATACAGCTGCCGCACCTTATCCTTGCTTACCGGGAGTGCAATATTCTTGTACTTAAAGGCGCTTTCCATTAATTTACATTTAATTCTCCACTGAGGCTGAGCTGAATACCAATCATATACCGACTTCCAGAGTGGATTTATTTCAACTCCGTTAGTTTTATCTCTGAGGGCAAGTACTAGCTGATTGAACACCGGCTGAGGAGAAGTTATAAGTTCTAAATATTCTTCAGAATTTGCAGGCTTAATAATATTACTTCTCCATCTCACCTGTGGAAACAGCTTTTTGATCCTTGATACTATTATTGAGGGTCTCATAGTTTTTCCTTCATGATCGGCAATGGGCCAGCTTACCCTCAAATATTTCTTAGGTGTTGTTAAAGCTCTGTAAATCAGGTTTTGCTCATCAAATACCTGGGTTTTTGTATCGCTGGCCAGCTCGATACCCATTCTGTTGAGTACCAGTCTGTCTGCATCGGAAAGAATTCCTTCGCTCATTCCTGTCGAAGGGAATATTCCATCATTTGTACCCAGAATATATAAAGCTTTAATCTCATGGCTTCTGGAATGTTCAACACTGCCCACCAGTACTTGATCAAGTGAAACAGGTATTGTAGAAATTTTATACTCTTCCAGGCCTATCTTCAGAACATTGGTAAATCTCTCAATTCCGATTGATTCCTCACCCAGTACCTCTACTACCTGATCAAAAACCTCCATCAGAGTATTCCATACCTGTTCATATTCAGATGCAAGCCTCAGCTTACCTGTTTGATTAAAAAGCTCTATGTACTGCTCAATCCTTTGCTCAACCCCCATTTCGACCAGAAAATCATATATGCATGTGCAAAAATCTGCAGCTTTTCTTCTTCCCCTGGTTTTTTCCCTGAAGCGTAACAGAGGTTGGCAAATTAGTTTTCGGGTTTCATTTACTTCATAAAGCAATTGCTCTGTTTCACTGTCAAGCTTGTCCTCAGGCATTAACTCAGGTGTCATGGTCCAATCTGTATTTTGAGTCCATTTTGATCCTCTGATTCCACAAGCCAGAACATAATTTTCAATTTTATCTATCATTTTATTATCATAATCCAGTAAACCGGATTTTAGATACCTGAAAACAGACTCATAGGACCAATTATTAATAAAAATTTCAAGCATTGATAAAACAAGCCTTATAAGAGGATGATTTGAAATCTCAGACTTTGAGTCAATAAAGCAGGGAATTTCATACTCCTCAAAAATTGATTCCATAAGCTCCTGATAACCAGCAAGATTTCTTGTTACTACAGCTATATCCTTATACCGGAGACCGTTATCTCTGCATTGTCTGATAATATCTCTGGCACATTCTTCAATTTCAGTGTAAATATTTATTGCTTCAAAAAGCTCAATATCCCGGGTAGGTTTGTTATAAGACATATATGGATGAGCAAAATAGCTTTTTTCAAGAATGGCAAGCTCCTCACTGTCCTTAAATCTGGGCAGTACTTTTTCACAGCATTTTATCGGCTGAAGAACATTTATATTATTAACCCTGGCAATATGCATAAATTTCCTGTAAGCTCTTTTAGCAGAAAAGAAAACATCGGACAAATCTGAATTCTCATCTTCCAAAACATCGGTACACATGGTAATATAGACCATACTGGCCTTGCCCATAAGTTTAGAAATCACCTCAAACTCCTGGGGAGTGAAGCCTGAAAAGCCATCAATCCAAATTTCGGCATTATTATACATATCTGTGCAGTCAAGCTTCATTGCCAGAAGAGTCAGTTCATCGTCAGGGTCTCTGTATCGAGCTGACAATAATTCTTCAAATTTTGAATATATAAGCTTGATTTCAGAAATTTTTTTATATAAATATGAATTTTCTTCAAGACTTTTGAGAACATTATCCAAATCCCCGGGACCAATATTGTACCTTTTCAGTTCAGTTATAAGCCCTGAAACAGTATTTACAAACCCCTGACTTCCTGCCGATCTGTGAAATATAGCAAAATCATCCTTCATCTTATCCAGTATATTAAACAGAAGCATGCACTTACCAGCTGGATGAATATGGGGATATGTTATTCCTCCCACTTCATTAAGGACACGATAGGCCATTCTTCGAAAGCTTAATACTTCAGTATTGAGGATACCCCCTGTTTCCAAAATTTTTATCAAATCATGCTCGGCCTGATAAGTGTATTGTTCAGGGACAAGCAATACCAGTCTTTTTGAATTATCCTCAGCAATTTTTGATTTTATTTGAGTCAAGCAATGAAATGATTTTCCAGAGCCTGCTCGTCCATATATAAATTGTAGGCTCATAGCTTATGTACTCCTTCTGGTTTATTTCAAATATTTGTCTTCATATTAATAATCATGAATGTATAGCTTTTTATTACTTTAGTTACTTTAATATTTTTTATTTTACTGATATTCTTTTACATTTTTCTTATTGTCTTGTTAGTTTAAGTGTCTTATCTGTTTTTTCTATTATAAATACAATAATTATATAAACTAATATGGATGTAATAATTGATGAAATAAGGCTTCCTACAGGATTAAATCCTGATGTAAAAAATATTGTATTTGTAGGCAGAGCACTATCCGGATAACCGACAACTATAAAGCAGAACAGATTATTGACTACATGAATACCTGCGGCAGCCTCAAGAGAATTTGTTCTGATTGTAAGCATAGCCATCATCATTCCGAACACAAAATAATTCAAGACCATACAAACTGTGCTGAAGAAACCAAGTTCATTTGCAGCATAAATCTCTGGATTTGCAAGATGCGGAAGTGTAAAAAGCACTCCCGAAACAACGGACAATATTATTCCATTCTTTATTTTCAGTCCAAAGCTTTGTATTACATAACCCCTGAACACAATTTCCTCTGTAGTGGCTTGTATTGGAGTCATAATTAGAATCAAAGGTAACATGATAAAAAATTTACCAGGTTCAAAAGAAATTGAGTATGTATCAGAATAAAATATATAGTCAACAGCCGTGCTGACAAACAGCAATATTCCAAATACCCCGAAGCCTATCCAAAAATTTGACCATTTGATTTTTCCACTATAGTTAAAAACCGTTCCCAAAGGTCTGTTGTGAATATATTTTATAGCTATAACAGCACCTGCAAGCATACAGAAAATTGAAAGATTGGTAATTATAAAATTTGGAACAGGACCTACATATTTCTCAAAAAACCCCATTGGATTGGTCTGTATTATTGGATCAAAAAGACTGTCGCGATTTGTAACAAAAATAAAAATTAACGGAATAGAAGTTACTATTGTACCAATGAATAAGTAAAAATAGAGTATTACCGCTGCTGATGAAACAAACCTTGATGGCCTAATATTGCCAAGCTTAGCCAGCTCCTGATATTTGGTTATCAATTATTAGCTCCTCCTAAACTATTATACTAAAATTATTATACTTAAACTATTAAGATTAAACTATTATACTTAAACTATTATGCTTAAACTATTAAATTTAACTAATTAATTATATCATTTTACAGGAGTCTTTTAAATGCAAATAGATGGTTACCTTCTATACCGGTTACCACTTTATAACAAAACTTATTTATTATTCAATTATTTTTGGGTATATTAATTATAGAATAAAAAAATAAAGTTTCTTCTACCAAGTAAATTCATTTACTGGAGGTTAATATATGTACGACATAATTATTGTTGGCGGCGGACCGGCAGGCTATTCTGCAGCCCTATACAGCTCAAGAGCCAAATTTGATACACTTGTAATAGAAAAAATGTTTACAGGGGGCCAGATGGCTACAACAGATGTTATGGAAAATTATCCTGGTTTTGAAGAACCTATTGGAGGTTCTGATCTTGCTCTGAGAATGGAAAAACAGGCAAGAAAGTTTGGTACTGTGGTTCTTAATGACGAAGTAATTGCCTTGGATATGGATTCAAAGATTAAGGTTGTCAAAACTCGTTCAAATACTTATGAGTGTAAGGCTCTTATATTATGTATGGGTGCATACCCAAGAATGCTTGGTCTTGACAAGGAAGAAGCATTCAGAGGAGCCGGTGTCTCATATTGTGCTGTATGCGACGGAGCTTTTTATAAAAACAAAACTGTTGCTGTGGTTGGTGGAGGTGACACTGCTGCTGAAGATGCCTTATATCTTGCAAGGTTTTGTCCAAAGGTTTATTTAATTCATAGAAGAGATAAGTTGAGGGCTACAAAAATTCTACAGGATGAATTGTTCTGTAATAAGAAAATTGAAGTGGTGTGGGATACAGTTGTGGAAGAGATCATTGGCCAACACGGGGTTGAAGGATTAAAAATAAGAAATCTCAAATCAAATACCAGCTCTCAAATAGATGTTGACGGTTTATTTATCGCAATTGGCTTAAATCCAAATATTTCATTAATTGAAGGTAAACTTCAGCAGAGCCAAGATGGTTATATTATTACAGATGAAAGAATGCAGACAAACATACCTGGAGTTTTTGCGGCAGGTGATATCCGACAGAAGTATTTAAGACAGGTTATTACTGCAGCTTCCGATGGTGCAATAGCTTCTTACTCCGCAGAGCTGTACATTACCGAAAACAAATGGTGAAACCTTCCTCGTTTTTTTATACTATATACGGGAAATATAATCATGAATTCATAATAGAAAGGGTGATTATATGAAGGTAAGAGACGTAATGACCAGAAACGTTGCTTTTGTAAATCCCTCAGCAAATGTTGCCGAAACAGCAAAGCTTATGAAACAGCATAACGTTGGTTCTATTCCAGTTTGTGACCAAAGCGGCGTTGTCGGTATTATTACTGATAGAGATATAGTTGTGAGAACAGTTGCAGCTGATAAAAATCCTCATCAGACTCCTGTATCCGAAGTAATGACAAAAGGTGTAGCATGTGTTACCCCTGATATGGATATGCATGATGTTGCCCAAAAAATGGCTGCCAGTCAAATTCGAAGAGTGCCTGTAGTTGAAAATAACAACCTTGTTGGAATTGTTGCTCTCGGTGATGTGGCTGTTGATGCCAAATATTATACTCAGGTTGCAGATACGCTTCAGGAAATATCAACTCCTTCAAGACCGCAGTAAATTACATTTATAATACACTCTCTTTTATATACTCATATATTTATATACAAGAAATATTTTAAGGCCGGATTATACCGGCCTAAACTATTATTTTATTTATTTGTAATCATTTATATGGACTTATATTAAAGGAATGCAGATTCCAGAGGTAAGCCTGGGACCTGCTTCTTTTATTTAAGTATGATTTTTGATATCGAATTATACATTTACCTGTGATATTGACAAATGTAAATGTAATATGTTACATTTCTTATATAGGTAATATATTACATAAAATATTGCGCACTATAAATACATTTTTGCTATGTAACATAAATAATTTTTTTACCAGGTGATACATATGAAAGCGCTTGTTATTTACTCATCCAAAACTGGTTTTACCAAGCAATACGCACAATGGATTGCAGAAAAACTTGCAGGAGAGTGCATTACATTCAAGGATGCAAGCAAAAAAAAAGGACTCCTACTTTGAACAGTATGATGCACTTGTTTACGGTGGTTTTATCATGGCGGGCTCAATCAATAAGTCAAAGTGGTTTTTAGAAAAAACCAATCAGTGGAGAAACAAGAAACTTGCAGTGTTTTGTGTAGGCGCATCACCAGAAGGTGCGAAGGAAATTGACACTGTCTTACATAATGTACTGACTGACGAGCAGTGTGAATATATGAAAGCATTTTACTGTCCTGGCGGACTTCGCTACGAGACAATGCCGACAGGCTTAAAGCTTGCGATGAAGGCGTTTGCATCGTTGATGCGCAAGAAGAAAAATAAAACAGAAGACGAGAAGGCTATGGCAGAGATGATTTCACATTCGTATGACATCGCAGACCACAAATATATTACTCCGATTGTTGAATATTTGATGTCATAATGTGTTAAATTAGCTGCGACACACATGTAAAGATATCATAGTATAATCGTAAAATCGAGGAAAAAAACATTATTTGAAATTAAAGAAAGGTTAATTATGAATAACAAAATATTACGTTACATACTCATTTTTATTGGAGTTGTAGCACTTACAATGGTGGTCGGTTTCCTGACAATGAATGCAAAAATGAAAAAGCAAATTGCAGCATTTGATAAAACACCAGTTGATATATCAAAAGTAAAAGATGGAACCTACGAGGGGAACAGTCATACGGATTTGGTGAAGGTAGAAGTAAAAGTTTCTGTTCATGAAGGCACTCTCGAAAAGGTTGAACTGGTGAAACACGAGTGTGGTCTTGGTAGCAAGGCAAATGTGTTGGCAGACAATATGGTTGCTCAAAATACTGTTGAGGTTGATGCGGTGTCAGGTGCAACCATGTCGAGTGAAGTAATTAAAGATGCGGTGCGTAATGCGTTACGATCAAATAAAAATACTGGTCAATGAGCAGGGTTTCTGTAACGGACTTTCACCGTCAAGGACGCGCGCATGCCGAGTGCACATAAAAAATCCAGGCCGGTTTTTGCCGGCCTGAATTTTTACTCAAAACATAGTAAATATCGTAAATACACATTTCATTTATTTATAAAAAATAGTTTTAATTTATAACTTATTTTATTACGGTTTATTCATACCTGTATATATCAGAACCGCATCTCTCAGGAACTGGGCAGCCCCCTCCTGAATTTTATCATAATATGTTTTGAAGCGTTCATCACATACATACATCTGAGCTACTCCTGCATGAGCTTCCTTGCTGTAGCTGCCCCAAGTGCAGGAAAGCCATTGACGGTGCAGTTCAGCTGCTTTCTGTGCAAGAGGGCCGGCAGGGTCGCCCGTTTTCATAGCTGCCTTCAAAGTTTCATTTATATCCTGCCCCAGCTTTTCAAACAATTGGTATTGCTCGTCAGTCATATTTAATATTTTATTGTTGGATTCATTAACTGCTTTATCGCCATACCTTTCTCTAATTTCCTTACCGTATTTATTCTCATTATCATCTATCATTCTTTGCTTGAAACCTTCAAATTTTTCTTTATCAGACATTTTTACTCTCCCTTCTGCTGCCTCCAAAGTTTTATCAATATTGGCCAGCAATAGATCTATTTGATTTCTTTTTGCCAGAAGTTTTACCCGATGGTCTTTCAGAGCCTGGCAGCTGTCAAAGTCCGGCCTTGATATGATTTCTTTGATATCCTCCAAACTAATCTCCAACTCTCTGAAAAAAAGAATTTGCTGAAGTTTATCCACCTCTTTCTGACCATAAATTCTGTATCCTGATGAATTAATTCTTGCTGGCTTAAGAATACCTATTTCATCATAATATCTTAAAGTTCTGGTGCTGACACCAGCAAGAGCTGCAAGTTTTTTTACAGTATACTCCATGTCTGGGCTTATTCAGGTAGTGAGTATCAAAGGTCTTTCACTCTGCAGAAGCCCTTTCACCTCCTTCTGGCTATACATATACTATCTCAAATGGCCATTTGACTGATACATATGCTACAATCAATATACACCTTAACGTCACGTTAATGTCAACATTTTTTGTTTCACTTTCACCATAACAATTACATAGAATAAATTGGTAATAATTTATCAGAGGTTTTTATGAGTTATACAACCCCACTGGGTCACCCCCAGGGTGTATCCCATAAAGTCACCAATTTACTTCGGCAAATAATGATTGCTGAACTGGTTGCTATTAACGGCTATCAGAATCATATACTTACTTCCAACATAACTGCTATTAATGAAGCCTGGTATCATATAATGCTTGATGAAAAAAGACATTACACCATCGCACTTGACCTTCTGAGAAAATATGACCCGGTAGAATACAAATACTTTATAACTTCTCATGAACTAAATATGGAGACCGACCTTCAAAACACCCAAAATATTAATCCGGGTCAGGGTAAACATTCTTCTGGAGAGAAATCACCTGCACTCTCCTCACATGCTGATAAAATCGCTATATACGACAAGCCTTTGATTTTGAATAATGTAAGAGCGGATATCAAAGGCGAATTAGAGGCAATAATACTTTATGAAGATGAGATCGCAGACATACCACAAAAAGACATACGGGTTGAATTACAAAAAATAATAGATGATGAAAAGGAACACACCGAACATTTGACTCAAGTACTTCTACACTTTGATCCTGATCCATATAAGTAATCATGTGACTACAGACAAAAAAAGGCTCTTTCGAGCCTTTTTTTGTTACTTCATATTTCTTTCTGCATACTCAATCATTTTCTTAACCATATTACCGCCGATCTTACCTGCATCTCTTGAAGTAATGTCACCATTATAACCTTCTTTAAGATTTACGCCCTGTTCGGCAGCAATTTCATATTTCAGTTTATCAAGCTTGTTTGCTGCTTCAGGTACTAAGTTTTTGTTACTGTTACTTCCCATAAAGCATCGCTCCTTCTGAAATACATTGGTTAAAGTTTTTTAATAAACATGTCCTTTCGGACAATAGTATTATATGCGTTTTTTTAATTAATACCCTGAAAGATAAATGAAAATTTGCCTGTTTTATTCTTAGAATGAATAAAAAGAGTAAAATAAGTATTAATAAATTTGGACTATTCCTTAGCTATTTTAATTTTTTCATATTTTAATTTTTTTATAAGATAAATTGAAAACAAGGCCATTAATACTAAAACCGAAACAGCTTTAAACAAAGTCCAGGTTCCCTGTAAATGTTCCTGAGCTCCAAAATTAACAAGAACATCCCATATAGCTCCTACTCCCCAGAAAAATGGGAAAATAATAAATGCATTATTTGTAATTCTATATACAGAAGCATACATAATACCTACAAACAACAGCTTAAAGAACTCTGGCTGAAAGCCTGCATGGTGAAGACTGTAAAACAATGCTGCCAGTAATATACCCGGTATTATGCCAAAAGCCTTTTCAAACTGTTGCCGCAGGAAACCATAGAAAAATATTACCTCAAATATTCCGGCTGTAAATATGTAAATAACGGGTATAATTATATCCTTTCCTAAAATGATCTCTTTTCCATAAGCCCTTGATTCTACCATAAATTGAAACATTAATAATATTGCTAGTACCACATTCAAAAATAAACTTAAAGCCAGTTTATTTTTTGTAATACCAAGATTTTTAATTGATCCTTTTTTTGTTATCAGAATATAGTGTAATGGAAAAGCAAATCCAATACCAAACATCATAATAATGTCTCTGAAAACATAAAATCCAACTTCATCGGTAATAGAATCGCCAGGAAACAGATACAAGCCAAAACTGGTCAGAATAACTGCCAAACCAGCAAAAAAAGCAATTGCAGTATCCTTTGAAAATTCAAATTTTAATAGAAATAAAGATAATATGACCTTTTTGGGATTACTCATATCATTTTTCACTATCTTCCTCTCCTTCGGCTATATTCTCGATGGAACCAAAGCCTTCAAGAAATTTTAGTGCTAACCCCTTCATAATATCCATTTTGGCTATTGCGATACCTTTTTTTTCATCGCCCAGTACCAGCAGGTCATCACCGGGTTTAATATTGAATTTATCTCTTGCCTCTTTTGGAATTACAATCTGTCCTCTCTCTCCTACTTTTACAGTACCAAAAATGTATTTACCCTTTTTTATTTCAGGCATTTCATCACCTCATATAATTCATATAATTCATACTTTTCATACATATCATACCACACATACAGTTATTGTCAAGTATAATTAAATAGACAAAAATTAATAAAAAAAAGCACAATTAGGTGTCATACTACCTCTTGTGCCGTCTACTTACAATTTTATATTTGATCTAACTTATTTTGCTGATTTAATCTATAATAATACAAAACTAAAGTATTTACCGATAAATTTCCCTGGCGTCAGCAGGTAACTGTGAAACGTGCCTTAAAAACCCTAAACTATTTTCTGCCTCAGTTTCATTATACCTGACATTCATTTTTTCTGCCACTTCTTTAGCTATCTCATTAAATAAGTCACACATAATAAAAACAGAATTCCATATTTCTTCTATTTCACCTTTTGGATAGGTTTTTAAAAACGTGTTCCAGGTATCATTACTCAGCCATCTATACATGTACTTACTGGACTTTCCGGTACTTACGGTGAAATTTGTAGCAAATCCTATCTTCCATTCCAATACACGAATCAGTTGTGGTCTGATTATAAAATTCAGCATGTCCATTACATATGGCACTTCTTTCCGCCATAAGCCTTTAGCAACATTATTCAAACACCACCAAAATTCATTACATGTATCCAAAAACTGTCCTTTGTCGGGCTTCGTAATCCAAAAGTCTTTGTCAGTAGCTTCAGGTATTTCAGGAAGACATTTATCCTTATCCAGCAATATTTTACAGAGCCTGTCCTTTTTAATTTCTTTCAGTACATACTTTAGTGTACATACATGCAGGTCAAGCCTGTTGCCGTCAGCAAATTGTATTAACCAACCATAGCAATTCTCAACATCATACTTATAAGCATTGCCCTCTTCGGGACACTGCATATACAACCGTTCCCCAAAACGGTCAATCCAGCTTTTATCTCTTCTAAATGAACCAGTTTCATTTACCACATAAACAATATCAAAGTCCTGAAAAATGTCTTTTACTGCATTGGGATTTGTCCGGGAGCCGTTCATATACACGGCACGTATTCTCTCATCTTCTTTGGCAGTATTTATTATTAAGTCAAACATCTCCTGTTCAGTTCGCATATATCTGCTCCTATAGGATTAAATTCAAAAAGTATCACTATATTATAGCATATTCTCTGATTAATCTTCCGGTAAAAGTATTTTGTAACACTATCAATTTATGTATCATATATTAGTCTTGAGAAAATTAGTTTCTCTCGACTTAAATTAGAAATACCCATTTTACATAGATAAGGAGGTTATTTTTAGTGAATGAATCATTTATCCCTCTTAGCAAATTACCCTTGGGAAAAAAAGCTAAGGTAAAAGTACTTACTTCAGATGGAGCAATCCGGAGGAGAATGCTGGACTTGGGATTAATCTTCAATACCGAAATTGAAGCATTGCAAAAGAGTCCTTCAGGTGATCCGGTTGCCTACAGTATTCGTGGTTCAGTTTTTGCATTGCGTTCTGAAGAAGCATCAAAAATACTTGTTGAAGCTTTTAATTAATTAGTAAAGATATGTATTACCAAGAGCTGAAGTAAATCAGCTCTTGGTTAAATATTTTATATTTTAATATAACGGGGAGGGTTATAGATGGGGTTAACAAGCCAATCCACAGGGGCAGGTATTTTGGATAGTGAGCTTGAAATTGAACGTATGAGCCCTAACGATAAAGTGGTAGCACTTGCTGGAAATCCCAACGTAGGAAAAAGTACGGTGTTTAACAGTCTGACGGGATTAAAACAGCACACAGGGAACTGGCCCGGAAAAACAGTAACTAATGCACATGGAAAATATAAACATATTGATAAAAATTTTATTATGGTTGATTTGCCGGGTACCTATTCCCTGATGTCCAGTTCAGTAGAAGAAGAGGTTGCCAGAGATTTTATCTGTTTTGGAAATCCTGATGCAACAGTTATTGTTACAGATGCAACATGTCTTGAAAGGAACTTAAATCTGGTTCTTCAAACATTGGAAATCACATCAGATGTAGTTGTATGTGTAAACCTTCTGGATGAAGCCAAAAGAAAAAAAATCAACATTGACTTAAAGGAGCTGTCACTTCAGCTGGGAGTACCAGTCATTGGTACCAGTGCCAGAAACGGTGAAGGCCTTAAGGACTTAATGGATTCAGTCTACTATATTACTGAAAATAAAATGGAGTATGCTCCAATAAAAGTTACATATGACCCCAAGATTGAGGAGGCAATAAACATAATTGAGCCTGCAATAAAAAATATTCCTGAAAACAAGCTTAACAGTCGGTGGGTAGCACTAAAATTAATAGATGGAGATGATACACTTCTAAAGGCTCTTCAGAGATACTTAAATTTTAATTTGCTGGAAGATCAAAACCTGGTTGAGAAATTAAATGAATCCAAAGAACTTTTAAATGCTGCTGGTATTAGTGATGACCTGTTAAGAGATAAAGTAGTGTCCAGTATTGTTTCCACAGCAGAAAAAATTTGTACAAAAGTTGTCTCTATTGAAAATAAAAAATACAATAGTTTTGACCTTAAGGTTGATAGTATACTTACCTCCAGGCTTTTTGGTATCCCTATTATGATAGGTCTTCTGGGAATAATATTTTGGCTTACTATTGCCGGAGCCAATTTACCTTCACAGATGATTGCCACCCTCCTGTTTTGGATTGAAGACAGGTTGACAGACTTCTTTATGTGGGCCGTAGCACCATCATGGCTGCATGGGTTACTGGTCCTGGGTATGTATCGGACACTGGCATGGGTTGTATCAGTCATGCTTCCCCCTATGGCAATATTCTTTCCACTGTTTACACTTTTGGAAGATTTAGGTTATTTGCCCAGAGTGGCTTTTAACCTTGATAATTTCTTTAAAAAGGCCTGCGCTCATGGAAAACAAGCATTAACCATGTGTATGGGGTTTGGCTGCAATGCGGCGGGAATCATTGGCTGTAGAATTATTGACTCCCCAAGGGAAAGACTTATTGCCATTATAACGAATAACTTTGTTCCCTGTAATGGACGCTTTCCCACTCTGATTGCCATAATTACAATGTTTTTTGCTGGATTTGTGGCAGGACCCGGTCAAACAGTGGTCTCAACCTTACTTCTGACAGGAGTAATAGTACTTGGTGTTGTAATGACATTACTAATATCAAGAATTTTATCAAAAACAATTTTAAAGGGCTTGCCTTCTTCCTTTACTCTTGAGCTTCCTCCCTACAGAAAGCCTCAGATTGGAAGAATTATTATAAGATCAGTTCTTGACAGAACATTATTTGTACTGGGTCGTGCTGTACTGATAGCTGCACCTGCAGGCTTGGTTATATGGATTATGGCAAATATTCATGTAGGGGATCTCAGCCTGCTTTCCCATTGTGCAGGATTTCTTGATCCTTTTGCAAGGCTTCTGGGCCTGGATGGATATATACTGATGGCATTTATACTTGGCTTCCCTGCCAATGAAATTGTGGTTCCAATAATAATTATGTGTTATATGGCTTCAGGAAGTATATTGGAACTGGATAATCTCAGTGAGCTGAGAGAGCTTCTGGTTTCCAATGGTTGGACCTGGCTGACTGCTGTATGCGTAATGCTTTTTTCTCTTATGCATTGGCCATGTGGTACCACATGTCTGACAATTAAAAAAGAATCACAAAGCTTAAAATGGACTCTGGTATCATTTTTGGTACCCACTATTACCGGAATGACAGTGTGCTTTGTAGTTGCAAACCTTGCTCGTTTGATAGGTCTGGTATAGTCAGTTGCTACGTAAAGCAATTAACAATATAGTAACTATGTTATTAGATTAATACAAAGGTATGTATCTATAAAAGGATATCAACAGAAAACATTTCTGAATCTGATATCCTTTTATGTTAATTTGAACAGTTTGGCTTACTACTCCTTTTTGATGTTTCTAACTGCATATTCTCTTTTCAAACAAGTAAAATAATCCTTTTCGCCACGTTACTTCTCCAACTTTTTCATAGCCAAGACTATTGTACATTTTCAATGCAACAGGATTTAAGGAAAAAGCATCTAACCGTATTGTTTCAATCCCCTCCTGCGATAACTTTTTTTCAACTAACAACATAGTTTGTCTTCCGATACCCTTCCCCTGAAAAGAAGGGTTAACACACAACCGGTGAACTATCAAAAAAGAGGAATCTTTGTATTTCCAATCTGCCTCCTTGTATTCTTCATCATACTCGTTATTCAACACAACAATGGACGCAATTTGATTATCTATTTCACCAATATACATATGCTGATTTTTAATATCTTTAATAATTATATCTTCACCTGGATATATTTCATCCCACTGATCTATACCCATATCCTTCATAACCTGTATGGCAAGAGTATAGACATCAAAAACAGATTTAAAGTCATTAAGTTCAGCTTTTCTTAATTTCAACTCCATATGGAATGTCCTCCAATCTATAATTACATTATCATGTCATGTCTTCTGAATAGCGATAATGAACCTATTAACCAACATGAGCCGCATAGCACCCATAATTTCAATAACCCTTGATATATCAGTAACATAAAAAACCTTCCCTGTACTTTGGTATTCAGGAAGGCTTTTACTTTTTCACATGTCAACCATACTATGGCGATTACCTTTAGTAATTTTATTATATGAGATAATCCAAATTTGGCAAGAACATACTTTCCCATCGTTCACATATTATTTAATATTTCATCTTACTCAGAATTTGAGCCAATCAAATGTTATATTTATAAATTCTCTAAATACTCCATTCCTTTGTAGAAGAATTTTCGGTTTTCTTCTGCTTCATCATCATTATTTATATGTAGAGATAATACTATCCTCTTTCCATATGATGCAACACCAACTATTCTTCTGGCATTAAGGACTAGCGGTGGAACAAAAATAATATTTTCTATCTCATAATCTCCTTGTTTCATCTGTATGGGTAATTTTGTCAGATTAGTAATGCTAATTCCTTTCGGATTTCCGTTATATCCAAACATCTTACTAAAAATTTCAGCTGTTTTATTGGAAAAATCACCACATGCATTGAAATAAATTGCATCAATTAACGTTGGATTAATACTCCTCATAAACTGAAGCAAAAAGTATTTCTTTGATGGATTATTTAATTTATCATATATTTTTCTCTGAACATTTCTGGCATTCTGGGCAAAACTCTTTTTCTCATCATATTGATGCTTTACGGAAATTCCAGTTGCGAAATTTCCCATTCCAGTAAACCCCTTATTTCTAATATTTACTGCCATTCCCACATCACTAAATTCTCCGCTTGCACGAATTAATGCTGTTGTTATGATAGTATTAATGGTTATCTTATTTTCTTTTGAATACCTGTACAATGAATCATAAATCTCATCCTCCAGGTAATAGGTATAAATAGAAGTTTCCTTATGTTCCCAGTATTTTTTACACATACTATAATAGTCACTAAAGTTAAATATTTTTTCGGTTTTCTTCCAATTTCTGTTCATGTATTTTAATAACCATGTCATGGGAGCACGTAACCTGGCTTCCTTTGGAAGATTGTCCATGTTGAATAACTCTAGCTTCTTATGTTCTATTTTTTCTCCAGATAAGGAACGCAAAATATCCTCAACAAAATATGCAAATGATATTCCATCACCCGCGATATGGTGTGCAATTATTAAAATAGACATACCTGTTTCAGTCTTAGTATAAAAGAAACGAATAAATTCACCTTTGTCGATTTCGAAAGGAATTTTTTCCTGTTCCTTCACAACTTCCATCCAGTCACATTCCATAGATTTTACAATGGGCTCATACATATCCGTACTTTTATAATATGCTTTGCCTTCGTTATCTATAAAAATTTTTTGATGAAACATATCATAATGATTCAACGTATTACTAATTGCATCTTTTAGCTTTTCTTCCCCGATAATTCCTTTTATATCAACTTTAATCACTATACTGTTAACCGGAGAAAATATCCATATTCTTTCCTTATCGATATTAGTCATCACCATTTCTTCTCCTCTCCAGTATGGCCTGTTCATTCAGTACCTTATCCTGATGACTTTCAATTATAAGTAATATCAACAATACGATACCTAAGAGAGCTGCCAAACCATAAAATATATAGTTTAATAGGGTTATGCCTGTTAAATCAAATACTATGCCCAATACTATAGATATGCCAATGGCCTTTATCATTTTTGTTCCGGGTTCAAGCATATTTAATTTATACTTGTATTTTTTCATCATATCACCTCAAATTGATATAAGCATTTTACTTATTACTCGCAAACAAATTGTATGCATTTATCAACATAGCCTTAATCTTATCATCCGATAATTCAATGGATTGAAACGCTTGCATCATAACAATTCCATTTGCATATACAATCATATTTATATCCATGTTCATGTTCATAGTACCTAAATCATTGATGGCATTAAAATCCAAACCACCGGAAGTAAAAATTAATTGAAATAAATTCTTCTCTTCCCTGGCAAATTGTATATATGCCAAAATGCATGATAGTTCTTTCGGCAAATCCTTATCACTTGTATTCGTGATATATCTCAACATATTTATCTGTGCCCTTTTAATTAGTTCATCTTTAAGTTCCTTCATGTCAGCAAAGGATTGATAGATTGGTTGTGTTGAGCAATTGAGTTCTTTAGCTAACCTTCTTGCCGTTAATGATGGATAACCTTCACTACGAACAATTTCATAGGCCTTTTCAATGATTTGTTGCTTATCTATCTGTTTTATTGGTGGCATAGCTATACTATCTCCTATATAAAAATAACATTGTTATATAACAATGTTATTTTTATAAATAATTTCTATAAATGTCAATATGTAAACTACAATTAGTAGCTATTTTACGCTATTTACATTTTTTTGGAAACCCTATTGTATATGATAAAAATTACTTTTTTAATATGATATAGTTACATCAGGAAGTGTGTTTATAACAAATACTATACATACAGAACGTAGTGGATTACATAGAGTCCCACTAGAGAAAAGCTTGATCTGGAAAACAGTAAGTTCTCAATTGAGTTCTGGGTTCCGATTAAATAGTTGACTGTGGAAGCAATCAAAACAAGCAAATTAAATTATAGCCTCAACCACAAAGCTGGACGAATCCCCCCGTTACCGTTGGTTACATTATTACCGTTAATACCTATGCATCCGTCAGTTCCATGGACATACGCGGTAACATGATTATTTCGGCCGGGAGACCTAAGCCACCAGTAGCATATCATACCATTAAATTTAGCCATTCTCTTACTGTTATTCTCATCATTCTTTTTCCAATATCTATTATTACCTCTGTTATATAGTAATTGGGTACTGTCACCAAAATATTTACATACCTCTTCAATATCTAATAAGAATATGCTGTCCTGACTATCCTTACCAGCTTCTGTACCATACCATGGATTGTTCCGGTTTTTGGTTAATACTTGGACAATTCTACATTTATTAGTATCATCAAATTTGTCATAAAATTCGCTGTTAAGATATTTTCTGGTCTCGCAGTGGTACCATGTTGTGTCTTTATAAATGTTATGGTAGGGCCGCTGCTCAACTACATCTTCGGTTATAATTAAAGCCTTATCGTTTTGAATGTCAAGTATGCGCCATTCATATCTATCAAATACTATTTTATCTCCTATTTGCATTTTTACCTCCCATAAAATAATGTTTCTCGGAAACTCGGATTTTCATACTATGAATGCTTTTTTCTTTGCAAACATGACAACTCACTATCAATCCACACTTCAATATACCGGCTTATATCTAATATTGAATCATCTAAAGGAAAGCTATAACCGTGACAGCCTTTTTGGCAGGGTTCTGCGAATAATTTTTTGTTGCACCCATAACCCCGGGAGATTTTTTCCTGTAAAGACATTGGAAACATCTCAATAACATCAGAATAAGTGTGAGTGTTTTGTGCCTTAATAAGGAGGCGGTATCCAGATTCATTTGCTGCCGAAAACGTCCAGATTTCTTTATTTTTATAGGAATAGATAAACCGAATACCAAGATAAAATACATCCATAATACATATCAATCCTGCCTCCAGGTAACGTTGATGGAGTTTAAGAGCAAAATCCTGTACTTCAGCAGGCAGAGGAGTAACAAAATCTCTCAAAATTGAGGTTATATCTGTTTCTTCATCTTTTATAACCCTATAGTCGCAGCGCAAAAATATATCATGATTGCCTCTGGTGTACAATTCTTTTTGAGCCAAAGCCATAACTTTTAGACCTGTCAGTAAAAAAGGATTAATGGGATAAGAAATTTTGAGTAATGTGGCTTTAGATAGATCTAATTTCCGTCCGTCTAATTCGATACCATCAAAGCAGACACCGCAGGAAGATAGAAAATTCATGGCTTCAATTATTTTGGGAGTAGAGATTTTTGCTCTCATCTCCCTACCGTCAACACCTATAACTGAGGTTAACAACTTAAAATCATTAAGCAATATTGACTTACCGCTTTCAATAAGCTCTCCATGATATCCTATGTTGAACAATATGCTTTTAATGTTATTCAGGAATGGATAACTTACCGGTAAACTTGGATGAGAGTCAATATTTTGCGTATTTTTGACAGGTTTATCATATTTACTGCCGTCATCAATTAAACGGTCACATATCAAATAGAGAAAATCCCTAAAAGCAAGAATTCCGTTTCGTATATTTTCTTCTCCGGAAATTTGTTTAAACATTTCTTTGATAGTATAATCCTTTGGTATATTTGAAGGAATTATGTTTTTTATGTATCTGGCCATGTCACTAATAGTATGTTGCAAAATATCACTCCTCAACTTTAATTATAATAACAGCTATGGAAATCAGTATGTTGACATGTAATATACAATTAGATACTTTTCAGCTAACCAACAAATTTCCTCATATGAATTGATGCTATAAAATATCAACCAATTTCTTTAATATATTATAAGCTTTTTCATCATTTTCTTTTGCTTCCCGAATGAACTGCACCGTCCTTTTTCTCACATCGGGGTTGGTAAAATTACGCATCTGGGTCTCCCCCCGTTCCCATCCGCCAACAGCATCGAATAGTTTGGTGTGGACTTTAAAAACCTCCATAAAATATGATGCTGCCTTTTCAAACAATACTTTATGTTCCGGATATTCATCAGCTGCTTTTTTCATGAATAGTGCTGCATTATATCGACCATCTGAAATGCAGTCTATAGCATCACCATGGGTATATAACCTTTCAGCCAAAAGAGGTAAAATCAAATCCTCCGAGAAATTCTTTTCATTCTCCACTGCTTTTATCCAGGCATCATATGCTAATAATCCTTTGGCATAATTACCACATTTACGACCTTTCATTACATCAATAGCATTTGTCAGAATGGTTTTGATATCTGCTTTTTTGGTATCTGACGGTTCAAGTGCCATGACAGCTAATGTATCGGGATTGTCCCACCAACGATTAGTAATAAAATAACCTGATTCATCAAAGGTTACATCACGATTATACTCAGGATTATCTTGAAAAAAGTTCCATCCAAGTAAAGTATCGCCCCCGTTACGATATCCCGTTATAATACAAGCTTCCGGTGGCCCAATAATACCCAGGGCAATAACAGGATTTCCTTTATCAATTTGTAATTTAATAAATTTAATGAATTCTTCTTTTGAACTGTTATCTCTGGTTAACAAACTATAGGAACAGCCAAGTGATTCAATCCCCTGTTTATATACTCGCTCGGGATCATCATAAGTAAATATAGCATCCACATTTCCTAAATTCCATTGTGTTTCATCCCATGTTAGCCGAAATGCAGCACCACTTGCTGCCATGATATAGTCGTAGCTTACATCAATACCTATATAATTTGCACAAGCTTTTAAACAAGCCGGGAAGGGTGTCAAACTTTCCTGACAATACTGAACTCTGGGTACACCTAATAGTAATCCTTGATCATGATTTTCTTCACTTATCTTCATGTTTTTTACACCTTTCATCATTTCATTTTGATTCAAGACAGGAAGTTCAATGGCATAAACTCCTGCACACAGCTTAATTCTTTTCAAGTTTACTTTCATTTTTCGGAATTCAGATGGCGTCACTCCAACAATTCTTTTAAAGGCTCTGGTGAAAGCATCGGCATTATTAAAGCCATACTCCATCCCGATGGTAAATAATGTTTTGTCTGTATAACTACATTCAAAGGCAGCATTGGCGATTTTACGTTCGAGAATATACCGGTAGAGTGATTTGCTGGTGTTACTGGTAAACAATTCACGAACATAGGGCAAAGAAAATCCCGTTGCTTCAGCTAATTCTTTATAATCTATCCTTCCTTTTATTCTGGCTTCCACAAATGTAATCACTACATTTACAAACAAAAATATTTGAACCATCTTTTACTCCGTTTTACAGGTGTTTACTTCATGAAGTATCCATATTATACCACGAGGTCAATAGGATGTCTCGACTTTTCTGAGGATATTATAATATGCAGTAGCATTGAAGAGAAAAAGCAGCCCATAAAAGGCTGCCTTTATTTTATATATGCTGTTTGGATTCTGTTCTCAGGAATTTCTCTTTCGCTGTAAACTTCCGCAGTCTTACCCAGTATAATTCCACTGCAAGGAGTAAAGCCTTCTGGCAGATTCAATTCTTTTAATATCTCTTCATTTTGATTCAAAGCAATAGTTGCACCCCAGATATGGCAGGCACCAAGACCCATTTCTACAGCAGCCAGTGCCATATTCTCTACTATTATTGCACAGTTAGAGAAACCTACATTGTCAGCAGGATTTGACAGCTTTGCTGAAACAACAATGTATACAGGTGCGTTGTACAGTGGGTGTATATCAGGGTTCCGGAAGAAAGCAGCTGCGTTTTTGTCTATCTTATCAAGTAAATCCTGATTGGTAATGACAGTCAGATGTACATTTTCATACAATGCACGACCAATGGGAGAAGCATAAGCTGCCTTTAGAATAGTTTTCAGTTCATACTCAGTTAGATTACCAGAATAGCTACGAACAGATTTTCTGCTAAAAATGGATTCAAGAGTATTCATAATAATGTATATCCTCCTATATATTTATTTTTTCTGTCTGTTTATCTGTATAATATCATATATTTATGATAGATTGAGAGTATTTCCAAAGTTTATGTAAACATCTGAGCATATAGGAGTATTCTATAGTTGGAAGTATTGTATAGTTTGTGTAAACTTCTAATCTGATGTAGGGAGTATTCTAAAGTTTTGTAAACCTCTAAATCTAATGTAAGATAAAATTAATCAGTTTGAAGTTTTCTATATGGTTAAAAACTCATTAAACCGTCAACTCATTTTGCTTCTGTCCCATCACAGCCGTATAATTTCTACCTGTGCTACTGAGATTAAGCGTTGAGCAATTTATCTCTTATCTTTCTTACATTTTTATTCATTAGATGTCTTATTATATTACGATACATAAACTTTTTAAAAAAATTTAAGTCTTGCGAATGTACTGCAAAAAACATATCTGGATTATTAAAAATGCCAAGGTCCTTATTTATACTTTCCTTTTGAATATAGGTATCATTTTTATTCCAGTCTATAACAGGGTTCTTAAAATCTCTTACCGACACTCCATAACCGCAAAAACTTCCTGAACAATCAGAAAATTTATTCTGAAGTTTAGACAGGTATTGTTTATCTAAAATAAAACCTTCTAAATTATACCATTCATTTTCAAAGTATACTTCTACCCAACTGTGAACCACATTTTCAGGAGCAAATTTAAATACTAAGCCTTTCATAGCTCCTTTCTGAATTTCTTTTCTAATTGTAAAACCATGAAGTCTGCAAGGTACACCAAGTGCTCTTAGTATTGCCATAAACAACGTCGATTTAGTATTACATTGTCCATATCCATCAGCTAATACTCTTGATGCAGGAATATTATCATCCACGTTATAGCCAAACTCTATTTCATCTCTGACAAAATTATATGCTTCCAGTATCTTATGGAAACAATCTAACTGTTTCCACTTCCTTCTTTCTATTAGCTTTTGTATACTTTCACATTCATAATCTAATAACTTTGTTTTTTCTAAATATTTATCCATATGACATAACCTCCATTCATTTCTCTTAAATCTGTGGGAATTATTTCTTGTTGGTTATATCATAACGTTTTATTTTATATAGATACTTTCAAAAACTCGCTATTTTTTAAAATACCCCTGGCAGACATACCTGTCATCTTCCTGTTTGTATAAGCAAGATGGGCAGATGAATCAAATCCTGCTGCCATTGCTGCATCTGTTATGCTCCCACCATTAAATATAACCTCATATGCACGCCCCAACTTATGTATTACTATGTAGCTTTTCAATGGGATTCCTGTTTGATCTTTAAACAGATGCGCCAGTCTGCTTTCAGAAAGAGCCAGTTTGTTGGCATAATATCTAAGATTATGAAACTCCGGATGGCATTCACAGGTATCTATCATATTTAATAACTGATATATGCGTTCATCAAAATCATAAAATTCATCTTGCTTATAAAATGATTGATATAACTTATTAATGAAAATGTTAAAATTCTCACTACTTATTTGCTGCATTAATCTTCTTAGTTCCTCTTGCAATTCTATTGCTGAATTATCAGGTAAAATATAATAGGCCTGATCTTTTATATAACTTTTTCGTATTTGAATTGCTAATCTGGAAGTTGGTTCTATCAGAAGAGTAAAATGAACCTTATGTCCAGTACTAAAATTATGTTTAAATCTACTACGACACATTTGCAAGATATTTTACTTCCCATTACAGCTATTTCCAGATTGTCTTCACTACTCAGAAAAAGCTGAAGCATCCAATGTTTATGGGAGTCTGCTTTAACAGTATCAGATATAGCACCAATGTTCTTTCCAAGTTTTACAATATAGTTCATTTTTACCTTCTCTTTACAATTTTTTATATAACCATGGTAATATATTGTAATACTTAATATTACTCACATATTATAATAAAACATAGTAAATATCAACTCTAATATATATCATATATATCATTTTTCTAATTTTGGAATATACACAAAAACACCCTACCACATTTCAATGATAGGGTGTATAGCTGCCTGAATAAACATCTCAAGAATACATTTTATTAACGGGTACATGCAATTCTCTTGGGCAGTATGCGTCTCAGGCGTCCAGGCTATTTTCTACGCATCTGATTCTACATATTACTTCTGACCCAGTCCGCCTCCACCTATTGCTGCCTGAGCCGCGGCAAGTCTCGCGATAGGCACACGGAATGGCGAGCAGCTGACATAGTTCAAGCCAGCCTTATGACAGAACTCAATAGAAGATGGATCTCCTCCATGCTCACCGCATATACCCAGTTTGATGTCGGGCCTTGTTTGTTTTCCAAGTTTGGCTGCCATTTCAACCAGTTTACCTACTCCAGTCTGGTCAAGCTTTGCAAATGGGTCGGATTCATAAATCTTCTTTGAATAGTAATCTTCAAGGAACTTTCCGGCATCATCACGGCTGAAACCAAAGGTCATCTGAGTAAGGTCATTTGTACCGAAGGAGAAGAACTCTGCTTCAGTTGCAATTACATCAGCAGTAAGAGCTGCTCTGGGAATCTCAATCATTGTACCAACTTTATAGTCAAGCTCTACTCCAGCCTTCTCAATGATTTCTGTGGCAGTCCTGACCACAATATCCTTGACAAATTTTAATTCCTTTACATCGCCAACCAGCGGTATCATAATCTCAGGAACAACTGATATTCCCTCCCTGTTAACATTGATAGCCGCCTCAATGACTGCTCTGGTTTGCATTTCAGCTATTTCAGGATATGAAACCGCTAAACGGCAACCTCTGTGTCCCATCATTGGATTGAATTCATGCAAATCAGAAACAATACCTTTAAGGTCTGTAAAGGTCATTCCCATTTCCTTTGCCAATGCCTCTATGTCTTCGTCAGCCTGAGGCAGGAATTCATGGAGAGGCGGATCCAGGAATCTGATGGTTACAGGATAACCCTTCATTTCCCTGAACAGTCCCTCAAAGTCACTTCTCTGCATTGGAAGAAGCTTATCCAGTGCTTTTCTTCTCTGCTCCTCTGTCCTGGCAACTATCATTTCTCTCATAACCGGAATTCTATCAGCATCAAAGAACATGTGCTCTGTTCGGCATAGACCAATACCCTCTGCTCCGAACTTGATGGCTTGTGCTGCATCAGCAGGAGTGTCAGCATTAGCCCTGACTTTCAAAGTTCTGATTTCATCGGCCCACTGCATCAGTGTAGCAAAGTCGCCGGTCAATTCAGGTTCAACGGTCGGCAGCTTTTCACCATATACATATCCTGTGGAACCATCCAGTGAAATCCAGTCACCCTGCTCATATCTTCTTCCGTCTTTATCAATAAAGAACTTTTCCTCTTCATTTATTCTGATTTCACCACAACCGGCGACACAACAAGTTCCCATTCCACGGGCCACAACTGCTGCGTGTGAAGTCATACCTCCGCGCCCTGTCAGAATACCTTGCGATACATGCATACCCTCGATATCTTCCGGGGATGTCTCCATTCTTACAAGAATAATTTTCTTTTCTCCGGCTTTAGCTGCTTCTACTGCTTCACCGGCATCAAAGTATATACGGCCGGTTGCAGCACCCGGCGACGCATTCAACCCCTTGGCAATGGGTTTAGCTGCTTTGAGAGCCTTAGGCTCAAAATTGGGATGCAATAGAGCGTCCAACTGCTTTGGATCAACCTTCATTATTGCTTCCTCTTTGGTTATCATACCTTCGTTTACCAGGTCAACAGCTATTTTCAAAGCAGCTGCAGCAGTTCTCTTTCCATTTCTGGTCTGAAGCATAAACAGCTTACCCTTTTCAATTGTAAATTCCATGTCCTGCATATCTCTGTAATGAGATTCGAGAATATTGGCTATCTTCACAAACTGATTATACGCTTCTTCATTAACAGCTTTCATTTGCTCCATAGGCTGAGGTGTCCGTATTCCTGCTACAACGTCCTCTCCCTGAGCATTCATAAGAAATTCACCATACAGCTGCTTTTCGCCGGTTGATGGATTTCTTGTGAAGGCAACACCTGTTCCGGAATCGTTACCCATATTACCATATACCATTTCCTGAACATTAACAGCTGTACCCCAGTCTCCGGGTATATCATTCAATCGCCTGTAAACAATGGCTCGCGGATTATCCCAGGAGCGGAAAACAGCTTTTACGGCTTCCATTAACTGTACTTTTGGGTCTTGAGGGAAATCAAATCCTTTTTCAGACTTAAATAATTCCTTATATCTTCTGACAACTTCTTTAAGGTTCTCAGCAGATAAATCGGTATCAAAATTTGCACCGTTTTCTTCTTTGACTGCATCAAGAATTTTTTCAAATTTCGCTTTGTCAACTTCCATTACTACATCCGAAAACATCTGAATAAATCTTCTGTAGCTGTCATAAGCAAACCTCTCATTGTTTGTGAGCTTTGCAAGACCCACTACCACTTCGTCATTTAATCCAAGGTTTAATATAGTATCCATCATACCAGGCATAGAAGCTCTTGCCCCTGATCTGACCGAGACCAGTAATGGATTTGCCGGGTCACCAAAGGTTTTTCCAACAATCTGCTCTGTTTTGGCAAGCATCTGAAGAATTTCCTCCTCAATTTCAGGTGCTATAACCTTTCCGTCATTGTAGTAGCGCGTACAAGCCTCAGTAGTTACTGTGAATCCTCTTGGAACGGGTAAACCCAGTCCTGTCATTTCTGCCAGGTTCGCTCCCTTGCCTCCAAGAAGGTTCCTCATCGATGCATTACCTTCACTGAAAAGATAAACGTACTTTGACATTTAAAACCCTCCTGTACAATTTTAAATTGATGTATAAACAAAATTGCATCAATCGGCAATTATGCTTCAAAATTGTGTTTTGGATAGCCATAAATACTCTGTTGCAGGAATAGCGATATCAGTAAATGAAAATACAATTTGCAAAAATCCATTGTATAGTGTATTACATATTTTGTTAATATATTAACTTTCCCCTTAGGCAATTAATGCAGGCATAAATAATATGCCTGCACTAAAACTAAAAATTACATTAAAATTATAACTTAAAATTCAAATTTCCCTTCAAAATATGAATCTAATTCATCAATTTTTATTCTTACTTGCTGCATAGTATCTCTGTCTCTTATTGTTACACTCTTATCCTCAAGAGAATCAAAATCAAAAGTAATGCAGAATGGTGTTCCGATTTCGTCCTGTCTTCTGTATCTCTTTCCAATACTTCCGGTATCATCATACTCACATACATATTTCTTTGTAAGCATATGGTAAACTTTTTCAGCTTCTTCCCCAAGTTTCTTGGACAATGGCAACACAGCAATCTTAACTGGGGCCAGAGCAGGATGGAATCTCATTACTGTTCTGACGTCACCTTCTGAGACTTCTTCTTCGTCGTATGCTTCACATAAAAACGCCAGAGTCACTCTGTCTGCACCCAATGATGGTTCTATACAGTAAGGTACATATTTCTCATTAGTAGTAGGATCAAAATATGATAAATCATCCTTTGAATGGAGCATATGTTGCTTAAGGTCAAAGTCAGTTCTGTCAGCAATACCCCATAGTTCTCCCCAACCAAACGGGAAAAGATATTCAATGTCTGTTGTAGCATTACTGTAGTGTGACAACTCTTCTTTTTCATGGTCACGAAGCTTTAAGCTTTCAGGCTTAATATTTAAATTAAGCAGCCATTGATAACAGAAATCCTTCCAATAAGCAAACCATTCGAGATCCTTGCCAGGTTCGCAGAAAAACTCCAGCTCCATTTGCTCAAACTCACGTATTCTGAAAATAAAATTACCTGGAGTTATCTCATTTCTAAAGGATTTACCTATCTGACCAATACCAAAAGGTATCTTTTTTCTGGTAGTTCTCTGAACATTTTTAAAATTAACAAATATTCCCTGGGCTGTTTCAGGTCTCAGGAATATCTCTGTTTTGGAATCCTCTGTTACACCCTGATATGTCTTAAACATCAAATTGAATTTTCTTATATCTGTAAAGTTTGAAGCTCCGCAATTGGGACATTTAACATTTTTATCCTTTATGTATTGCATAAGCTCTTCGTTAGTTAATCCGTCTACCTTAAAAGTCACATTGTTTTCTTTATTCCAGTCCTCTATCAATTTGTCTGCTCTGTGACGAGTCTTACATTCTTTACAGTCTATAAGCGGATCACTGAAGCCTCCAACATGTCCTGAAGCAACCCATACCTGTGGATTCATAAGAATGGCACAGTCAACACCAACATTATATGGACTTTCCTGTACAAATTTCTTCCACCATGCTTTTTTAATATTATTCTTCAGTTCAACTCCAAGAGGGCCGTAATCCCACGCATTTGCAAGCCCTCCATATATTTCGGAGCCAGGATATACAAAACCTCTGTTTTTGCATAAAGCCACTATCTTTTCCATTGATTTTTCAACTGCCACTGTATTTACCTCCCATATATAATGCGAAGACAATAAAATGATACTATTTAACTTCGCATTACTTCTATTTTATACCATCTTTTGTTCTTACATATGTTATCTTGTCTTCAGCAATTTCATGGATTGCAACTGTAACTTCCTTATCGGAATTTACCTTTGTAAGCTTAGGTGCCCCATCTACTAACTGTCTTGCTCTTTTTGCAGTTTCAACCACAAGAGTATATCTACTGTCAACTTTTTTCATCAACTCATTGATTGAAGGATATATCATAAATTACCTCCCATTACTTAATAAACTACTTATAAATTCAGTATTTCGTGAAGGTTTCAAACGTTCAACATCCAAAACCTTTTCTATTTTTAAAACAGCGTCTTCAACGCTGTCATTCATAATCAAATAATCATATTTGGAAACATACTTCAACTCATATGATGCCTGTTCCAACCTCTTTTCGATAACATCACAGCATTCTGTGGCTCTGCATTCGATTCGTCTTCTTAATTCCTCCATAGAAGGCGGAACAATAAATATCAGAACGCAGTCGGGATATTTCTGTTTTATTTCAAGAGCCCCTTCAACAGTTATTTCTAAAATAACATCAGTACCACTCTCAACACATTTGTCTACAAACGCCTTAGGTGTCCCATAATAATTATCACAGTATTTGTCCCATTCAATCAGCTCATCCTTTTCAAGCATCTCAAGAAATTGACTTTCGGTAACAAAAAAATAGTTTTGACCTTCTACTTCTCCCTCACGGGGTTTTCTTGTTGTTGCTGATACAGAATATCTTACACTATCTCTTTTAGCAAGTAACTGCTTACAAACTGTTCCCTTACCTGTACCGGAGGGACCGGATATAACCACTAACAGACCTCTTTGTTGCATTCCTTCCTCCACTATTCTTACTACGATCTATAATACTAATAATATTAAAATTTTATCTTTAATTACACTTTTGACTCCCCAGATATCTTTGATGAAAATGAAAGTTACTCTTCATCAGCTTCTATATCCGGCTCGGTTACATCAACATCTTTTGTGTTTAGTCTGTGTGCCACAGTTTCAGGCTGTACCGCTGATAAAATAATGTGGTCACTGTCTGTAATAATAACCGCTCTGGTTCTTCTTCCATAGGTAGCATCAATTAGCATGCCCCTGTCTCTGGCTTCCTGAATAATTCTCTTTATTGGTGCTGATTCCGGACTGACAATAGCAACAAGTCTATTGGCTGACACTATATTCCCAAATCCGATATTTATAAGCTTCATAAATTTCCTCCTGGATATATTTCATACGTTTTAAAATAATTACTCTATGTTTTGAATCTGTTCTCTGATTTTCTCTGTCTCACTCTTTAATTCCAATACGTTTTTTGTTATCAAAATATCATTTGATTTCGAACCTATTGTATTTATTTCCCGATTTATTTCCTGAACCAGAAAATCTAGTTTTCTTCCAACTGGCTGTTTCTTGATGCTTAAAATATCTCTCAATTGTCTCAGATGGCTTCCCAATCTTACAATTTCTTCATCAATGCTGCATCTGTCTGCGAAAATTGCTACTTCCATCGCCAGTCTGTTCTCATCAATGGTTTGCTGGTTTAAAATGTCCTTAATTCTGCTTTCCAGCTTCTGTTTATATTCTATGACAACTTCAGGACTTCTATTTTCTATTTGAGAAATAATTCCTTCCATATAATCCGCTTTCTGAAGCAAACTATTTCTTAATTCATGCCCCTCTTTTTCTCGCATCTGAATAAGTGAATCAACAGCAGTATTTAATGCTTTATTTAGTATGCTCCAAAGCTGTTCTTCATCATCTTCAGGCTTTTCTACTTTCAGAACGTCAGGAAATCTGGATATAAGCGAAACAGATATATCATCCTTCAGGCCATACTTTTCCCTAAGCGATTCAACAGCTTGTATGTATGCCCCGGCCAAAGCCTCATCAAGCATGACACTCTTTGAATCCTCGGATCGATCTTCAAAGGATATAAATATGTCAACCTTACCCCTGAATATGCTCTTTGAAACTACTTCTCTTACACGTTCCTCAAGATAGGCTATCTGTCTCGGTAATTTTATATAAAAATCAATATATCGATGATTAACACTTTTTATTTCTACTGTAAACTCTTTACCATTTTCATTACAGGTTCCCCTTCCGAACCCTGTCATGCTTCTAACCATATTATCTCCAATCTACGCGCATAGGACGTATTCAAATTAGCAATGAAAAGACTGCAACAAATAACTATGTCTACTCGTATCCGGAAACACATAAAGGAGGTTAATTTTGAGCAGTCCAATTGTTGCTAACACAAATTTTTCATTAGTATTATAACACAAATAAATATTAATTAAAGAATTATTTACTACTTTTCTTTTTGATTATCATTTTTTCTTCAATTTACTTCTGATTTTTAGTCGTTACTTAAAATTATTACCCATTTGGTTATAAATAATCAGATTCATTTTATTATATTCAGGTTAATTATAATCTTTATTTCATATGTCAATTATATCGACACAAAAAAATGAGGGTCTCCCCTCAATACATTTTGCCCATTACATACAATTATCCTAGTCCAAATTCAAAACATTTTCTATGGCCTGTTGAACGCGAGATTTATCAAAGGGCTTAACAATAAAGTCCTTTGCCCCCATTTTTATTGCATCTATAACCATTGCCTGCTGTCCCATGGCTGATACCATTATTATTTTTGTTTTTGGTGAAACAGATAAAATTCCCTTGATAGCCATAATTCCGTCCATTTCAGGCATTGTTATATCCAATGTCATAATATCAGGTAATAAATTTTTAGCCTGTAAAATGGCTTCATGCCCGTTGGAACCTTCCCCTACTACGACATAATTTGGGTTTTCTTCAATCATTTTTTTAATTAGAGTTCTCATAAAAACAGCATCATCAACAACTACAAATCTAAGTTCTCCCATTTGATACATCTCCCAATTCATACATCATTAGTGATAAAGCAACCATACCGGCAGTCTCTGTTCGCAGAATTCTTGGACCAAGTGTTATCTTTCTGATACCTCTTGATTCCGCAAGTTCAATTTCCTGCTCTGTAAACCCGCCTTCTGGACCGATATAAATTGCAGCACTTTTAACGTTTTGACACTTAGATGCTATACCTCTGAAACCAGTGCTGCTTTCCTTTTCATAGGGAATGATGGACAAATCCTTTTGGGCAGCCATCTGAACAGCTTCTGAAAACTTAACCGGCCTGGCCACTTCAGGTATAACTCCTCTGTTGCATTGTTTTGCAGCCTCCAAAGCAATTTTCTGCCACCTGGAAATCTTGGTATCTGCATCCTTAACGGTATTTATCCTGACTATACTGCGTTCTGTTATTACAGGTACAATTTCTGAAACTCCCAGCTCGATACATTTTTGGATTATGAGTTCCATCTTGTCTGCTTTTGGTAGTCCCTGAAAAAGTGTAACCTTTAACTCAGGTTCTGTTTTGTTTTCAACTTTATCAGCAATATCCGCAAGAATATAGTTATTACCAATCTCTGATATAACAGCAGTATAATCATAACCATCACAGCAAACTGTAATAGTATCACCCTTTACTGCTCGTAATACCTTCCTGAGATGTAGGTAATCGTCTCCAACAATACTTATTGAATTGTTCAATATTTGATTGCTGTTTATAAAGTATCTTGACATTTGAACACCATTGCTACCCACTCACCCATTTCAATTGTATCGATACAGGACATTCCATTTTGAGAACAAGCCTCAATAACATCCTGTTTTCTCTCTTTAATTATACCTGAAGTAATAAACAGAGAGTTCTTTTTTAAATAATAAGGTATAAGTGAGGACAAGTCAATAATCACATTTGCAATAATATTTGCAACAATTATATCATATTTCTGTTCTTCGGGTTTTAAATCAGACAATACACCTTGAAAAGCCCGAATTTTCGAAGATTCGCCATTTATTTCAATATTTTCTCTGGCTACTTTAACTGCAACCTCATCTATATCAATAGCTTCAACCTTCCCAGCTCCAAGTTTTGAAGCAATAATTGACAAAATACCCGTTCCACAGCCAACATCGAGTACTTCACTGCCACTTTTCACATATTTGTCCAGCAATATAGAACACATTTGTGTTGTTTCGTGAGTGCCGGTTCCAAAAGCCATGCCCGGATCCATTTCAATAATTATATCATTTTCCTCAGCTGAGTATTCTTCCCATGTTGGTTTTATAACAATTCTGTCTGTAAGTTTAAAAGGCTTATAATATTTCTTCCATGCTGTTGACCAGTCTTCATCATCAACTTCTCCGTAGCCCTCTAAGCCTTTACCTACATTAAGATATTGGGAAATATTTCTCAGACCATCATTAATTTTTGTCAGGAGGTCATTTATACTTAAACCATTCTGAAAATATGCTTTAATTATTACATCCTCACCCAAAGACTCCAGAAAATCCTCATCGGCATAATCCAAAGTGTTTGGTTTCTCTATTTCTTTTCGTATATCAAAGGGGTCCTGTATTGCTACTCCCCCAGCCCCTAATGTAGTCAGCATTTCAGAGACTGCATCGCTGGCTTCATCAGTGGTGTTTACCCGTATTTCATACCACTTCATTAAGTAACCTCCTGTCCTTTAATAGTGATTAACTAATAGTGAAGGGTGAATAGTAATGGTTGACCTGCTTCGCAAGCCTTTTATTTATTACTCTTTATTTTTTACTACATATAATTTCTGGCTTTCAGAACAAGCTTACATTAACTCTTCACTATTCACATTTCATTCTTCCCTACATCTAGTATCTAACTTCTTACGTCCTACCTCATACTTCCAATTTTATACTTCTAACTTCCTACTTCTTACTTCCAATTTCTTACCTCTATTTGAATGCATCCTTCATTTTATCAAAGAAGCCTTTTCTCTGCTCGTGAACCTCATCACCACTAAGTTCAGCAAACTCTCTGAGTAATGCTTTTTGCTTTTCATTAAGCTTCTTCGGAACATCAATATTAACCTTAACATATTGATCTCCCCGACCACTTCCTCTCAGGTACGGGATACCCTTTCCTTTAAGCCTGAATATTGAACCTGTTTGCGTTCCTTCTGGTACGGTATATTTTACTTTTCCGTCAAGAGTAGGAACTTCAAGTTCAGCACCCAAAGCAGCCTGAGTAAAGGTTATGGGCACTTCGCAAATTACATCGTTTCCTTCACGTTTGAATAATGGATGGGGTCTTACTCTTATGTTGATAAACAGGTCACCATTGGGCCCGCCTTTTGAACCAGGATCTCCTTCTCCACGAAGAGAAATGGTCTGACCATCATCAATTCCGGCTGGTATATTAATTTTTAATTTAACATTATTTCTGAGTTTACCCTTTCCGTTACATGCAGGACAAGGATCTGTAATAATTTTTCCTTCTCCCTTACATACATCACAGGTCTTAGTGTTAATAAACTGTCCGAAGGGTGTACTCTGCTTGATCTGGATTTGCCCGGTTCCATGGCAGTGCTGGCAGGTACTTGGACTTGTACCTGGTTTTGCTCCTGTCCCTGTACATTTCGAGCAGACTTCCATTCTGTTTACACTTATTTCACGCTCAACACCAAATGCTGCTTCCTCAAAGGAAATCTCCATGGAATATTTTATGTCGGCACCCTTCTGAGGACCTCTTCTGGAACGGGATCTTCCTCCAAAGCCCGTACCTCCAAAGAAAGTTTCAAAGATATCACCTAAACCGCCAAAGTCAAAATCTGCAAAACCGCCAGCACCACCAAATCCGCTGTTGGGATCTGTACCGGCATGGCCGAACTGGTCATATCTGCTTCTTTTTTGAGGATCACTTAATACCTCATATGCTTCATTAGCTTCCTTAAACTTTGCCTCTGCTTCCTTATTTCCAGGATTAACGTCAGGATGATATTTCTTTGCCAAATTCCTGTATGCCTTTTTTATTTCAGCATCGGAGGCATTTCTTGGAACCCCTAGCACCTCGTAATAATCTCTTTTTTGTGACATCCAATTTCAACTCCTGTCTCAAGCTGTTTATTCATCAGCTCTAGATCAAACATTTACTCTAAAGATTATAATATAATTCCCAAAACCAGTATAATTACCTAAACATTGGTATACCTTCGCAAAAACTTGTTTCACGAAGGTATTGACTTTCGGAATGCTAATTAATAATTTCATTTAAAAGGGGCTTTAAGTACTTAGCTTTAAAGCCCCCTAAGTAATGATCAAACCGTTCAGTCATTACTAATTATATACTCAGTGAAAAAATCAACACTCCACTGATAATATAATATTTATTTGTCATCGTCAACAACTTTATAATCGGCATCCACAACATTATCGTTATTGCCTGAATCTGCACCGCCAAAACCAGCTGTATTTGGGCCAGCTCCCTGAGCTCCCCCTGCCTGCTGATAAATTTTTGCAGATACTTCATAGAATGCCTGTTGAAGCTCTTCTGTAGCTTTTTTGATAGCTTCTGTATCGGTACCCTTTAATGTATCCTTTACCTTATTAACTCCAGCTTCAATCTTTGCTTTGTCATCGGCAGAAATCTTATCACCAAGATCCTTTAATGACTTTTCAGACTGATATACCAATGAATCTGCATTATTTCTGATATCTATTTCTTCTCTACGCTTCTTGTCTTCTGCTGCATATTTTTCAGCTTCCTTAACAGCCTTTTCTATATCTTCATCAGAGAGATTTGTTGAAGCTGTAATTGTTATTTTCTGTTCATTACCTGTTCCAAGATCCTTAGCAGATACATGTACAATACCGTTTGCATCAATATCAAATGTAACTTCTATCTGTGGCACTCCTCTTGGTGCTGAAGGAATTCCGGTAAGCTGGAATCTTCCAAGGGTCTTGTTATACTGTGCCATTTCTCTTTCACCCTGAAGGACGTGAATTTCAACACTTGTTTGTCCGTCAGCAGCTGTTGAGAATATCTGACTCTTTTTAGTAGGAATAGTAGTATTTCTTTCAATTAACTTTGTAAATACGCCGCCAAGTGTTTCAATTCCAAGTGACAAAGGAGTAACATCAAGGAGAAGAAGACCTGTTACATCACCGGTAAGAACTCCGGCCTGAATAGCTGCACCAACTGCAACACATTCATCAGGATTTATTCCTTTGAATGGTTCTTTTCCAAGATACTTCTTAACTGCTTCCTGAACAGCAGGAATTCTTGTGGAACCACCTACTAACAGAATTTTGTCTATTTTATCAGGTGTAAGACCTGCATCCTCCATAGCCTGTCTTGTAGGTATCATTGTCTTTTCCACAAGGTCAGCTGTTAATTCGTCAAATTTCGCTCTTGTAAGTGTAACATCAAGGTGCTTTGGTCCTGATGCATCAGCTGTTATAAATGGCAGGTTGATATTTGAAGTAGTAACACCTGAAAGCTCAATTTTAGCTTTTTCAGCTGCTTCTTTCAATCTCTGCATAGCCATTTTATCGCTTCTTAAGTCAATTCCATTTTCTTTTTTGAACTCGTCAGCCAGGTAATCTATAATTCTCTGGTCGAAGTCATCTCCACCAAGTCTGTTGTTACCATTTGTAGCAAGAACCTCAAATACACCGTCGCCTATTTCAAGTATTGAAACGTCGAAAGTACCTCCACCAAGGTCATATACCATAATTTTCTGATCGTGCTCTTTATCAAGTCCGTAAGCAAGAGCAGCTGCTGTAGGTTCATTAATTATTCTAAGTACTTCCAGACCTGCAATCTTACCTGCATCCTTTGTTGCCTGTCTCTGAGCATCACTGAAATAAGCAGGAACAGTTATAACAGCCTGTGTAACTGGTTCACCAAGGTATGCTTCAGCATCTGCCTTCAATTTTTGAAGTATCATTGCTGATATTTCCTGCGGTGAATATTTTTTATCATCTATAGTAACCTTTCTGTCAGTACCCATATCTCTCTTAATAGATATTATGGTTCTTTCAGGGTTTGTAATGGCTTGTCTTTTAGCAACCTGTCCAATCATACGTTCACCGGTTTTTGAAAAAGCAACAACTGAAGGAGTTGTTCTATTACCTTCGGGGTTAGCAATGACTACAGGTTCGCCACCTTCCATAACTGCAACACATGAATTTGTGGTACCTAAATCTATACCAATTACTTTTGCCATATTAAAAGCCTCCTTATGTTTTCTAATTAAGTATGGTTCTAAATGATAAATTATTTATCATTTAAATTTGTAAATTGATTTATTTTAATTAACTTTCTTTTCAGTTCAATATGATATTTTTTAATATCCAATTATTCAATATTTGCTGAATTAAATCAGTTAAAAATTTTATTTACTAGTAAATATATTAATTTGCAACTTTTACCATACTGTGTCTTACCACTTTACCCTTCATAATATAGCCTTTTTGGAACTCTTCAACAATTATGTTCTCACCTATATTATCATCGGTTATATGCATTACTGCATTGTGAAGCTCAGGATCAAAGTTATTATTAACAGCTTCTATAGCTTCTACTCCCAAACTGCTCAGGCAATCCTTTAACTGTCTCATTACTAGCTCTACTCCCTCTTTAAGAGGATTATCTTCCATATTCTCAGCAGCTTTTAACGCTCTCTCAAGATTGTCAACTACTGGGAGAAATGCTTTTACGGTATCAATTGCAGCATCAAGACTCAAGGCTTCTTTTTCTTTAATTGTACGTTTTTTATAGTTATCAAACTCAGCAAGGTTACGCTGAATGGCATTCATATATTCGTCACACAGACGGGTCTTTTCCTCAAGCTTTGCTTTCAGTTCCTCAATTTGACTGTCTGGCTGATTCCCTGTTTCAGCCTGAGCTTCTGCCTCAGTATCACCTATCTCATTTTCTGCAATTTCGGTATCTGCTGCAACTTCACTTTCTTCATTTAAATTAACTTCATCTTTGGTTTCTATATTATTTTTGTCCTTCTTCATTGCCAAAAATAACCTCCTTAATTATTTGCTATCCATCACCCAGAAGTTTTAGTATCTCCTGATTAATTTTATTCCTTATATAATTCAAAGATGAAACTACCTTTGAATATTCCATTCTGGTAGGTCCAATAATTCCTATTGAGCCTATTAGTTGATCGCCTACACTGTACGAAGCTGTAACAATACTGCAATCCTTTATTCCCTGAACAGAGTTCTCATTTCCTATCTGAATGACTATCTCTCTTTTATCAGAATTCGAACTTAAAATTTCAGACATGAGCGTCTTTTCATCCAAAAGACTTAAAAATTCCTTAGCTTTCTGAACCTCTTTGAATTCCGGGAAATTCAGTATGTTTGTTGTACCTTCCAGATAAATCTCAGGTTGGTCAATCAGTTTTATTAAATCTTCTATACCATCCATAATTGGTCTCATCAAATCATAGGGCAAAGATGTAAGCTGTTCTGCTCCACAGCTTAAAAAATTATTCTTCAACATTTCCAGGGTATATCCCTTAAGCTTATCATTAAGCATATTGGATACCTGTATCAGAAAATCAGGTGTCACCTTATCCGGGATTCTTATAAGATTATTGCGGACAATATTTGCATCTGTAACTACAATTACCAGTGCTTTTCCTGGTTCAATGGGGACAACCTGAACTGCTTTTAATACACTTCTTTTAATCTGTGGCGTAACTGCCATGGAAGTATACTTAGTAAACTGAGACATGACAACAGAAGCATTTCTGATGATCTGACTCAATTCACTTATTTTGATATCCATAGCCTTACGGATATTCTCTATTTCATTCTCTGTAAGATCATTTATTTTCATAAGATGATCTACATATAATCTGTAGCCTTTATCTGACGGTACTCTTCCAGCAGAGGTATGTGGCTGCTCCAGAAAGCCCATCTCTTCAAGATCAGCCATTTCATTTCTGATGGTTGCCGAACTGAGGCCCAATTCATGCTTTTTAGCAATAGTTCTTGAGCCAACCGGCTCAGCAGTATTAATATAATCATCTATAATTGCTTGAAGTATTCGAAGCTTTCTTTCATCAAGAAGCATGCTTTACCTCCATTTCCCTCATCAATAACATGAAATAACTTCCCTAATCTGAATCTTTATTACATTGTTAGCACTCTTAAACGTTGAGTGCTAACATATACAAAATAACATTAGCATATTTGTTTGTCAAGTATTTTGCATAAAATTCCACTATATATTTTTAGCAGGTAATACATCAAAAGATATAAACCCTGTTCCACATTCAAGTGGAACAGGGTTCTTTGAGATATCTTGATACTATTGTACACTTCCATCCTGGAAGCCGTTAAACTGCTGTGAAGGATCAATATAATTAAATCTTCCGGTTTTCTCACGGTATATATCAAAATAGTACACTAATAATATGAAATCAGCTAACCCTAAAATTATCGGTCCAACCATGTTTGATAAAATGGGAACCCAACTTAAAATACCACCTATTATAATATTAGTAATACCACCGCATATATTTATAAGAAGTGTAATACCCAAAATTGGCCAGAAGCTACCTCTTACTGTTCTGAAAGAACTTTTCAAACCATCAATAACACCACATTCCTCAACGCACACAGCAGGGAACCATAACATTAAATAAACAGACATTGCAATTAAAGCAACTATATATGCTATGAGTATTAAAAATACAAGTATAAATCCAAGAGGTTCTATTATTGTTGATATAAATATACCAAATAACATGAGAAAAAATGCGGCTATTGCTGAACCAATTAAAAAAGCAAGATATAACAAACCATAAAGAATATATCTGCCTATGTACTTTGATATGCAGTGTGATAAATCATTTAATTTAGCATTTCCAGTTTCATATTGCAAATTAACAAGGCCATAAGTGGCAGGCATAATAATTATGTTAAGCACAAGAGAAATGACCACTGATATTGCTGAGCTGGCTATAAACGCTTTTATATTTAAGCTTTCCAATAACCTGCTAAAGTCAAATGTACTGTTACCGTTAGCCACATCTCCCATCATTTCCTGAAAAGCATTTATAAATTCAGCACTGCCCCCCAAAAGTCCCAAACTTCCAACTCCAACGATTAATGCTGGTATAGCCAATGAAATTAGATAAGGCAAAGTTAACAAGAAGTTCTTAAAAGTAAATTTAAAAGCATTTTCCAAATGTCTCATATCTGACCTCCATTTTTATAATTAGCAATAACCATTACAGGTTATCATTTATATATGTATTGACAAAGCTGTTGAAGCCTGCCATTACATGCTTTATAGTAGAATTATCGGCCGAATTGAGTTTCAGATCGTCAATCAATGCAACAGGAAGGACCTTTATGGAGGTTCCAGTAATAAACGCCCCGTCAAAACTTTCCAAAGTATCTACTCCAATTAAAGTTTCAATTACTTCATAACCCAATTTTCTACATACACTTATAACATATTGACGAGTGACACCAATAAGGACATACTCCCCGGGAGATGTAAATATTTTATCCCCTTTAACAAAAAATACATTTGATTTTCCGCCCTCAGTTATTTTTCCCTGTTCATTTACAAGCAGTACTTCAAATACATTTTTTTCACTGATTGCTCTCTGCACTTCTTCTTTATATCCTTCATGTACCATTTTGACATTAGGATTTTTTCGCTTTAGCTGTAATGTACAGCAAGGCACTCCATTATCATATTCATTCTGTGACGGATAATAGAACTTGTTAATAAATAATAAAGTATTCTGTTCCTCCTGGTATTGAAGAACGACTATTTTAACATTGCACTCCGTTAGTTTATTTTGCTTACAGAGGCTTGTAATTTGATTTCTGATATCATTCTTCGATGTCTTTAATTCATAGTTTAATTTTTTCATGGAGTTTTTAAGACGGTTATAATGATCCTCAAAAAATAATGGAACTCCATTAATAATTCTTATAACTTCATAAAAGGCAGTATACTTTTCATCAGTATATAAACTAAGTTTGTCTGCCATATCACTATTACCATTTATAATACATATTTCGCCGATGTTTTCTTCAAAGTTCATATAAATTGCCCCCTTTTTTGATCTGAATATGATTTGAGTATAATATTAAATATATGTCAATGCCACATACATTGTAATTAGATATACTTTTTTTGTCAATTATTATAGATAGTACTAATTAATATTAAATAAACTTAAATACTCCGGTAATTCACAGAATACGTTATCCTGACGCATCAATCTATTTCATCCAGAGAAAGATAAAAGCTTGGAAGAAACTTATTCATAAAATACTTTACTTCCTCCAGTTCAGTTTCCTTAATAGTACTCAGAATTGCTTCACTAGCTTTTTTAAACTCATTATTTCCAGCTTTTAATTCCTCAATACATTTTATATAAGCAGCTATTCTGTCTGCTGCCTTTACCAGCTTCCAGCATTCAATATCGTCAGGGTTTTTAAAAAACAGTGAGTAGTACTCGTCAGCCATTTCCTCAGGAAGCATTGAAATAATTTTTTCTTTGGAAATATCCTCAATATCTTTATATATTTTACTTATCTGAGGGTTGTAATATTTTATTGGTGTTGGCATATCACCGGTTATTATTTCATTGCAGTCATGGAAAATAGCCAGAATAGCAACTCTCTCAGGATTAATTTCACCGTTGAAGTAAGTATTTCTTATAACAGCAAGACCATGGGCTATGATTGCAACCTGAAGACTATGCTCCTGAATGTTCTCAGTATAGGTATTCCTCATTAACCCCCATCTGTTGATATACTTCATTCTTGATAGAAATGCAAAAAAGTGAAAGTTTTCCTTATCCATATTAACCTCCCAAGCCATGTAAGTGTCTTTGACACTGTAATGGGTTTTAACACTGAAAACGGTTTACACTGTAAGCGGATTGTCATTCTATTAATTAAAATTCTGCAAAGGAGAAAAAGTTTAAGATGCAGCTTACTCTTAAGATCAGCTTAAGATCAGCTGGCACTACTACATCCAGTATATTTCTTCAAAACAGCTTTGTGCAAAGGAATCTGTCATACCAGCTATGAAGTCGATAACTTTCTGGGCATTACTTTCAGTTTCATCGTACTGCTTATCCATAATAAAATTATAAAACATACGATATACCTTAACATCACTGAATTGCAGCTTTTCTATATCCGACAGGCTTTGCAGCAGATTGTCAAACAAGCCTTCAAGAGTATTTTCTGCAATTTTTTCATATCGGGTAATCTTATCAGCCTTATAAATCAATCTTACATTTTCATTAATAAGCTTTTCCAATGCTTCTCCCTTGGCAGGGCTTAACTGTATGCAATCCTTACCATAACTGTTTTCAATCAGGTCACACACAAGTGTATTTATAATCTCTCCATTGCTGTGACCAAGTTCATTCCTAATGTCTTTTGGAATATCCTGAACATCCATAAGTTTTACTCTTACAGCATCCTCAATGTCTCTGCCCACATAGGCTATTTTGTCTACAAGCCTGACAACACATGCTTCCAGAGTGAAAGGCAGTTCCCCTCGCTTTTTAATTTTCTTCAAAGATTCCGGAGTTTTGTTCAAATCCCTTCTGAGAATATACTCACTATAATTTTCACCGCAGTGACATACTATACCATCCTTTACCTCAAAGGTCAGATTCAGTCCACGATTATTATTTATCTTTTCTTTTGAGATTCTTGTAGCAAGTTTGTCAACAACCCTTAAGCTATGCAGCTCATGCTGAAACCCGGATGAACTGTCCACCTTCTTCATACATTTGTCCAGTACCCGTTCTCCACTGTGTCCGAAGGGTGCATGTCCCAGGTCATGTCCCAGCGCTATGGCATAGGTAAGATCCTGATTGAGATTTAGAGTTCTGGCAATAGTAACTGCAATTGATCCCACATTTAGTACATGCTCCATTCTTGTACATATATGATCATTCTTTGCATTAAAAAAGACCTGAGTTTTATGCCTCAGTCTCCTGAATTCCATGGAATATAAAATTCTATTCCCATCCCTTTCATAATCTGTTCTGATAGGGCATTTTTTCTCAGGAACCAGTCTACCGAAAGAATTTTCACTTTTTGCAGCAAAGGGACTTAGTGAGGCCTCCTGCTGTTCTCTCAATTTTCTCCACTCCAAATCTATACACCTCCTGACTCAAAGACAGTTATTTCGCTTATATATAAGCTTTAGTGAAAACTTATAATATAACATAAATATACCATAGCAGCTTATGACCCGCAACTAAATAAGACAGAAATAACAATGTAAGCCATTGTCAAAAGCCTTCTTCACAAAAATGCAGATAAAAAAAGGCTCTTACAAGGCTGCTTTTTCTGTGTCCTTGTAAAAACCGTTCAATCTGATCAATTATAATTGCATATAATTGATTGCATATTTTTCACATATTATTTCTAATATATCTAATACGTTCATATAAAATGTTACGGACAAACCTTAATATCCGGTTTTTCTGGTTCTTCCGCTTAAAAACAGTGCAATTCCTCCACAAATCATCGCAATTGGGATAAACAGACCAGGTCTGATAATTCCTGATATTCCACTAAGTAAATTACATGCAAAAAAGAAGAGTCCGATTCCTCCAACCACTCCGCCTGCAATAAGCAATCCCTTTTCTCTTTTTGAAAAGAAATGCATCTGAATTAGCCCAACTGATACTGATAATATATAAATTGGCCATGTATACCTGGCAAAATGCCAGTCTGTTGCTACTTCAAACATAAACAGCAGAGCTATTGTCGTAATAATTCCTCCCGGAATCAGCAGCCCAGGATATCTTCCTGTAAGAAAAAATGCAAATTCGAAAGACAAACCAAATAGCAAAACTATGAATACCCAGAAGTCTGAAGTATTGAATTCAAGTAATCTAATTCCAAATAAGGCTCTTAACAATAATACAATCACTCCGATTGATATCATAATTAAGCCTATAAAACTACTGTTTCTTTTCATTTACTTCTCCTCCATATACCGCGGCTTTTAATTTCGTTTACCTATTATACATATTCCCTATTTAAATTGTCTGATAAAACATAATGGAATTATCTCTTAATTTTATGCAAATAATATAGTTGCTAAATTTTGTTACCTGCAGAAGGAGTATTCATTTGAAAAGGCTTAGCTTAAGGAGAAAAATATTAATCAGTATAGTAACAATTCTTATAGATTTATATTGCTTGTTTATTTTTGCGAATAACTATAATTCCGTATATTATCCCTCAACCTCAAGGGTGGACCTTCAAATGCTGTTGAATAAGGATCAGCTTACTCCTCACGACTATCTGCAGCTTTACTATCAGACAGGATTGGGAAAACCGGCTGTTGACGCTCTGATAAAGACAGCCGATGGCAAGAATAGAATACTTGAATTTCAAGAAAATTATTTTAGAAAAAGCAAAATAACTTCAAAGAAAATAAATCCCTTTACCAGTCAGGAATCTATTCAGCTCACTTCCAATCACCTCACTAATAAATCCTGGCTGGCACCAGTGAAAAATGGAGATATCCTGCTTACTAAATCAACCCAAACACTCTTTTGGCGGCATGGTCATTGTGGTATTGTTATAGATGCAGAAAAAGGTATCACCCTGGAATCCCTGGAGCCAGGATCATTCAGTATGATACAGGACATTTCCCGATGGCATACTTATCCAACTTTAAAAATATTAAGATTGAAGAATACAGACGACAAAGTTCTTAATCAGATTGCCAACTACGCCAAATCAAATCTGTTGGGTTTAGAATATAGTATTCTTGCAATGAAATGTTACAATAAAGATATACCTAAAAATGTCAACTGCTCTCAGATTATATGGCAGGCCTATAATTATTTTGGCTATGACCTTGACAGCAACAAAGGTATCATTGTAACCCCTGAAGACATAGCAAAAAGCCCTCTACTTGAAGTTATTCAGGTAAAAGGCTTTAATCCGGATAAAGCTTGGTAAAGTACTCAGGCTATAAATGCACAGACGGCAAATATAATTGCTGACAGTAACATTACCAGATAGTCAATTGCACTAAAATTGTATTTCTTATAACCGCTGTTTTTCCCTCTTATATTGAAGCCTCTAAGCTCAGCAGATATTGCGCTGCCTTCAATTCTCTTTACTGAAGATATTAAAAGAGGCACGCAAAGAGGTAAAACCAGCTTCATTTTCTTAAAAGGATTACTAGTATCGAATTGAACCCCACGGGCAGTCTGAGCTTCAATTATCCCATTCATTTCATTTTCAAATATAGGAATAAATCTCAGAGCTGTTATAAAAGCAAAGGTATACTTATAAGGTATTCGCAGTTTTTGTACAAAAACATTAGTCAGATCGCTCATTTTGGTAACTGTAAGCATTATAACCAGCGGCATTGTAGCTCCTACAAGCCTTAACACAAGAAGAACCGAGAATTCCAGGCCTATATCTGTGATAATCAGATTGAGAGGAAGCTTAAGTATTATATTTCCTGTGCGAATAAAAAATATCTGGAGTATAAAAAGTATTATACCTATTTTAAGCAAGGTTTTAAGCAGTGATAATGCTTTTTTGCTGATACCAGCCATTCCTGCAATTACAAGATTTATAACAATAATGCACAGAGCTGTATATATATGGCTACCGACAAAGCTGCTCAGACATAATAAAAAGGCCAGAAGCATTTTTGTCAACGGATTCAGTCTATGTATAATTGATGTTCCCTGTGAGTACTCCAGCATTCCTTTCATAAAATACCTCCCACCTTAAGGCTCTCTATTTTGTCGGCCATCTCTTCTACTGACAGTATCCCGTCAAAAGTTTTTCCAAGCCTTATTCCCAATTGTGCTATCTGAGGAGGGGCCAGAGAGGTTCTACGAAGTACTGAGTCATTTGTCATAACTCGTTTACATTCATCATCTGCTAATACGCCCTTATCTCCTATTACAATAACTCGCTTAGCAAAGTCAGCTACCAGTTCCATATCATGGCAAACCATTACTACAGTTGTACCTTTGGAATTCATATCCCTGACTACTTCCATTATTTGCATGCATTCCTTATAATCCAAGCCTGTTGTAGGCTCGTCCAGCACCATTGTTTTTGGTTTAAGAGCTAAAACAGATGCAAGCGCAACTTTTTGTCTTTCACCTCTGCTAAGTGAAAAAGGGTCTTTATGGGCTGTAAAACCAAAACTTTTTATTATACTCTGACATCTTTCCTCTATTTCTGCCTTATCCTTAAGGATACATTTTAACCCAAATTCAATTTCATCCTTTACAGTATTGCAGCATATTTGCCTGTCAGGATTCTGAAAGAGAAAACCTACATGAGCAGCAAGTTCACTGGTTTTAGCCACATTTGTGTCCAGACCGTCAACTATTACCGTTCCTGAGGTGGGTTTTAATAAACCGTTGAAAAGTTTCATCAAAGTAGTCTTACCTGCTCCATTACGACCAACTATAGCAATGAACTCACCATCATTTATAGTTAAATTAATATTTTCCAGTATATTCTCTTTGTCATATGCAAAGCATACATTTTTAAATTCTATCAAGGGAAACCTCCTGAACAATACCGAATCATTCAGATATATATTTCTTATCTCTATATCAGAATTATGCGTCGATCTATATGATCAGATTTATACATAAGAGTTATATCAGATATAACATAAATTATATTAAAATAGATTTTTGCTCTGAATAAAATATTACTTAATTATACTTTTAACCATTACTTCAGCTTCATTTATATTAACAGGAACCTGCCCCTGATAAAGCTTTCTTTCCGTCAGGCAGTTAGCAAGTGAAGCAACTCTGGGACAATTAACTCCTATATCCAGAAGTTTTGATGTATCCTTCAGAACTTCTCTGGGGGAACCGTCAAGGTATATGCTGCCTTCATTAAATATAAGCATACGCTTGGAAAACTCACTTAACAGCATAATCTTCTGTTCTACCACTATTACTGTAATTCCCATCTTCTCATTCAAGGTTCTGAGCATACTAAATATCTGCTCACTGCTCTGGGGATCAAGCTCTGCTGTTGGCTCGTCAAGAACAAGTATATCAGGCATCAGACAAACAACAGCACAAATGGCAACCTTTTGCTTTTGTCCTCCACTTAAAGTACTGATGTTTCTATGTCTTAAATCCTCTATTCCCACCAATTTCATAATGTCGTTGATTCTTGATTCAATTTCATTATAGGGAACACCAAAGTTTTCAAGACCAAATAGCAGTTCATCCTCAACTACTGAGGCAACCATTTGTCCGTCAATATCCTGAAATACACTTCCTACATTTAAAGACAGCTCTGAAGGAGATGTTTCGACGGTATCCTTTCCCTTTACAATTACTTCTCCGTAAAAATCTCCTTCAAAGTGATGAGGAATAACCCCATTTATTGCATATGTAAATGTAGTTTTACCTGCTCCACTGTTACCTATTACTCCAACAAAATCTCCCTTGTCAATTTTCAGATTAATTCCGCTTAATGCGTTTTTTTCACTGTTTTTATACCTAAAGGAAAAATTCTTAAATTCTATCATTATTTTCTCCGTTCCCATTGAGTACAAGGTAAGATATGAAAGGAGTTCATATTACTAATCATCCTTACCTCGTCCTAACGCAAGTTTTAAAGGTATATAAAGCACCTGTACAATTATTGAATTAACTAATGCAGTTCCAAGGATAATTCCCAGAAACACTCCCACAGGAAGTGTATTTACATTAGCACCTGTATAGAATGCAGCATAAAGAACTCCCAGAAAAGTCATTCCACTGGCCAATGTGCTTATAAATGTTCCGATTATTGGTCTGAGTGAGAACTTTCCAATTTGAAGAGGTAAGTAAACCAACAAAACCATTACAATGGCACCAACAGGTTCACTAATCAGGTTTATATACGGAGTGCCCGGGAAAACCTGACAGATAGCTCCTGCAATAATACCGATAACAATAGCTTCAACAAATCTTGGTTTAATCAGTAGAATAGCAAGACAATACATTGCAATGATGAAATTTGGTTTCATACCTGCTGAAAATAAAGAACCGACAAAAAATTTGAGGACTGCACCCACAGCCAGTAAAACACCAACAAGGATAATGTCTGATATTGACAGCCCTGCTTTCTTTTCCTTAACTATAACTCTTTTCTGAACTGGTGATTCCATAAAAAAACCTCCACAAAATATTATTTTAGTAGAGGTTCGAAGTACTTATTATTTAACTAACATATTTACCTAATTTGAACAGCTGATGTTATTTCAAACACCGCTCAAATTTAGCGACAAACAAACCAGTCACTACATAAAGATATAGTGTACAAGATTTATTCATCTTCAGTTCAACTCATCTCATCTAATCTCATCTAAGCTCTTCTCATCTCTACTTGTTAAGAATATAGCATCAGCAGGCATGTTTTGTCAATAACTATCTGCCCTTATGTTTTTCTTTCTTTTTCTGCTGCTTCAATTCAAATTTTAACTGTTTTTCCATTTCCTTTCGCTGCTTATTTTGTATTTTACGCTGAACAACCATCTGTTCATGCTGAAGTTTCAAGGCCTGTTGAGCTTTAGTGCCTATTCCGGTTTGAGAAAGCTGTTTGTTAATTGCTCTTTGCATACGTTTAGGATTAATTCTGTGCTCTTTCTTGTCCTCTGATTCAATTGGAGGACTAAACCTAAGATTTCCCCAATTTTCAAGTAGAAAATAGTATACCTCATAATCTTTTGGCTCTTCTCCAAAAACAGTTCTGCAAACTTCCAGCAGATTCAATTCCATACGTTCATAAACACCAACCCAGAATGGGTCATCAAAATAAACCGTTATTTTACCTTTTACTTCCATATGAAGTCCTCCTATTTGTTGTAAAGCAAAGAACGGACAACCTTAGGAGGCAGGTTACTGACAACATACATTCCTTATATCGGTTATAAGAAATAATGCTGCGTCTGGACTACCAACCAGAACTGTGTTTTTATCTTTGCATATTTGATATTACGATTACATTCCAATTATCAATTTATATTATTGTATGATCTACCACCCCCTGCTTGATTTATTTCTTCTTGCCTTCCAGGAAATATGTAGCTTCCATATCAGCAATATTTAAAGCAAAAGCCAGAGGAAATTGCTCAAAAGCGTCTCCAACACTTCTTTTGTCCTCGACACCTGCAAATCCCATATGATATCTGATAGCAAATGCTTCTTCCCTTGTAAGCTTCATAAAACCAGTAATTATATAAACTGATTTTTCTCCGTGGCCATAAGGCAACTTATCGTCGTATTCATAGGTAGGAACACTCTGCCAAATGCCCTTCTCATCCTTAACATTTCTTGATCCAACCTTGTAACAGTTAATCTTGCATAAATCATGGAGTAAACCAACAATTGCTATACTTTCAGGGTCATATTCCATGTGATATATTTGTTTCACTCTTTCTCTGAAAAGATAATCCTTAAGACACTCATATACGTTAATGCTATGCTCCACCAGTCCACCCTCATAAGCACCATGAAACCTTGTACTGGCCGGTGCAGTGAAGAAATCACTGGATTTAGATAAAAGGTATTCCTGAAGTTTTTCCGAGCCCTCTCGATGAATGTATGTATTATATATTTCAAGAAACTTTTCCTTATTTCCCATATAATCTCCCATCTGCGCAACAGGTTGCGAATACAATTAATTGCAAAGCCGCCTGGCTGGCTTTAATCACCTGAAATGCACAATGCTCATAGTAAAGTTCATTTTTTATTATATATTACTTATTGGTGTATATCAAATATATGGAATATTGGATGCCATAAAATCTATTATCTTTATTTTCATCTATATATTATCTATGTTTTATGTTATACCAGAATAATGAGATATTGACTTTCTCTGCAAAATTAAATAACGCCCTCAGGTTGAGGACGTTGGTGATAATTATACAATAGTTATACTGCAGTATCATGATACTTATGTATCTTCACTGCTTTTGAATTTTCTACTTAGGCCATTCATTAGGAGGAAGTTCACTAATATGGTAAGTTATACATTTTGATGCCTTGACTACCTTATTACTATTTTTTGCAGTTTTCTCTGCTGTAGTCCCCCTCACTGTTTTAATACGACCTGTTCTGCCGACTTTTGTTGTAGAAGCTGCTTTATCAATTCTGTTACTGCACCGTTTATTGGTACAACTTCCGTTAATCATAACGGATCCACACTTACAAAATTCTGCCATTCTGTTCATCCCTTCTTCTGTCTTAAAATAATAGTATACCATAAAAAGTTGACAGTAATACAGAATTATTTCCGGGTTGAACTATGTTAAACCAATTTTCATTTAATTATTATCTTATTTTTAACTATTTTATAAAAATACTCATAGGTTTCCTGAGAATCAGGATGATACAACGGATTAATAAGAATACCTCTTTGTAGTTATTTAAAACGAGACTTCTCATAGTTATATGGGACACTTGTTCCAGCTACTACATCTCATAATCATTATCATCTTTTGTTGGTATCACTATTTCACCATAAGGTACATTTGCGGGAATAGTAAGTTTACCTTTCAAAGCTGGAACATCCAAATCATCTGCTGTTGCTGAATCGGTATTGATTAAGTAATCGACAGTTATTTCATTTACGTAAGTATCTGTAAGATTTACTCTAAAGATTGCATCCTCTCCTTCAGTAATATCAGGTGCATCGACTATTGAAATGCCTGTGATGCTTGAGGTACCAATGTTGACTAGAGGAACATGCAATGCTGGTCCAGTAGTTGTATCAGTAAACATGCTAAGACCATCTTTTGTACTACCATAGTCAGATTCATAACTTAACGCATCACCATTAGTATCAAAAATATTATCACTTAATTTGTACGGTCCACTCTCACTATAAGCTGATAGTGAATCAAAATCTTAAGCTTGGAATACATATGCATAAACATATCCCGTATTATATATAAGCATGATATTGACGAGTAAAATACAAATGACTTTAAATATTTTTTTACTGTTTTTGACATCAAGCTTCTCCTTTAATAAATTTCAATTATTGCTTGCTAAAATAAAAAAATTCGATTTTTGGTGGAATCTTCACTTGCGACATTTTACGACTATCCAAGTTGATAAAGCTATTAACACTGAAAGTCCAAAGAGTGGAATTAACTTTTAAAATTCTGGGAATTGAGACAGTTTCAGGGATTTGTTTCACGATGAAGGAAGTGAAAATCATATCCAATTCAGGTAGATTGGTTGTTATAGTAAAGTATTCAATTATTTCGTTATGTTCATAATTATGTGCTAAAGGTGAATAAATGCCTATGATTAAAAACATAGTGTTGAACACTGATCTAGTAAACTTGGTATAGCAGTGACTCCTATTTTTAATTCCAATTTTATGGTAAAATAAATTTAATATATGCAATGAGGTAAACCATTATGGGAAAGTACACATCTGAAGATTTAACCGAAGCACTCAGTGCTGTCAATTCAATTATTCGCAAATGCGAAAAAGCACAGGTGAAGTTTCAGGAGGGAAACTCACAACATACTCTTTTGAAAAACCGATTAAAAGCAATGTATATTTCAAAAACTCTGATTGCAGAGAAACTGTCTAAAATGGAACCCACCACAGAACCTCATACAATATCTGATGACAGCTGCAACTCTGAGCTGCTGCTTTCCAACCTGGATAAACTTCATACAACAGATTTGGGTGCTGAACGAATACGAAAAAATCTTAGTTTGGAATCAAATGATGTTGTAGATTGGTGCAGAGAAAAAATCAAAGCTTCAAAGGCTAAGATCACACGCTGGGGTAAGAACTGGTACATCAGTGTGGATGGCTGCAGGATTACGGTGAATGCTCAAAGCTACACAATTATTACAGCTCATAATGTAGATCAGGTCAGAAATTGACTCCGCTTAATTATTATTCGTCGTGAGTAATATTACTAGGATAATACATATTCCTTTTCAATGAAAATCCATGATTTTAGCTATATGTTTGAAGTTATCAAACTATGCAGGAAATTTCACAGTCAATGTCTCGGTCATTTCTCACAAACACAAAAAACCTTAGAACCATAATAATTCTAAGGTTTAATATATTATACCATTAGCACAAATCAAGCATCAATTAATTATTAACAGTTCCCCTGCCATAACCCAATGCAGTTTTGGCACCGATGCCTTGCTCAGAAAGTACAAAATTCAATGTATTTTTTATTTTTGCTCTTTCATCATCACTCAACTTTTCACGTGAACCAATATAAATATTAAATGTAAAATTTTCAATACATAAAAATTCAATAGGAACAGGATTCTGATCATCGGTAGGCGCTGTTTTCCCACGGTCGTTATAGTAGTTTGGATAATGTGGGGTAAAAACATCTATTACAATTTTTCCCTTACAGTTTGCGCTTGGATAACTGTCAAAAAATATCAGCTGTCCCGCTATTGCTTCATTGTTCTTTTCATTATCTGATTCATTTACAGTTGAATTTAAAAGCCGCTCTTCTACATTTTTTTCTTTATCATCTGATAAATCATCTTCTGAAGAACCGAATAACCGCTTCAGTTCTTCGGGATTATCACCATTACAACAATTCCAGTAATGACGCATAAGACCTTTCAGTGTGCTGGCAGGAATGTATGGAAATCCATACAGTGGATGCAATGTGGAGAGCAGAAGATTTCCATAGGGTGATCCACCTCCAATTCCCAGTGCCCAACGAGATTGATATGCCTGAGAAACCATATACTTTTCATACTGAATACCTTGTTTACGCAATATATCCTGAATTTTTTTATCCAATCCCGATAACAAATCCTTATATATTTTTGAACGATTAAATTCTACATTTTTATATTTATTAATCGGAAAATACTGTATTACTTTATGTTTATCAGCATCAATTTTCGCATACCTATATAACCTCAAAAACAGATTTTCAATTTGTTGGTCTTGCTTATTTGTAAAAATATCTTCCAGAAGGAAAGTAGTATCTTTCGGCAGTATATGTATATAATCATGTTTTTTATCTTTTGAATTCTTATTTGCTCTGTTCATATCGCTTCTGCTCCTTCCGCAAAGCGTTTCAGCCATTCGAGCAGTGCCAGAGTTTCTGATTCAAGTAAGCGGTACGTATCCTTATCACTTTCTGCAATATTCTTCATTAAATCCTTTTTATCTTCAGAAAGAAACTTTTGCTCTGTCAGCCAGTCATTTATATGCTTATATAGTTGTCCATGTTCTGATTGTATTTGTGATTCTTTGCCTTTCTTTTTTGAGTAAAGGAAGGCTATTGCAAGCCCATATCCGTTGCTGAGAATCATGGCAGGAAAAGAACGTACAAGACTGCGGTATTTTTGAAGAAGTTCACCATGCAATTCAGATACCCTTTTAAATGCAAAGGCAGCTCTTTGATTAGGTAAATTTCTATTCATGTTTATCACCGCCTTCTATGTAAAAAGTCTCTACAAAACCTTTTCCAAGGGTTTCATCGGCACCAATCTGAAATATTTTATTGTTATAAAAAATGCTTGAAAAAGCCTTCATAAGCGTTTGTGCATTAGATGAGTTATCCCGTGAAGTGTTCTGTGAATTATCCTGAGAAATTCCCTTTGACTTGTCTTTTGAATCACTCATCATAACCAGACTGTAAAGAATGCTTTCCTCCGGTAGAAACTCTTCGGTAAAAAGTGCCTGATTTTCTACAACACCACTGTTTCCTACTTTAATACGTGTAACAATAGATGTGGCATGCATAACAAAATCTTTAAAATCATCATTTGGGAGAAGTACTGCTCTTTTGGAAATATCTAACTGACCGATTTCCTCTAGTTTTTTACAAAATTCTAAAAATAAAGAATTGTACATAAGATCATATCGATATTCATCTAACAAAACAGTGTGTATGTCATTTGTAGTTTTTAGTGTAAGGACACTTTCTTGACTGGCTAAAGCAGGTGCAACATCTTCTAATTTATCAATTTCCATTTTTACCAGTTCCATAACTTTGTTTACCAGCTCATTGTCTTTCTTTTTCAGCTCCTTGTCTTTTTCTAGCAATTCCATGTCTTTCTTAAACCTATTCAAAACCATAGGACAGGTAATTAAAGCATATATACCTTTTGCAGAACGAACAGGAAAAAACAACAGCCTTGCATCTGTGATTGCAATGGCAGCAGCAGATATTTTGTCTTTTTCTTCATTTCCAAAGATTAAATTTAATGTTTCCTTATCAATCTTGTTATCAGTGCTGTTATCAGTGATGCTTTTTTCAAATGAATTTCTTATGCAGCCTTTCAGTGTTGAAGCTTCAATTTTAGGAAATCCTGTATGTACCTCCCTTTGAATGGGCAGATCAACGGCACGCAGATCTGTTCCGCTGCCGGCATGTAACGGTGTCAATACCTTTAAAAATAAAGCTTTACTTTCATTGTACATCATCAAATTCTCCTCTCTGCTCTTTACTAATTGAACCAACTAAGCTGTAACCAAAACCCCTGCTGCAGTATTGCAGACGGTCATACTTTGTTTTGATTAACTTATTCTCTTCACTGTTTTCATAATAAAAACCCAGACCTTCCCTATAATCGCTAATACATCTTTTATGGAAAAGGTACATTACATCTTTCATGCTTCCATCCAGCAGCTTAAAATAATATACACTGCCCGCCGGTACGGCGTAACGCATTTCTTTTGGAGAAAAAATTGTTTTACCCGGAGTTGATTTATCTTCATTATCTTTTATATCTTCATAATATCCAAATCCACCAACCGCTACCGGCCTTCCTACTACTGCACTGAAAAGCTGTATGCGGACACAATGTTTTTTATAACTGAAAATACCTGTCATATCCTCTCCGATCCATCTGGGCAACCAACCCTTTTCAAATATAGCAGGTGTTGCAAGATAAATTTTAAAATGTTTATCATTTTCAATCATTGGTGCATCCGGAATGGGAAGGTCATCAATACAGGATATAACACCAAGTTTACCATCCCCACCTATGCGTACAACTGCTTTTTCCGGTGTTTCAATACCTGATGCCTCTATAGCAAGACTACATTGCTGAATTTTTCCCCCAGGTAAAATCTTTTCAGGTGTAACAGCAGTTTGCTGATAATATAACCCTTCTGCTGCTGTCCCTGTTGCAGCGTCGATACTAATACCAATACGGGTTTCCTTACTGATATAATCCCCCAACGGACAGACAGAGTAATCACATGATTCTGCGTTTAAATACTTATTCATTTCAGATTCAGTAAAATAAGCTCCTCCGCTGATATGGGGCGGCTTTTTACTGTCTTCCGGCGATTTCAGGAAATAAGGAAGGGGAAAGCTGCTTCCTTCTGATGATGATAATATCATCTCATTAGCAGTAAACTTCTTTTCCTTGCTTTCAGTAATATATAAATCAAGGGGAAGCGGGAATAATATTTGGTTGTTTGCAATAACACCGTTCCATCCAATTTTCAGGCGTCTTTTGAAAGTATTACTTTTGTTATTGTCCGAACTTGGTATTGGTACAGCACAGTTTCGAAGAGCCCCTGCATAAACCGACGGGAACGGTGGGAATATACTTTCTCCTTCGGTATTCAAACCGGCGTCAAAAGGGGCTGCATTTCGGAAAAACCATGAATCCACAGCATCTATTCGATAATACATGATAATTCCTCCTTTCCTAAGAACGTAGCAATTTCTAAAGCAGCAGTAAAACTCTGAATATCACAATTATATTGTTTAAACAATGCCAAAATATGGTCTGCGTTTTGCACATCTTTCTCATTTTTACCCGCTGGAGGGCAAATACTGGAAACAATAATTGGTTTCAACATCTCTTCGGACAAATTCTCACCTTGTTTCGAAAGCTCATCCACAACAGATAAAAGGTTATAAACACTTGAAACTGAAAGAACATTGGAACGAATCAGTTCTAATATTTTACATAAGAGGTCTAGATTATCACTATCTTTTCCGAATCTGTTGCATACGCTGGTTTCAGTTCCTGAACGTTTTAATATTGATATGGCAAAAGAATCCTTATTGGGTTTGTTTTTTGTTTTTGCCATATGTTCCATTTCATCTGTTTTGGATAGAACATTTTTCAGTGGAGGCATTAGATGTGCAAAGACAACTCCAGCACTAAAGGTCAGTTCTTCATTGGTTTTAGGATGTCTTACTATCTCCTGGAATTTTTTTCTTAATGTCATAAGTGCCGGAATGGCTTTTGCTGCCGGAAAAAACCCCAGGAAATCCTCACCGCCGGCATAGATGCACATACCGTTATATTCCTTCATAATCTCAGGAACCGAACTTGCAAATTTGCCGATATAGCTGCTTAACTTAGTTTGCTCTTCGACTTCACATGTACGATATAGATCTCCCATACCGTCACCGTCAAATTTTACTACAGCATAATACGGGTTGATTTTTATTTTTTTGCTTTTCATATATTGATACAATGTATTAACAGCAACTATATCCTTTTCTTTATATTTTTCTTTATATTTTTCTTTAGACTTATCGTTGGATAGATCTAATCCATTCTGAAGATCAAATATGGCTTCGGCCGCTTCAGCCACTTCAATACCTTCATTTCTTTTGTTCAATAGTTCACGAAGTAACTCCTTTCCTTCTGAGTCATCAGAAAAAGCATCTTTTAAAAGCATATAAGCAACAGAAACAATATCTTTATTGTATTTATATTTACAAGCTGAAAACATATCGTCACTGATGCAATAGAGCATGCGTTTTATAAAGGCAAGGGCGCACAGTCCTTCACCCTCTTTTAATGCATAAAACGGTTTTTTACCACCAACAAATTCTACAGCCTCGGAATGTATATATTTAGGCTTTTTTCCATCCTTGTTCTTATAAAAAAAGGCGTTGTATTCAGGGAAAAGGGAGCATTTTCTTCCGGCCTTTTCTACAGTCTGTACAAATGGTCTCAAAGATTTAACAGCTTGCAATTTGGTAGTAATTTTGTCAAAAGTGCTTTTATCTTTGAATTCTTCATAAGCCCAGTATACTTCAGGGAAATTATTAAGTTGTGCTAATAATTCGCTATTTACCGAATCATTATTATTTTTTTTCGGTTCAATATCAAATCTTTTTGGAATAATGCCAATTTTTTGGGGGTCAATACCAAATTTATTAAATATTGCATCATATATGTTTTTAAATTCGGAACGAAGTTCGGCTTCCATGCATTTTGCCAGTTCAGACAAACTCTTCGACACGAAACTTGCATCTTTGGAACACTGTTCATCCGAAAAACTGGCTTTCAGCATAATTCTGTTTGGTGCACTGGCTGTTCCGTTTGCATCCACAACAGGGATAATTTTTTCAATCTCCATATCTAACTTAAAAGTGTCAAGCTTGTTGTAAATATGTAATATTAAATGAGATAGTAAAAAGCTCCCTGCATATAAATCCCTCATTTTACGTGAATTACCTATAAATGATTGAACGGGGCCTATTGTGAATAAAAAGAGGTATTCCTTCATCTTCCTCTGCCCTCCTCAATTAAGTTAATAAAAGCATTTTTTTCTTCATCTGCTTCGTGATACTTAATTCCTTTTTTCATTTGTTCATCTTTGTATTTACACACGGTATTAAGGAATGTATACACCGGTATAATTCCGTCTTTTATTTCTACAAGGCTTACAATAACCGAGGAAGCAAAACGATTACCTGATTCGACAAAACCGATTGCATATGATTTTTTGTACCTGATTTTTATTTCATGGGAAGCATTGTCTACTTTTTTCAGGTATTGCTCAATACCGCCATTTGTTATATCTTTAAGCTGATGTCCAAAACGTATTTCAGTAATATATGGCCTGTTCTCAACAACTTGATTATTTTGATTATCTTTTATATTTGTATTTTCTTTTGGAATTTGCAGTTTAACACTTTTTTCATATGCAATATAAGGCTTGTCCTTGCTCATGCTATTTAAAAGTTCTGCAACCTTTCCAGGTAATTTATTAACTGAAATTTTCATCAGATCATCAGTTGTCATGCAGCCCCTGCCCCGGCGGGAGCGTTTACCAATCCCGCCAATGATCAAAGATAAGTGAAATAAATCGGTGTACCATTGAATAAGTTCATCCTTCGTTTTTATAAATGGAATTTTATCAAAATCCACATTTTGGTAATTTACAGAAAGCTTCAGGTTAAATTTACTATCAATTTTAAACATAGAGAATGAAGGGTTGTTTCCATCCTTATCACGATGTAGACGTAGCCTCTGAACACTTTTATCAGAATTTACCTTTTGCTCTGACATCTGTATCCGCAGCGGTGAAGCTTTTACAACTACTGTTCCACTTTCCTCCAGCTGTCCCCCAAACAGCTCTACCTCAAGCTTGTACAACTCATCTAAATGTAATTTAGGATTGGAAATACGAAATGTATTGCGTAATAGTCCCTTAAGTTCAGTGGGTCTGGCCTCAAGACGGTGTCGTAAGCCATAGCTGAACATTGGACTGATGACTTTAAGCCCTTCTATTTTTATCTGTTCCATTCTTATTATCCTCCCCACCTATACTGTTGAACATTTTTGCATAAGCATTATGGGGAAACAGCATAGGATTGTTTATAAGCATTAAAAGCTGGTTAAGTTGAAGATTTAATGATAAAAGTGAAACTGGTTGATCCTGATATGTTATTTTGTATTCACTAAGCGTTCTGTTAAGTATTTTCTTTTCAAAACCAGTCTTTATATTACCTCTCATATTCAGCTCCTCATGCCAGTCGCCCAAATCCCAATCATCTTCATGAGGTATTATAATCTTTATCTTATAATTTGATTTATTTTTATCAACGGATTCAATTTTATTAGTGGATTTCTCCTCCATATCGGCAATAACGTAAAAGTCAAAATTACCATCATTATCTATAATATTTTTTGGTGGTTCCTTAAGGGCACATAAAATTTTTATTGGTCTTGTACCCGACTGTGACTTTGCTGGTCCTTGTTTTAGTTCTGAGATTACTCTTGTTACAGAATCTCCTGAAGTATTTAAATCATTGATGCTTTGACACCACTCTTCAAGATCATATTTATCTGTCTTTTTGCTATTTACATTTGTACTTTTGCATTGTATAACCGCCGCCACAGCTTCAATGGGAATAAATTTAATTCTACCGTTTCGAAAAATATATGGGGTGTACATTTCATCAAATATCGCAAGATCTACTTCATTTGAAACTTTTCCATTTGAATCCATTAGAAATACCGACTGCTCAATTACATACTTTTTTGGAATAATTTGTTGAAAAAGCTGCTTCCAGATTTCCTCCCGGAACCCTCCAATAGTAAGAGAATGATTTGCTTGAAAATTCAGCTGTGTCACCAATGACTTTTCAGTTTCAATATAATTGTGGATTATTGCTTGCATTGGTGATTCATTTTGTGTTTTTTCGCTCATACTGCTTTCTTCCTTTCGTTTTTATTTGTCAAAATAATAGTTAATATAAAATCACTTCAATATAATACTGATACTCACTCTGAATTCAAAATAGAACCCATACATATTATGGAAGTATTTTTCATTTTTTGTTGTATTCTATCAGAATATAGCATCTATAAAATAGAATAACTTACCATCTTTATTTTTGCAATGTCTGGAAGCAAAAAAGACAAACTATTATGCATGGTTCGTTACAGGGGAACCTGCAATGTTATTCGGAACATTTGATATGTTTTCTGCTGTCAACCATCTGGATAGTATAAATTTCAGACCTGATTTATTCGATATATTATTACTGATACTAATAAAATCAGTAATAATATAAATTGACTTTTGATTTCAGTGCATTAAAAAATCTCTAGAATCACAATAATTCTAAAGATTGATAGTATGGAGCTGGTGGCGAGAATCGAACTCGCAACCTGCGGTTTACGATACCGCTGCTCTGCCTTTGAGCCACACCAGCATATATGTATGAACCAGTGCAGTTGATTATTTATCCTGTATTGCTTATTTTAGCACTAGTATTCAAGAAATTCAATCCATATGTTATTATTGATCAGCTATTGCACAGAAAGCATTTATCCCTGAAAGTCGTTTTCTGGTGTGACCAATGAACACACCAGAAAACCTTACCTGATTATTTTTTAATATTGTAAGCAACATCATTTATTATAACCTGCTTAATTTTATCCATTGGTATTTTCTTCGAAAAAGACATACTCACAATGATATAATCATCTTTATCACCTGAAAGATATTCTGAAACTCCATCAATCAGCTTTCCATCCATCTCAGTTATTGCTGTTCCTGAAATAGGCTTAGTGTTTCGGGAAAAATACTCTGAATCATCTTTATCATTAATAATTCCACTTATAGATTCTTCATTACTATGGCTGTCATTTGAATAATTAATTCTGTTCTCATTGAACTTTTTGCGCAGCAGTTCCTTTGTACCATCGGTATATATCATCTCAATATTATATTGGTATTCAGAATTAATATTTCTTGTGTCAGCTCCCTCGAGAGTTAAACCTATTTCAGACAAATGAAGTTTATTAAACTTGAATCTATAATTGTTTGAAGAATTAGCTGCAGGGATCTCCATGTCAATCCTGCTGACAGTGGACGCAAGGGAAACCTCAATGACTTTCCTCATACCTTTCACCGAAAACTGGAGTTTTCCTTTGTTGTATGCATCCTTAAAGGTAGCACCACTAAAGCTTATCTGATAATATTTTGTATAAGGTTCTCTATATTCTTCCAACTCCCTCAAACCACAACCACTTCCGATATGGTCAAGATTAATATTGTAACTTGCAAAAGATTCCTTACTCTCGCTGCTTATGGCTTCCACTGATATAACCACATCACCTACATATGAATCGGTAACTATTTCATGTACTCTGAGCTTATAATCCCTGTTTGAAACAGCTTCTCCAACAATTAAAATATTTGACTGCCCAACTCCAGTCAATTCGGCTACCAGATTTTTAATATTTTCATTGCTTAAGGCATACACACTTCCTGTAGTAATCATGGCAGTTAATAATATAGCGCAAGCAGTTTTAGCATATCTGCCTCTGACCGAAATTTTTATTCTCTTTTTATCCAGTTTAATTTTTTTAATAGTAAGTTTTTTCACTCTGTTCATATCAATATCCGGAATACTTGCTTTTTCAAAATTCATAAATATAACCTCTTTCCTCTAGATATTTAATTATTGTTTTCCGTCCCCTGTAAATCTTTGATTTAACCGTAGACATTGGGATTTTATAGTTAGCAGAAATGTCCTGAAGTTTGTAATTTTTAAAATAATAATCTGTGAGAATATCTTTATCCGGATACTTCATTGTATCTACAAAATCTTTTATAATTGATACTTTTTCTTTTTGAACCAGCATCTCTTCAATTTTATCGTCTTCTTGAAGCAATAACTCCTCCTCAATTGGAAGTTCATCTCTCTGATTTTTAAATCTGTTTCTGGTTATATTCCTGGCAATTTGTGCAATATAAGGTTTTAATGAATCTGTCTGCACAATGGTATCCCTTGTTTTCCATACTGCATAAAACACATCTGATATAACTTCTTCTATATCTTCGGCCTTTAACGAGGATCCGCCGATCCTAAAAACAACTGACGCTATGTATTGACCATATTTGTCAATAAGTTCTTCAATTGCTTTTTCATTGTTATGCTTCAATTTTTTTATGATTGGATTATCACTCATATTCAACCTCCTCATCTATCAATACAGGGAAAGTCAGAAAAAAGTTTCAGATGTGTCAAATATTTTTATGTTCCATAGGATTTGAACTAACGCTCTTAAAAGTCTCAAATATGACACTTTTGCAAAAACAAAGGGCTCCATCCCATGGAACCCTTTGTCTATATAGATGTTATCTTTAATATCTTTCATTTTCTATCTGCCTGAATTTCAATTCCATATTTACCGCTTTTAATTATGGCAGCTGATTCCTGTACTGTTCATTGGATATTTTATCTATCTCTTCTACAATACCCTGGTTATCAATTTCATTGGTATAGTATTCTTCAAAATCAGCATACCCCCCCATATCCTGAGGTGTATCTGAGGATCCGTATTTTATAAGATCGTTTAGTTGTTCCATACCTTCAAATTCGTCATCTTCCTGACTGTTCATATATTTTCTTCCAAAGGGGGAATCGAATATCTCATCATACTGCTGGTCAGGTGAATTTCTTTCGGCTGATTCCTTTTTCATTTCACATTCATAACACAGTCTGGCACTGGGCATAGCCTGAAGTCTTTCATAGCTTATTTCCCGGTTGCAATGTTCACATATTCCATAAGTTCCGTTCTCAAACTTTTTTAGAGCTTTCTGGATATCATTTAATTTTGTCTGTTCATGAACCTTTAAAGCCATGTTTAATTCAAGAGTATAAAGTTCTGTACCATGGTCGGCAGGATGATTGTCATAGTTTGATAACTCAGTAGGATAATGCTCGCTCATGTCGGCATCGCCATTTTGATGCATTGTCCTGATAGTCTCAATCATCTGTTTCTCTTGCTTCTTTAAGGTTTCCTTCAGTTGATCCAATTTATGCTTATCCATTATAATCTCCATTCCGCTGTTACAAAACAACATTAATTTTATTAATGTATTAAGCAAAAAAGTATAATTGCATTATTATTTTTCCCTATCTGACATTTCGCATACTACTTTGAACTATTTTGACTATGTCACTGATAAACTCCCCAATATAGGGTAGGTTATACTGCACAATTTTATTCAAAAAATAAATAACTACAGCACCCAATATGGTAAAACCAATAGCAATACCAAACCCTCTGGCCACGCCGTTAATAAAGTTAGCCCATAACATTTTTTTAGGATGCTCCAAAAAATATACATAATCGACAAACTTCATTTTTTCCATTTTTAAGGACATCTCATCAATTTTTTTGCTTAACTCTTCCAATAATTGATTATTACTTGACATCTGCCAGATTGACTCCTTATTTTCTTAATAATATTATATTTAATTATTTGCCTATATTTATACAATAAATTATAAACCTAATTTAATTTGTAGTGAATCCTATTAAAACAAATACCTATATTAGCACTAAATTAAAAGTTTAACTATAAGGTTTAAGAATAATATTGTAATGCATGTAATTTTGCTAATATCGTTTGATAAAATTAAACATGGAAAGCTCTCAGTACAGAACTTTCCATGAATAATATGAAAATAAATTATACTTAATTTATCATTCTTTTATCCGAATAACGCAAGTAAAATACCAGCTGCTACTGCTGAACCTATTACACCTGCCACATTAGGCCCCATAGCATGCATTAACAGATAGTTTGACGGATTGGCCTTTTGTCCCTCCACCTGTGATACTCTAGCTGCCATTGGAACAGCAGATACGCCGGCAGAACCAATTAACGGATTAATTTTTCCTCCTGACAGCCAGCACATCAATTTTCCTAAAAGTATACCACCAATGGTACTAAAGACAAAAGCCACTAATCCTAATGCTATAATAATAAGAGTCTGAGGCCTTAAAAATCTGTCAGCTACAGCTGTAGCACCTACAGTTACACCAAGGAAGATTGTTACAATATTTATCAGGGCGTTTTGGGCAGTACTGGAAAGCCTTTCTACGACACCTGACTCTCTGAATAAATTACCTAACATCAGCATTCCTATAAGCGGAGCCACAGAAGGTAATAAGAGCACACAAATTATTGTAACTATTATGGGAAAGCATATTTTTTCCAGCTTTGATACTTCTCTTAACTGCTCCATCTTTACTTCCCTCTCTTTTTTAGTGGTTAATAATCTCATCAATGGAGGTTGTATCAATGGAATTAATGCCATATAGGAATACGCCGCTATGGCTATTGCAGGAAGCAGGTCAACAGCAAGCTTTGTAGTAAGATATATTGCAGTAGGTCCATCTGCACCGCCTATGATGGCAATGGATGCAGCTTCCTGAGGTGAAAATCCTAAAGCTATAGCTATGATAAAGGCAACAAATATACCAAACTGTGCTGCTGCTCCAAGAAAAAGTCCTGAAGGACGTGCAATTAATGGACCAAAATCAGTCATAGCGCCAATACCCAGAAATATCAGGGATGGATATATTCCTTTTTTTACACCTAAATAAAGATAGTACAGCAGGCCTCCCGGTTCGGTTGATCCGGCGGCAGGTTCATTCATCAGACCTGCAAGCGGTAAATTAGCAAGCAACACACCAAAAGCTATTGGTAATAGAAGTAAAGGCTCAAATTTCTTTACAATGGCAAGATATATCAGGACACAGGCAACCACAATCATAAGGCACTGCTGCCATGAGAGTGCAGCAAAACCAGAATTAGACCATACATTACGCAATGCTTCCAGAAACATTTTATCACCCCACTATCTGATTACAGCAAGGATATCTCCAGTAGATACAGAAGAACCCTTAACAGCGTTTATATGAACAACACCATCAACTGGTGCAGTGATATCATTTTCCATTTTCATAGCTTCTAAAACTAAAATTGAATCACCCTTTTTGACCTGGTCACCGTTACCGACTTTTATACTTAAAATGGTGCCAGGCATCGGGGCTTTCACCGGGGTTCCATCAACAACAGGAGAAGCAACTGTTGGTGGTTGTGGTGAAGCAGGTGCTTGAGTGACCTGAGGTATGCTCTGCGGCACAGCATCTGTTACTTTTATAATACTTGCCTGTCCTTTTTCTACCTCTACTTCATATCTCTTATTGTTAATTGTAACAACGTATATCATTTAAAAACCCCCTCTACATTTTTAAGGTTCATCAATAGCCTTTATAGATTTAAAAGAGAGCTCCGACAATGGTATTTGGGATTCATGGCTCACAATAGCCATAATTATTGCGGCTGTCTTTTCATCCACATTAATAAGCTTCAACTCTCCAGCGGAGATATAGTTTCCCTTTTCTCCGTCTTCTACTGCTGTATCTGCTGTTTCTGTCACTTGCTTTGCTGTATATTTGCCGGATATCTTACTGCTTATTTTTATCAGAATACTTGACTGAATTTTTATTAAGGCAAACAGACAAGCGAGGACAACAAACACTAATGCAATACAAAACAAGGATATTATTATACTATCCAATATAGACATACTCATCACCCCTTACCTTTTACTATGGTATAAGTGACCTTCACTGCTGTTTTTTCTTCTCTTTCCTTAAAGAACTTTTCAGCAATTTGCGGGAATAGAATATATGATAGAACATCTTTTTCACTCTTGGTTACCATTTTTAACTGTTCTTTTGCCTCTTCAAACTCAGGTTCAAGTGTGTCGGCAAATCTTGTGGTAATTGGTTTTTCATCACCAAGTACTTTTTTTAACAGATCAGCATCAATTTCACCTGGTGCCTGGCCGTATTCACCCCTTAAATAAGCTTTGATTTCTTTTGATACACTCTTGTATCTTTCTCCCAAAAGCACATTAGAAGCAGCCTGAACTCCAACCATCTGACTCATTGGAGTAACCAGAGGTGGATATCCCAGATCTTTTCTGACTCTTGGAGTTTCTGCCAGAACCTCCTCCAGTTTATCAATGGCATTTTGTGCTTTCAGTTGAGCAATAAGGTTTGACAGCATTCCTCCTGGCACCTGGTAAACAAGAGCATCTGTGTCCGTTCCCATTACAAAAGCGTCCATAAGTCCTGAAGATACATATTTTGCTTTTACTGGTTTGAAGAAATCATTAATTTCCTTTAAAATTTTTTCATTTAACCCGGTTTGGTATCCCATTTGTTTTAGAGCATAATTCAAAGTTTCAGTTGCAGGCTGAGATGTCCCACCGGAAAAGGAGGATATTGCACAATCTATGCCGTCACATCCTGCCTCAATGGCTTTAACATAAGTTAATGGACCTAAACCAGTTGTGGAATGTGTATGCAAAAATACCGGCAGCTTTACAGTTTCTTTTAAGGTTTTTACCAGATCATATGCCTCCTGAGGTCCCATGATTCCTGCCATATCTTTAATACAGATTGAATTAACTCCCAAATCTTCAAGCTGCTTACCCATCTTTGCATATTTTTCGAGATTATGAATGGGGCTGGTGGTATAACAAATACACCCTTGTGCATGGGCTTTTTGTTTTAAGGTTTCGTCTACTGCCACTTCAATATTTCTAAAGTCGTTTAAAGCATCGAATATTCTGAATATGTCCATTCCGCTGTCAACGGAATGTGCTACAAACTTTCTGACCACATCATCAGGATAATGCTTATAGCCAAGAATATTCTGCCCTCTTAACAGCATTTGCAGAGGTGTTTTTTTTACTTTTTCCTTTATCTTCTTTAGTCTTTCCCATGGGTCTTCATTAAGATATCTCAAACAAGAATCAAAAGTAGCACCTCCCCAACACTCAAGAGAATAGTAACCTGCTTTGTCCAAGGTTTCCAGAATACCCTCAAAATCCGAAAAAGGCATTCTGGTGGCAATAAGTGACTGGTTTGCATCTCTCAGAACAGTTTCTGTGATATTAACCTTCATAGTATACCCTCCTCATATATTTAATTATATACATTGTTGTCAGGTCCCCATTACTGGATCAGGATAAAAGAATAAGATAAAGATTAAAATTGCAATAAAAATTAAGAGTAAGATTAAATTAAAAGGGGTAGAAAACTCATTAAAAACGAGCTTCCCACCCCAGAAGCATAGCCGCTCCTTGAAAACGATTAAAAATCGCTCAACCGTAAGCTAACCATATTGATTTATTTTATTATATCATTTTTATAAAGAAAATGGCAATAAATTTAAATTGGAAAATGCAGTTTCAATAATATCAAATTGGTATTACAAACAAAGATATTAATATTTACTTTGCCAGATCATTCAAAACTCTCTTAAGCAAAGCAGTATCATCAATTGTGCATTGGAACACTTCACCTATTCTCTTTGGAAGCACAAATTTCAATTGGCTGTCCTTTACCTTCTTGTCATGGTATATTTGTTTATAGACCTTTTCTACATCCATACCCGGCAGAGATACAGGAAGTTCATATTTTAAAAGTATGGACTTTACCTGCTCCAAAACTGTCTCAGGCAGAATATTCATGTAATATGAAAGTTTAAAAGCTCCAACAATACCTATAGCAACACATTCTCCATGTAAAAGGGTAAAATTCTGTACCGTTTCAATAGCATGGCCTATAGTATGCCCCAGATTCAAAATAGCTCTCAGGTCATTTTCCTTCTCGTCCTGTTCAACAACCTGTCCTTTTATTGATACATTTTTTTTTGCAAGGTATTGCAGAACATTTTCATCAAAAGCTAATATTTTCTGCGCATTATAATTAAGATAATCGCAATATTCTTCATCCATAATTAAGCCATGCTTTATCACTTCAGCTAAACCTGCAGAAACTTCACGTTTTGGAAGTGATTTTATTGTATTTACATTAATAAATACAAGCTTGGGCTGATAGAATGCTCCAACAGCATTTTTATGACCGTCAAAATCTACTCCTGTCTTTCCGCCAACACTGCTGTCTGCCTGAGATAACAATGTAGTTGGAACCTGCACAAAATTTATCCCTCTCATGTATGTAGCTGCTGCGAAACCGGAGATATCGCCAACCACGCCTCCGCCCAGCGCAACAAGAGTACTGCTTCTATCCAGTTTGTGCTCAATAAGCTTCTTATATATACCATATACGGCATCAAGAGTTTTGTGTTCTTCGCCGGGAACCAGGACGTGTTTGTATACTTCAAAACCGTTTTCTTCAAACTCTTTAACACATTCCTCGGAATAAAGCCTGTCGACATTTTGGTCAGTTACAATGATTAACTTTTTTCCGGTTCTTAAAGATAATACCGTTCTGCCAAGCTCCTGAAAACTGGTTGTTATATAAATAGGATAACTTCTTTCCTTTAAATTTATAGTGTGTTTAATCATTTTCCCTATATGTCCCCCGTTTGCTCATGATCTACCATACTTCATTTTATATGTTATCCATACTTCATTTCATATGAAGGATATATTTCGATTTTATAAGTAAATATGCTTGATTACATTTATATTATAACACTTTTTAACAATGTCATTTTTGGTAATACTCTTTTTATTAATCCATTATTGTAGTAATTATTCTTGTTAAAACCTCTGTTATTATACACGAAAAACATTTTAAGTCCCAAAAATGGGTACTCAAAATGTTTTTCGCATTTTATGTCATACCTGAAGCTAATTAGTCAACTACTTCAGCACATCTTTTGCATAGAGTTGGATGCTTTTCATCCTTACCTACATATTCGCTAAACATCCAGCACCTTTCACATTTTTCTCCGGGAGCCTGTTCAACCGATATCTTTATAGCAGTCATTTCTTCACCATTCATAGCACCTTCCGGAGCCTCCTGAAGCTTTTTAACCTCAGCACCTGAAACAATAAATATGGTTACCAGATCTTCCTCTATACTCTTAATAAAATCATAATCACTGCCGTCTGCATAAATTGTCACCTTGGCATTTAAGGAATGACCGATTGTCTTGCTTGTTCTGGCAATTTCCAGTGCCTTTGAAACATCTGAACGCAAAGCAAGAATTTTATCCCATTTTTCAGCCAAAGCAGTATCCAAATATTTCTCATTTACTTCAGGCCAGTTGTTCAGCTGAACACTTTCCACATCATCGCCATCTCTGTGAGGCATGAACTGCCATATTTCTTCTGTGGTGAATGCCAGTACAGGTGTAAGCATCCTGACCAATGACTGAAGTATTTCGTACATAACAGTCTGAGCTGCTCTTCTTTCCTTAGAATCAGCCTTTGAAGTATAGAGTCTGTCCTTTATTATATCCAGATAGAAGTTACTCATATCAACAACACAGAAATTGTGTATTGCATGGAACATCATATGGAATTCATAAGAGCTGTAAGCCTCATTTACCTTCTTTATCAGATTGGTCATTTTATATAATGCCCATCTGTCAAGCTCATTCATTTCGCTGTAATCAACACTGTCGGTGTTTGGGTTAAAATCATTGATATTTCCAAGAATGTATCTTGCAGTATTTCTGATTTTTCTATATACCTCTGACAGCTGTTTAAGTAAATCCTTGGATATTTTTATATCAGTAGTATAATCTGAAGAAGCAACCCAAAGCCTTAATATATCAGCTCCGTATTCTTTTATAACATCAGCCGGGTCAATACCATTACCCAGAGATTTTGACATCTTCCTTTTTTCTTCATCTATAACATAACCGTGAGTCAGAACCTTTTTATATGGTGCACCGCCTCTGGTAGCTACCGATGTCAGAAGTGAAGACTGGAACCAGCCACGATGCTGATCACTGCCTTCCAGATATAGGTCTGCAGGCCATACCAGTTCTTCTCTTTCTTCTAAAACTGCCGCATGGCTGGAACCGCTGTCAAACCAAACATCCATTATGTCTGTTTCCTTTGTGAATTCTCCGTGACCGCAGGAGCATTTGGTATCCTTAGGTAATATTTCAGAAGCCTCAAGGGCATACCAGGCATTTGAACCCTTTTCTCTGAATAGGTCTGCTACTGCTTTTATGCTTTCATCAGTTATCAGTTCCTTGCCACAAGCCTTACAGTAGAAGATAGGAATAGGTACTCCCCAGATTCTTTGTCTGGAAATACACCAGTCACTTCTGTCCCTTACCATGTTTGTTATTCTTTCCTGTCCCCACTCAGGTATCCATTTGACCGTCTTTATTGCTTCAAGAGCATCCTCTCTGAAGCTGTCTATTGAAGCAAACCATTGCTCTGTAGCACGGAATATGATTGGCTCTTTACATCTCCAGCAGTGTGGGTATTGGTGGGAGATTTTTTCTGAAGCCAGCAATCTTCCATCCTGTGTTAATCTTTCTATAATTGCTGCATTGGATTTTTCGTAATACAATCCCGCAAATGGACCTGCTTCCTGAGTCAGGTATCCCTTGCTGTCCACAGGCACAACAGTAGGTATTTTATATTTCTGACAAACAATAAAGTCTTCGGCACCATGTCCCGGAGCAGTGTGAACACAACCAGTACCTGCTTCAAGAGTAACATGGTCACCTACAATAACCAATGAATCCCTGTCAAGGAATGGATGCTGACAAACCATGCCTTCCAGTTCTTTTCCCTTAAACTTTGCCACAGCTTCATAATCTGCTATTTCCGCTGCTTTCATGGTATTTTCTACAAGTTCAGAAGCGAGAACATAGTATTCATCATTGGCCTTAATTATTGAGTACTCAAAGTCCTCATTCAAGCATATTGCAAGATTGGCAGGCAGTGTCCATGTGGTTGTAGTCCATATAACAAAGTTAACTTTGTCTTTCTCAACAACACCATTAAATAAGCCTTTATCGTCTTTAACCTTAAATTTCACGTATATTGACAAAGTAGTATCATCAGCATATTCAATTTCTGCTTCAGCTAATGCAGTTTCACAATCAGGACACCAGTAAACAGGCTTCAGACCTTTGTAGATATGTCCCTTTTTGCACATCTCTCCGAACACTTCTATTTGCTTTGCTTCAAATTCAGGCTTTAAGGTGATGTATGGATTTTCCCAGTCTCCTCTTACCCCAAGTCTCTTGAAAGCGTTTCTCTGAATATCCAGATATTTCATTGCGAAACCTTCACAGGCCTCTCTGAATACTACAGGGCCCACCTCATGCCTTTTCAGACCAAGTTCCTTAATAGCTCTTTGCTCTATAGGCAATCCGTGAGTGTCCCAGCCCGGAACGTAAGGTGTATAGTAACCATTCATACTATGGTACTTTACAACAATATCTTTTAATATTTTATTAAGCGATGTACCGAGATGAATTCCACCGTTAGCATAAGGCGGTCCGTCATGCAAAACAAAAGCCGGCTTACCTTTATTTTTCTCCAATTGCTTATGATAAATATCCATTTCTTCCCATTTTTTCAGGATATCAGGTTCTCTCTGGGGTAGATTTGCTCTCATAGGAAAATCAGTTTGTGGCAGATTTAAGGTCTTTCCGTAATCTTCTGACATTTAAAATTACCTCCATATTTTATTTAATATAAGTTTTATACAAATTCAAAGCCTCGTCTCCAAGTCAATAAAACTGACTATAAAGGGACGAGGCTGTATTCGCGGTACCACCCAATTTATTATGTCACATGCAAATATTCTGGACATAGAAATAATCCGTGACAATAATCACTTCATTCTTTAACGGCTCATCACCGGCACACCTTACTTTGTATAGCATTCTATGAAAATAGAACACTGACTTCATAGTAATTCGGGCTGCAACTCATGGATGATTTTCAAAAGCTTGAACCTGTGGACTTTCACCAAACGCCCACTCTCTGCGAAGCCAATTGCTTTCTACTCTTTCCAGTCATCGTTATTTAATTATTAAGTTGTATGACTCAATTAAATGCTATAAGTGCCAATAAAGCAATTATAACTAAAATTGATAATAATTAAAAATATAATACATCATCATAATTTTTTCGTCAAGGTATATGCAGGAGAAAATCAGCTTAAAATCAACTTATGGTATAATTATCTCCTTACACTACACAACCGTATGCACTAACACACAACAGGACACCACTGAATATTCTGTATTATGATTAATGAAAAGTGCACGGTTAGGTTAATATGAACAAAAATGATCAAATCAATATAAATCAATATGAAATAGATCAGACTAATGAAAATCATAATATTGATAATCAGGATAATGTAAATCAGAATATTATTAATAACATCAGAAGTGGTGAATACAAACTTATGGGCAGAGGTTCCTGCAGATATGTATTTGATATGAATAACGGATATGTGGTCAAGGTAGCAAAAGATATCCGGGGTCTGGAGCAAAACAGAAATGAGTACAAAATATACAGCAGCCGGAAATCAGATCTTTTCGCAGATATAGTATATATATCCCGGGATGATAGATTTCTCATTATGGTAAAAGCCACCAAGCTCAAGAGCTTTAAATATGTATACAGATATTATAATGTAAATAGCATTAAATCTCTTGCCATAAAAAACAATCTAATTGAAGATATTAACAATAACCTTATCAGTACAGGTGATCTTCGCAGAATATCCAGCTGGGGATTGATTAACGGTGTGCCTAAACTGATAGATTACGGCCTGACACACAGTACATTCAAAAAATATTATTCTGGTAATATTTTTATAAAAAAAAGGTACCCCCATATCAGGTACTGGTAATAATTTTCAACTAGTTTCCGTTTGTCAAACCCATTATGCACTTTTCCAGTATTTCCATGCCATTTCTGATTTGCTCTATAGTGGAGGATGCAAAACTTAGCCTTAAACATTTGTCCTTTTGTTTATTATCAAATTCATAAAAAATATCGGAAGGTATCAGCACCAATCCTTTTTCCTTACAGTCCAGAAAAACTCTGCGAGATGAAAGATTTTTGGGCAGCTGTATCCAAAAATATAATCCTCCTTCCGGTTTACTGTATTGAACTCCATATTTCTTTAATCTTTCAAGCTGACCCAGCATGAATTCATATTTGCCCAGATAAATTTCCTTCATATACTGAAGATGCTCTTCCCACCTTCCTGTTCTGAAATATAAATCCAATGCCCTTTGGATTAATCCTGAAGATGAGAGATCACTGTTATGCTTTATTTTAGTAAAATCCTTCACCAGCATATCGGGAAGAATCATACATCCTACTCTTAATCCGGGCATAAGAATTTTTGAAAAGCTTTTCAGGTATATAACATGACTGTTGCTTTTATCAAGATGCTTTAAGGTAATGGGCTGCTTATTGTTAAAATTAAGTTCTGACATGGTATCATCTTCTACCAGATAAGTATTGTATTTTTTTGCAAGTCTGAGTACCTGCTCCAGTTTCTCGGGGCTATAACTTACTGTTGTAGGATTCTGACAATAAGTCATCAGATAGATTATTTTTGGCTTGCAGATTCGGATTTTCTTTTCCAGATCAACCACATCAATCCCGTCACTCTCCATATTTACCCCCACTACACGGGCACCTCTTGACTTGAACAAAGTTATAGCACCGTCATAGGTAGGGTTTTCAGTTATTACATAATCCCCAGGATTTAGTAAGGCCTTTCCTATCAGATCAATCCCCTGTTGTGCACCTGAAACTATCAGAACATTTTCCTCATTTTTAGCCCTGACATCATATTTACTTTTTAAATATTCAAGAATTGCATTTCTAAGGGGTTTAAAACCATTGCTTTCCTGATAGCCAAAAGCATAGCCTTTGTCTCTTTCAAGAACTTCATTTATGCACTCCCTGAAGGATTCAGTTGGAAAAATTGAAGGGTGGGCAGTAGCACTGGCGAAATTTATAGCATTGGAATCAACCATCATTGCTATATCTCCGGATGATAGTGTGTCCTCCTTCTGAATTTTCAGGTTTGAAATGAAATAGCCACTTCCCTTTTTTGCAGTAATATACTTATTAATTTCAAGCTGCTTATAAGCATTAACTACAGTTATATTATTGATATTAAGGTCCTGAGATAAGCTTCTGACAGTGGGAAGCTTCTCCCCAGGCTTTAATTCTCCATTTGTTATTAATTGCTTTATGTGTTCAAACAGCTGAATATATTTCGGTTGTTTACCCTCTTCAAATTGTATCGATACAATACTCATGTTACCTCCAGAAATTGCATAAATATATTGACTTTTAAATCTTCATATGTAAAAATATACAAAATTTCTTGAATAATTAACTAAATTGTTACGTAACAATTTTAGTATAATTAAAATCCCATGGTTTGTAAAGGAGAATAACGATGACTGAAAGATATCAACTAAACAAAAATCTGGCTCAAATGTTAAAGGGCGGAGTAATAATGGATGTTGTCAATGCAAAGGAAGCTGAAATTGCCCAAAAAGCCGGAGCTGTCGCAGTTATGGCTCTGGAAAGAGTTCCTTCTGACATAAGAAAAGCAGGTGGGGTTGCCAGAATGTCTGATCCTAAAATAATTAAGGAAATTCAGAGTGCTGTTTCTATCCCGGTAATGGCCAAGGTACGAATTGGCCATTTTGTGGAGGCACAGGTTCTGGAAGCCCTTTCTATTGATTACATAGATGAGAGTGAAGTTCTCACACCAGCAGATGAAGAATTTCACATTGATAAACATGCTTTCAAGGTCCCCTTTGTATGCGGTGCAAAAAACCTTGGCGAAGCTCTCAGAAGAATTGGTGAAGGAGCTTCGATGATCAGGACAAAAGGTGAAGCCGGCACAGGGAATGTTGTTGAAGCTGTAAGACATATGAGAACAGTAACCTCTGAAATAAGAAGAGTTCAGAGCGCCTCAAAGCAGGAACTGATGACAATAGCTAAAGAGTATGGTGCTCCCTATGACCTGGTATTGTATGTACATGAGCACGGTAAACTACCTGTGGTAAATTTTGCTGCCGGCGGCATAGCTACACCTGCAGATGCGGCTCTGATGATGCAGCTTGGTTGTGATGGTGTATTTGTTGGCTCCGGTATCTTTAAATCCTCCGATCCGGAGAAAAGAGCGCGTGCCATTGTAAAGGCTACTACATACTACAATGATCCTTCTATAATAGCAGAGGTTTCTGAAGACCTGGGTACTGCTATGGATTCCATTGATGTGCGGGAGCTTTCAGGAAACAGCTTGTATGCTGAAAGGGGCTGGTAACAAAGAAGTTTAGCAAAGCTAAACTTCTTATGTAGTTACAGCAAAACTAACAGCCCATGTTCGTTTTGCTGTAACTACAGGGAAAACTTCGTTTTTCCAAAGAACAGCGAAGAATTCATATAGTACTGTTGCAAAACATGTGATGAGTATATCAGTTTTGCATCAACATCAGAAAGTATCTTTACTTAACGATAAACCCTGAGCCCAAATCTTTCACTGCAATAAAATAACTGATATAAATTCCAGTGAAAATCACATTTTTCAGTTTTTTGGGCTTTTCAGGTTTCATCGAAATTAAATATTCTCTTCAGATATGTTGATAGTATTATTGTAAATATAAGGAGATTAATCAATGAAAACAATAGGAGTTCTCGGTTTGCAGGGTGCTGTCCAGGAGCACCTGGATATGTTGAATAAGATAGATAATGTAAATGCATGCTCTGTAAAATATAAGAAGGATTTAGAGAAGATTGACGGACTGATTATTCCCGGCGGCGAAAGTACCGCCATTGGCAAACTGCTTGCAGATTTTGACCTTTCTGCCACTCTGAAAACTCGTATTCAAAATGGAATGCCAGTTTGGGGCACCTGTGCAGGTTTGATAATTCTGGCAAAAAAAATAACCAATGATTACAGAAGGCATCTGGAGGTTATGGATATCGAAGTTATGAGAAACGGATATGGCAGACAGCTGGATAGCTTTACCACTTTAGCTGATATACCCCAGGTTTCTGATAAAAAAATACCTCTGGTTTTCATTCGTGCACCCTATGTGGTGGACGTTGCCCCCCAGGTCGAAGTTTTACTAAGGCTGGATGGGCATATTGTGGCCTGCCGTCAGGACAATATGCTGGCAACGTCCTTCCATCCTGAGTTGACAGAAGATCTGAGCTTTCATAAATACTTTGCGGACATGGTCAATTTGTATTCACAACATCAGTTATACCAAGTACTATAAAAGGTTAATTTTATCAGATTAAATCATTTTATCTTTGCTTCAATATCAGACAGTATCTGATTAATCTCATCGGTATAGGGAGCTTTCAGCTCTTTGGCTTTCTGGAGATACTGACGGGCAGTGTCATATTGGGATGAGCTGTAGTATATTACCCCAAGGATGTAATTTCCTTTGGCAGGACTCTCCTCCAAAAGCTGATTTCCGTGAAGTATGGCCTCATCAAATTTGTACTGCATATACTCTGCTGCTGTAATATGCCACAGAGTTTCAATTCTGATATTTTTATTAGATGGCTTTAGGGCAATTATATCTTCTCCAAGCTTTTCCACACCAGCCCAGTCTTCTTTTGTCTGCATGGTTTGAAGTTCTGTCAGCATTGGTAGCAGCTTGTTTCTCTCATTACTAAAGCCATATATTGTTGCAGAGATTGTAACAATAATTGCCATTATCAACGATACAATCCTGACAATCTTGTCCCTTCGGGTTTCTTCTTTTGAAACTGAAATAACCCCTGTAGTCAAAAAGCCTCCCACAAATCCTCCCATATGGGCATTGTTATCTATTTGACTATTAAAAAATCCATATGCAAGGTTTATTACAATAGTGGTAATTAAGTTTGCACCAAAGCTGCTTTTTAATAATGATGGGCGCTTCAAGGCAAAAAACAACATTGCTCCCATCAATCCGAATATGGCACCCGAAGCTCCTACTGCAGGATTTAACGAGAAACCAAAGCTTACAATATTACCCAAAATACCTGCCACAAAATATATCAGAGAGAATTTAAAACGTCCATAAATTCTTTCAATCTGCGAACCTACTATATACAACGAGTAGCAATTTACAGCCAAATGTATTTCATCGGCATGCAGGAACATTGGAGTAATAAATCTCCAATACTGTCCCTGCATAATAAGAGAGTTAACCTTTGCACCAAAAGGGTTCAGATAATTTGAATAATCTAACCCACTTTTTAAGGAAATTAATTTGATAACCAGCCACAACAAAACATTTACACCTATAATTCCATAGGTAAGCCATGGCTTTTTCACCTTCATTTGTATTTCATAATCCTTTTTTCTCTGTTCAAGGAGTTTGTAAATATCCTCTACAGTAGTTCCGGATTTATCAATCTTCCTTGAAAAAAAGTGTTTTACCGTTTTCACAATTTTTGCATCGAAAGTCGGTACATTAAAATGCTTTTGCACTGTACCTTCGGATATGTTTACCGACAGGGTCTTAAGAAATTTCCTTTCACTGGTTATATCAACCTGCCTTTGGGTAATAATATCCAGCTTATCAGTGTCTGGTTCTTTGTCAAACAAAAACAGCCTGAACAGAGTTGCATTTTTCCCGTTAAGCTTATTTATTAATTCGGCCCCGTTCTCCATAACAACAGCTATCTGCTGACTGCTTAACATATCTGCATCTATAATCTCCAATAAAACGGTTGTACCGTTAAAGTCCTTAATAAGGTTTGCACCTTTACTAAAGTCCAGTGATTCATTACCGTTTAAAATAGGATGAAAGTACTCTTTTTTTATAAAATATCCGGCTAGTGCCGTAATAAAATCACTTTTCATTATTCAAAAAACCTCCGCAGTCAACAGCACCATATTTAGCTAGTACGTTTGCAGCTTCCATTGCTGAATTTGCTTTTCCTGTTCCGGAAAGCATTGTATTGCCTGCTCCGGAAGTTATTATATAGCCTGCTCTTCCATTATATATTCTAATTGCTGCATCTAGTGCTTCAATACTGTCAGATTTAAAAATAAAAGGCTGTTTAAGATAGGTTTGAGCTTCATAAACTATCTTAGTCAATAATAATGTATCTTTTGGATTGACATGGTCTATATCCATTAGTACAATATCGCATTTTTCATCCATAAGTTCCAGAGCATCATCAGCTACTGAAGTCAAAATTCCTGCCATCATGGAGTCCTTGAGTAATTTGTCCTTACCCGGAACTATTTTCCCCACTTTGGCAGATTTTATCTCCTCAAAGGCTATCATATGAGAAGTTGAGGCAATATAGTCAACATCATAGGCATTAATGTTATCAGGTATAGCAGAACCAATTCCTCTCACTATCCTGGATATTTCTGCTATATACTGAGGTGTTGTACCGCAGCAGCCGCCAAGAAGTCTTGCACCGCACTTAATAAATTCCGGAATCAGTCGTGCAAAACTCTCAGGGGTTTCCTTATAAATCTGTTTGCCATCAATAATCTCAGGTAATCCTGCATTTGGTTTTATGCTAAATGGAAGTCCGGTTTTTTGGTATTCTTCAGCAATTTTTAGCATTGATTCCGGACCAAAGGAGCAGTTGGTTCCAATTAAATCAGCACCCATAGAGTATAAAATCACTGCACAAATTTGAGGCTCTGTTCCCATAAGTGTCCTGCCGTTTTGTTCATATGAAAGCGAGCATATAACAGGAAGCTCACTGTTTTCCTTTGCTGCAAGAAGTGCTATCCGTAATTCGCTGATATCAGTAAAAGTTTCTAGACTTATAATGTCAGCTCCCCCTTCGGCAACTGCCATTATCTGGTCCCTAAAGGTATTGTATGCTTTTTCAAAAGATAGATCCCCAAATGGTTCAAGAAGCTTCCCCAAAGGTCCTATAGAAGCTGCAACGTAGCATTTTTCATCAACGGCTTCCTTTGCCAGTTTCACTGCCTGATAGTTTATTTCAAAATGCTTTTCATTTAAACCATATTCCTCCAGTTTGATTCTGTTTGATTGAAAGGTATTGGTTTGGATTACATCAGCACCGGCCTCCCGATAACTCTTGTATATTTTCTTTAAGACTTCAGGATGGGTTAAATTCCATTCTTCAGGACAAGTTCCGATACGCCAGCCATTTTCATGGAGCATCCTTCCCATTGAACCATCAAATACCAACAATCTGTTTCTTAAATCATATAAAAATGACATATTACCTCCATTTTTCATTCAATAATTCATTATATAATTCTTTCATTCATTTATGTAAATAAAATTGCCAGCTTTTCAGACTGGCAATCAAGAGGTGTATATTATATTAAATTATAATTATGTAACTTCTTAAAGTAAAGATTCAGTTTAATTAATCAAGCTGTTTCAATATTTGCTTCATCCTGCAGCCCCAGCAACTCTATGGCATATTCCCTCAATTTATACTTCTGTATTTTACCACTGGCGGTCATTGGGAAGCTGTCGACAAAGCTTACATATTTCGGAGTTTTATGCCTTGCCATATGAGTTCTTACAGCATCTTTTACTTCATCCTCGGTCATGGTACAGCCTTCCTTTAAAATAATGCACGCCATTATTTCTTCTCCATAAGTTTTAGACGGAACACCAATAACCTGAACATCCTTTACTGCCGGCAGAGTATATATAAACTCTTCTATTTCCTTCGGATAAATGTTTTCTCCGCCTCTAATTATCATATCCTTTATTCTTCCGGTAATTTTGTAATAGCCATGTTCATCTCTTACTGCAAGATCACCTGTGTGAAGCCAGCCGTCAGCGTCAATGGCCTGTGCTGTAGCCTCGGGCATTTTGTAGTAGCCTTTCATAACATTATAGCCTCTTGCAACAAACTCTCCGGGAACTCCATCAGGCAAATCCTTGCCTGTTTCAGGGTCAACTATTTTACATTCAATAAATGGAAGTGCACGACCAACAGTAGAAACTCTACGTTCCAGACTGTCATCTGTTCTGGTCTGAGTACAAACCGGAGAAGCCTCGGTTTGACCGTATGCAATAGTAACCTCCTTCATGTTCATTTTCTCAACAACAAGCTCCATGTACTTAACTGGACATGGGGAACCAGCCATTATACCTGTTCTCAAAGAAGAATAATCATATTTGTCAAAGTCTGGGTGTTCCAGTACGCCAATAAACATAGTGGGTACACCGTAAACGGCAGTACATTTTTCGCTTTGTATTGTTTCCATAACCCTCAGAGGCTGATAGTATTCAAGAGGAACCATAGTTGTACCATGGGTTATACATGCCATAATTGCAAGAACCAGTCCAAAGCAGTGGAAGAAAGGAACTGGAATACACAGTTTATCTTCATGTGTAAACTTCTGGCAATCACCAATGCATTTACCGTTATTAACGATGTTATAATGTGTCAGCATAACTCCCTTTGGAAAACCTGTAGTTCCCGAGGTATACTGCATATTTATCACATCGTGACAATCAAGGGAATTGCTAACTGCATACAATTCCTCATCTGAAATATCACTGCCCAGTTCAATCAGATCATTCCAGTTGATCATTCCCGGATATTTATTTTCACTTATACTTATAACATTCTTCAGATATGGCAATCTCTCACTTTTAAAGTTACCGGGCTCAGAGTCTTTAAGTTCAGGACAGAGTTCATTAATTATCTGAACATAATTAGAATCCTTAAAGCCATCGATTAATAATAGAGTACTGGAATCTGACTGTTTGAGAAGGTATTCAAGTTCGAAAATTTTGTAATTTGTATTTACTGTAACAAGTACTGCGCCAATTTTTGCTGTGGTAAAAAGCGTAATAAGCCATTCTGGCACATTTGTTGCCCATATTGCCACATGGTCACCTTTTTTTATTCCAATTTTCATGAAGCTTTTTGCAACCTTGTTACATAAAGCATTAAATTCCGAATATGTCTTTCTGAATGGACGGTCTGTGTATATAACACAATCATGATCAGGATATTTTAATGCCATCTCATCAAGCATTTTGCCCACGGTTACTTCCATAAGTTTTTCCATACTACGAGCACCTCCAAAAATAAATGTCTAAACATAAAATAAAACAAAACAAATAAAAAAGCTCTTCATCTCATATTGAGACGAAAAGCCAGTTCCGCGGTACCACTCAAATTAATCCGATATAAAAAAACATATCGAATTCTCTCTAATTAAATAACGGTGATAACCGTTCCGACCTGAATATTCAGCCGGAATGCTCCCGGGCGAGCTTCAACTTTAAAAAACACTGTCTTTCACCAAACAACAGCTCTCTTTGGATTTTTAGAAGTTTACTACTCCCGTTCTCAGCAGTTTTCTATTCTAATTATTTTCAAATTATTAATATAATACTATGTAAATTGTACCAGTGTCAATACATTAATTTGCATTTTAACTATTATAACTCAATTTCCATAAAATATGGTTATGCTTTTATATTATGCTTAAAAGCATATATTGCTGCTTGAGTTCTGTCATTAACATCAAGCTTTTTAAATATGTTTGATATGTGATTTTTAACAGTTTTTTCGCTTATATACAGACTTTTAGCTATCTCCTTGTTTATCATCCCTTCAGCAATAAACTTTAAAACTTCTATTTCTCTCATAGTCAAATTATTTGTTACAGTCCTGTCATGCTCATAAAGAGTAACTCTGTTAAATTCCTTAACAAGTTCACTGGTCATATTTGGCTGAATAAAGGTTTGATTCTTGAAAACACTTCTGATTGCATCAATAAGCACCGAAGATTCAGCATCTTTCAATACATAGCCTTCACAGCCCATCTGCAGTGTTTTAAACAAATATTCTCTGTCCTGATGAAGAGTTAAAACTATTATTTTAAAGGATTCGTTGCATTCCTTTAACATTTTTATTGCCTGTAATCCATTCAGTATCGGCATGTTTATGTCCATCAGGATAATGTCAGGCATATGCTGTTTTGCCAGTTCAATAGCTTCCTCCCCATTTGCTGCCTGTGCAACCACACAAATATCTTCCTCAAGTTCAAGTATTGTTTTTAACCCCTGTCTCACCATTGCATGATCGTCAGCTATGAGCACTTTAATCTTGTCCATTACTAAGAGCCTCCCCTTCGTCTATGAGTGGTATATGAATGTTTATTCTTGTTCCTTTCATTTCTTCTGACACAATGCTGATTTCTCCTTCAAGAAGAGCTACTCTCTCCTTCATACTGATTAAACCAAATCCTCCGCTCAAGTCTGAATTAGCAGCTTTAATTGACTCCTGGTTAAATCCTACACCATTATCATATATTATTATAACAAGCTTTTTATCTACCTTCTCTAATATTATGCAGGCAGTTTTTGATTTAGCATGCTTAAGAATATTATTTAAGGCTTCCTGAACAATTCTGAAGACTGTCAGCGAAATAGCAGGTTTTATTGCATCATCTATCCCTCTGTACTTAAATGTTACATCAATCCCTGTTGTCTCCTTAAAAGAAATAACATATCGCTCCAAGGTTGGCAATAGACCTAAATCATCAAGTGCCATAGGTCTAAGGTTATAGATGATTTTTCTGATTTCCTGCAAACTGTCCCTCATAACTTTTTTTAAATTTTGCAATTCTGTTCTGGCATCAGCTATATTTTTTTCCATCAGCTTTTCACAAATTTCAGCCTTTATTACAGCATTAGAGATTGATTGTGCAGGACCATCATGAATTTCACGGGCAACTCTTTTTCTCTCCTCTTCCTGAGCCTCAATTATTCTCAGTCCAAGGTATTGCTTTTGCTGAAGATTGTCCAGCTGCTCACCTACATCCTTTAAATCGCTGCACAAATATTGAAGTGCGATTCCCACATTACCAATAAGATTGTCAGCTTTCTCAAGAGTCTTAAGAGAATCCTTTATTCTGATTTCAAGGTCGTTGCGTCTCTTTATCAAATAACTTTCCTGCTCACGTTTTACTGCAAGCTTAACTCTTAAATCATCAGCCTGCTGATACGCCCTTGCAAGTTCTTCCTGACTATATCTTGAAAAATCCCTATTAACATCTAAAAGCCTTTTTCTGCTTAACTTTAATTCATATTCCAGGTTTTCAATTTCATTAAGACTTTCAACCACCTGAAGCTTTAATGCTTCTAATTCTTCCTTAAGCTGGGTACATTCCCTCCGTGAATTTTCTGCAATTTCGATAATTTCCTTTTTCCCCGATTCAAGTGCTTTGATTGTTTTATTGATTATTTCATCCATTTGAACAGCATTATGTCTAAAATTGGCCATTCTTCCACCTGTTTCTTCTTATGTATTTTAATTCATATAATTAGGTTATTTTTATTATCAGAAACGGTTTATCAGTAAACTAAGTAAATTTATCTTACATTGAAAAAACACTCCATTAACCCAGTGATATTTTACATAATACATGGCCAGCCTACAACAGTCACCTTGTACTTATTAATCATCAGAGCAATAAATATATCGTCAATACAATATACCTGCCAAATCATTACATGCCTTAAACATTACATACCATATATATGTTACAATATTATTCAAAAAGTTTCCAGATTTTTATATATTTTTTGACGAAAAAAAAAGATTTCTACGCAATGTAGAAATCTTTGGTGCACCATCAGGGATTCGAACCCGGGACACCCTGATTAAGAGTCAGGTGCTCTACCAACTGAGCTAATGGTGCATTTTCAAGCGTTTCAGGACTTGGTGTCTTCCGAACACTTATATATTATAAGAGCTTAGTTAGGTATTGTCAACACTAATTTTAAAATTTTATTTTTATTTTGATACAGGTTTACCGAAGATTATTTATAACTGTTCCAAAGTTAATTATCATACGCTTCAACAAATTATGATGATACCCCATTTTATATATTAAACATATTTTTAATCAAATACTCTTGCAACTACCCTTAGAGGACTTGAGTCTGCATCTATTTTCAATGGGAAAGCAAAAACTTCAAACTCCATAGCAGAAGATAGTTTGTCGAGGTTTGTAAGATTTTCAATAATAAAGATATTGTGATTTAGCAGAAATTTATGTATTTCAAATGGAAACCTGTCAGGTGAAGGCATATCCACCCCTATCAGGCTTACATTACTTTCTGCCAGAGCTTTACAGACAGTCATATCCAAAATAGGATGCTCAGAATAATATTTTTCACTGCCATAAAACTTATCCATACCGGTGTGGAATAGTATTACTTTTTTATCACGGATTATTTCCAGATAAGACTCTTTCATTTTTATGACACTCTCATTTTCAGCATGAATAATTCCACCCTTCCCGCAAAAATGCTCAGGGGGCATATTTCCGATATATTCCCGAACATCAAGTAAATGCATTCTTCCATCAATATGAGTTCCTATATGCATTCCGGCAGTAATTGTATGATTATTATAATAATCAATACTATAGATTTTACTTTGGTCAAGCTTAACTGCACTATCTCCCGGATATACAGGCATTCCATTTTGTATTGGTTGGGACAGATCTATATATGTCATTTTTTAACCTCTTTCTCATCGATATTTAATTTACTCTATAATATTCATAAGGATTTCAAAGGAGTTTTTCCTTTAACTTCTCTATCATTATAGTAAACAGCCCAAGCCAAAGCAATCCAAAAGCAAATCCCCCAATAACATCGCTTGTATAATGCACTCCCAGGTATATTCTGCTGAAACCAATCAAAACAATTAATATTGCTAGCAAAATAATTAGGGAGTCTTTGTATTTTCCTTTGTAAAATCTGCAGCATAAATAAATTGCAAAGCCATAAAAGCTCATAGATGCCATTGAATGCCCGCTTGGAAAACTATAACCGGTTACCTCCATAAGCTGCAAAATATTGGGTCTGCTTCTGCATATAAGATTTTTAACTCCTACATTTAATAATGAACTCAGGGTAATATTTATTACCTGCACTGCGGTATAAAAAGAATTCATTCCTTTTTTGAAAAGTATACTTAATACAAGCAGTGCAGATAAAATACATAGAAAAGTTCCAGACGCCAGAAATGTTATAACTTTCATAATAAAAGTTAAGTCATCTGATATTATCCCAGCTACCAACGAATAAATATACTCATCAAAAGCGTAAATGTCTCCATTTAATACATTTACAGTCAATACAACAATAACAATCAGCGGTAAAGCAATAGTAAAAGTATATCTTTTAATATCCAACGTCAATCCCCAATCATACTCATATCATAGTTATTTCCAATTATTTAAATATTAGTATTTTCATTTCAGATCAATGTATTTTAATTTCAAATACTAAAATAAATTATAATTAATCTCTAATTATTATATCAAAAAGCATTACGAAAAACTTACATATAACTTTGATTTATGCTATACTACAATTTAATCATAAGCTTACATTATGCCATAATTGTAACGTTCTATACATAAATTAAGCTGTAGGAATACTGTGAGAAAAATTACTAATGATAAGATTAACAGTTTTATAACTGCTCTCTATAGGGTATTAAATCTATGTTAATATGATAAATCATATCATCGGGAGGTTCTAATGAGTAGAATTTACAAAAAGGTTGCTGATTCAAAAACAGAACAGATACAAATAATTATGCCTGAACATATAAATGGTTTTAACCGCCTTTTTGGCGGAAAACTAATGGAATGGATTGATGTAGTGGCTGCTGTTGTTGCCAGAAGACACTCTGGCTGTAATGTAACAACAGCCTCAATTGATAATCTTCAGTTTAAAGCAGCAGCTTATGTAAACAGCACTGTTTTCCTCACAGGTCAGATCACCTATGTGGGGCGGACTTCAATGGAGGTACGTGTAACAACTTATGTTGAGAATCTGGACGGCAAGCGTCATATGATAAACCGGGCATATCTTGTTATGGTTGCCCTTGATGAGAATGATCATCCTGTGGAGGTTCCAGGATTGATTCCTGAAACAGATGAAGAAAAGATAGAATGGGAAGCAGGACGAAAACGCTGTGAATTAAGAAAACAAAGGAGGCTGGAAGCCTATTAAAAAACTCTGCCTGTTTTCACGGGCAGAGTTTTTTATTTCTCAAATTCTATATTCCTTTCTTTTCTCTACTCAATTTTTCCACCGTGAAAATAACATTCATATACCTTTTCATTTTTATTATAGATTTCTTCATATCCGTTAAACCATTCAAAATCTCCATTTACAGAGCATCTATACGTTAAATTGTTCTTTTTATATGATTCCGGCCCTCTGAATGGCTTATCAACAGGTATTATAGATAAAGCCTCCTTGAGAAAGTCACTGTTAAAGCCTGTACTTATTACCCTTCCGCAATAATTCATTGACCATATTGGTTTTTCATTCTCCCACACAGCTTCTTCACCAGCGAAATTTTTGGAACCAAGATAGGTATCCAAATAGTACAGCTCCCCTTCTCTGTATGATAAATCATGGGAATCAGGTCTGGAGGAAATGCCCTCTGGTCCCTTACCTGCATAGGTGGCCTGTTTGGCTCTAATTAAAAAGTTGATGATATTATCTTTTAGCATTCAGTACTCTCCTTTTTCACTAAAAAGTAAGTCCAGCATTTTCTCAGGGTTGTTTAAAAATTGCTTTGTAACAATATAATGTTCAGTTTCCTCATAGGGTGTACTTTTAATACCATTTTCATTAAGCATCAATATTTCTGAATCTGGAAATGCCAGTAATATTGGTGAATGAGTTGCAATGATAAACTGTGAATTTAATTTGACCAACTCATTAATCTTTACAAGTAAAGATAATTGCCTGGTTGGAGATAATGCAGCTTCAGGTTCATCCAATATGTATAGACCATTCCCCCTAAATCTGTTGAGTACCAATGACATGAAGCTCTCTCCATGAGATTGCTGATGTAATGAAACTCCGCCATAAGCCATTTTGATAGGTGGCCCAAATGATGGTTCTGAGTCCAGCTTATCGATTTCAGTGGCCACATTGTAAAAGCTCTCTGCCCTTAGAAAAAACCCGTCCTTTGGACGTTTTACTCCCTTTATGGAAGTTATGTACTTATAAAGGGCAGAATGGGTTTCGTGAGAAGCAAACTTAAAATTCATGCTTCCACCCTCAGCATTAAAGCCCATATTTACAGCTATAGCCTCAAGAAGAGTAGATTTTCCAGACCCATTCTCCCCTACAATAAATGTAACTCTTTTATTAAAGGTTATTTGTTCAATCCCCATTAAACATGGAAGATTGGCTACATAATTATCTTCACATTTTATTTCTTTTTTGAATTTTATTCCACTGATATATAAATCGCTGAACACAATAACTCTCTCCTGTTACGACTCCCGTCCCGGCAACATATACCAGGATTTTATATCACTATTATACAATATATTCAGCATATACACAAGAACATTTGTTCGTTTTTCCTATAAGGTTTACTGTCATATTTCTTGAGTTTAATTTTATTTTCAGCTATCATCTATATTGAACTGATAAGTTTGTGTTTATACCGTCTAATAATTTTTTTGTTTATGTGTTATTTTATAAGTGTTTTTATAGATGCTTTTTCTAAATTGTGAAATAATTAGTATATAAAGTAAAGGAGTTGATTATATGGATGCCAGACAATTATCAGAGATTATAAAAGGCAGCAATAATATTGTTTTTTTCGGAGGAGCTGGAATGAGCACCGAATCAGGAATTGCAGATTTCCGTTCTGAGAATGGTCTTTACAGGACTTCATCGGGATTTAATTATCCTCCTGAAACAATGCTCTCTCACAGTTTTTTTGTATCTCATACTTCGGAATTTTTCAAATATTACAGGGAAAAAATGATTTATAAAGATGCAAAACCCAATCCGGGGCATTATGCATTAGCTCATCTTGAGAAAATAGGTAAATTAAAAGCAGTTATAACTCAGAACATTGATGGTCTTCATCAGTTGGCAGGCAGCAAAAATGTCTTTGAACTTCACGGGTCTGTACATAGAAATTACTGCACTGGCTGCAGGAAATTCTATGATCTGGATTTTATTATTACATCAGAGGATATCCCTGTTTGTCCCCAATGTAACAGTATAGTTAAACCTGATGTTGTGTTATATGAAGAAGCTCTTGATGACAGTATTGTTAACGGTGCAATTGCAGCAATAAATCAAGCCGACATTTTAATAGTGGGCGGTACATCCCTTGTTGTTTACCCGGCAGCAGGACTAATAAATTATTTCAAAGGAAGTAAGTTAATACTTATAAATAAAAGTACTACTCCATATGACTCCAAGGCTGATATAGTAATTCATGATTCAGTGGGCAAACTGTTGGGAGCAGTTATTGAAATGCTTTAAGGGTGGCAGTAAAATACTGTAATTAAAATCAACTATACTGGTAAAACAGTTAAAAATAAATACCTTCAATACTACTAAAAAATACCGTAAATGAAACTTATAATATTGTACAGCAAACAAAGTACTGGTTATAAAATACCATGGGATATAATAATCATTAATAAAAATGCCAGTGATATAGATAGATATTATTTTAACTGATTAGGGTTTTTGCCATCAGCTTACCAAGAAAAGTACCTGTCAGGCAGAAAATAATGCTTAATAACATATTTAACGCTGCCTGCAGAGTACTTCCATTCTGAAATAAATTAACTGTCTCCAGGCTAAAGGTTGAAAATGTAGTAAAACCGCCCAAAACTCCAGTAGTGAGGAATATCATCATATTCTTATTGTCCGGATAATTATGGGCAAAAAGCTGTGTGAGAAAGCCAATCAAAAAAGAACCCAACACATTAATAATTAATGTTGATAGAGGAAAACTCACAGAGTATAACTTATTAATAAATACAGACAGCATATACCTGGATGCTGCACCAATAAATCCACCGGAGCCTACAATCAATATTTTCAGCATAAATACCTCTTCTCGATAATTTACAGTTTATTTTTGTAGAATATTAAATATTTTTAATATTTATTTGATATTTATTTGCACATCATGTTTTTTAAGATATATTTTACAATATACTCTTTATACTTGCATCATACAGGTCAAACCACTCTTCCACGTAACTTTTCCATTATTCACTTTTACGTTGACTTAAGCAAGTTTTTTTATCCTCTGTTTATGAATAATCAATTATCCGTATATTCATTTTGCATTTTATTTATATTCTTTGTTTTATGTATTCTGTTTTATCAATATTGTACCACTTTTCATAACTACCATAGTTAATTTTATTGATTTTTAGTAATTTCAAATGATAATTATGTCAGATATAATCGCATTAATTTTAATTATATCGAAAAAAACAATTGCTATTTGAACGATATTATGCTAATTTATTTATGCAAGTTAAGCGTAAAAAAAATTCAAAATTATATCTGCTTAACTGCTCTCTGGAGAGTCCCAGTAAATGGGCGCCGAAGGTGCAAGGAAAGGCTTCAGTTTTTCCGGTCTCTCAGGCAAAAGGACAGAGCTTACAAGCTTGATGTCTTTCTCTTTTGAGAGCCAAAACACAATGTTTTGGCTTTTTTGATTACCAAAAATTCAAGAAGGGATAGGTCAAATTTATGTCAGAGCAAATCAATAGTTTTATCAATTGGTTCAACGGTATTGTATGGGGGCTTCCTCTCATAATTCTGGTTTTATTTGTAGGAATATTATTAACTTTTCGTACCGGTCTGTTGCAAGTAAAACATCTTCCACGTGCATTAAAATACATGGTTAAAAATGAAGAAGGCGGAACTGGTGAAGTTTCAAGTTTCGGTGCTCTCTGTACCGCGCTTTCGGCTACCATTGGTACAGGTAATATTGTGGGTGTTGCTACAGCAATAGTTACAGGAGGGCCTGGAGCGCTTTTCTGGATGTGGATTGCTGCCTTCTTTGGTATGGCAACAAAGTATGCCGAAGGACTTTTGGCAATAAAATACCGTACAGTAGATAGTGATGGTCACGTCTTAGGTGGACCTTTTTATTACATAGAAAATGGTATGGGTAAGCGCTGGAAGTGGCTGGCTAAGGCCTTTGCCTTTTTTGGGGCAGCAGCAGGGCTTATGGGTATCGGAACATGTGTACAGATAAACGGTATATCAGATGCAGTTAGAAATTATTTTGATGCGAATAATGAATGGACAGTTTCTCTTTTAGGAAGAGATTATTCCTGGACAGTTGTGATTACAGCCATTGTTGTAACTCTCTGTGCAGGTTTGGTTATAATTGGAGGCATAAAAAGAATTGCAAAGGTATCAGAAATAATTGTTCCTTTTATGGCTATTTTTTATGTAATAGCAACATTAATTGTCGTTATAGTAAATGCCAAAGCCATTCCAAATGCAATTGTTCAAGTAATTGAAGGAGCCTTTGATATTAAAGCAGTTGGAGGCGGTTTATTCGGTACAGCCATGATAACAGCAATGAGAAGCGGTATTGCCCGTGGTATTTTTTCAAATGAATCTGGTTTAGGTAGTGCACCAATCGCAGCTGCTGCCGCAAAAACCAAGGAACCTGTACGCCAGGGTTTGGTGTCCATGACTGGTACCTTTATAGATACAATAATAGTATGTACAATGACTGGTCTTTGTATTATTACAACAGGTTCATGGAATATTAATCTGAATGGCGCAGCTGTTACCCAGAATGCTTTCAAATCCGGTTTCGGCTTTGCTCCTAATCTTGGTTCATTTAATTTAATGATCAGCCTTGTTTTCTTTGCTTTCACTACAATTATTGGATGGAGTTACTACAGCGAACGCTGTATGGAATACCTTACAAACAGAAAAACAAAAGTAATCGCTGTTTATCGTTGGTTATACATTTTAGCTGTATTTGCAGGTCCTTTTTTAACAATAGACGTAGTATGGAATATTTCTGATATATTCAACGGATTAATGGCCTTCCCTAACCTGCTGGCCCTTATAGTGCTCAGTGGAGTGGTCTCAGCCGAAACTAAGAAATATTTCGATAAAATTAAAGAGCGTAAGTTAGATTAGTAACTTTTCAAAAAAGTTATTAAAAGCAGATATTTCAGCAAACACTGATATATCTGCTTTTTTTATGTCCTATAGTGACATTTATATTATCGTTCCAGTACTATTCCAACGTTTTCGAATCCAATATTTCCAATTCCGATATCCTTTGTCAGTTCATATACTTCTTCAGTACAGATCTGTTTAGATGCCCACACCTCACTGTACCCTTTAGCTATGGCATTTATGTACTCTACAGCTATGAAATGAATAAAATTGTAATTTATTTACATTTATGAAGGATTTTTGAATTATCCGTTGAACATTAACTATTATCTAATTTATATAGAGGTGAAGAACATGGACGATAAAATTATAAAAGTTAATGTTAATATTCATTCTCTTGCAGCAACTTCAGCAGTGGCTGGTGTCTGGGCATCAATTCCGGTAGTTGGACCTCTGAGAATTGTATTTGGTCTTGATACTTTCTTTTTAACTCCTTTAACCGTTGGAATGGTTATTTATATTGGTAAATTATTTGGTCATAGCTATAAATTTTCGCAATGATGACCACTATAAGCCAAGTTATCGGTATGGTCCCTGGTTAAACATCGCTCGGGCTATAGCATTAATTTTTCCAGGGATAGAGGAAAAGATCTAACTGATTGTTCAACTATAGTAAATATAAAAAGAAATATTCTATATACAACTAATATGTAATAACCATTTTATTCTGAAAAGGAGATGTATGTATGGAGGAAAATAAATCAAGGATAGTACAACTTGATTCATTGCGGGGTATAGCTGCACTTTCGGTGTTATTATTCCATTATACATATAGATATGGCGAAATATATACAAACAGTAAAATTGACTTTGCATTTAAATTTGAAATTGGCCATTATGGTGTTCAATTATTTTTTATTATAAGTGGTTTTGTAATATATATGTCTATATCTAAAGTTAACAGACTCAGTGAATTTGTTATAAAAAGATTTCTAAGGCTCTATCCCGCATATATTATAGCTGTTACTCTTACATTTGTACTAGTAACAGTTTACGGGTTAGATAGTCGGCAAGTTAGCTTCAGAGATGCAATTATAAACTTCACTATGTTACAAGGATTTATTCCTGGTATATCTCATGTAGATGGAGTATATTGGACATTAACAATTGAGTTGTCTTTTTATTTTATAATAGCACTGTTCTTTTTGTTAAGTTCTAAGCTACCTAAAGCTTACCAAAGAATAGAAGTATTTGCATTTCTTTGGATGACAGTAGCCATTGGACTTAAAATAATCTCTTATACCAGGTACAGTTACATAACTTCTATTTTGGATAAGCTTGTAAATTTCAATTACTGTAATTTGTTCATATTAGGAATAATGTTCTATCAATATCGAAATAGTAAAAATAAAAAATACTACGTCTATATGTTGAGTTGTATTATTTATGAATTTATAAATCATGGTATTTTTTCAGGTATATTGATCATATGTTTCTCAGTCCTGTTTTATATAGCAATTTTTAAAAACACAGTTATTCTTAATAACAAAATACTAAAATTTTTTGGTACAATATCATATAGTTTATATTTAATCCATCAAAATATTGGTTATATAATTATAAAATATTTTGAAAATTTAGGAATAACCAGTGAGTTTATATTAATAATTCCAGTATGCGTTTCTATTGGATTAGCTTATAGCATGACTTATTTGGTTGAAAGACCTATTCAAAATTATTTCAAACATAAAATTGTAGTTCCCAGTAAATTACCTATACAGGTATAAATAGATTTTATGCCAACACTAACAAAAGAACAAGTTGGAGTTAAAGAATTATCAGTAAATTATAAGTCTTTTATAAGAAAATACATTTAAAAAAGCCACCTTCAAAACCTGAAAGTGGCTTTTTTCGCTGGTCGGAATGACGTGACTTGAACACGCGACCTCTTGCACCCCAAGCAAGCACTCTAGCCAAACTGAGCTACATCCCGAGAACGCTAAATTATTATAACATAGGTTTTTTTTTATGTAAAGATGTATTTTATAGAAAATGTCTTAAATTTGTATGACTTAATTGAAAAGTTATTTCCACCCTAAAATCATAAACAGTGGAATTAACTGCTAATGGGAAAAATATGGAAAGATAAACTACTTTTACGTGCTCCACTAAAACCTATAAAAACAACAAGACCACGAGGTTATTATCGGTTCCTCATGGTCTTGTCACTTCTGTCTAGACTTTTTCATCTATAGCTGCACCTTCTCTTTTTTTTGATTGTAATGCTTTTTCAAAATTTCTTTCATCTTTAGAAGAATTACTGTTTTTTTCATCTGCCTTACCGTCTTTTCTATAGCTGACTACTTTTATTACAGGATATATAGCCGATATTTTATTTACTTCCATAAAATCACCTCCCGGTATATTCTGAAAATATTTTAACTCCTAATTATATATCGGCTAAAAATAACAATGTCGTTACTGATTTCCCAATATGTCTATAATATTCCTTTATTAGATAGTAATTACTATACTAATTCCTAATATCTACTACGGCTGTTTTTATTAATTACTCTAAAGATGATATAGCCAATCAGCGCAATAACTGCTACAGGTAAAATCAGACTAATTACCCAACCCACTATTTTTAATGCAATTATAAATAAAAAAATCATACCAATAATCGTTAGTATTTTTTTGAATTTATCATCCATTGTTTCTCAACCTCCAAGTAATTTTATAGGTAAATTATACACCTGGATGTTAATTTTGTCTATAATAAAATTAAATTTTTTTAATTAAATAATTAATTTTTTTAATGCATCAATCAATTTCATTAATTTACTTTATCATATATTATACGATTAATTGCTGAAATTGTATTATCAATTTCGTATAATGTGTTAAAATATCCTACACTCAATCTTACCATTCCGATTTTACTTGTATTAAAGTGCTTATGTGCAAGTGGAGCACAGTGGAGTCCTGACCTGCATTCTATGGAGTATCTTTTATCAAGTTGTGCACATATCTCCGAAGAATCTGTATCATTAACATTGAAAGCAACAATACCAGAGTTTTCGTTAACATTTTCAGGACTGTAAATCTTTATACTCTTGTTTTGCTTTAAGCCATCCAGCAGCCTTTTTATAAGCTCATCCTTTTTTCTTTTTATTTCTTTTACACCTGTTTTAGTTATAAAGTCTACTCCGGCACCCAAACCTACTATTCCAGGGGTATTTAGTGTTCCGCTTTCAAATCTGTCAGGCAGCTGTTCGGGCTGATATAAATATTCTGATCTACTGCCGGTTCCACCGCTCATTATAGGCTTCAGCTTTACATCCGGGGAAACATATATTCCTCCTGTTCCCTGTGGTCCCATCAGCCCTTTATGTCCTGGGAAAGCCAACATGCTTACATACATCTTTTCAAGGTCAACTTCTACACTTCCCAGTCCCTGCGAAGCGTCCAAAAGAAATAATACCCCGCTGTTTTCAGCCACACGGCTAATTTCCTTTACCGGCATAATAATTCCATTTACATTTGAAGAAAGAGTACAGGCTATCATTCTGGTTCTCTTGTTTATATGTCTTTTAATTACAAAGGGATCAATTCTGCCCAGGCTGTCAGCATTAACAATTGTAAGCTTTATCCTGTTATATCTTTCCATCGTCTTGAGAGGCCTGAGTACCGAATTATGCTCCATACAGGTAGTAATAACATGATCCCCTTCTTTCAGGCTTCCGACAATTGCCACATTAAGAGCCTCGGTAGCATTCTTGGTAAAGCATATATTTAATGAATCTCTTACTTTTATAAGCGATGCTATTTTTTCCCGGGTTTCATTTATTGCCAGCGCACTTTTGATGGACATTGCATGACTGCCCCGGCCTGGATTAGCACAATATGTACTTATGCAATTCTCCATGGCTTTATACACTGTTTCAGGTTTTGGAAATGAAGTAGCCGCGTTATCCAGATAAATCATGTTAACCTCTCATTAATTTTTTATTATTTTTCTTATTATTAAGGTATGAATTCAAAGTTAACAAGGTTAACAAGATTGCATTATCAATTCTATTTATAGGTCCTCCGCATTAATTCTTCCAGCTTTGCAGCCAACTGATTCTTTAATAAGCCGTGCTTTTCAATGCTAAACTTATACTCCTCCTTGCTCCAATTCTCCCTTGGATACTGAAATACCGGCATTTTCCTTCTGCTTTCCTCTTCCCAAATATAGCGTGGAAATACATGTGCATGTAAATACGCGTCAGTGTTTCCAAGGATTTCATAATTAATTCTCATCGGTTTACATACCTCAATTATTGCATCGCCCAAAATACTCATATCTACCAGAAATTCCGTTCTTTCTTCTATACTGATATCATTAAGACTGCTTACAGACGGATATCTTAAAAGTACACAATATCCAGGCAGGAACTGAGTATCTCCCAAAACTGCAAATCCACTTTTCATTCTGATAATTACGGTTGGATTTTCACCTTTCAGCGCCGCTTCAATTCTATTACCCATAAGAACTACTCACCTTTAACCTTTCTTTATTTTTAAACCATCATTTATTTTTTCAATCTAAGCAGCCAGCCATAAACAGTGGAAAAAAATGGTCAAGGGTTAATGACTGCCTCTTGTGTCATTGTATTAATGACTTTTACTGACTTCTTCTTTCAGCAACTCACCCAATATAGTGATTCCTTTAATGATTTTATCCTCCTTTAAACCCGAGAAATTTAGTCTCATGGTATTTTCATGACCTCCGTTTGGATAAAAAGCACTCCCCTGAACAAATGCTACTCCCCTGCTTAGTGACTTTACCAATAATTCTTTTGTATTGATATATTCAGGTAAGGTTACCCAGAGAAACATGCCTCCTTCGGGTCGGGTATATTCCACTTCTTTCGGAAATGTTTTTTCTATTGTATCCAGCATGGCGTCCCTTCTGCTTTTATAGATTTCTACATTGCTTTTGATATGCTCTTCAATATTATATTTTTCATAATACCTTGCAATCTGCATCTGAGCAAAAAATTGGTATGTAAATCCGTTCCCTGCTTGAACAAAACATATTTATTGATTATCTCCTGAGAAGCACACGCCCAGCCTATTCTGTATCCGGGACAAACAGTTTTGGAGAATGTGCTTAAGTAAACTACTCTTCCTTCAGTATCAAAACTTTTAATTGGCGGAAGCTTATTATTATCAAAGCACAGTTCACTATAAGGACTATCTTCAATAATAATCAGCTTATATTTATTTGCTATGTCTGCAATAACCTTTCTCCTTTCCAGACTCATTCTCCGACCTGTGGGATTTTGATAATCGGGTATGGTATACAAAAATTTCACTCTTTTGTGAGAATTAAGCTTTTTAATAAGGTCTTCAGGAATAAGACCGTCCTCATCCATTTCCACTTCTGCAAAATTTGGATAAAAGGGTTTGAATGCATTTATTGCAGAAAGATATGTGGGACTTTCACACAAAACTGTGTCTCCCTCATCCAGAAATACTTTTGCGGTAAGGTCCAGCCCCTGCTGGGAACCAGTGGTTATAAGAATGTCATCAATAGATACCTTTACCCCTTTTTTCTCCATCAGCTCCGCGATTATTTTTCTCAATCCTTTATGCCCCTCTGAAATTGCATAGACTTTACGCCATCATCCAACAGAATTTCATTACAAATTTCCCTCATCTCTTCCACTGGAAATGATTCCTCAGCCGGAAGTCCTCCCCCGAAAGATATAATCTCATTTTTATCGGTTAATTTAAGCAGTTCCCTTACTTCTGATGCTTTCAAAAACTCAGTTCTTCTTGCAAACATAATAATCCCCCCAACCATTAATACTTAACATCACAACAGAATCCAATTACTGCTAAAACGCATATTTTTGATTATCAAAATATTGGTACTTATATTTAGGAAAAAATCCTGAAACTTGTATTACTTTTTTATAAATAAGGGTTTATCACAGTTTCAACAGAATATCTTGACCTTAATGTTGGTATTGAACATTTCTCGATACACTCAAGCAGTATTTTTACTCCATCTTTTATATCCTGTTCTGTCGGATAAGAGAAATTCAGCCTTATGAAGCTGTTATCATAGTTGTATTTAGAGAAAAATACCTCACCAGGCATTACTACAATTCCCATATCCCCTAATAATTTCATTAATTCATTTATTTTTATGTATTTAGGAAGCTCAATCCAAAGGAAATAGCCTCCCTTTGGTACAAAAACTTTCAAGCCGTCGATGCGACAATTGCTTAACTCAGCTGTCATTAAATCCCTTTTCTTTTTGTATTTTTTCCTTAAATTCTCAAGGTGGGTCCATAAGTATCCCTTAGATAAAAACTCGTGAACTATATACTGGGATAGTGTATTTGTCTGGATATCCGATATCTGCTTAAAATATATGAACTTTCGAATTAAATTTTCACTTGCAACAACATATCCAACTCTCAAACTGAAGGAAATTGTTTTTGAAAAGGAGCTCAAATAAATTACATAGTCATTGGAATCCAGACTTTTCAAAGACGGAAGTTTTTCACCCTCGTAAAAAAGCTCGTCATATGGATTGTCTTCAATGATCGGAATGTTATAATAGTAAGCCAGTTTAAGCAATTCCTTTCTCCTTTTTAATGTCATTGTTTTTCCTGTAGGATTATGGAATGTTGGCTGGGTATAAATAAATTTCGGTCTGTATTTTATCAGACAGGTTTCCAGTATATCAAGACTTATTCCCTCATCATCCATTGGAATACTGATAATTCGGGCATTATAGCTTTCAAATGCCTGAATAGCACCTATATAAGTTGGCTCTTCAACCAATACCGTGTCACCGGGTTCAATAAGAAGCCTGGCTATGAACTCAATCGCCTGCTGTGAACCCGAAGTAATCATTATCTGCTTTGTGCTGACATTAATATGGTTCTGCTGAAGATAGGACTTAATTGTCTGCTTCAGCTCAGAGCATCCATCCACAGGTGTTGGCATAAATACCTTTTCCCTGTACTTATCCAGTAACTGCATCTGTATATTCTTTAGCAATTCTATATCATAGCTGTCTTCAGCCGATATTCCGGAAGCAAAGGAGATTACTTTTTCTTTCTCAAATACTGTTAATATATTACTTATGGTCTGCTGAGCAGTTTTAGCTGCACTTTTACTTTCTATCTGATTCCATCTAAGTGGAGGTACATACATTCTTTCCTGATTAACTTCCTTAGTTGGAGGACCAAGAACAACAGTTCCTCTGCCTACCCCTGGACTCTACCAGTCCTTCAGCCTTTAGCTCCATGTATGCTTTAATTACTGTGCTTCTGTTAACTTTAAGCCTTTCACTCAATATCCTTTCAGCAGGAAGTATAAAATTAGGTTGCAGTTTCCCGGAGTTTATCATAGACTCAATTTGATTCTTTATCTGCAGATATATTGGTGTTTTAGAATCTCTGTTTAAATTTAATTCCATGTATATTTATCCTCCAGTGATAAATTGGTATCATCCAATTTTATTATATATTTAATTTACCCATCCATAAACACCCAATCTATAAATTTTTTAACCATCCAATTTTAATTTTGGTATGTTCCAGATATAGTTTCCAACCCACCTTGAATATGAATTATAAGTTCACTTAAAACCCATTTCAATTAGTAAAAATAATATAAAAAAGAAACCCTGCCATAAGCCTGGCAGAGTCTCCCGATATAAGAACTTCTAAGATATAAGAACTTCTAAATATATAAAAATTATTTAGTCTGGTATGATATACTAAATTTCTATTTTTATATACATTATTGATAATGTAGTAGAATGAAATTGGATGGTTTAGCTTTTCAATGCTTTTTTCAATGTATAAATAACAGGTATAGCTATTATTCCTCCGATTAACGCTGTAACAAGCTGGGGCCAGCTAAACAGCTGAAGCAGCTTCTGTGTAAATTTAGGAAAATCAAATATATTCAGGAATATTCTGATTCCCAGAAAAAGCACTCCAAATTTTAAAACTGCCGCTGCTGCAAGGCCTATATACTTGTTCTTATTGTATAAGAAATAAAAAGTAAGCACAAAAGCAATGTTAGCCAGGGCAATTACTGGCGAAAATGGCAGTAAAGCTGCCGCAATAGGTGCATTATTGTTTATAAGTGAAGTAAAAGGTGACAATATGGCAATTGTAATACCACCAGTAACTCCGGCGGTCATAGCTGCAACCAGCAGGCACATGTTAACCAAAGGTCCTACAATAAAATTATTATTGGGTATATTTCTTCCCACCAGCTGAACTACTACCACTACTGCCAATAATACTGCCGTTCTGGTTATCAATCTTATTCTGTCTTTATTCATGTGATCCTCCTTATACTCAACCATAGCTCATAGATTTTACAAAACAAAATCCAACATAAAATGTTATACCACAGTATAGCATTTTATAACATACTTTTCCAAATATAAATTAATTCTTTAGTAATTTAATTAAGTACTACTTCAATTTGTTAATTTTTCTATAGACATTTTTTTTGAAAAGTAGCATAATTAATCTAGTAATTTTCTATTAAGTGAATCACATCTTGAAATTAAAGTCAGTCAATTTTTATTCCTGACTTCAACTAATAAAGTAATAAATACTTGAAGGGAGTAATCTAAATAATGAATATTTCTATTACAAAAACTACCAATCCAAAACAAAAACCTGATCAAAATAATTTAGGCTTCGGACAATACTTCACGGACCATATGTTTATTATGGACTATACTGAGGGTAAAGGCTGGCACGATCCGAGAATTGTTCCTTATGCTCCTCTGCAGCTGGATCCATCTTGTATGGTTCTTCATTATGGTCAAGCTATTTTTGAAGGTTTGAAAGCATATAAAACAAAAAAAGGTGAAATTTTGTTATTCAGACCTGAAAAAAATATGGAAAGGGTAAACAGTTCAAATGAGCGTCTGGTGATCCCTGAAATTGATGTAGATTTTGGTGTACAAGCTATAAAGGAACTTGTAAAGGTTGATGCCGACTGGATACCTGATGCTCCTGGAACCTCCCTGTACATACGTCCATTTATTATAGCAACCGATCCTTTCCTTGGCGTCAGACCTTCGGATACTTACAAGTTTATAATAATTCTGTCACCAGTTGGAGCTTATTATAAAGAAGGAATAAATCCAGTCAAAATCTATGTTGAATGTAATTATGTTCGCGCCGTAAAAGGTGGTCTGGGATATGCAAAAACTGTTGCAAACTACGCATCCAGCTTAAAGGCACAGGTTGAAGCAAAGCATGCCGGATATACTCAGGTTCTTTGGTTGGATGGTATTGAGAAAAAATATATTGAAGAAGTAGGTACAATGAATGTATTCTTTGTAATTGACGGAGAAGTTATTACACCTTCTCTCGAAGGCTCAATACTTCCTGGTATTACAAGAATGTCAACAATTGAACTGCTAAGGAAAACCGGATACACTGTTACAGAGCGAAGAATTTCAATCCAGGAGCTTTACGACGCACATGCTGCCGGAAAGCTGGATGAAGCATTCGGAACTGGTACAGCAGCAGTAATATCACCTATTGGCGAATTTAACTGGAAAGGTAATATCATTACAGTAAACGGAGGTAAAATGGGCCCTGTTGCTGCAAAAGTATATGAGACTATTACAGGAATTCAAAGCGGTGAAATTGAAGATACCTATGGATGGACTCAGAAAGTAATATAGACTAATAGATATTAATTCAAATTAATTAAGATTATTTTAATGTTTAATAAAAGTATAAATATTATTATAGTAAAGCAATTAAAGAATTAAATGTAAAGTTATTTATTTTATTTTTAATTTGGAATATTCTTAAAAGTCAGCTTAAGCTGACTTTTTTTACTTCCCTTTTTGATGACTGGTATTAAAATATAAAGTTATATTCTTGAATACACAGGTATATATTTTTATAAGATAACTACAGAATAAACAGTAATAGCCGAATAACGGCTTAGGAGGCTTGTTTGAACTTATTTTTACTGTCATCTTTTATTATTGTTGCCACATCTATTTTTCTGAGCCATAGGAAAGTACTGAGTGCATATGTTAAGAAATTGCTGCTGCCAACAATGGCCATTCTGTTCATTGCGGCATTAATTATTTATCCAAAAACTGCTGTCAATGCGGCATCTAAGGGTATAAAGATCTGGTTTGAAATTGTATTTCCCTCCCTTTTCCCCTTTTTTGTAGCATCACAGTTGCTAAGCAGGTCTGGAATAGTCAGTCTTTTTGGAATCATCTTAGAGCCAATAATGCGTCCAATTTTCAATGTACCAGGATGCGGTTCCTTTGCTTTTGCCATGGGTATTATAAGTGGTTATCCGGTTGGGGCCTCAATTACTGCAGACTTGAGAAAACAGGATTTAATCACACAAATTGAAGCTGAACGGCTTCTGACCTTTACTAATAACTCTGGAATATTGTTTATAATGGGAGCTGTGTCAGTTGGAATATTTAATCAGCCAAAATTGGGCTATTTACTATATTTAAGCCATGTAGCAGCCTGTATAACCGTTGGAATATTATTCAGGTTTTACAAAATAAGCAAAACTAACCTTAAGAATAAAACAAAGAATAGTATTTTAAGTAATATAAATATAGAGCTGAAAAAAATAAGAAATTCAGATATTAATCTTTGGACGCTTTTTGGTGACAGTATAAAAAATTCCATCTATACCATATTAGCTATTGGTGGGTTTATAATATTCTTTTCTGTTCTGATAAATATTTTGCTTACCAGCGGGATATTAACATATATAAGCCGTCTGGTCACTGTTTTCACTGGAGCCGGTACCGATATAGTTCAGGGCATTTTAAGCGGGATATTTGAAATCACCATCGGAACCAGCTTAATTTATCAATCTTCTGTACCCCTCTCCGTCAAACTTTGCTGTACCAGTCTGATTATCGGTTGGGCTGGCCTCTCAGTTCATGCACAGGTAATGAGTATTATAAGTTCCACTGATATCAGGGTTAAGCCATACCTGACAGGTAAAGCTTTGCAAGGTATTATCTCCTCCATCTACACTCTTGTGGGTTATTCTCTTTTTAGTAAAGTATTATTAAAGGAATCGGCAGTTTTTTCAAATAACTCTATATATTTCTCTGTTCAGCAATGGGAAGATATTTTTAAGTCCTCACTTCAATACGTAGGTTTGTCAGCATTGATAATGATTCTAATATCAGTTATTTATTTATGTATAACAGGCATTATTTTAAAAAAGAAGTTATTTTAATTCAGCTCTGTTGGATTTTATTACCTCAGTTGCATCGGTAAGGATTTCTTCAACCTTATTAAGTACACTGTCTGCATATTCCCTTGCACCAAGGCGGATTTCCCTTGCATTTTTTTGAGCACTGGCAATTATATCATTAGCCTGTTCATAAGCCTTTTTTGTAATCTCATGTTCATCTACCAGCGATGCTATTTTACTTTCAGCATCTTTTAAAATGTTATTGGCTTCTTTCTGGGCTTCAAGCAGTATCCTCTGACGCTCCTCTTTTATCCATTTTGCCTGCTTTATATCATCTGGTAACTTAAGTCTCATTTCTTTGATAATTTCAAGAACCTCTTCCCTGTCAATTAGACATTTGCCTGAAAAAGGTACACTGGCACTTCTTTCTACCAAATCCTCCAAGGTTTCCAGTATAGTAAGTATTTCCATATTAACCTCCTCTAAGCCACTTTATGTGACTTTTATAAGCCACATATGTGGCTTTGACACTTTTGTGGCTTAGTATGATCATGAACCACATTGTGTCTTTTATAGTATTAAAAATATGTTCCTTTATCGCAATGAAGCGAATAAAGGAGGTTAATTGGTCAGTTTGGAAGACTTTCATAATCAAAGTCTATCAATCTAACCACCTAAACCATGCAATGGCTCTGTTCCAAATCAGGTTTTTTTGAACTAAATGATGTAAAAAACTTATTTTTTAAATTTCCTTAGAACATCTTCTTCTATGCATTCAGGAACAAGTCCCTTGATATTACCACCATACTTGGCTAATTCCTTAACCATGCTGGAACTTAAAAAAGAATAATTTATGTTTGACATCATAAAAAGTGTTTCAATATCCGGTGCCATCTTTTGGTTTAATAATGCCATCTGAAGCTCATATTCAAAATCGGAGACGGCCCTCAGTCCTTTTATAATAACTTTAGCATTTTTCTGAGCAACATAGTCCACCAGCAGCCCGGAAAAACACTCAACTTCAACATTATCACAATGACTTACAGCTCTTTTTAAAAGACTTACCCGCTCTTCCATTGAAAAAAGAGGCTGTTTGCTGTGGCTTATCAGTACAGCCACAAACAATTTATCACATATCTTTGATGCTCGTTCAATAATGTCCATATGCCCATTTGTAACTGGGTCAAAACTTCCTGGATATATAAATGTCTTCAATTTGTCTCATCCTCTTAATTATTTCTGTTATAAGTATATTGAATATGTTTTATACTCTGTTATATATTTCTTTTATAAAATGTCAACTTTGTTTTTCCATATATTTGCTTTTTTGAAACAATCATACCCCCAACGATATCGGGTAGTTCATCGCTTATATCAGTTTCAGCAATAATTATAAACCTGTCCTCAAGTACGTTGTTTTCCTCCAAACAGTACAGAATTGGGGGAATAATCCCCTTCTTATATGGAGGGTCTAGGAAAATTATATCAAACTTTTCACCATGTTGGGAGAGTTTTTTTAATATTAATTCAGCTTCTCCCAAAAAAACCTTTGCTTTTTCTGTCAATTTTGTTCGCATTAGGTTATTTTTTATTATTTCAATACATTTATCATTCCGGTCTGAAAATACTGCACATTGTGCTCCCCTGCTTAAAGCTTCAATTCCAAGACTACCGGAACCGGCAAAAAGGTCAAGAACCTTTGAATCCTGAATATATGGTGCTAATATGTTAAAGAGGTTTTCCTTGACTCTGTCTGTAGTAGGCCTTGTACCTAGTCCCTCAAGAGTATACAGCTTTGTACCTTTAGCACTTCCTGAAACAACTCTTAAAATAGTATCTCCCCCTCTATGATAGTGTTACCTTCTCTCCGAAGTAATCTGCCAAATACTGCTTCAAATCAGGATTTTTCTCAAGTCCGGGATCTTTATTTAGCAGTTCCCTGGCACATTCCTGTGCAAGTTTCAAAACCTCTATGTCTTTATACAGATTTGCTATTTTCAGCTCAGGAAGTCCATGCTGCTTTGTACCAAAGAAATCACCGGGACCTCTTATTTCCAGGTCTTTCTCGGAAATAACAAAGCCATCATTAGACTGGGTCATTATCTTCATACGTTCCCGTGATACCTGAGATTTTGACTGATTATAAAGAACACAATAGGATTGCTCAGCACCTCTTCCCACTCTTCCTCTAAGCTGATGCAGCTGAGCAAGTCCAAATCTTTCGGCGTTTTCTATAACCATAAGTGTAGCATTTGGAACATTTACCCCTACCTCAATTATTGTAGTTGATACCAGAATACTAATATCACCTGAAACAAAACTCTTCATTACGGCCTCTTTTTCGGCAGCTTTCATCTTACCATGTATAATGCCCACTTTTAAGTCCTTGAAAACATGATTGCTTATTTCTTCAGCTGTAACAACTGCAGATTTAGCTTCAATCTCCTCTGATTCTTCCACAAGGGGACATACAATATATACCTGTCTGCCTTCAAGTACTTTCTGACGAATAAAGTTATTTACCCTTTCCCTCATAGCCTCAGTTACAGAATAGGTTTTTATGGGCTTTCTTCCCGGAGGCAGCTGATCAATAATGGATATATCCAAATCTCCATATAGTATTAGGGCCAGCGTCCTTGGAATTGGTGTAGCAGTCATTACAAGAACATCAGGGTTATTTCCCTTTTCTGTGAGAAGAGTCCTTTGACGGACACCAAACCTGTGCTGTTCGTCGGTTACCACCAGTCCAAGGTTATGAAACTCAATAGTGTCCTCAATCAATGCATGAGTTCCAATTACAACTTGTATACTACCGTTCCTTAATCCTTCAAAAACAGCTTGTTTTTGCTTTTTTGGCTGACTACTGGACAAAAGCTCTACAGATATAGCATATTTCTCAAACAAAGGCTTTATGGATTTGTAATGCTGTTCAGCCAGAATTTCAGTTGGTACCATTAAGGCACCCTGGTAGCCGCATTTTACAGTTTTGAACAGTGCAAGTACAGCAATAATGGTCTTACCTGATCCGACATCTCCCTGAACCAGTCTGTTCATGACATTGGTACTTTCCATGTCCTGCTCTACTTCTTTCAGAACTTTCTTTTGAGCATCTGTCAGTTCAAAGGGAAGGTCTTTCAGGAAATCATCCATTTCCGGAGGTCTGTAAAATCTGATACCCTTTCCGGTATGTGTTGCCAGGGTTTTATAATTCAAAAGGCCCAGCTGAAGCATAAAAAGCTCTTCAAAAACAAATCTGTATCTAGCTCGTTCCTTTTGACTGTGTGATTCAGGAAAATGTATCTGCTTTATACATTCCGAAAGTTCTAAAAGGTTATATTTATTTCTGATATCCTGTGGCAGCCTGTCCACCAGTTGATTATTTTCCAGTATCTTTACGGCCTCCTGTATTATAGCTCTTATTACATTCTGGCTTAAATTTCTGGTGACTGAGTATACAGGAAGTATTTTTAAGCTTTTTTTCATTTCTCTGCTGCTTAATTCAAAAACCGGATTAGTAACCTGCAGACTATTTAGCTTTTTATCGACTTTCCCATAGAAAATATAGTTATTGCCCAATGTGAGAGAATTCTTAACATACTGCTGATTAAACCAAACTGCAGTAATTTTGCCGGTACTATCCTGAACGGATACCTTTGAGATAACCATACCTCTTCTTGGCCTCGACTCACCAACATTTGAAACAATTGTGCCTTCGAAGGAACAGGTTTCTCCATCCTCAAGGTCAGCAATATTTTTTAATCTGCTTCTGTCCTCATAATCCTTAGGATAATATGTCAAAAGGTCGTATACAGAACCAATACCCAGCTTTTCAAAAAGCGACATTCTGGCTTCTCCGACACCTTTTATGTATCTGACTGACTTGTTTTTTAGTTCCTCTAATGCAATATGTTTCAAGCAAAACCTCCAAGTTTCAGCTGATGCAAAAATGATATTAAATGCTTATGTAAAATATTATTGCGTGTTATATGAAATCATTCGATATTACTCTTTTAAGTTTTTATCTATGCGATATAATTCTATCATAAAAGTAACAAAGAACAAAACGCCATTCGGCTATATTTCGATCCAACATTTTATGAAAAAAGCTTGTTAATTGGGTATTATTGTGTTAAAATAAGTATTGCTTTAATGCCGATTTATGAGAAGAAAAATTCTCCAATAATTAAAGGAGGTGTTATATATGGCAAAGTGTGAAGTATGCAATAAAGCAACTGTTTTCGGTAACAATAGAAGCCATGCGTTAAATGCTACCAGCCGTACATGGAAACCTAATGTAAGAAAAATTAAGATAATTGATAATGGAACTCCAAAATCAATTAACATATGCACAAGGTGTCTTCGTTCAAACAAAGTTACCAGAGCTATTTAATTATGATTTATGTAAATTATTTAAAATAAAAAAGCGTTTTCTTACGCTTTTTTATTTTATCCTATTTTTTCATTTTTTTATTTTAACCCTTCGGCTTAAACCTCATCATTTTAGATGGGATAAGCTCATATTTTTCTTCAGTAATTAACCAATTCTAAAAACCTTTTTCAATATGCTTCCGAAAAATTTTGGCATTTTAACTACTACTATCTTCATTTTTACACTCCCCCTACAAGGCTCCTTACTATTTATCATATTCTTCAAATTCTATTTTAGTGTATAAATATTAGAAAATCTTTTTTCAACTGTCTTATTCCATCAAAAGCTGAATAAATATATAGTACAAGTATCTTTTAACAGTTTATAGTGCGGCTTAGTATTACTATCTGCATATGTACTCAGGGGATGTAATCCATTTACAGTTTTAATGCCGTCACTGCGAGGCTTGGGAGGAAAATATGAACGTATTAATTATTTCAAATTATAAAAGAAAATTACTTATTATGTTAGCAACAATTTTATTATGGGTATTAATGGCCTTAGGAATAGAATTTCTGTATGATAGCACCATACAGTACACTATCAGTATTAATAGCAGTATATCTTTGACTTACCCCTCAAAAATAAGTATTCAAAAAATCTATTCAAAATACAGTGATGCTGCACCATATATTCAAGCGAATAACAGCAAATATAAAAGCTTTGTTGATTTCAAGTCTGTAGAAGAAGGATTTGTCTTCAGTTATCCTTCTATATTTAAACTTGATCAGCAAAGTTTTCCAGGAAGTGAAATATTATATCACATAGATTTCCAGAATAGAGAAGACAAGAAATTCTATGGTTTTGTTCAGGTATGGAATATGCCCCAGTCCCTTGAAAGCTTTCTTGAGGCATCTAAAGAGGCGGCTATGAATGAGTTTACCGATCTGGTTACCGAAAAAATCACAGTAAACGGCTTGGGTGGCTACTTTTGGGAATATACTACACAAAGCACAAATGAAAAATATAAAAACCTGGAGGTATTTCTGACAAAAGGCTCCAAGTTTTATAGAATAAGTTATTATATTCCTGAAAAAAATTATAGCAAGGATGAATACGATATGTTTTGGAAAATAGTTGATTCCTTCAAAGTGAAGTAATCATCCTTCTGATTTATCTTCAATGGCAGCAATTTTTACGCAGTTTCTTCCGCTCTGTTTAGCTTTATACAAGGCATTATCAGCATCCTTTATCAGTTCAATCTGATTTGCTGAAATATCAGGGAAACTGGAAATACCAAAACTGGCAGTAACTGATGCAGATATAAGATTATCTTTTATTACATTATTTGCTATTTTTTTGCGCAGGTCCTCAACTCTTTCATAAGCTTCTGAAGCAGTTGTTCTTGGAAAAATTATTACAAATTCTTCCCCTCCAAATCTGGCTATGGTATCGGTTGATCTGAGATTGCTCTTGACAGTCTGAGCTACACTTTTTAGAACCACATCTCCAAAAAGGTGGCCATATGTATCATTAAACTTTTTAAATTTGTCTATATCAAGAATAACAAGTGTCAAATCATATCCAAGAGTTTTAGCAGCATTATATTCCTCAACAAATTTCTGATGGAAGTATACCCTGTTAAATACTCCTGTTAGTCCGTCTATTGTAGCCATTTCCTGTAGATTAGCATATAATTCGGCATTTTCAATAGCCATACTTATCTGCTTTCCAATAGTGACTAAAAGTCTAAGGTTGTTTTCATTAAAGGTATTAGCATTCTTGTGCTCAATGAGGGTAACACCAAATTTTCTGGATTTGGAGCTTAATGGTAAACAAATAAAAGAACCTACCTCACGGGTTTTAATAAAGTCATAGTTCTCAGGAACAACATTATTCTCCATAACCGGCTTTTCATTTTCCAAAACATCAAGTAAAAATCTGCAATTTATATTGTCATTTAAAATGGCCAGGTCTTCCCTTTTCTTAATATTGGTAAAATGAACCTTTAGGCGATGTTTCTTATGATCATGTAGAACTATGGTTGAGTAATTAACTCCCATAACACCAATTATTACATCATTAACAAACTTCAGCAGATCATTTATATCCAAAATAGAACCTATAGCCTCACTTATCTGCTGGAGTGTATAGAATTCGGCAATACTAGTTGTTAAACGAAGATTTGTTTCCTCAAGCTTTTTATTTGTGTCCATTAATTTCTGGTATTGCATCTTAGCTTCATTTTGAGCCTCTTCAAGTTGCTCATACTTTTCACCAAGTTCAATAACCAAACGGGCATTTTCCATCTCACTATCAACTTTAATGCTGTAAACAGAATAACTTATCTTAATAATCATTAAAAGTATAGAATACACTAAAAGCAATACAAATATATCATATATCAACATGCGGAAGGAGGGACTATTATTTATCATGAAAAAATCTACAAACAGGTATCCTAACTTTGTAGCAGCGCTGAATGCCAGCAGCAGGTATCCGGCTTTTTCACCTTTATGTAAACTTAAGAAAACCAGAGGAATTGACAGTAAAACAGAATCTATTCCTCCGAAAATATTTAATGTAAGAGCAGATAAAATACCTACCTCACAGTATCTGAAAATAACAAAAACTCTGTCTGTATATCTGGACAAACTATTGACAGTTGTTGTCTTGACAACATTTAATATAATTAATGCTATAACTGATACATTCAACAGAACTTTCTGGTCAAAGACTATCTTCGACTCAAGGTCGAATGCATCTCTTACAGCATAGCCTGCTATAAGCAATACAATAAATATCCAGCAAAGGTTAATTATAACCCTTTCATATTTTTGTATTTTATTCATAGTTCCTCCACATCCAGCAAGATATTTTAAGTTCTGAGCTTTTCCCAATATATTTCTATCTCATCGCCAGATACTATGTTGTCTGTAAAGTTAGCTGCTCTGCCGTTTAGTTTTAATACTATGTTTCCTTTTGGTGAGGTTAAATCGAAATCAATATAATTAAAGACGTCAACAAAGATGTATTGCTTATTATCCTCCAATTTTATTTTATTACCGTTTACCGTTATTACAAAACCATTATCAAAAGTAGAGTCCATTGCGGCAGTTTCACTTAAAACTGATATGTCTGAAGGCTTTGTACATATTTGAGCAGCGTCCTTTTTCTGTTGATAATCCTGATCACTTTCTTTCTCTCTGAATGTTATCATGTCATTCTCTTCAAGGACATACTCCTTGTCTTTCGGTTCGCCATTAACCAACAAAAGCCCCTCCTCCAAATTCAGATTGAATTCAGAAGCAAGCTGGCCAAGGTTAATAATTTCTTTAATAATTATGTCATCCCCATCATGGATATTTTCTTCAATATTGCTCACTTTACCATTAACTATTACCTTTGGAGCAAGATTTAAGATGTCTCCATTCAAGTTTATCGTAAGTCCAATAGGGTTAACGGCATAGTCACTTATTTTCTTTACTGCATTTTTTCCATTTACAGCCGGTTTTACAAAAATATTATCTCCTACAGAGATGATGGTATCAAGACTGGCTGGTGAATTATTAACGGTAATTTCTGCTGCTACACCATGCTCTCCTTTAACAAACATGGGATTCCCGTTCAGGTTGAATTTTAACGATTTACCTGTTCTTCCGATGAGCTTGTCCGGATTAAAACCAATCAATATCAGAGCATCTGCAACTGTAAGCTTTTTAGAGTTTAACAATTGAATTTTTTCCCCATTAACTGTTACAGACAAGAAGTCCTGTCCCTTATTTGAATAAGCCATCATAGCTATTCCGAAAGGAGTGATGGATTCAGGTCCTGTCAACTTTTTCAGCTTGGTTTTAATATTCCGGATAACATCCCTTCCCCGTACCGCAACTCTATCGGAATTAATACCCAATCTGCTTGCTATTTTTTCAGTAAGACCCGGAATTTGACTTCCACCACCTATTAAAAATACAGCGTTTGGAGCCTTCTGGTTATACTCCAGAATTTTATCAGCAATACTGTTTGCCAGTAATTCAATGGTAGACTCCAGACTTTCTATAACCTGTGTCTTTTTTACCTGGTGTTTTTTTCCTAATATATCGGTATACTTTATTACCTCTGATTTCGAAGTTAAGGATATTTTTATTTTTTCAGCAGTATTGAAATCAACAAGGTATTCCTGTGCAATTCTCTCTGTTATCTCATCACCGGCTATGGGCACCATACCATAAGCAACTACAGAGCCATCCCTGGTTATGGCTATATCGGATGTTCCAGCGCCTATATCTACCAATACCAGATTTAACAGTCTGAGATCCTTTGGTATAGTCACACTTATAGCAGCAATAGGTTCAAGAGTAAGCCCAGCAACCTTCAGGCCTACTCTTTCCATAACGGTATACAGACTGTCTACTACAACATGCGGTAAAAAGGTAGCCAATACCTCAACACCTATTTTATTGCCTTTATGTCCTAACAAAGAAGATATAACATATCCATTTAAAAAGTAGTTTACAACACTATAGCCTACACAATAGAACGGAACCTTTTCCTCATTTGAAAGCTGATTATCCAGCTGTGTCTGCGCTTTCTGAATGGCATCAACCTCCATGCTTCCAACTATTTCTGGAGTAATTTCTACTCCCTGTTCAATTTCATATTCGATTTTTGCCTGACTGGTCTTTAATACTCTTCCAGCCGCAGCAATGGCGACCTTTGTTAACGTCAGCCCAAGTGCAGCCTCCAGTCTGTCTTTTACCTCTTTGACAACTTCGGCCACTTTATTTATATCATGTATTTGTCCATCAAGCATTGCACGGCTTTTATGCTCATAAACCTCTGCTGCGATTACTTTAAAAATTTCCTTTTCATAGTACCCGACGACACCAACTACTGTCCTTGTCCCTATATCAAGGGCAAATATTAAATCTTCGGGTTTGTAGTTATCTTTTTTTTCTTCCTGCTTTTCTGTTTTTGGTTTACTTGGCATTTACCATCCCCACTTTAGTATTTTTAACCCTTAACCTTTTTATAGTGATCACATAAACTGTTTATTTTACAATTCTCACAGTCGGGCTTTCTGGCTTTACAGATTTCTCTTCCATGAAAAACCAGCCTGTGGCAAAAATCAGCCCATCTTTCCTTGGGTACAATTTTTTGCAAATCGTATTCTATCTTTTCGGGATCTTCATTTTTCGTGAGCCCAATAAGGTTCGATAGCCTTTTGGCATGAGTATCCACTACCACTCCAGGAATGCCATATATCTCATAAAGTACAAGATTTGCTGTTTTTCTACCCACACCAGGCAGCTTCAGCAGTTCCTCCATATTGTCTGGAATTTTACCATCATACTTGTCAATCAGCTGTCTACAGCAGGCTATTATATTCTTGGCCTTATTTCTATAGAAACCAGTTGACTTTATGTCCTGTTCCAGCTCTGAAAGATCGGCATTTGCAAAATCCTCTGCGGTCTGATACTTCTTATATAAATCCTTTGTAACTATATTGACTCGTGCATCTGTACACTGTGCAGCCAGTTGAGTTGAAATCAGCAGCTGTAAAGGATTATCATATTCCAGTGAACATTCTGCATTTGGATATAGTTCATCTAATACTTTCAATATTTCAACGACTCTTTGCTTTTTATTCATGAGGTACTCCCTTTTTCAAACGGTCAACAGCAAGCTCATATAATTCCAGATAAGCTCTGCTTGGCTTTTTCCAGGAAAAATCAGATTCAAAAGCTCGATTAACCAGTTCATTCCATGCATCAGGTTTATTCTTGTAAAGATTGACTGCTCTTTGCAGTGTTTCCTTAAAAGCAGAAACGCTAAACTCCTCAAAAGAAAAGCCATTACCTGCTTTCCTATCTGTATCATAATCTGTAATTGTCTCAGCCAGACCTCCAGTTGCCCTGACAACTGGTATAGCACCATATCTTAAACTTATCATCTGTCCAAGGCCGCAGGGCTCAAATCTGGAAGGCATCAAAAACATATCACAGGCTGAATATATTCTTTTTGCAAGGTCAGTGTTAAATTCAAAAACAGCTTTGACATTATCAGGATACTTCCTTTGAAGACAATCAAAAATATTTTGATAATAGTCATCACCCAGGCCAAGAACAGCCAGCTGCACATCTTCTTTTTCAATAAATTCCTCTATACAGCCTATTATCAATTCCAGTCCCTTCTGCCCTGTTAATCTGGTTACTACTCCCATTAATGGTGATACTCTTTCCTTAAGTCCTAATTCCTTTTGTAAAGCCTTTTTATTTTCACTTTTAAATGTAAAACTATTTTTATCGTATTTGACATAAAGGCATTTATCCTGTTCAGGATTAAATTCTTCATAGGATATGCCATTTACTATTCCAAACAGGTCCTTTTGCCTTTTTAACAATACACCTTCCATTCTCTCTCCATAAGTGGAAGTTAAAATCTCCCCGGCATATTGCTTACTGACAGTATTGATTATATCAGCATATACCAGTCCACATTTCATAAAGCTGAACATACCATAAAATTCAGCTTTATCAGGAATAAAATATTCGGTATCCAGATTTATGAATTCATTTACTTCGGCTCCGAAATTACCCTGATATTCAAGATTGTGAATAGTATATATTGTTGCTATATTACCGTATAATTCCTCTTTACAGTACTTCTCCTTTAAGAGCAGACAAATTGGGCCGGTATGCCAATCATTACAGTGGATAATGTCTGGTTTAAAATCAACATACCTAAGCATTTCCAGTGAAGCCTTACACATCAGTATAAACCGCTGTGCATCATCACCGTAGCAGTAAATTCCTTCTCTGTTAAAATAATGGTGATTTTCTATGAAATAAATTGGAATGGATTTTTGGTCTGAACCTGTGATACTTCCTTCTTTTATTATGCAAGTTTCCTTCCTCGTTCCAAGCTGTACAGGGAAATCACAAACATAATCCATTTTGCAATTTATAAAACCATATCGGGGCATTACTATTCTTACATCATGTCCCAGCAAAGCTAATTCCTTCGGTAATGAACCAGCCACATCTGCCAGTCCGCCTGTTTTGGCAAAGGGGTCAACCTCTGCTGAAACAAATAGAACTTTTAGTTTTTTATGTTCAAAACTCACACAGTTACCTCCCTGCTATCCTAAACTAAATCTCTAATCATTTTTATAAAGACATCGGAAATTTCGGGGTCAAACTGAATTCCCTTACAACGTTCAATTTCATTGATTGCCAATTCCATTGACATACCTTTTCTGTAAGTTCTGTCACTGGTCATAGCATCAAAAGCATCAGCTATACACAGTATTCTTCCCAATAAACTGATTTCCTCACCCTTAAGTCCATATGGGTAGCCACTGCCGTTATATTTTTCATGATGCTCAAGAATAGCTCTTAACCCCTCACCTAAAAACTCTACATTTTTTAATATATTATAGGATATCAGAGGATGTTTCTTAATTTCTTCATATTCCTGATCTGTCAGCTTGTCGGTTTTATTCAAAATAGAAGCTGAAATACCTATTTTCCCAATATCATGAAGTATTGCAGCATATCTTAAGTCCTCAATAACATCTTCATCAAGATTCATACGGGCTGCAATTTCACATGATATTTCCATAACCCTCTGGCAATGTCCGCTTGTATAAGAATCCTTGGCTTCTATGGCGTTAACAAGGGACATTACAGTTTGTATGTAACCAGTATTTAAGCTTTCAGAATACCTTCGCAGTTCTTCATTTTTAAGCCGCAGCTCTTCCTTTGCATTATTAAGATTAGTAATATTATCATTGAGGTCAGCGTTTACTGCAGCTGTTTCTTCATACAAAGCCTCAATTTCCTGCTTCTGCGTATATACATCGTTAAAAAGCTGGGATTTATTTATTGCAACAGCTGCATAGTTTGCAATACTCATCAGAAAGGTCAGATTAGCTTTCTTAAATGAATTAATCACTGTTGTTTCAATAAAAATAACCCCAAGCTGTTCGTCAGAAATGCTTAATGGAATTGCAAGCTTATCGCCGCGGATACCTCGTTTTTTTATGAAAATATTTGATCTGACTACAATTGAATTAGTTTCGAAGCACTTTGTAATAACAGAATCACTGTCAAAGGATTTGCCTACTTCGTCAAAGCTAACACCTAATTCGTACTTACAATATATCTGAGGAGAATTTACATCTTTAAAACAAATCAAACACCTGTCACAACCAGTAAATTTCTTAAAAACCTCAAAAACATACTCAACAATATTATCCATATCTATAGTTGAGTTAAACTTTTCAGAAGTAACCTTAAGAACCTCCAGTTCATTCTGCTTTTCAACCAGTAATTTGAATGTTTTCAGTGCATTCCTTTCTCTCCATGGATATGAAAAAGGTCTATTACGAATATTACACAAGTTAGTATACTTACTTATGATTTTCTTTGCTTTCGAATTTCTCTTGACGATTAAAAACAGAAATTCGATAGTGTTGAGTATTAAAACCAAGACACCCAGAAAGAAGCTAAAATATACGAATTTTTTAGCTTCAGTATACATGCCATAGATATACAAGGGTATAGCTATTATTCCTGCCACAAGCCTGGCAATGTGGGAATAATAATTAAAAAGGTTCATGTAACCCTCCAACCGTCAAATATAACATAGCATAGTAAATATTTACTATATACTAATTGTAAAGTTTTTTTACAGTATTGGCAACAACATAAATTATTATTTTTCTTCAATTTAGTAAAATTAGTCCTATACATAGAGAAGATACTGCTGATTTCAGCAGTATCTTCTCTATGTTAATCTATTATTTGCTACATAATACATTATATTTAGTAACAATTATTTAGTTTCTCCAAGCTTAACCTGGACAGTTTTGTACTTACCATCCCTATAAATTTCTATTGAAACGGTATCTCCTGGTTTAAATTTATTTTTCTCATCCTCCAAATCTGCATATGACTTTACAGCAGTGCCATTGAATTTGGTAATAACATCTCCGGCTTTAATTCCTGCTTTTTCAGCAGCACTGAGTATTTCTACACTTGCTACATATACACCCATTGGCATGTTATTTTGCTCAGCTATTTCTTCAGTATATCTCTGGTCAACAGAAATTCCTAGATATGGTTTTGCAATATATGTGTTTTTAATCAGTTCGTCGGCAATTTTCTTTGCATCGTTAACAGGAATTGCAAAGCCCAGTCCTTCAAATCCAGTAGCTACCATTTTTACAGTGTTTACACCAATAAGCTGACCTTCAAGGTTGACTAAAGCACCACCGCTGTTTCCAGGATTAATTGCAGCATCTGTCTGAACAAGCTTTATTTTTCTGCCGCCATCCAACTGAACTGTTCGATTCAATCCACTTATTACTCCCTGAGTTACAGAGCCCATATATTCAAGTCCACCAGGATTTCCTATAGCAATTGCAGGCTCTCCTATTTTAAGTTCATCAGAGTTTCCAAATTCGATAGCATTTAAATTACTCTCATTAATTTTTAAAACGGCTAGATCTGTTTTAGAATCATACCCTTTAACATCGGCTACATATGGCTTATCTATTTTATTTGGAAGGAATACTTCTATCTTTGCACCAGCTTGTACCTTTCTGGTCTTATCATTTAATGCTCTTTCAATTACGTGATGGTTAGTAAGAATATATCCGTCACTGCTTATAATTATACCCGAGCCTTCTCCACCATCCTGTTGAACCCCAAACAAATCATTTGCATACTGGTAACTTGTTCTGATACCAACAACTGAAGGTCCAACTTTTTCAGCAACACTTGTAACAGCTGATTCAGCAGTTTGTACTATTTCCACTCTTTTTATCTCTCCTACCTGAGGCTGCGTATTATCTGAGCTGCTTTGACTGCTGATTCCGAAAAACCTTTTTAATTCAGGCTGTACCACAGGTGCCACTCCAAGAAGCATAATTGTCAGTATTGCTCCACCAATTATTGAACTGATAATTGAAACCAGTATATATTTCCAAGCATCGGATTTCTTCTGGTTCTTCTTATAACTTTCCCTGTAATAATTATTATAAGGCGGTGTATTATAGTTCTGATTACCATAATACTGAGTATTGTGGTGAGTATTATGCTGAGAATTATAATTTTGAGAATTTGCATTAGTACCCTGATAATTATTCATCTGCCATACTCTCTGAGTTTCATTTAAGCTGTTTTGATTCTGGTAGGGAGAAGCCACAAAATTATAATTCTGTTTGACTTGTGTCTGATAGCCATTATTGAAATTATCCGTTTGGGGGGAACTGGTGGTATGAGCAGCATTGCTTACATGTTCAGAATAATTTACAGGACTGGTATCAGTTCTTCCACTATTTGATACATCCTCATTTGAATTCTCATCATTGATTTTTAAATTCTCAGTTATATTTTCAGACTGAACTTTTTCCTCTTTATTTTCGGTAATATTACTACTTTCTGAATTATTACTGCTTTCAACACTATTTTCAATACTATTATTCAGATTATTAAGGTCATTTTTTAAATCATTGCCCATAATATCGCCATTTTCGAATCTGTCATCATTCATTAATAAGTCCCCTTTCTCAAATATATATATTATTTTAATAATGTAATTTTAAATAACTATGAACAAAGTGTTAATCTTCTATGTTATTTTTGAAATAATCCAAAGTAAAAGTAAATTTAGTACCGGCACCTATATCACTTTCAACCCATATTTCCTGTTTATGCTCATTGATTATATTTTTTACTATTGCCAGGCCAAGACCAGTACCGGTTTTATCTTTTCCTCTTGACTTATCAGATTTGTAAAATCTATCCCATATTCTTTTTTGTTCATTTTTATCAATACCAATTCCATTATCCTTAATTGAAATGAAAACCTTATCCTTATTCTTTACAGTTTCAAAAATAATTCTCCCGTTTTCATTGGAAAATTTAACTGCATTGTGCAATAGATTAATTATTACCCTTTCAATAGAGTCTCTGTCTCCAAATACAAACAGATTCTCCGAGTCAAAATTAGCTTCAATTTCAATATTTTTTGAGGTAATCAAGGTTTCATTTTTTATTACACACAATCTGATTAATTCATTAATATCAAAGGGCCTTATGTTTAATTTCAGTTCACCGGATTCCATTTTAGCCAAATCCAGCAAATCATTTACAAGCCTGTTTAACCTGTTTATTTCATCTCTTACAATTATTAAATAGTTTTTATGGCTTTCCTCAGGAATTGTACCGTCGAGAATACCTTCTATAAACCCCCTGATTGATGTCATCGGAGTTCTTAGTTCATGGGAAACATTTGCAATAAATGCACGACGCATTTCCTCCAACTTTTGCAGGTCATCCACCATTTGATTGAAGCTATCTGCAAGCTGACCAATCTCGTCATGGCTGTTTACATTCAGTCTGTTTCTGAATTCCCCTGCTGCAATTATTTTAGCTGCATTGTTAATTTGCTTTAAAGGTTTCGTAAACCTCAGTGAAAATACATAAACCAGCACAATCGCCAGAAAAACAGCAACTCCTCCCGACCATACAAAAAGTTGAAATACGGAGGTTCTAAGCTTCTGTATTTCGGGCATGGGCGTGTGAAGATATATTGCAGCTAAGGTTTGCTGTTTACCATTGCTGGGCACTATCTGAAATGGAACCTGAATTGTCAGCCAGGAGTCTCCAAATCTCTCATATTCCTCTGAACTAAACAATCCAAAAAAGTCACCAACTCTTTTAATAGTAGTACCGCCGTTGTTCATTACATCCTGATACATTTTGGTGTCAGGGAGCTGAGGGTAATTATACTCATTCTCATATTTAGCCAGGGCTTCTCTTGCCCAATCGGGCTTACAAAATGCAACCTGACCTCTTGAATTTACCACCCAAACTATTGACTGACTGTATTCACTGGTTTGAGCCAGCGAATTTTCGAAGTATTCCTGCACAATCAATGAATCCATGTTCTTTAAATAAAAAACAAAATTACTCTTAATATCATCAGCGGCCTGTTCAAGTGTAACTACTTTTTCCTTTGTTGAATAATTATTTAAGAAGTAATATAGAAAACCTCCTGTTACAATATAACTTAATACAAGCAAAGCAATGAAAATAGTTACAAGTTTTTTGAAAATAGTCTTCTTTACTTTTATTCTTTTTAGTAGAAATTTTGGCATTATCTATTTCACCTCAAACTTGTAACCAACACCCCAAACAGTTTTTAGCTGCCATGGCTGGCCTTCAAGGTTTATTTTTTCCCTGACTCTTTTTACATGGACATCTACAGTTCTGGAATCACCATAAAAATCAAAACCCCAGACATGCTCCAAAAGCTGTTCTCTTGTAAATACCTTATTGGGATTTGAGGCTAAAAAGAAAAGAAGCTCCAATTCTTTCGGGGGAAGCTCAATAAGATTACCCTTTAACCTTATTGTATAATTACTTTTATTTATTATTAAATTAGGAAAAGCAACTTCCTGTGTATCTACATCCTTATGCTCGTATCTTCTTAATACGGCTTTGATTCGCGCAACAAGTTCTTTAGGTTCAAAAGGTTTAACCATATAATCATCTGCACCCAGTTCAAGCCCTAATACCTTATCAAAGGTTTCACCTTTTGCCGTTAGCATTATTATGGGTATGGAACTTACTTTTCTTATTTCCCTGCAAACCTGCCAGCCATCAATACCCGGAAGCATAATATCCAATACAACCATATTGGGTGTTTGCATTTTAAATGTCTCAACAGCATTTAACCCGTTATATGCATATAGAACTTCAAAGCCCTCTTTTTGCAAATATAATCCGATTAATTCACAGATATTTTTATCGTCATCAACTATCAGAACCTTATTTTTTGTACTCATAAAATACTCCTTAATTTACATTATTAAGTGTTATTTTTATTATAACAATAGTGTACTAAAAAGAAATACAAATTTAAAATTGTTCTTAAAAAATTAATAAATTTTAATTTACATTGGAAATACCTAGATTATTGTATATAAATATAGGCCACATAAGTCTTAATTATGTGACCTCAGAAATTAAATTTAGTTAATCTGACAATTTATTGTATATCTTTTGACAGTTGTATCTCCAAGTTTTATTAACCCAGTTCTATATTAATTACCTGTACATTAAATAGGGAATACTCTGTTATTATAGCTGAAATAAAATTTTCTTTTTTTCAATATTTAACAATTAAAGGTCTTTAATATTTTTTCTTTTCATAATTAACTCTAACTATTAAGTTATTTTTTCTTCAAAATGTAAGTAAACTTCCAGACAGCTTTATTTCCAGCGTACCTACCCCTGTTTTCTGTGACAGTCACATTTGACGTATATGTTGTGTCCTTATTCGCCTTTAATTTACTAACAGACACTGTAAGTGTCTTACTACCATAGTCTGGATATTTATCCTGCTCTTCTGCACTTGAAACAATTGTTAATTTTCCTTTAGATGTTGTAGAGATTTCAATTGAGTCACCTTCGGTCAATGTCTTTTTATTAACTGTCGAACTAAAAACCCACTCATTGCCTACATGGTTATTCTCAACACACTCAATTGATTTAAGTTCAACAGTAATTTTTACTTTTGAACTTGAAGCACCATAGACTAGTCCTGTAAAGCACGATAACAAAAGCGCTATAATCAGAAATACACTGAGAATCTTTCTATTCACATAATACACCTCCACAATGAACTACTCCCATTTTAGCATAAAATCTGTCATATTATAGAATAAATATTTATAGTTATAATCTTATGCGAACATATATACTGTTTATTACGAATAAGCTGTCCATATCTTAAATTTAACTCCTAAAATAATTTGAATTTTGGTACCTTCTGACATTATTGATTTCATAACAAAAAACTTCTTCACTTTATTGGATTAAATCCTTCCGATTATCTCAATAAAGTAAAGAAGTCGATTGGGTTTTAGCTAGCATCTAATACATTTATATCAAACTCTATTAACCCACTTTCAATTCCAGTCTCAGTTTATCAGCAATCATAGCTATGAATTCTGAATTGGTTGGCTTTCCTTTACCTAAATTAACAGTATATCCGAACAAAGCATCTATTGCTTCTACCTGACCTCTGCTCCAGGCAACCTCTATAGCGTGACGTATTGCTCTTTCAACTCTGCTTGGAGTTGTATTATACTCTTTTGCTATACTGGGATATAAAAGTTTGGTAATAGAATTAATTACATCCAGATCCTTAACTACCATCATTATTGCATCTCTAAGATATTGATAACCCTTTATATGAGCTGGAACTCCGATTTCATGCATAATATTTGTTACTTCAACTTCAAGATTTCTGGTAGTATTAGCAATATGTGCAGACTTCTTATCAGCTACTACATCGTTCCTATGTACTGATATAGAAGAAGGCAACGTAGATGTAGCAGAAGGAACATAACTGCTATCTTTTAACTGCCGTATTCTGCTGACAAGTACATCCATATCAAAGGGTTTTACAATGTAGTATTCTGCTCCCAATGCAAGAGCCCTCTGTGTTATTTTATCCTGACCCACAGCAGATAAAACGATGAACAAAGGCTTCTTTTCCATGTTAGTTGATGCAATTTTCTCCAATACTCCCAAACCATCAAGATGCGGCATTATTATGTCTAGTATTGCGATATCCGGAGTATTTTGAAGTATTAGATCGACGGCTTCAAAACCGTCCCTTGCAAGACCGACAACTTCAATATCATTTTGATTTGATAGATATTCACATAAAATATCTCCAAACTCCCTATTATCGTCTGCAATAAGAACATTAATTTTTTTATTACTCAAAACATAACCCCCCCAAAAATTTATTTTTCCAAAATATGTCATGCATCTATTATATTTTGAACTCGACATAATTTCAAGTTTTTTACACTAATTGCCGAAGTATAAAACAAATTCACTTAACAAATTACACTCTCTACGCCTTAATACTACCATATTTTTCTGTTTTGGTAAAATAATAAGAGAATTTTAAATAATAAATTTTATTACCCAATACATAAAAATTATTCTATTATTACATCATATTATATATATATCAGTTTTTATTATATAATTAAACTGAATCTACTAATATTTTAGCAGATCCAGCTTAATATTTTTTATTACCCTGCTTCGGCCATCTGGCTGTTCGAAGCAGTTTTCTCATTCATATTTTTAAGCATCCATTCAATAAATATCCCATAACCTCTTGTAGGGTCATTAACAAGAACATGAGTAACTGCACCTATCAACTTTCCATTTTGGATTATAGGGCTGCCTGACATCCCCTGTACTATTCCTCCGGTGGAAGTCAGCAGCCTTTTATCTGTAACCCTTATTACCATTCCTTTTGGCCCGCTGAAAGATTGTCTGGCTACTTTTTCAATATATATACTAAACTCATCAATTTTATTTCCTTCAATATTGGATAAAATTGTGGCTGGTCCCACCTTAACCTGTCCTCTTATGCCTATGGGATATAACCTTTTCTTAGATATCCTATAGTCCTCACAAACCTTCCCATATATACCGCATTCATCATTTTTATATATATTGCCCATAGGTGGTTTATTCTCCAAAAAAATACCCTTTAATTCCCCGGGTGTTCCCTGTTCTCCCTTCTTCACTGCAATTATATTAGATTCAAGAACCTCCCCGCTGCTGACAGGCATCAATAATCCCGTATCTATATCAGTAATGCCATGACCTAAAGCACCAAAGCTTCCAGTTTCCGGGTCATAAAATGTTAATGTACCAATCCCGGCTGTACTGTCTCTAACCCATAATCCGATATGATATCTTTTATCATTAACTCCTATAATAGGATACACTACAGTTGTGTAAAAATTATTGTTACGCTTATATTTAATCTCCAGCTTTCCTCCTTTACTATCGTCTATTTGCCGTATCATATCCTTTATATCAGTCATCTTTTTATTATTTATTTCGTATATAATATCTCCAGCCTTTAGACCACCGTCTTTAGCTGGCGCTTTTTTAATTCCGTTTTCAGTATCTACATCACTGACTCCTATAACCATAATTCCATCCATTTTTATTTTTACTCCCACAGTATTGCCACATGCCACCAGCTTTTTACTTGGAATAATATCAACCTGCATTGTCTTTAGAGGGATAACACCAAAAGCTTTAAAATTCAGTTTAACAGTGCCTTTCTTTTGTGTTTTAAAAGCCAGAGGTGAAATCAGCTCTAAATAATTACCGCTTGCTTTGATACTGTTGTTATTTAACTTTAAAACATCACAGTTATCCGCTTTAATATTTACAAAGTACAAACTTTTAAAATTGTAAATATACTCTTCTCCTTCCAACAGTATCAATCTCTCAGGTATTACAGAAAATGTCTGTAAATAGCTGAGTGTAATTACACAGAAGCAAACAAATAATAATACAAACAGCTTTTTTTTATTGGATTTTAGATAGTGCATTTTATCACGCTCCCGTTAAATAAAATACCATTTTCTGGCTGCTTGCTTTTATGGTTCATATTATTCCAATGAGAACAAAGTCACGCAATTTAAAATAAGCGTGACCTAGCAATCATAATCATAAGTTAACCTTTATGGATTGTTATTATTCAAGTAAAATAAAACATGGAAGGTAATTAAACCTCAAAAACAGCTAAAATATCTTAAATTAGACACATAATATGGGGAATCATATAAAGTAATAATTAGTAAAATTGTCACCTGAAATTACCTTTTTTTGGAGAGCAAATTTATTTTTACAAAAAAATCAGTAAATTAAATAGCATTTACTGATTTTCTTATATTACAGCTTTCCGGAAGCCAACAAAATATTTGTCTGTAACCCTTGTAAAAATCTAATTTTGTGAAGCTTTGTCCTCTATATTATTATCATTTTCAAAGAAATCTTTTGTTCTTTCATCAAACTCCTCCTGACTGTACGCCTTTATACCAATCAAAGTACCGTTGCCATCTGCATCCAATTTTTTAAAGTCTCGAACAGTATATACATCTACTTCACCTTTACCGTCAGGATTACATATCTGTCTCATAGCCCCCTTGAATTTTCCGCTTGAAAACGGTTCTCCGTTAGTGGCCATAACATCAAGGAAAAACCGAACCAGCTTTCCGTTAAAATAAAAGCAATCATGGTCTTTATCATAGGTTAAGCCAAAGGGTTTATATACCGCGTACATTTTTGCATATTCTTCAGGTGATAATATTGCCCCTGTTTCAGTTACGCTAGTGTACCCGGAACTTTGACTATCGTCTGTTAATATCTGAGCCATAGTAGAATTCTCTTCTGCCAAGGTAACGTCAACAGTTGTTGTTTGAACGGGTGGATTTTTTAACTCATCTATGTTCCTGGCGTCAAAATCTGCTTTACTGAACGGCTCTACCCCTATAAGCTTTCCACTGGGGTCAGTAGATCCATCAGCGTTACGGGTTAATTGTGAAAAATCTCGTACACCATGAACATCTATTGTTCCCTTTTCGTTAAAATAGTCAATTCCACCGTAAGCATTTTTTTCATTGTCACCAACCGGGTAATAGTCTTCAAAATATCTGACTAATTCTCCATTGTAAAATAGCTGATCTGTATTTTCGTTGTAAATAAGCCCAAATTGCTTATAATCAGCAAAGGATCCCGCCCTATTTCCTTGTTTTTCCATTTCCTCTTCTGTGGTATTATATATTGTTATAGGTATGTTTGATTCTGCCTTTTCTACTGAAGCCGCAAGGGCAGCCCCGGTCATTACAATTCCTATTAATACAAAACAAAGAACAAATACGCCAGCTTTCTTTTGTTTTGTATCCAGTATTGAAGAAATCCGAATTTTCATATTTTTCTTACCTCCATAAAAATTTGTTGATAACCATGTTCTGTGCGTAATCCCGTTCCTGACAACGTTTATAATCATTTCCCCGTACTGCTTGCGCTTTTCAAAATCAGCGCCTTGTAAAACCAACGCATCACAGGAAATTTCACATTGCACAGCCACCGATTTTGCCATAAGGTGGATCACAGGATTAAACCAGTGAATTGCAGTTGCCAGCAGAATTATCACCTTATACCAAAGATCATTACGCCTGAGATGAATTAACTCGTGCTTCAATATCAGATATAATTCTTCCCTGGAAAATTTAACAGGTGGCAGCAGAATAACAGGATGGATAAACCCGACCAGCATTGGGGTTTTTATGTGATGGCATATACTTATTTTTACCTGTGACCTAATTTTCAGCTCAGTTTTTAATGTATCTAATGTTTCTAAGCTTTCAGCATCATTTACAGGCTCACTCCACCGACTCACCATTTTCATAAATCGAAAGTGTCGCTGAGTATGATAAATCAAAACACTTACAGCACCTATAATCCAAATAACCGCTAACACCAGCCATACAGGGAATTTTGCTGGGTTGTTCACTATTACACCTGAATTAGCCATAGAAGGCATTACTTTAATAATTGGCTGTATAGGCATTACTGGTATATCGGGCACCTTTGCCGGTAGTATCAACAGGTGAATTGGGGGGCGAAAAGGAATTACCCAACCTGCTGCAATTACCATCCAAACTGCATACCTCCAATTTGCATTATACCGCTTTGATAAAATGGGTAATATACCCAAGTAAATAAGCGTTATCACTGACATAGATACAGTACATTGAAGTAGTGTAGATAGGATATCCCGCATATTACCGCCTCTTTTCTTTCAGCCACTTTTCCAGTTGGTCAAGGTCATCGGCCTTTATCCTGCTTCCGTCATAAAGCGTAGCAACCAGGCTTGTTATGGAATTTCCATGAAAGCGCTCCATAAAATCATCCGTTTCAAATTTCAGGTATTCCTCCTTGCTGACAAGGGGATAATAGCTACGCTCTTTTCCTTTTTTTTCTGTACGAATAAAGCCGCGTTCTACCAGCCTCTGCATCAAAGAAATGACTGTCTGAGCTTTCCATTCTCTTGCATTTCCAAGCTGCTGCATGATGATATTGGTTGTAATAGGCGGCTCATTTGTCCATACCACTTTCATAATGTCAAACTCAGCGTCAGGTAGTTTTTTCATAGTTCCCAATATAATCCACTCCTTTTAAGACAATTGTCTACTTTTAAATTCTACATTTGTCTTAAATAAATGTCAACCATCTTTTGTTTTTTTTGAAAAAATAATCAAAGGCAATATACTCCCATTAATGGCAGCATATTGCCTTTTACTTTCAATAGAATGTTTTGCATTCTGTGCAAACATAAAATTATATTTTCTTTTTGAAACATTCTGCAGCCTCCAGAAGCTCCTCAGAGTGTTTCAATGCTAAAGGAGTAATATCTGTACCCCCGATTATTCTCGCAATTTCCTGTACTCTACCTTTATGATCAAGAGGTTTTACTGTAGTATAAGTATTTTCCCCATCTGAATATTTTTCAATATACAGGTGATTGTCTGCCATACAGGCCAGTTGTGACAAATGTGTAACGCAGAGTACCTGATGGGTTTTTGATATGTAAGCCAGTTTCTCTCCTACTTTTTGTGCCGCCTTACCGCTGATACCTGTATCGATTTCATCAAATATAAGAGTAGGTATCGCATCCACATTGGCAAGAATAGTCTTAATTGCCAACATAATTCTCGACATTTCACCACCTGAAGCAATTTTGCTCAGAGGTTTAAGCGGTTCCCCGGCATTGCTGGAAATTAAAAATTCAACGGTATTTAAGCCGTTTTTTGAAAAACTCATATCCACATTATTGAAAGTCAAATTTACTTTAAATATGGAATTTTTCATTTCGAGATTTTCAAGTTCGGCAGTTATGTTTTTTTCCAGAATAAGAGCTGCCTTTTCTCTTTCTATGCTAAGTTTTTCAGCACTTTCATACAATTTTTTTGATAGCTCTTTTAATTGCTTATTAAGTTCTTCGATTAGGTTTTCACTCTGAAGCAGTTCCTGATACTCTGCCCGGGACTTGTCCAAAAATTCAAGAACTTCATCTATTGTATTGCCATATTTTCTTTTTAATCTTGTAATTACATCCAATCGCTCATCTATTCTCATTAATTCATCAGGATTAAACTCTGATGACTCCCGTTTATCACGAAGCTCACCGCAAATGTCCTCAAGCTGATAGACAACCGACTCAAGCCTTTCTGAAACTGAATTTAATTCAGGATCATATTTTAAAACAGCAGTCAGTTCCTGTAATGCTTTGTTGGAATTATATAAAGCAGACTTTCCAACGTCAGTTCCTTCATTAAGCAATTGGTATGCCTTTCCAATGGCATTCATTATTTTTTCAGAGTTAGCCAGTGTATGACGTTTTGTAGTAAGAATGTCATCCTCACCTTTTTTTAACCGGGCATTCTCTATCTCTTCAATCTGAAAATTGAGCATATCCATTCTGCGAGCCATTTCGCCCTTGTCTCCGGCTAAGGATTGAAGTCTGGACTTTATGCTTTTATATTGAGAAAACAGTTCCAGATATTCTGATTTATACTTTTCAATTGCAGTACCGCCAAAAGCGTCAAGGAGTTCAATATGTGTTTCTGTTTTTAGAAGAGACTGATTATCATGTTGTCCATGTATATCCAGAAGAAGCTCCCCTATTTGCTTTAACATTGAAACATTAACCAATCTTCCGTTTATCCTGCAGGTATTTTTTCCTGACAAGCTTATTTCCCTTGAAAGGATTATATTACCGTCTTCGCAGTCAATCCCGGCTTCCTCCAGTATTTCATCAATCTGCTTATTATCATATTGAAATACCGCCTCAATAATTGCTTTTTCCTTGCCGGCTCTGATCAAATCCTTTGATACTCTTTCACCGAGAACAGCATTTATGGAGTCTATTACAATAGATTTACCGGCACCAGTCTCACCGGTCAAAACATTAAGGCCTTGTGAGATCTCAAGGTTCAGTCTGTCAATCAGGGCAATATTTTGAATATCCAGCTGTGTCAGCATATTAACCTCCATGAGCCTTATATAGTTGTTTTGTTAGTGTTTCTGATTTTCTGTTACTTTCCTATCATTTTACAGAATTTATTGACTATTTCTTCGGCGATTTTTTCTGCTCTGCAAACCATTATCAGAGTATCATCACCAGCAATAGTTCCTAGTATCTCCTGCCACTTTAATGAATCAATAGCCGATGCAGCTGCCTGGGCCATTCCTGACAGAGTTTTCACAACAACAATGTTATTGGCATAGTCACTTGATACGTACGCTTCAGTCAATATAGTAATTAAACGGTTTGAGATCTGGTTATCAGACTGAGAAAAAGTTGCATACTTATATCTGCCATCGGGCAGCATTACCTTAACTAATCTCAGTTCCTTAATATCTCTTGAAACTGTTGCCTGGGTAACGTCCATCCCCTGCTCCTTAAGCTTTTCTGCAAGCTCCTCCTGAGTTTCAATTACATTATTTTCAATTATCTCTAAAATTTTGGCATGTCTGTTGTATTTCATACTAGTCTCCTTCTGCTGCCGTGCAGCAACAAAAATAGTGATGAAAACCTGCTTACAGGTTAAATAAATGTGAATTTTACAGTGCTTCTATAAGCTTATCATACACTATTATTCCTCACTCCTGTTATAGATTTTATTTCTCAAAACAGTAAAGAAATTTTTTGAATGTATTTTTAATATTTTTACAGTGGATGGAGCCTTCTCTATTTCAATATAATCTCCACCGGTGATTTCATAGTTCTTCTGACCATCAACAGTAACCAGAGCCTTGTGTTCAAAACCATCAGAAACACAAATTCGGATCTTTCTTTCATCAGAAGCCACAAAAGACCTTGAATACAGCAAATGAGGACAAATAGGAGTTACAATTATCAGCTTTGAAGTTGGTTCAGCAATTGGTCCGCCTGCTGACATGGAATAGGCGGTTGAACCAGTTGGTGTTGCTACTACTATGCCGTCTCCAGGAAACATATCAAAGAAATTCTCATCAATATAAGTACTTAAGTGTAGTATTCTTAGTATGCCGGCTCTGGATATGGATACGTCATTTATTGCCACATCCTCTGCAAATAGCTTACCATCTTTATATATTTTGGATAACAACATCATCCTTTCTTCAATATTAAAATTGTTTTGAAATATATTTTCTACAGCTTTATCAATCTCACCTTTTTCAATATCGGTTAAAAAACCAAGGGAACCCAAGTTAATGCCTAATATAGGGAGATTATATAAATATGCAGTCCTGGCTGTTTTAATGAATGTACCGTCACCGCCAAGGCAAATGATCAGGTCACACTTGCAACAAATCTCTTTAACCTCGTTGTCAAGCCCTTCCATACCATTTGATAAGGAACTGGTAGGTAAAATAGCCTGTCCGCCAAACTTTTTAATACTATCGATTAGCATATTAGTATAGGCAAATCCTGCGTCTTTGTCACTGTTAGTTATTATTCCGATATTCTTCATATGCCCTCCAAATGCCTTCTTTTTAGCGCCTATTTAAACAACATTATCAGTATCAGATATAAATTCATTACATAAAGGCGTCTCTGCAGGGCGGGATATATTCTTGGTCTGAAGCCTGACCTTAACCCGCCGCTAGTTAAAAATGGTACATAGCACTGCCTGAATATTACGCTAAATTCAATACATATTTCCCTATACAGTTTAGCAAAAGGCCTGACATTTTGCAAAGAATTGACTGTAAAAAGAAATATATCTTCAAAATTTGAGTCAGCAATTATTTCAATTAATTAGCTTACGTTGAACTCAGCTCATTATGTGCCTGTTTTACTACTGTGTCAACCAGTAAATCCAGATTTTTCTCCACTCCCGGACTTTCTTTTTTTGATAAGTATATCAGGTATTCAATATTGCCTTCAGGCCCTTTAATGGGAGAATAAGAAATCTGTTTAATAAAAAGTTTATGCTCAAGCACAAAATTGATTATATTATTTATAACCTCTTTATGTACCTCACTGTCTCTAACCACCCCATGCTTTCCAACCTTTTCCCGTCCTGCTTCAAATTGGGGCTTTATAAGGCATACGAGCTCCGAATCCTCTTTAAGTAAGTCCAGTACTGCCGGTAAAACTTTTGTAAGTGATATGAATGATACGTCTATAGAAGCAAAGTCTGATAAAAAACCAATATCCTCAGGCTTAACATACCTTATGTTTGTTCTCTCCATGCATATTACACGACTGTCATTTCTAAGTTCCCAAGCAAGCTGTCCATATCCCACATCAATGGCAACCACCTTTGAAGCACCGTTTTTAAGCATGCAATCGGTAAACCCTCCTGTTGAAGCACCTATGTCCAGGCAGGTCATACCCTCAAGGACAATATGAAATTCCCGTACTGCTTTGTCCAGCTTCAATCCCCCTCTGCTTACAAAGGGATTTGCATTCTCCTTTATTTCTATTTGACAGTCCAAAGCCACTTTGGTACCCGGTTTATCCTCTCTCTGTCCGTCTATCCAGACTACACCGGCCATTATGGCACTTTTACTTTTTTCACGGCTTTGAAAAAAGCCTTTGTTTACTAATAATATATCCAATCTTTCCTTTTCCAAAATTCCCTCCGGAACATCTTTTTAATCAGTATAAGTCTATTTTACCTATTGCCTTTTATTAAGTATTTTTATACTTAAAATATTTTTATACTTACATCAGTTTTATTTTATAACTCCACTTTTTTCCTTATATACTCCGCAATCTCTTCTGCGCCCAAACCAAATTTCTTTAGTAATTCAGCTCTGGAGCCATGAGGAATAAATTCATCGGGCAATCCCAGAATACTTATATTTTTATTGATTCCCCTGCTGTTGTAGAAACCAAGTACTTTACTTCCATAACCACCCGATACATAATTTTCTTCAATGGTAATAATAAAATTAAATTCTCTGGATACTTTAATCAGTAATTCTTCATCAATGGGCTTTATAAATCTGGCACTTACTACCTGAGTACTTATGCCGTACCTTTCAAGAATATCTGCTGCCTGAAGAGCTGTTTCTACCATACTTCCCGCAGCAAGTACACAAACATTTCTGCCTTCCCGGACAACAGCTGATTTCCCTGGTTCCAGAGGTATCTCAACTCCCAGATTATCCTTTCCTCTTCCTCTTGGATATCTTAAGGCTATAGGTCCTTTATGCTGGTTTACCGCATAATCCAGCATCTGTCTTAGCTCATAATAATCCGCCGGAGCCATAACCGTCATATTGGGAATATGGCTCATATAGGATAAATCAAAGGCACCCTGGTGTGTTTCGCCGTCTTCTCCTACTATACCTGCTCTGTCAAGAGCAAATACTACATGGAGTTTTTGTGTTGCCACATCATGAATTATCTGATCGTAAGCTCTCTGCAAAAAAGATGAGTATATTGCCACCACCGGAACCAATCCTTTTGCAGCCATTCCAGCAGCTGAAGTTACTGCATGCTGCTCAGCAATCCCTACGTCAAAAAACCTGTTGGGATACTCATTACTGAACTTATATAACCCAGTCCCTTTTGCCATAGCAGCAGAAATTGCTACTATTCTATTATCATTAGCAGCCAAATTACACAGGGTTTCACCAAACACTTCAGAGTAATCAGGGGCTTTGTTGCCTAATGTTTCTCCTGTTTCAACCTCAAAAGGTGCTATTCCATGAAACCTGTCGGGGCTTTCTTCTGCAAAGGAATATCCCTTGCCTTTTTGTGTATTTACATGAATCAGAACAGGCCCCTTGATTTTTTTTGCTGCTACTAAGGCTTTACTTATTTCATCTATATTATGTCCATCTATTGGTCCGTAATATTTGTATCCCAGCTGTTCAAAGAAAATACCGGGAGTAAAAATATATTTTACGGTACCCTTTAATTTCGATATGACACGTTTGGCCTTTTTGCTGAATTTTGGCATTCTGTCGAGAAAATTCTCAATATCTTCCCTTGTCTTTGTATAAAAAGGGTCGGTACGAAGCTTGCTGAAATATTTTGACAGACCTCCAACATTTTGTGCAATGGACATTTCGTTGTCATTTAAGATTACTATGAAATTCGAGGTGGACCTTCCGGCATCGTTCAAGGCTTCATAGGCCATTCCACCAGTCATGGCACCATCCCCGATTACAGCAATAACACTGTACTTTTCCCCCATTAAATCCCGTGCCCTGGCAATACCAAGGGCAGCAGAAATTGATGTACTGCTGTGTCCTGTATTGAAGCAATCATGCTTACTTTCAGATGTTTTTGGGAAACCGGACAGCCCTCCCAGCTTCCTCAAAGTGTCAAATTTATCCTTTCGACCGGTCAATATTTTGTGGACATAGGACTGATGCCCCACATCCCATACCACCTGATCGAAATCAGTATCAAATATTTTGTGTATTGCAAGTGTAAGTTCAACTACTCCTAAATTTGAGGCCAAATGTCCTCCGGTTTTTGAAACCTTGTATATAAGAAAATTTCTTATCTCTTCAGCTAATACTGATAATTGCGTAGTATCTAACTTCTTTATATCATCAGGAGAGTTTATATTTTCCAGATACCCCACTGTTATTCTCCTTTGTTATCTAATGTTCTTTTCTTTTTTCCATTCTTATTCTTTTTATTATTCCATTTTTTCCTGGTTTTAGTAAAGCTAATACGCCCAAACAAAAAATTAGTTACAATGGCAACTTTATAAACTATGTAATTGCTTTTCTGCAGTGCTAATGATTTTCCAAGCGCCTTTCCTCCAACAGTAAGAGATGCTACCATAGCTGTAATGGATAACCCAAATATACTATTTTCAGCCTGATTTCCCCCTCCGGAAAACTTGTATATAATATAGGCTGCTGCAGTACCGCTGATGACACCACATATATCACCAACCACGTCATTGCAAAAATTAGATACTTTATCGGCATTTCTTATTAATCTAATGGCCTGTTTAGCGCCATAGAGCTTTCTGGAGGCCATCGAATGAAAAGGTGCCTCATCTGCTGCTGTTACAGCTGTACCTATCAGGTCAAACAATATACTGATTATGATTATACCAAAAACTATAAGAAAGGAAACTACTGTTGAAGCATACTTTAATGTTTCATTTGAGAAAAAAGACATAAAAATAGAAATAAAGAAAGTAACAATTGTAATTAAAAGTGTCCAAATTCTTGTTTCTTTTTTAGAACTGACGGTATTACCTTTAAACTTGACTTTTTTATCATCGGCTGGATGTTTGTAGTTATCTTCCACACCAATCCTCCAAATATATCAGAACAATTACTATTTATGTATAATTAATTAACAACATATTGTTTTGTTCAAATTTATTAATACATATTTTTTCTAATAATTAAGTAATTATATTAACCTAATTAAAATTAAAAGGGTGGCAATTTGTTGAGTAAATTTTGCGGCTTAGGTCAGGTAGGATTTCCCTGATGCGTACTGGAATGTCGCCAAACCAGAGGTTTCCCTTTAAACACATCACCACCGCGTTACCGCAGGTGGGGCCTGATTACCACTTAGTCCACACTTTAATCCCCAACAAATTACATTTCGAACAGTCTAGGAGTTTTCCCCAACAGTCAACGCAGTTCCTAGCCTCTTTTGCAAAAAAGGTTTCAAACAGCAATAATGCCCATATATCGGCCAATACATAAGGCATCTGATCCATTATCCACCAAATTTCACTCAAGGCAGGCTACTCTGTTCACAGCATTTTAAATACCGCATAACAGGTTTAATCCCTATTCGTAGTCAAGGTGGCAGGTAAGAAAATTTTATACCTAACTTTTCAACCACAAGATAGGGTCTCCACGGAAAAGGGGTCAACGCCCGCATGCCATTGCAGATCGCCCCTAATCCTTAACTCCCAGCATCAGCCCACAACTGGGCGTAGCAAGCCGACACCAGGAACTTCATCGATGTGCCCTTAAACGGATTTTTAGGCCCGTCTTCAGAACTGCTAGTACTGACTAGAATACTGCGCCACCCTAATTTTATCAACTGACAATATATATGCTATATATGCTAAGCATAACTTAACACAAAAGGTCAAATCAACATACATATAAGAATAAATGGCATATACAACTGCCATCGAAAACACATTATAACATAGAACAATATAAAATACAAAGGGAACTTTAATCCAAATCCAAACCTGGTAATAATTGTATAGTAATAATGATAAAGGGTTTATTAATTATTTTGCTTTCAGTTATGCATATATAGAAAACTTATTTCTGAACTAATACAACCAAATGCAACAACATAATAAATCCAGCATTACATAATACTATCAATTACACATACTATTAACTATTAACTATTAACTATTAACTTTTAACTTTTAACTTTTAACTATTAACTTTTAACTTTTACAATTTAGTCTTACTGCTTTCTTGTCACCATCGAGGCAGCTAATTCCCTTAGAAAATCCGCACTCTTTCCAAACTGATCCAGAAAAGCTATTCCTTCTTTTGTAACCTCCTCAAGCATCTGCTTTGATTTCTCCATACCATATAGAGTTACATAGGTAGACTTGTCGCTTAATGAATCACTGCCTGGCTTTTTCCCCATCTCCTCCATGCTGCCCTCTACATCTAATATATCATCCTTAATCTGAAAGGCTAAGCCAAGATTGGCAGCATAATTTGAAAGTGCTGTAAGTTGGTTTTCATCAGCTTCACAAATTATTGCAGCAGATTCAACAGGTGCTTTTATTAATGCTCCTGTTTTTAGTTTGTGCATGGTTTTAAGCTGTTCTGAATCGGCTTTTCTTCCTTCACAACTTAAATCAATTACCTGCCCCCCTATCATACCAAGAGAGCCTGCATACTGTGCTATTACCTCCATAGCCCGGAGCTTTTTTATAGTGTTACCAGCAAAAGCGTCTTTTATCATTGTCTCATAAGCCAGATTTAAAAGTGCATCCCCTGCCAGTATTGCTATTGCCTCACCAAACATTTTGTGATTTGTGGGCTTCCCGCGGCGAAAGTCATCATTGTCCATGGCTGGCAGGTCATCATGAATCAAGGAATAGGTGTGAATCATTTCTATGGCACATGCAAATGCAACCACCTCTCTTAATTCTTTTTCAAAAAGCTCGGCAGTAGCCAATGCCAGAGTAGGTCTTAGCCTTTTCCCTCCAGCCATCAGACTATAAAGCATGGCTTCCTTAAGAATTGTATAATACTGGTTGTCAATAGTAACACTGTTAGCCAGACTGTTTTCAATAATTTCAATATAAAATGCCTGTTTTTCTTTAAAATTCATAGTTCAAAATCCTTTTCTACTAAATTGCCTTCTTCATCCTGAAGGAGGATGGATATCCTTTTTTCAGCCTCATCAAGCTTTGCAGCGCAGTACCTTGACAACTCTATTCCTTGCTGAAAGCTGCTTATGGACTCCTCCAGAGATATATCGCCTTTCTCAAGTTTTAATACTATTTGCTCCAGCTGGCACATAGCCTCTTCAAAACTCATTTCATCAGAGCATTTTTGCTCTGTAATATTTATTTCATTGCTCATATTAACCTCCCAAGCCTTCATAGTGACTTTGAATCTGTAACACCAAATGTATTTCTCAGTTCCCTTAATTTCCCGGTGATGTTGAAATTACATTACAATTAGCCTTTCCATCATTAAAGCTTATTTCCAGCATATCACCCGGATTGACCTGTTCAAGCCTGTTTATTATATTGCCTTCAGAGCTTCTGACAACACTATAGCCCCTCTCCATGATTTTCAATGGGCTAAGAGCATCCAGTTTTCCGGCAAGTAAAGCAAACTGCCCCTTCTTATCTTTAATAAGAACCTCATTATTTCTGAATAAATGCTTAATCTCATTGTCCAGTTTCAATCTGTATTGATTAATTCTGTCGTAGGGCTGGCGAAAAACTGGTCTGGTTTTAATCTTCTGAAGTTGATTTTCACATAGGTTCAGCTTTTTTATCAGAGCGCTTTTCATTCTGAAATTATAGTTCTGAAGCTTGTAATTCAGAACTTCAACATCAGGTACTGCAAGCTCTGCCGCCGCAGAGGGTGTAGGAGCCCGAACATCGGATACAAAATCACAGATGGTATAATCTGTTTCATGACCCACAGCGGATATTACAGGGATTTTAGAGGCATATACGCTTCTGGCTACCACCTCTTCATTGAAGGCCCACAGCTCCTCCAGAGAGCCTCCGCCTCGGGCTACAATTATTACATCCACCTGTCCCAGCTCATTCAGTTTCTTTATGGCAGCAGCAATCTGCCCGGCAGCCTGTACTCCCTGTACCGCAACAGGATACAGGACCAGTTTCATTTTACTGTGTCTTCTGTATGTAACATTAATTATATCTCTTATGACCGCACCAGTTGAAGAAGTCACCACTCCAATGCTTTTTGGCAGCAGCGGCAGCTTTTTCTTCTTTGAAGCATCGAAAAGTCCTTCCTCCTGTAGTTTATTCTTTAACTGTTCAAAAGCCAGGTGTAGTGCACCCAAACCGTCAGGCTGGATATCGCTGGCATAAAGCTGGTACTGTCCATCTCTCTCAAAAACTGATATATATCCCGACACAATAACCTTATTCCCGTTCTGAGGAATAAACTTTAACTGATTTGCCTGTGTTTTGAACATAACACATTTAAGAATGCTGCTTTCATCCTTAATGGTAAAATACATATGTCCGGTATAATGGTGTTTGAAGTTTGATATTTCACCTTTGACTGATATCCCTGAAAGCAATCCGTCATTTGAAATAAGCTGCTTTATATAACTATTAACGTCTGAAACCGAAAAAATCCTATTCAAATCATGCTTCCTTTCTGCTTTATTTCGCCTAAAAGTAAAAAAAGATAATGTTGAGAAACTAACATTACCAGTTTTTATTGTGCTAACATATATCTATGTGTTAACATTTTTGGAAACGGCGTCACCATCCGGGTTATTAACAGTAATCCCGCTTACAGATTCATTGTTCTTTACATCTTCCTTTGTAACCTTAGCAAGTAAACCATTTACAAAAGCACCAGCATCTTCATTACTGTATTTTTTAGCAAGTTCAACTGCTTCATTTACCGAAACACTATACGGAATATCCTCACGATATAAAATTTCGTAAATTCCGATACGAAGTATTGATAAATCGATTTTGGACATTCTGTTTATTTTCCAGCCCATAGCATATTTTTCAATAATACTGTCCAGAATATTAATTTTTTCACTGACTCCATCTACAATATCCCGGATATACTTTTTATCACTTTCTGTAAAGCTTCCATCTTCCAGAACAGTATTAATTTGCTCGTCTCTGTCATCTCTTTGTATTTCCAACTGATACAGCAGTTTCATTGCAGCTTCTCTAGATGCACGGCGTCCCATTAAACAATTCCTCCTATGTATTCAACGTATATTATAGTATTTTCAAACTGCAGATTTCTTATTAAAATCATGTGAATATTTGACTAATCTATTTTCACTATTAACTGGTTATTTCAACTTTTACATTCATATTCTAACATCTATTATCTTATTTCTAATATCCAACATCTGAACTCTTACTTCCAACCTCTTTAACGGTATGTCCCCGGAGGCAGTATCCTGTCAAGGAGATTCTTTATATAGTCCTTATCCTGGTAAAGTTTCTTTCCTATATAGTAACCAAAAACAACACATATTACAATAAATAATGCCTTTAAAACCCCCAACAGCAGGACAATAATTGCAATGGAAAGACCTACTCCGGCACCGATAATCTCTCCTTTATGCTGCAAGTAGACCTCATACAGTTTTTGCTTATCCATAAAAACCTCCAATATGCTACTCAACTCTCGAAGACTTATATCCAGTGAAAATGCTTTCAATAAGTACTTTAACACTTTCAACCTGAACCCCGGTGCATTCTTCCACTGATGATTTTACCTTTATTTGCATATCCTCAGAAAGCAGCGGAATATTTATATCAGGAAGTACAATCGCCTTTACAGTAATGCTTACGCATTCACCAACTTTTGTAACATATGCCTTTGAATCACGAATACCTGATAATTTTCTGGAAGTTGCAAGAGCAATATTCTCAATGGAGTTTAAGGTAATCCTGATATCACCATTTTTATTATACTTTACAATTGCCTTTTTGTCCCCTTCGGGTTTAAAACCGGAAAGCAGAAAAGTCAGGCTCAGGCAAAAGAATATTGACGCTATGATGAACATGACTATTGATGGGTTTCTATAAGCTAATACCTCATTAAATAAATATGTATATGCATCGGTTAATATATCCGATCTTATAGTTACCAGCATTGCAAACATTGAAGCAATTGTAAGAAAAAATGCATAAATTGCAAGCAAAACTCTTAATATTATATTCATTATGCTTCACCTCTTTTACTTTATTAAAGAGAAATTCTATCCTTTGTATAAAATACGTCAACTGCAGCTAAATGTCTTGAAATAATTATACTTCAATAAAGCCACATTATCAAATTGCTGCATATTTATGAATTTACTGGATATATATTAATTATTTCCATCAATAATGCTTATATACTTTTATTTTGCTCACTTTCCTTTTTAATTTCCTTATCAAAATTAACTCCCTGAACATGAATATTAACTTCAATTACATTGAGTCCGGTCATCGATTGAACGGCATTCTTGACTTTATCCTGAATATTCCAGGCAACTTCCGGGATACGGGCACCAAACTCAACAATAATATATAGGTCAATAGCTGCTTCTTTTTCTCCAACCTCAACCTTTACACCCTTTGAAAGATTTTTTCTTCCAAGAATTTCGGCTATTCCTCCAGCAATTCCTCCACTCATCCCTGCAACTCCAGGAACCTCAGTAGCAGCAATTCCTGCAATAATGGCAACAACCTCTTCAGATATTTTAACCGATCCATAATCGTCAAGAATATTCTGTTCCTCTTCCATTATGCACCTCTCCATTTTGCATGGTTAAGATATATTAAACCACAACCTTCGGTATAGACCTGTATACAAGTCAAAATGCGGTTTTAAACCTATGGTTTAGTTTGGTAAAATTATATCATTTAAGTACACATTAATCAATCGGATTAATGTAATAAATATCAGATGATTTCCTGCTCATACTCTATTATACCCATCAATAATATTGAAAAAACAAAAAGAAAAGGTCATCCTATGGAGGGAACAGCAGTATCTGTTTGAAGGCAGCTAATTCCCAGCCTTTGTAAGATAACCTCAATGATATTGTTGAATTGTATGTTCTTAATTAAAAGTACTTCTTTATTACTATTTTTTCCATAGGAACATTTGCCTGTCTGGTGACTATATCTATAATCTGTGCAGTCTGCTGCTTGGTTATGGCCGGTGCTTTTACTACTATATCTACACTTCCGTCATCACCAAACAATGCAACAACATCACTGAAGCCCTTACTTTTAATAAGGTTTTCAATGTTTAATTCCTTTTGTGATGTCTCAACTATCTTTATCATTTTAGCCTGAGCCTGAGTTTTGGCTTCCTTACTGGCACTTTGATCTTCGGTTATACTTTTCATTAATTCTATATCTCTGCCTCTGGCAATATCTCTGTCCATTTTTGCCTGAGCAAAGAAGTTATTTGCTTCTTTTGAAGCTGTTACTGTTTTTTCCGAATCATCAACTGCTGTTTCATCTCCAGATACTTCATGACTTTCCACATAAACAGCATCACCAATCTGGGCAGAGTCTTCCTCACTGAATTGTGAGCTCTTGTTATAGCTGTACTGTAGATATCCCGCAATTACCAGCATCAAGACAAGAGAAAGAACAATAATCTGTTTTCTTTTTAGAAATTTCATCACATAGACCCTCCTATCAATCTGAATAGTTTTTTACTCCTCCGGCAGCAGCCTTTGGTATTTTTTCGAAATGGCTGTGCTTTACCATTCCCCTCTCAAGATTATGTATATTCACGTCCTGTACACTTTATAACGCATGGTCTTAAATAAAATTTCAGGTATAACTATATAATTAATGACAATGTTCTTAACCTGGAATTAGTCACTCTTTCTCTGAAACACCTGAATTTTATGGGCAGAAACCTCCAGTAAAGCTTGTGCCGCCTTTGTCAGGTTACTTCTCACCTCAGCATCCCCTGCTCCTTCAGCCACAATAACAACACCTTTAACCTTTGGCAGTATCTCTTTTACAACAAAAGGTTTTTTCACCCCCTGACTCTCCTCGTAAACTATACTGTTTTCCTTATTGGTTTCATTAATATTCCTTGTCCCTCCTTCCTTATCTTTTTCCTGTGTGGTGTTTTGGCTGGTTGTTACATCTACAGCCGGTACCGCTTCATTTGAAGATACAAAAGTAATCATTACATCAACCTCTCCAGCACCTTTTATCTTGGAAAGAATTGATTTCAGCTTTTCCTCCGTCTCACTTTTGTACTCCACATCAGTACGTTTCATTGCTTCGGCAGCAGTAGGGTGGGCAGGAGCTTGTAACTCTCCGTTGACGGTGGCAGCTGCAGGAGTAACACTATTCTTTTTTATTGTATCTTCAAAAAGTACACTTCCGGCAATCAGACAAATAGCACCTGCAATGGCAACTATTACAGCTTTCTCAATTATTTTTTTACTGCCGTAACTGCTTAATTTTGCTTTAATGTTCTTTATTAATTGTGTAAGCTTATTCATCTCACTACCCCCAGTTAATAAGTATTTGCAGAAGTTTTATCCAAATCCTTATTTATAAATCATTTTGGCACCTATGATATTTTTACCTCTATACTGTCTTTATTTATTTCCAGAGCTTTATTCAAGCTTTGTTTAACAAGTTCAGCAAGTCGTTTATCTTCAGGTTCAATAAACTTCAATTCTGAATTTTCCTTTTTTTGTCCAAAAGGTGTTTTAATTTGTATTTTTTCAACTTTAACAACAGGCTCTATTTCGGTTTCTTCCTTTTTCTTTTTTGCTTTCTTTATTTCTACCGTTATTTTTGTTATCTCTCCAAATTTATCTGAATTATAGTCCTCATTAATTTGAACTGTAACCTTTGCATCAGATATACCTTCCAGTTTATTTGTCTCTTCTTCTATTCTGGTAGTCAGCTTGTTCTTGTAAACAGCTGAAATCTGTTTTGCCTGAGTCTCTTCCAAAAGCTTGCTGCCAGTTTCAATCTCCTTTTTGTCAATATAGAAGCTGTGGGATAAGATTGCTTCATTTAAATCAATGTTTTTGTTTTTTAACTGGAGAAAAGGAGTTATCACTGCTATTAAAAGTACAAAACCAGAAACAAGGGTAATTATTTTTTTAATTTTTCCTGATGGCACAACAATCTCAAATAAAATCAAAGCTATTGAAATAATAACGATATTTATTATCCAACTTCTGAGAAATTCAAGCATATTAACCTCCCAAGACCATTTAGCAGTGCGAAATCAGGATGACTTGCAAAATGCATTTTTCATACTGCTACCTAATCATAGCCGATATATTTGTAGAACTGACAACAACAGTAATTGCTATAAGAAACATGACTGCCACAGCAGCTGTAACTCCCAGAATATATGTCATGGAGCCTGCCATATCGTTAAGACAATTGGTTATTTTCTTATCAGATATTGGCTCTACAAAAGCACAGGCCAGCTTGTACAGAATTATCAGTGCAAGTATCTTCAAAAGTGGTGCCAGACAGATTATAATTATTCCAATCATTGCAGCCAAACCTGAAGCGTTTTTTATTACCAAAGTACAGCCTACAACTGTATCAGCAGCATCTGCCAGATATTTTCCCACAACAGGAATAAAAGTCCCCAGGGCATATTTTGCTGTTTTGCTGGTTACACCATCAACTACAGCTCCCATTGACCCTTGTATTGATACTATGGCTATAAAAATTGTAAGTATAAGACCAAGCCCCCAGCTGCATATTTGTTTAAGAAAGCCAGACAGTTTAGTAAGCTGTACCTTATCGGATATGTTATTAACAATGTTCAGTACAGTAACGATAAATATCAGAGGTATAAAAAAGCTTTTAATTGCAGTTGCTCCAATCTCAACCAGCATTATGAGAATAGGCTGAAATACTCCTGCAGAGGTGAAGTTTCCGGTGGACACAAGAAGTGTAACCAAAACCGGAATAATAGAATGCATAAAGGTTACCATGTTGCTTATGATACCTGTACACATTTCCATAGCACTGCTGAAGCTGACCATCAGTACAGAAACTATAACTATGTAGCATACAAAGAAGGCAAGTTCCCCAACGCTTTCACTTAAAAAGGAGTTTTGCAGATTTTTCAGTATAGCACAGATTATGGCCAGAATAACTATTTTCAGTAAAATATCAAAGTTAAGAAAAACTTCCTCAAGCAGGTACTTTACTGCTTTGTTCAGGAGGCCCAACGGGCTGAAATTAAACTCCCCCATTGCAGCACTGCTGATTATCTCCTCAGGGTTGAATTCAGGAAATAACTTTTTTGTATCGCTGTTATAGAACTGCTTCAAGCTTTCATTGATTATGGCACTATCATTGGCCTCAAGTTGTTCGTTTATTATTTTTGATGTATCTTCCGCTGAATTCAGTCCGGAGGATTTAGTAAAACTCGACTTGTTTGAGCTTACATTCGCCGGACTGGCTTTATCAGAATCTACCCCTGATGCACTTCCATATGCTGCAATTGCTCCATTTGGTGTAATCAGAAATAACAGTACAGCCAGAAATAATATGCTTGTCTTTATTTGCTTCACTTTAATACGTATTTTTAAATCTGCTTTCCTTTGCAACGTGACCTCCCATACCATGTTATAGCTGAGCATAATTGGCCTTGCTATATTTCGGTATTTCATATTTTGGTATTTCATATTTGGGATTATCAAATAATTTTTTTTCATATTTTGAGTTTTACTTTATGTACCGTGCATACGGCGGTACTGGAATACCATGGATATTGTTATGATGTTTGTCCAAAACCTTCTGTGAAGCAATAAGAAAGATAAATGGAAATGAATTTTACGGCATAAGTTTTATAACCAGATCCAGAAGTGAGGATATTATCGGAACTGCCAAAATTACAATGGTAACCTTTCCAGCCAGTTCAATTTTTGACGCAATAGAAGTTTCCCCTGCATCCTTACATACCTCTGCTCCAAACTCTGCAATATATGCAATACCAACAATTTTCAGTAAAATGGTTATGTATGTAACGTCTATGTCAGCCTTTCTGCTGAAGTCTTTTATAAAATCAATAACCGATGCAAGCTTGACCACAATAATTATAAATATCAGCAGCCCTGTTACTATGCTGACCTGAAGTGCTATTTCAGGTTTCTGCTGTTTGATTGTAACCGATAATATTACTGCTACAATGCCTATACAGACAATTTGAAGTATATCCATAGCATCTTTACCCTCATAATATCAACCTTAATTTCCCATAATACATACTAAAATTCATACTAATATTCATTAATCTTAAAACTGAAACATGGTCTTAACGGCTGCAAATAAACCAGCAATTTCTTTTGAAACCATCATTAGTACCACAACAATTCCTGCCAGTGTTGTCATCATTGCCTGTTCCTCTCTCCCCGACCTTATAAGCACCTGGTTAAGTACGGATACAAGAATTCCTATGGCCGCTATTTTAAAGATTAAATCCACACTCATTGCTACCTCCTTTGCTGCAATGCAGCAGTAAAAAATATGAAAAAACATAACAATAACAACTAGAAAGAAACCATAACTAAAACAAAATAATTGTTATAGCTAAACCGCTTAATACTCCGAGACTTCTATACATTTTTTCGTTCTTACGCTTCATTTCCTCGGACTTTGCTTCCTGAAGCTTAAGCTGAGATGAAACAAGTTTTATATTATTAAGCTGCCCTTCAAGATCAGAGCTACCCAGCATTTTGCCAAAGGTAATCAGAATAGCCTTGTCCTCCCGGTCCAGAGATAGTTTTATATAGTTTTCATTGACAGCCTCCTCCCAGGCTTTATCTGCAGTCACTCCTCCAGATTTTAGTTTCTCAGCTGCTGTTTTAAAAATTATAGCCGCATCCAGATTAGAATTTTGATATATCCTGAGAAAAGCCTCATACAGCAAGTTTGACAAATAGCTTATTTCATTTTCAAACATCTGAAATAAAGCCTGTAATTCCCGAAGAGTTCTGGGACGTCTGGAGCAATCTGCTGCTAATGAAAATCCGATAAGACTGGTTGCACCTATGAGCGCCGCTGCTCCTATTAATTTGAAAATCATAAGGGACACCTCCTGTAAATGACCGTTAATTGCGAATCAATTACTTCTTCAAGGGTTCCCGGACCGTTATTGGAACTAAGTACTATATATCTATCAAAGGTTCCGGCCTTTATCAGAGCCAGAAGTTCTTCTCTCAGTTTCAGCTCTGATATGTTGTATCCGTGAGCCGAAGCTATGATTTTTACTCCTGAATTGAGCACCTTAAGAATTGCATCCTTATCTCCTTGTGTACCTATTTCATCGGTTATAATAATATTTGGAGACATACTTCTCAGCAGCATTTCCATTCCAAGAGCCTTTGGGCAACAATCCATTACATCAGTTCTGAAACCTACATCATTTTGAGGAACTCCTTTACTGCAGGCGGCAATTTCAGAGCGTTCATCAACTATTCCTATTTTTAAACCCTCAAAATCAAGTTCCTCCAGTCCATTGCTCAAATATTTGGAAACATCTCTTAGTATTGTTGTTTTTCCACATTGAGGAGGTCCGATTATCAGAGTATTGTGTATGTCTTTTTTATTTTTTATTATGTATCTTATCAGATGCCTGGAGCAGCCTAAAATTTCTTTTGCCACTCTGATATTTAGTCCATTGAAATCCTTTATATTTTTAATCTGTCCCTCCTGTATTACTACACGGCCGCTCAGACCTACCCTATGCCCTCCTCTGAGGGTTATAAACCCGGACTTAATTTCATCCTGGAAAGCGTATACCGAATTTTCACTCATCAATTCAAGACATTTAACAATCTCACTTTGAGCCACAATGTATGCAGCTCTGATATCCCCGGATAATTCTCCGTCAGCCGTTACAAATAAATCTCTGTTTCTGCAGTAAACCATCAAAGGTTTTCCCGCTCTCATTCGTATTTCCTGGAGATTGTCCAACTTTTCTCTGTCCATCTTCATAAAGATTTCCCTTATGCTTTGTATCAAATAGGGCATAATGTCGTTTTGAACCCCTTTAATCATATGTATGCATCTCCTAAATTAAGTTATTTATATATATTAGGCTTTGTCCAGGTTTATGACATAAAAAAATAACCCGACTTAATTTACCATTTAAGCCGAGTTAAATAAGTACTTTGAAAAGGAAATTATTTAATTCGATAACCAACATGTTTTATTTCAATGATAACTTCTCTTTCATATTCTCTAAAGTTATATAGAACAGAACACAAATCATAATCAATTCAAAAATAACTCCTCCAAGACCTATAACAACATTTGTTGGCTCAATACCTCTGAAAGTATCCAGTAAATACCCAAACATGTTTTCAAAAGTTAAAGAAATACTGATTTCATTTACAATATTTAAATCTAATGATATGGGGACAAAAATAGAAAATAGGCTTCCTACAATTTGTAATATTATGTTAGTTACAATATAAATAATAAATGCACCTGCAATACCTAATTTGTGAAAGGATGACCTGTTTGAAATTGTTATTGCAAAAAAAATCAGACACAGTAAATACAGACTTTCAAGCATAACTAAGATAATTACACATAAAATTATGTAATCAAGTCGGTACTCTGATAATTTCTCGGATATTAACACTAAATCCTCTGCAATACCCAAACCATACATGCCGATTAATACAGCACAAATGCCAATAATATTGCTCAACATAGTCCAGCAAATTGAAACTATAGTTTTGGATGTTAACAGGGTATAAGTCTTAACAGGCAGTGTAAACATCAGATACCCTTCATTTGAGAAAAGGTTTTTATAAAACCTTATTACAATAATTACCCAAGTTATTACAGATACTGCAATACCAATGAATAGCAGTAGAATTGAGCTGGTCATCCGAAACCACATTATATTTGATTCTGTTGCAAAAAGCACAATTCCTATAAACATAAGAGTTATTAAATAGAAAAAAGGAATAATACGGGAAGTATCTTTAAACTCATATTTTATTAATTTTACCAACATTTAAATACCTCCTCAAATAAATTTACAACAGACATACCATTTTTCTCTCGTATGCCATCTGCAGTATCGTCAATTAAAATACTGCCGTTTCCAATCATAATAACTCTGTCAAAAATTCTTTCCACATCATTTATCAGATGTGTTGAAATTATTACTGCTGCATCTTCTGAATAGTTGTCAAGTATTATATCCAGCATAGCTTTTCTTGAAGCCGAATCCAAGCCTCCTAAGGGTTCATCAAGCAGATAAATTTTAGCCTTTCTGGACATTACAAGTATGAGCTGAACTTTTTCCTGCATACCTTTAGACATACTCTTTAATTTCTGATTGGGATCAAGTCTGAACTTTTCAAGCATATCTTCAGCTTTTTTTCTGTCAAAATCCCTATAAAAGTCCTCAAAAAAGTCCAGTGCATCCTTCGGACTGTAATAGTCGGGTAAATAGGTTTTCTCCGGAAGGTAAGATATAATAGATTTTGTGTATTCACCAGGTTCATAATTATCAATTAAAACCTTACCGCTGTAATCCTTTACTAAACCAGCAATTATTTTTATGAGAGTTGTTTTACCACAACCATTTGGCCCTAAAAGCCCTACAATTGTTCCTCTTTCAATGGACATAGATATATTATTTAGAACTACTTTTGAACCGTAATTCTTTTTTAGTGAGTCTGTTTGAATTATAATACTCATTTATCCCCAACCTCCTTTTTAAATTTGTTTGCAACAATATTTAGAATTTCCTCATATTTAAATCCCAGCTTTTGCATAGCGCTATAATAGTTATCAGTATACTCTTCAGCCATTTCCTGTCTTACCTTTGAAATTTTCTGCTGGTCCTGTGAAACAAATCTTCCCGAAGTTCGTTCAGTATATAGCAGACCATCTCTTTCAAGTTCAACCAAAGCTCTTTGCATAGTATTGGGATTTACTGAAAATTCTACAGCCAGGTCCCTGACCGATGGTAATCTTTGTCCCGGTTCCCATGCACCTGAAGTAATTTTTAATTTTACATGGTCCATAATTTGGAGATATATGGGGACATTTGATGAAAAATCCTTAGCCACTTGAACAACCACCCCTTTTTAATTCATTAATATTTTCCGGTTTGGGGGCTCTCCAACCCTGATGTTTCTGTTAACAGTCTAATTTTCAACTTTATTCCAGGTAATTTCATAGCTGCCGCTGTGATCTTCACCTGTAACTTTTATTATGTATTTACCTGGTTTATCCAGTGTTATCTTGAAATTGCAGTCTGGAAGCTCATTTCCCTCATATATGCTTTCGTCTTGTTTATCCTTTTCATCATTTTTTAACGCAATAGTAAGACCTAATTTCCCATCTTTTGTTACTATTGAAACATTAACCTGATATTGCTCACCCTCCTTAACATTTATCTCGGCAGCCTTATACCCGTTGAATTTTTTATAGGACATATACATTTTGGAAAATGTATCAATGGCAACAGATTTTGTAACCGTATAATTTCCATAGGTACAGCCGGAATTCAAAACAAGTAAAAAAATCATTATTAAAAAAATCAGTTTATTTAGTTTCATTTTTATATTCCTTCTTTCATATCATTGTATTATTGTATTAATCCCTTAATACAATAATACAACTATGTACTAATATATGTCAATATAAAACAAAGTGGTAAAAAAAAACTGCTAACCAATTTTGGTCGCAGTCTATACTTGCTCGAATTATTCGCAAATTATTAATCTTTATCGTTATCCTGATTGCAGTCGCAATCATCATCTTCACAGTCACAGTCATCGTCTTCACAGCCGCAGTCGCAATCCCATTCCAGTTCGATTTTTTTGTGGCAATGTGGACATTCAATGGACTCTGCATCATCATCTATTAAGTCAAGGTCAACTTCCATCTTTTCACCACAGTAAGGACATTCTATTTCCTGGAATTCAATTTCATCTTCATTTTCATATACTGTTTTTTCGAGTTCGGCAAGATCTTCATCAATACCATCAACCTGCTCGCTCATCTCGTCCTGAATTTCCTCAATGTCCTCAATTGCAAGTGCAATATCATCCAGGACATCAATGATAGCGGAAAAAAGCTTGCCTTCATTTGTTGTCTCATCTATTTTCATACCTTCTGCCAAGCCCTTAATGAAAGCAACACGTTCGCTAATGTAACTCATAATCCTACCTCCTCATTTTAATTAAAAATATTTTACTTATTTACTCTTTCCATATACTCATTTGTTCTGGTATCAATTCTGATTATATCTCCAGTATTAACAAAAAGGGGAACTTTTATAACAGCACCTGTTTCAACAGTAGCAGGTTTGGTAGCACCTGTAGCAGTATCACCCTTAAAGCCAGGATCGGTCTGGGTAACTTCCAGCTCAACAAAGGTAGGTGGTTCTATACCAAATACATTTCCTTTATGTGAAAGTATTCTTACTACTTCATTTTCCTTTACAAGATCAAGAGCATTACCTATTGTTGACTTGTTCAAAGGTAACTGCTCATAGGTTTCAATATCCATAAAATAATACAAGTCTCCATCATTATACAGATATTGCATATCTTTTCTATCAATATGAGCCTTTGGCATTTTATCTGTTGGGTTAAAAGTTCTTTCAACTGTGGCACCTGTAACTATATTCTTCAACTTTGTTCTAACAAAGGCAGCTCCTTTTCCGGGTTTAACATGTTGGAATTCAATTACCTGAAAGATATTATTATCCAACTCAAAAGTCACGCCGTTTTTAAAATCACCTGCTACTATCATATCTAACCTCCATAATATAAAAAAATATTTATTTTTAATTTAACAAATACCAAAACATATTTTGATTAATTGTATCCTAGACTATATTAAATTAATTTTTCATATAAGGCAAGAAAAATTTTCAACGGAATAGTTTTAATATAGTATTTTAATGATTTTTTAGATAATTTCATCCAAGTTTAGAATTTAATTCCACTATAGAATAATTATCTCTTTTGAAGCTTTTGTCAATATAAGAGGATTTTTGTCCCGAATAATTATAGTATCTTCAATTCTGACCCCTCCTAAACCTTCAACATATATTCCAGGTTCAACAGTTACTGCCATATTGTTTTCGAGAACCTTGTTTCCACCTGTTGAAAGTCTGGGTTCCTCATGAATTTCCAGGCCCAAACTGTGGCCGAGACCATGCCCGAATTTCCCTTCAAAACCTTTTGAATAAATTATATCACGAGCTATTTTATCTACTTCTTTACCTGTTCTCCCTTTTATTGCCCCTTTTTCGGCGGCAAGCTGAGCTTCCAATACTATATTGTAGATATCCAGCAGCTTTTTGTCAGGCTGACCCAGAAATACTGTTCTGGTTATATCTGAACAATAATGGTTATACAGAGCTCCAAAATCAATTGTAATAGCATCACCCAGCTCAAGCTTTTTTTCTGAGGCTACGCCATGAGGCATAGAAGATCTGAGACCTGAAGCAACTATTGTTTCAAAAGATGGCCCGGTTGCTCCAAGCTTTTTCATTTTATATTCCAGCTCGGCGGCTACATCAAGCTCTGTTATACCAGGTTTTATCAACGGGAGTACCTGCATAAAAGCATCATCGGCTATTTTTACTGCCTGAGCAATAATTTCTATTTCCTGCTCATCTTTTATACTCCGCATTTCGTCAACAGTTAAACCAATACCTTTTAATTCAATATTGCTTAACTTTTTCTTTAATACACTGTAGGATGAATAACTGACGGAATGATCCTCAAATCCCAGAGTTTTCACCATCTCTGAGCTTAATATTTCATTAATGGAATCATATATATCGGGCTTATGCTGTACAATCTCAAACAAGGGAGCCTGTTTTTTTGACTGCTCCATATATCTGAAATCGGTAAGTAAATAAGCTTTTTTGGTTGTAATCAGCAGGTAGGCAGATGTTCCTGTAAATCCTGATAAATACATATAGCTTTCTCTTTTGGTTATCAGTGCTGAATCAACGTTCATTTCTGTAAGTTTTGCTCTGAATATTTTTAGTCTGCTTTCAAGATTTTCTATACTATACATTTAGCTTCCTCCAAATCCCTATTATTTAAAACAACTGTAAATCCTTAATTCTGTTTACAGGTTTGCTGCTGCATGCAGTGCAAGAATATAGCTCATTTTGCCAAAACCGCATATCTGACCCACGCAAACCGGAGCAATTACTGATACATGCCTGAATTCTTCTCTGCTATGTATATTTGACAGGTGAATCTCAATTGTCGGTATTTCAATAGCCTTGATGGCATCCCGTATGGCTATGCTGTAATGAGTATATGCACCGGCATTAATTATTATCGTTTCATATACACCTCTTGCTGAATGAAGCTTGTCAATTATTTCCCCCTCATGGTTGCTCTGTACAAAGTCTGTATCAAGTCCAAGTTGTTCAGAAGTTATATTGACAGCTTTTGCTATATCCAGCAGTGTTTCGCTTCCATACACTTCTTTTTCCCTGGTTCCCAGCAAATTAAGATTTGGGCCATTTATAACAAGTACTTTTTTCATTTTTACCTCCTCACAGTAATTGGTATAGAATTCCAAGTCCTGGAATGAATATCACTCATACTTTTCTCTGACTCTCTCATATATTCTTTTCATTTCCAGAGCATCCTCTGCCATTTTTCCCCTTGACTCACAGATTATTACCGGCTCCATTTTTCTTTTAACCAATATAGGAGCCAGATGCTCAAACTCAGGACCAAACTGGGTATCGGAAAAGTTCCAGTGTCTCTTTTCTCCACCCTTTGAATACTCAATCCTGCTGAAGTGACAGTGTATGTTTCTGGTTCTTTCCTTTCCAATTGAGTTTTCAATTATATCTATAACTTCAGCAAAGTCTTCTTCCGAATTAAGCCTTCCCAGGCCGCGGGCGTGCACATGCCCAAAGTCGATGGTGGGAATAATCCTCTCATCCACATGGCACATTTCCAATATTTCCTCTATGGTACCCAGCTGATTGTGTTTTCCCAATACCTCGGGGCAGATGTGCACGTCCCCGAAGCCAGCTGCGTCGGCTAACTCAACAGTTTCTCCCAGTACCTTTAAAGCATATCTGAGAGCAACAGCTCTGTCCATTTTGCTGCAGGAGCCGGTGTGAACAACAATTCTGTCAGCTCCCATCCATTTTGCAACTCTTAATGTTTCTAATATATATATTTTAGATTTTTCCCGCTTCTCCTCTTCTTCACTGGCCATATTAATATAATAGGGAGCATGAATGCTCATAAATATATTATGCTCTTTAGCCTGATTGCCAATCTCGGTAGCTGTAGCCTCGCCAATATTAACACCTTTGCTGCATGAATATTCATATGCATCAAGGCCCATGCCTGCAAGCCAGGCAGGCATTTGAGAAGATGATTTGAAACCTTGTTCATAAAAACTGTCTGAATTACCCGATGGTCCAAATTTGATCATTTGTGCTCCTTAACAAATGTTTGTCTATATTTTTTCAACATTACTTTTTATTAATACAGTAAAACATTAATATTCAATGCAATTTCAGTAATTTATCATAAATCAATTGATTGATAATCTGTAAATTACTAATATAAAGTTCTTTTGTCTAAATTTTAATGTCCGGAATATAAATTACTTTCCAGTATATTTCTTTTCATGAAAGTCGCAATTATGCCAGATTACTTTCTAAGAAGACCTTCATCGCCTTATAGCACATATAAACATCTATTTTGCTTGTAATTTCAACGGGAGAATGCATTGATAAAATTGGTACACCGCAGTCAAGTACTTCAACGCCTAAGTTGGCAACATACTGTGCTATTGTTCCTCCTCCGCCCTGGTCAACCTTTCCCAGCTCAGCGGTATGCCATACTATTCCATTTTCGTTAAACAGCTTCCTTATTAATCCCATTACTTCGGCACTGGCATCACTGGCTTCATATTTTCCTCTGGAACCAGTATATTTCTGTACCACAACCCCGTTACCCAAATATGAAGCGTTTCTTTTTTCAAAAACCTCCTGATAAGAGGGATCAACTCCGGGGTTTACATCCGCAGAAAGCATAAAGGATTTCTCCAGACAAAGATTCAGTAATAAATCTGAATAGTTTTCGGTTGTCAGATAAATTAGTTTTGATATAAAGCTTCTTAGGAAATTTGATTGGGCTCCGGTATTTCCGGTGCTTCCAATTTCCTCCTTATCGGTCAGTATGCAAAGTGCTGTCCTTTCACCGGGCTGTGCATCAAGCATAGCCTTAACACAGGTGAAAGCACAAACTCTGTCATCCTGCCCATATGCACCAATCATACTTCTGTCCAGGCCAATATCCTTTGCCTTAAAAGCAGGAACAACCTCAAGTTCGGCAGACAGGAAATCCTCCTCTATCATACCGTACTTCTCGTTTAAAATTTTTAAAATATTCAGCTTTATTTTATCCTTAACCTTCTTATCATCATAAGGCTGTGAGCCAATTAGAAGATTTAGGCCTTCCCCTGATACCACCTCGGTTGCTTTTTTCTGCATCTGATCCTGAGCAAGGTGTGGCAAAAGGTCGGTTATGGTAAACACCGGATCATTTTCTCCCTCTCCGATGGAAATCTCAACCTTTGAACCATCTGCTTTAACAACAACACCGTGCAGTGAATACGGAATAGCCACCCATTGATACTTCTTAATTCCTCCATAATAGTGAGTCTTTAAAAGCACCAGACCCGAGTCCTCATACAGAGGATTTTGCTTAATATCAAGTCTTGGCGAATCAATATGTGCACCAACCATATTAATTCCATCTGCAATGGGTTTTTCACCGATAATGGCACAGGCAACTGCTTTGTGTTTATTTATGTAATAAACCTTGTCGCCCTTATTTAATTTCTTTCTCTGGTCCATTAAGTTCTGCAGGTTCTCAAATCCGTTTTTAACAAGTTCTTTTTCAACAGTTGCTGCAAACTCTCTTTCTGTCTTCCCTTTATCCAGATATTCTTTATACAATTCACAAAGATCAAAGGCCTCTGATATTTCATTTTTGCCTTGTTCCCATGCATTTTTTGCATTGTAAGTTAATTTTTCTTTTAAAACTTCTGCTTGTGACTTTTCTTCACTCATATTGCTCTCCAATCTGCGTCCCTATTACGCTATAATTCTCTCTAAAATTTTGACTTAAACCATTTAAATTGATATAATATTATTTTAACAACTATGGTATCCAAAACTTATTTCTATAATTAAGATATCCATTTCATTGATAAAATAACATGAATGGTTTAGTTTAATTATACTTATCAAAGGAGAAAGATACAATGTTTGACAATCATATTCATTCGATTTTTTCTACAGATTCCAGGATGGACGCAGAAGATGCCTGTAAAAGAGCAGCAGAAATTGGTTTGGCAGGAATTGTTTTCACTGACCATGTTGACTATGACTATCCGGAATTTGATGATAGTTTCTATATAGATTTAAATAAATATTTCCGGTTTTTCAGAAATTTACAGGATAAATGGAGGGGAAGGCTCAAGGTACTAATTGGTGTTGAAATGGGCTTTCAGCCCTATGTTGTAAATCAGATAAAACAGACTTTAAATTCCTATCCTTTTGACTTTATTATTAATTCAGTTCATATTATCGACAGGATGGATCCATATACCAAAACATTTTTCAGAGGTAAAACTCAAAGGGAGTCTTATGAAAGATATTTACAGGAAATTTTAACTTCCATATCTGCCTATGATAATTATGATATTATCGGTCATATCGGATATGCTGCCAGATATGGTGATTTTGAAGATAAGCCTATAAGATATGCCGATTACAGTGATATCATAGACGAAATATTAAAAGCTGTAATTGTCAGGGGCAAAGGAATTGAGCTTAACACATCTGGTTTGCGTTCCGATCTTATGCAGCCCCTCCCAGGTTATGACGTTTTTAAAAGATACTTTGAACTTGGTGGAGAAATTGTCACAATGGGTTCTGATGCCCATTTCACAGAGCATCTTGGGCACAGCTTTATGGAGGCCGCCAAATACTTGAGAAACATAGGATTTAAGCATATTGCACATTATGAAAAGCGAAAACCTGTTTTTGAAGCTTTATAATTTATTATTAATAGTCTCTATAGTTCAATAGGGCAGCAAAATTTGCAGCTGCCCTGTTTAAATTCATTAATTAACATAATATTTTTATTGCTATTTAATCATTTTAAGTGTATAGTTAGTATTGTAGTTGAAAGTAGGTGAGAAAATTGAATAAGAATAACGCATTAATAAATTCAGACGTTATTGAGGAGTGCCTTAGTGAATGCTTTGATGTTTTTGAAAAACGTACACCCCAGCATATTTCGGACCAATCCTCAGAAGTAAATGAAACAGCCTCTTGACCCAAGGCTTTTTTATTTCAATATTTCTTTCACCATTAAATACTCATTTACACCGTTCTTATATAAGTCAGGGATACATCCTACTTCCTTAAACCCATAATCTAAATAAAACTTTTTAGCTCTTGGATTAAAATCACCAACCACCAGAAATAACTTAGATGATTCCGAAACTTCTTCTATGTACTTAATAAATCTCTTACCTATTCCAAGGCCTCGATATTCCTCTTTTACAGCAATGATATGCAAATAGGGGTAGCTGTGGAATGCACCTTTTTGTATGACCCATATAAAACCCAGTACTACATTTTCTTCATTTATTGCTATACATATCTCGCCTTTACTTATGCCTTCATTTATAGCATTATGTGCTTTATTTTCATCAGGGAAGTAAACTCTTCCAAGATCAGATTTCTGTAAAGCTATTATGCAATCCAACAAATGCCTGTCTTCTGCTTTTATTATATTAATATTCATTGACATCTCCCAATCATCTTCTTATATTTCTTCCTTGAATCCGTAACTTATATATGTACCTATATATGTATTTTTCTCACTTGCTTTTAACTACTTTTACCGAATAAGTGACATATTCTTTATCAAAGTGATAACCTAGTTTTTCTGATAGAGCAACCGACTCTATGTTGGCAGCATCCCAGCTTGGATACAAGCCCCTGTCGAGACATTCCAGTATCAGTTTAGCTGCACAAATCAGCGCCAGTCCCCTTCTTCGATATTCGGGCTTTGTATCTACTTCGATTTCTATTCCGTCTTTATATACTGTATAAGAAGAAGCACCTGAGACAATTTTGTCATTGTGGAGAATTACCGCCCCTAACCCAAACTTTTTATACTGGTCATAGGTTTGGAACTGAGAACACAAATCCCAGGACCATTTTTCCGACCTGCATTTATAATAAAGCTCCTCATCAATCATTTTTAACTGATAACCAGTAGGTAAATTATCAATGTAAGAGGTTAATTTCTTTTTATCAAACACATCCGGCTCTTTTTTTATTGCATAACGCTTGGTCTTTTCATGGTTATCCTTGTATTCCTGCTCAATTAGCCTCCCCCACTCTTCATTTTGAGGTACCATTAAAATACTTTCAGATTTAAAATATGATGGTATATTTTGAACCAGCTCAAGGTTTGGTACTCCTGCAAAAAAGCACAAATCTCCGATAATAATCTGTGCTGATTGAGGATTTTCATATCTGTCCGCCCAGGCATTTCCCATATATCCTTGCAAACAGGACCAAATTGGGGTTTCCTCCCAGCCTTGAAAGAGCATTGATATTTTGTTCATATCTTTTTTATCCAGTTGGTACATTATGTTTCTCCTGACATTTTTACATTTTCTGAATTAATACAGATTTGAAAATTCTTCTTCCCTTCATAACTTGTATAAGTACCTTTTTACATTTGTAAACCCTATATGCTTTAAATCAGCAATGAAAGCAGAATTAATAGTTAAAGATTTATTTATACTTTTCTCTTCGATATTCAAGTATATCTCCCGGCCGGCAATCCAGTACGTCGCAGATAGCTTCGGCACCTCCTTTCATTTTACTATATTCAATCTATTGTTCCTCCCCCAACGACAATATCTCCGTCATAGAATACTACTGATTGCCCCGGTGTTATTGCTCTTTGAGGTGTATCAAATACTACACGAATTCTTTTGTCATCTATAACATGAATTACAGCAGGTGCTTCCTGAGCTGAATACCTGATTTTAGCATTAACCCTCATACCGTCATAAGGCTTCTCAATGGAAATAAAGTTTAAGTCAGAAGCTGTAAGTGTATCGGAATATACCTCATGGTCTTCTCCTAAAATAACTCTGTTATTTTCAGCATCAATTGCAACAACAAACATTGGTTTTCCAAAGGCAATACCAAGTCCCTTTCTTTGTCCAACAGTATAATGTACTATTCCTTTATGAGTTCCCAATACATTACCCTTGGTATCCACAAATTTCCCGGGTTCAATTTTTTTATCACTGTTTTCACTCAGATATTTTCCATAATCATTGTCATTAATAAAACAGATTTCCTGACTATCAGGTTTAGTTGCAACCGACAAACCAAGTTCCTTTGCCATTTCCCTGATGCGTTCTTTTGAATATTCTCCCACAGGCATAAGGGTTCTGCTCAGCTGCTCCTGAGTAAGATTATAAAGTGCGTATGTCTGGTCTTTCCTGTCAGTTACCGATTTTTTTAGAATGTATCTTCCTGATTCAGGGTCAAACATAACCTTGGCATAATGCCCCGTTGCAATATAGTCAATTCCCATTGAAACTGCTTTATCCAGCATGGCCTGCCACTTTACATGTCTGTTGCAGGCTATACACGGGTTTGGTGTACGTCCCTTAAAATACTCTTCCTTGAAATATTCAATTACAGTTTTATAAAAAATATCCTTGAAATTCAGCACGTAATAAGGTATTCCAAGCTTATTGGCAACCCTTCTTGCATCATCCACTGCCGAAAGAGAACAGCAGCCGCCTTCAGACTTTTTCATTTCCTCGTCCATGTCCTGCCATATCTGAAGAGTTACTCCAATTACCTCATATCCCTGCTGCAGTAAAATGGCGGCTGCAACAGAACTGTCTACACCGCCGCTCATTCCAACCATAACCTTTTTTGAACTCATTAATACATTCTCCTATACAAATAACAAGTGTAAAATACCGAAACGGTTAAATAATAGCCAAACTACTTATTATTTAACCGTCCCGGGAAAATTTACAGCTATTTTAGTCTTCATCCTCGTCAAAATTATCTTCACGGCCTTCACTGTGATGACAGCTGCTGCAGCAGCCGTTACAATCAACGCTTTCATTTGCAGCAAGGCCATTTCTCCGTCTGTAATCTTCCAGCGCAGCGGCAATTGCTTCCTCTGCCAGGTTTGAACAGTGCATCTTTGCAGGAGGCAACCCGTCGAGAGCCTCAGCCACAGTTTGGTTAGTTATTTTCATGGCCTCATCAATAGTTTTTCCCTTGATCAGCTCAGTTGCCATACTGCTTGTAGCTACAGCAGCTCCGCAGCCAAAGGTTTTGAATTTAGCATCAACAATAACATTGTCCTCTATTTTCAGATACATTTTCATTATGTCTCCGCACTTAGCATTTCCAACCTGACCCACACCATTGGCATCTTCAATTTCTCCAACATTCCTTGGATTTGAAAAATGATCCATAACTTTTTGACTATACATTTTACATACCTCTTTTCTATTATATGCTGTTGTCTAATTATTTCTTATTCTTTACAGCTTCATAAAGTGGTGACATATCCCTTAATCTGCTTACTATCTTGGGTATCTCCTCAAGTATAAAATCTACGTCCTCCTGAGTATTTTCTTCACCAAAAGTTAATCTTAATGAGCCGTGAGCAATTTCATGAGGTAAACCTATGGCCATTAAAACATGTGAAGGATCCAGTGATCCTGAAGAGCATGCTGACCCACTGGAACCGCAAACCCCAATCATATCAAGCATCAGAAGAAGTGATTCACCTTCAATAAATTCAAAAGACATATTAACATTACCTGGCAATCTGTTTGTTCTGTGTCCGTTTAGCCTTATATAGGGTATCCTTGACATAAGACCTTCTATAGTTCTTTCTCTTAATTCCAGAAGCTTTTTATTATAGGCTTCCATGTTTTCGGTTGCAAGCTCAATAGCCTTTCCCAGACCAACTATTCCGGGAAGATTTTCTGTGCTGGCTCTCTTTCCTCTTTCCTGAGCTCCACCATGTATGAATGAGGATATTTTTACTCCCTTCCTTATATAAAGTGCACCTATGCCCTTAGGCCCATAAAACTTATGCCCTGACAATGAAAGGAGGTCGATGTTCATTTTTTGCACATCAATAGCAACATTTCCTATTGCCTGTACAGCATCTGTGTGGAAAAGTATACCCTTTTCACGTGCAAAAGCACCAATTTCCTGTATTGGTTGAATTGTGCCAATTTCATTATTTGCAAACATAATACTTATAAGTATTGTTGTGTCCTTAACAGCATTTTTCAGGTCCTCCAGCGAAACCATACCATCACTGTCCACAGGCAGATAAGTAACTTCAAAACCCTCTCCCTGTAAGTACTTACATGTATTCATTATTGCCGGATGCTCTATTGCTGAGGTTATAATATGATTACCTTTTTTCTTGTTTGCTGCCGCAACTCCCTTTAGGGCCCAGTTATCGGCCTCGCTTCCCGAACTTGTAAAGTATATTTCCCTCGGTTCTGCACCAAGAGCCTTCGCCACTTTCTCACGGGCTTCCTCTATAGCTTTCTTGCTTTCACGGCCAAGGCTGTATATCGATGAAGCATTACCAAAATGTTCGCAGAAGTAAGGCTTCATTGCCTCAAATACTTCCGGCTTAACATATGTGGTTGCTGCATGATCTAAATAAATAATTCTGTTTCCCATATTGAACACTCCCTTATTTTATATAAATAACAGGAATAGCTGATATTTCAAGTACTCCTATATAATATACCCTTTCATGAATTAGTAAAAACAGTATTATATATAATATATGTAATCATTATTGTCATGCTTTGTCTTTCTTTCATACTCCTGTACAAGGTCAGCTATAGAGATGGCATCAACCACTTCATTAATTTTATCCCTTAATTTTGCCCATACAGCAGCAGTAACACAGGAATCGGCCCTTTCACAGCTTACAGGCATTTCAAGATCAATGCAGTCAACAGGACAAAGTGTCCCCTCCAGAGATCTCAAAACATCTCCTACAGAAATATTTTCAGCAGGTTTAGCTAACAGGTAACCGCCCTGTGCGCCCCTAACGCTTTTTACAAGACCAGATTTTTTTAATGATGAAAATAATTGCTCCAGATAATTTTCAGAAAGATCCTGCCTTTCAGCAACACATTTCAAAGATACCTGACCTTCCTTGCTATGAACTGCAAGATCAACAATTGCTCTCAGCCCATATCTTCCCTTTGTTGATACTTTCAAATATAATCACCTTAATTCCAATTAATTTACTAGACTTTAATTGATGTTACCATATAAGGGAAAGGAATTCAAGTAAAAAAAAGCTTTATTTGTTCTATTACCCAAAATTTTTATTATATCTGCTAAAGAATTCGTTAAATATTTAATAAAATCTATATTAAGAATATTTATTTATATAATTTTTTCAACAGTTTTTTGCGTAAATCTCTGTTTTTAAATATCTTAATGCGAGTTGGATTTATATTAATCCAATTTTTAGAAAAAAGAACTGTAACACCTTGTTCTGAGCATGTAGTCAATTTCATCAATACTCTTTCCATTTGCACAAACTATAAAAACACCATAGCTTGTTTTGCTGCTGGTGCTCATAACAGGCTCAGTATTTTCATCTGTTATTGCGGAAAAATCAAAATGCTTTCCTTCGTATACAACTGCATCTATAGGCTTTCTGTAAGTATATAGATCAACAACCGTATAACCCCTCTGTTTCAGAGCTTTTGAGATTTCAGTCAAGCTGTTTTGTACTGCAACTACCATATCAACCTCCATCTACGCGCAGAGCGCATATTCAAATAGTAAATAAAAGCCACTTTGTGGGTTTTTGCTGTGTGAAATACCCAATGACTTCAAAATAATTTATCACACTATACCTGCAAACATGAGAAAAAATACTATTATCATATAGCATAATCTTCGAAAGAATCTTAATATAGTGTTACATGATAGTATTTACAGAGGTTGAATAATTATTCTATATATTTAGTTATCTTGATTTTTACTTATCTTGATTTTTACTTATCTTGATTATCTGAACTATTTGTATTATCTTCAAAGTCCTCTTCTGAAATATCCGCTCCGGCCTCATTGTCTTCTTCCAGTACTTCGGGGTCAGCTTCAATGCCGTCAGTGTTAACAGGCGGTTCAGCAGTCTTAATTATTTTACTGCTGGACATAGGTTTATTTGAGAATATAAACCATATGGCTATTATTGAATATAATGCAACGCTTTGCATCTGGAATACATGGAAAAATGCTATGTTTAACAGCAGCAAAATAAAACCTGCAATTAACACCCATGCCAATACTCTTTTTAACATTACTTTTCTCTCCATTTCTCTAACCAATCTTTTATTTTTGCTTCATAACCATTTGCTGTTGGATTGTAATAAATAGTTCCCTTCATTTCTTCGGGGAAATATTCCTGCTTAACAATGTTGTTCTTATAGTCATGGGCATATTTATAACCCTGACCATAGCCTAACTGTTCCATACCTTTTACCGGAGCATTCCTCAAGTGCATGGGAACACTTCCGGTATTTTTTGATTCAACATCAGCCATTGCCTTGTTAATTGCCATATATGCAGAGTTTGACTTTGGACTGCAGGCCACAGTAACTGCAGCATGGGCCAGAATTATCCTGGCTTCAGGCATTCCTATCATTTTTACGGCTTGTGCTGCAGCAACAGCCACCTGTAAAGCTGTTGGATTAGCCATACCCACGTCTTCCGAAGCGCAAATAATTATCCTTCTGGCGAGAAACTCAACATCCTCACCGGCGTATAGAGCCCGTGCCAGATAGAACACAGCTGCATCAGGGTTACTTCCTCTCATGGATTTAATAAATGCACTGATATTGTCATAGTGCTCCTCTCCATTTTTATCAAAACGGATAGCTTTTTTCTGAACACATTCCTCAATGGTTTTCAGGTTTATTTCAATACTGCCGTCAACACCCAAATCTGAGGTCAGAACTGCCAGTTCTATGGAATTAAGTGCTGTCCGTGCATCGCCCGAACATACTTCGCTTAAATAATCCAGCGCTTCATCGGTAATTTTTATATTATAATTTCCAAGGCCTCTTTCCTTGTCGGTTATAGCTGTTATAATAAGCTTTTTTATGTCCTCCCGCTCCAAAGGCTTCAGCATAAAAACAGTTGATCTTGAAATAAGTGCCTTATTAACCTCAAAGAATGGGTTTTCAGTAGTTGCACCTATCAATACAATCGAACCTTCCTCAACATATGGCAGAAGGGCATCCTGCTGAGATTTGTTGAATCGATGTATTTCATCAATAAACAGCACAGTTCTTCCATTTGGATTGAGCATGGTATTTTTCGTATCAGCAGCAATCCTTTTAATATCACTGACACCAGAGGTTACAGCATTAAGCTTTTCAAAGTTGGACTGTGTAGTATTGGCAATAATTCTGGCCAGTGAAGTCTTACCGGTACCCGGTGGACCGTATAGGATTATTGATGTAATTCTATCGGCCTTTATCATTCTGTACAGCATTTTATCCTTGCCGATAATATGACTTTGTCCAACGAATTCTTCTATTGTCCTTGGTGCCATTCTATATGCCAGAGGTTGCATTTTATCTCTCATAGTACTTATACAGAATCTCCCTTATAATAATTGAAACAGCAATTATTTTTTTGTTATTGTGAAGGATTTCCAAATATCTTCGACTTCTTTCACAGCTTTATCTGTCGCTGTAAGTTCAGGAATACTTGTTATAAAACAGTAAGAGTAATTCCCTGAATCAAAGCAGTAACATTTCACTTCAGCAAAGAAATCCAAATCGACATTTTCGATTTTATATGTATAAACCCTTATCTGATATCCCTTTTCTGTTATTGAAGTCTGTACCGGAGTACTCTCGTATACTTTTTTCAAAGTCCTCATAATACCAAACTTTTCTTCGTCACTCAACGATTTTGATAATGTAGAGTTTTCGATGGAGTATACAATAACATTTGTGCTTGAATTAGGATTTGCGAAACTGACATAGCTGTCATCATCATTACCTGCTTTTGTCCAGAACCCCGGGACTTTTACGCTCCAATTATAGTTCTTGTTAATGTACTCGAATAAATCATCTTTTTGAGACACTCTGACGCCCTGGTTTTTATTATTATATTTTTCAATGTCACTGAGCAATGCCTCTTCGTCGATGTTATAGAATTTCATTTGGTTTATCGTTTCGGTAAATTCCTCTATATATTTATCATAATCACCTTCAGGTAATTTAACAGATATTTCATAGATAAAAGGACCTTTTGTAAAGTATAACTCTTCAATAATATAATCCTTATTAGCCTGTTTTATACTGAATTTAAGGGCTCTGGCATCGTTTCCTGCCGCTGTTGTATTCCTTGCACTAATAAACTTATATACTTTCGGATTAAATGTTTCATTATATCTCTCAACAATTGCTTCTACATATTCATCAAGAGTTTCCTCATCCAGAATATTCATATCAATTTTCATATAATGAGTGCTGTCAAGTCCAAGACATGTTTCCATTGGATCATCACTTGAAAGAAGCTTTTCCCATCTGGCAGGAACATCAACAGACCAGGGCAAATATTTCGAATTAAAGCTTAAGACCAAATAATTATAATAACTGGCCTTTCCCTGTTTGATTTTAGAAACATCCTCTACACCTGCAACAGCCCCCTTGTAGTTGAGACTGAAAGAGTTAACTATATTCTGATAATATTTATCGGTTAGCAGCTTTTCAGGAGTAACCGAACTATCATATGAATTTATAGTAAAATAATAAAAGTAATCTCCCTTGTCAAATACCTTTACCAGTAATGATTCGTCAAATTCAGTCATTCTGGTATACTGTAAATACGGAACTGCTGCTTTCAGATTTATTTCAGCACTTCGCACAGTACTGCTGTAAACAATTGAATTATATAGTTCCTGAAGAGTTTTGCCCTTTTTGTTTTCTACTGCTACTTCAAAGTAAAGGTTTCTGCTTTCATTACTTATTCCCACCTTGTCTGACTTGAAGCTGTTGGATATAATTCTGGAGCCTGACGGAACACTGAAGCTCCAGCCATAGTAGCTGTTACCCACTTTGGAACATGAAATTCCACCAGTCAGAAAAGAAAGATCACTTAATGCACCGTCATCTTCCAATACAATTTTTATTGTCCCTTTTTTCTGGTCTTTGGTTACTGTGACAGGAAAATTTTCAGATATAAATTCCAGAGGAACCATAGTGGACTTATTTTTTACTACAGGAGCAGCAGGCAGCTTTTTTTTCTCCCCATTTGAAATATAATCTGCTTTACCAATAGTCAATTCCAGATTGCTTTCCCAGTATATTATTTCAATTATTTTATCGGACTTTTTATTTACCTCGGCACCGATGGCTGTTGTAAACCATTCCAACGGTATCATAAAGGTTTTATTTGATATGTATGGTTTTTCAATACTGGAAGCAGTGCCGTTAATTTTTGCAGAGGTACTTCCAGTTTTAAGCTCAAGTACAAGTTTATCACTATCTACTGCATAAGTATTCAGAAAACAGGCTGTCATTAATGAAATTATTACCAGCATATTTACAAGAGTTTTTTGAAGGTTAATAGCTCTTTTCATATAAGCACATCCTTATTTAGCATTTATATATACTTTTACATAAACTACTTTTAATTACTTTTATTATTCTTTTCACCGAAAACAACATTAACAACAAATTGTTTACCGTCACGAACCAGCTTAAATTTTGCCTTGTCACCGGGTAAATATTTTTTCATTTCCTCATTATAATCAATGATTGAATTAACCTTTACATCATTTACTGAAAGCAGCTTGTCATCAACCTGTATGTCATACTTTTCAGCAGGAGAATTTGATGCTATTTCCCGTATGGTCAGACCTTCAGCAGAACTTGGCAGACCATACTGGGAGGTTATACTTTCTGAAAATACTATTCCCATATAAGGTCTTTTGATCTTCCCGAATTTCTCAAAATGGCTTATTGCATACTGTACTGTGTCAACAGGTATTGAAAAATTCAACCCTTCAACACCAAAACCAATTAATTTAACTGAATTAATTCCAATTACCTGACCCTGCATATTAACCAGAGGTCCTCCGCTGTTACCACTGTTTATAGCTGCATCTGACTGTATAAACCTGTATTCCCCGTCAGTAGACCGGTTCATACCACTGATTATACCTTTAGTTGCAGAATTTCTTAGACTAAAAGATAAGGGCGTTCCAATGGCAACAACCTCCTGTCCCACCTTAACACTTGACATATCTCCAAATACTACTGGTGTAAGCCCTCCCTTATCAATTTTAATTACTGCCAGGTCCAGACTGTCGTCAATAGCTTTTAATCGAGCTTTATAAGCTTTGCTGTTGGAAAGTACAACAACAATGGTGTCCATATCCTTTACAACGTGAGCATTTGTTATTATGTATCCGTCGCTTCTGTAAATTACGCCGGTGCCGAAAACAAGATTGTCAGTATAATCACTGTAGTCAGCACTGCTTTCCTTAAGCTTTCCAATTATTCCGACAACAGAAGGACTGACTTTGTCAATAATCCCGGTTATTCTGTCAGTATTATTTATTTCTATAGCATTATCAGTTTTGGTAACTGTAATTCCCTCAAGATTATTTCTGAGACTGTCCACAAGAACATACTCCTTGCCGTTAATTACCTTAACTGCATTATTTATTTGTTTCCCGTCAATCTTAAGGTTTTTTTCGTTTGCAGCATATGTACTGGTGGTCATTAAGGCAATTGCAGCGGCAAGACACAGTCCTCTGATTATATTTTTTTTAATCATATTTATGTCCATGCCTCATATTCTATAAATATTACAGTAATGGCATGGACCCTGTCCCCCTTTATGTATTATTTTACATCCTCAAAATTCCATTGCGGAATTAATTCAGATGGAAGTTATTTGCCTTCCAGATTTCCATTTTACCATTTTGCAAATGGCAGTTCAATTTATTTTACTTGTTTAGGAATATATCAGGAGCTTTTCTATAACCTTTTATATAAGTAAACCAACTACTTAATTTCTTTCTTTTGTTAAATCCTGTATAATAACTTTAATACCCTCTTTAATTCAGCCCGGCTCGGTATAGAGCAGTATAAGTCAATTTATTATTAATTCTCGAACTTTCCATAAGAGATATGTTATTTACCTTTACAGGAAGGCTGCTGACAAAAGTTTTTGAAATATTATGGGAAGTGTTCCCAAGTCGTACCTCCCTGGCAAGAGTAATATGAGGACTATATGGCCTATCTTCTTTTTGATACCCATACCTCTCAAGACAAAATTCAAGTTTTTGATATAAATTTTGCAATTCAGCGCTTTTGTCAAGTCCTGCCCATAAAATTTTTTTATTGCCCTTATCAAAGGATCCAATATTTCTCAATCTGAGCTCAAATGGAGAGATACCAGCTGCAGCTTCCTCCAGAACCTTTTTTAAAACTTCAACCTGCTGCGGATTCTGCTCACCAATAAACCTTAAAGTTAAATGAAAGTTTTCCCGGTGTGAAAAATTGCCTCCAACACAATACTCTCTTACTTTCTGCTGAAGGGAGTATAAGTAATCCTTAATCTCATTATTAAACTCTATAGCAAAAAATACTCTCATATTAATCTCCTAAACATAAATAGTAACTGTCTTCAGGTGTTTTCATTCCCTTACTTGGAATCCTGTCTGAATTTTTGATTACCTGGCTTAATATGTGGTATAGTTATAATATCAAATATGCAAATTATATTGCAAATTACAAAAAATATACTGCTGCATAAAAGGAGGGTTTATTATATGTTCTATGAAGTAAGATATCAAACAGGTGAAATAAATCAAATAATAGATGAAATGAAAAAAGGTAATATTCCATGTATGGATGTAAACGATGTTGATGAATTGAACTGGTTTATTAAGCAACTGGAAACTAAGGGTATATACAAGGTCGAGGACATGCCCTATGATATAAATGCCCGCGATCGTGTAAAAGAACCTGAGTTCGAATACAGAATTGCATTTTATACCTCACCAGTTAAGGCTGCAGACCTGAATGGGAAAACTCCAATGTACATAGATTTTTATTTTGAACCAATTGTTGATAGAACCTATGATCCTATTGGAGAAATGTAGTCAACCGTTTAAAAAGTTCTTTTCAAATATTTTAATCATGTATTCTTTATTAATTTGCTATAAAAAATGCTTCGCAGTCAAAAGGCTGCGAAGCATTTTTTATGTTATTTCGTGCACACCGCCGATATGGTCACATCCCCATTAACCTCTGCTATAGGAACGGCTGCTGTACCATCTTTTAATTCCAGCAAGTACTTCATATTTTGGCCTATTGTAAGCTCTATGGTTTTTGGGAGTTTGAATCCTTTGTCAGGAGTTACTGTAACTTTGAATTCACCGTCTGAAACTGAGTACGCAGACTTTCCCTTTACTACTTTTGAATTGATTTTATATGGTACTTTACCATTTAATTCATAATACATAAGAGTATATATAACCTCGTGCCCCTTCTTGGTGGGATGTGGGTCAAAAGCTTTTCTGCCTTGAGCATTAATCAGCCTAGCATCTTTTCCTGCTTTTGAAAATGCAGAGTAAACATCTGCTACCTTATAGTTCTTACCATTATCAGAGGCCTGTATGATTTCTGCATTCATTGATAACACAGTTTTATTTATAGTATTGGGCATAATATTCTCAAAAGGGTTATAAATAGTATGTACAATAATCTGTGCCTTAGGATTTAAAGCTTTTAATGTATTGATTATTTTAGTAAAATCTCCGGCTTTATGTAGCTCTTCATTCCCTAAAAAAATCTCTGCTCCCCGGGAAACGTTGGTTATAAGCCTGTTAAATTCCTCCTGATTTAGAAATAGTTGAATAACAGCCTTCTGGATCTCAGAAGCATTTGCATTGTATATGTTATGTCCATTGCCTATCAGGTCATTTACTGAGTTTAACAAAGGAATAAAGATGTTATTGCCGCCTATTGAAAGAGTTATAAGGCTGGCTTCCTTGATTTGAGCAACTACAGTCTTTTGCTCCTCTGTAACTGGATTGCTGATTGTCTTTAGTAAAGCTGTACTGTCAAGCCCTTCAACTCCCAGATTTATTGTCTTAATGCCCTGTGCCTTTCCTATCTTTGTTACGTAATTATCGGGGCTGTTTCTATTATTTATATCGTTATTTTTAAAACTTTCAAGTCCGTATCCTGATGTAATGGAATCACCCAATGCCACATATAATGATTTTTCCGATTTATCAGATTTTTTTGCCGCCCCATCAACATAACTTACTGAGGAGCTCCAGCACAGACTTATAACAGCTATGCACAAAACCAGTGTAAATAATTTCTTTATAGTCATTCCAACCCTCACAACATTTATAAATTAACATTTTTTATAATAATTATATCCCTGCAGCCCCTAAAATTCAAATTAAAGCCCTGCTACAGACTTATCCTCCATAGCAGGGCTATCCCATTAGCCTGGTAAATAATCAAATATCAACTGCTGCTAACATTATCCTGGCTTATAGCCTTAACTTTATTCACATATATATCTGTAAGTTCCTTAGCGTATTCTTCGGAGTATCCTTCACTTATCACTCTGCAAACTGGTTTTTCAGCATCAGGAAGCACTAATACCCATCCCTTGTCGCCAAATATTTTAACACCCTCGGTAGTTTCAATTTTGTCCTGGTCATTTTCTTCAATGATAGCTCTTATTACCTTTCCCTTAGCCGACCAGGGACATTTTACTTCTTTTTTCTGAATATGAAAATCAGGTATCATGTCTACCAACTGGTCAAGCCTTACCTTATTCTGAGCCATATAGTCAATAATTTTTACCAGACCTGCAACAGCATCAAAATTCAAAGAAAAAAAGTCCAGACTTGCTTCATTGCTGGTACATGACATTTTTTTCATAATTTCCTGTATGGAAGTTTTTGTTCTTATTACACTTCCGTCATGCTCTCTGGCCATTCTTTCAATAACACTGCTTGTATTTAACGGAACCACAACGGTATTTCCTCTGGTGGATTTTAAATGTATAAGGCTTATGAGTGCCATAAACAGATCGTCAGAAATAACCCTTCCTTTTGCATCAACCAGCATCATTTTTTCGCTGGAATTTTCGAAATATACTCCCATATCGAATTTATCCTGCTTTACAACCGAAGTAAGCAATTTTATCTCAGAAAACATACTTTGGATCCTTCTGTATTGACCATACAGCTTTGGATTAATAAAACTGTAATCACAACCTAATTCCATCAAAATTCTTTCCAGAACAGTCTTAACAAGAGTTGATTTTACAATAATAGCCAGCTTGTAATGGTGAGTCTTCGACTGCACACTGTTTAAAATACTCTGGCAGTAAAATACACTATGCTCAGGTATAATTACAACAGGTTTAACTTCATTGGGCATGCACCTCATATAATCTTCCCGTATAAAAGCATTTTCTATTTTACGTTCTTCTTCCCTGTCAATATTACTTCCGAAATTATTCAGAATATCAATTACCAGCATATCCTGTTCCTGACCTGTTGCAGTAATATGAATACCACCGTTCAGACCATAAAATCGTATGGCGGATCTTGTTACCGGAAGCAAAGTGGTTCCTATATCATATACTTCAACACCGGTGGAAAGCAGACCAGATATCAGAGAATTCTTCAACATTTTTAATGCATCAACATCATCACTGCTTACTCCGATTTTTGCTCCCTTTTTACATATGGAACCAAAGGTAGCTCCAAGCCTGGAAACAAATTCAGGAGTAATATCTACATTTATCTCACCTAAAATCCCCCTGTTTCCAAATAGGTTTTTAGAGAATTTTGTGCCCCAAACTAAATTCGAGCATATGTTGGTCTCACAATCTATGTTTTTGTTTGGCCATATTTTTACGCCGGGTCTGACAGTGGCATTTTTCCCCACAATACTATTATCACCTACAACAGAGCCTTCAAAAGCAGATGCTCTTGAATTAATCTGAACCTTGTTGCAAAGAACGCTGCCTCTTATTTGGGAATGTCCCTTTAGTACACAGCCTTTCCATGTTATGCTTTTCTTTATGGAACTTCCCTCAAATAAGTGGTTGTTGTCTCCAATTACTGTGTAGCTTCCAATACTGCAGCCCTCTCTAATAATAGTATTTTTACCGATAAAAACAGGAGGTTTTATACTTGCCTCCTTCGAAATTACCGCACCATCACCAGCCCATACTCCCTGGCGAATTTCTTTTGCATTTAATCTTATATCAACTTTTTTATCCAATATATCCCTGTGCACACCTACGTAGGCTTCCAAGTCTCCAATATCGCACCAATAATCCTCAGTAATAAAGCCGTACATAGGTCGGTTTTCCTTTAATAGTTCTGGAAAAACATCCTTACTGAAATCAAATTTTTTATTAGGCTCAATATAATTTAATATTTCGGGATTCAGAACATAAATACCGGTATTGACAGTATCACTGAAAACTTCACCCCAACTGGGCTTTTCAAGAAAACGTGTTATTTTCCCTGTTTTATCGGTAACAACAACACCATATTCTATAGGGTTCTCAACTCTCTTAAGCACAAGAGTTGCAACTGCATTCCTATTCCAGTGAAAAGCAAGAGCCTTATCAAGATTTATATCTGTTAATGCGTCACCGCTTATTACAATAAAGGTTTCATCCAAAAAATCTTCTGCATTTTTCACACTGCCTGCTGTACCTAAAGGAATATCTTCGATAAAATAATTCAAGTTTACTCCATACTCACTTCCATCTCCAAAATGGTCTTTAATAATTTCGGGCATATACTGAAGGGTAACTGCAATATCTTTAATACCATACTTTTTCAATAAATCAATTATATGTTCCATAACTGGCCTGTTAGCAATTGGTACCATAGGCTTAGGACGATTACAGGTTAACGGTCTTAATCGTGACCCTTCACCGCCTGCCATAATCACAGCTTTCATCAGATCCATCCTTTCACATTTTTGATGTAATAGTTTAACTGTACAGCAATTAAGTGTATTTGATGAAATCCAGGGCTCAACCCATTAAGTAAAAGTTGGCCCAACCTGATTTATTTTATTATTCTTACCTTAACAAAAAAAACTATTCGACCAGATATTATTGAAAATATGGAAAATTATATACCTGTTTCAAATAAATCAATATCATAAATTAATATCTATGAAAAATTGAATAAAAGTAAATTACACTGTATTTCCATAAAAAAAGCAAGCAGATTAATTTTTCTGCCTGCAGTTAACTTAGTTTTAATACATTTATCAGAGTGTATTATTTTCAGTTTATTGTAAATACCGATGCCTGTTTCAGCATTCTGTCAGTACCATATTTAATGTTGTCGGTCAGGTCTTTAGTCTCTGTGGACTTTCCGGCGATTACCTGTGCCTTATTTGCAATAGTTCCTATATTTTCAGAACATGTATTTGTTGCCTGTGCTATTTCACTGATGGCATTTACCATGTTATGTATAGAAGTGAGCAGCTTTTCACAGGTACCACTTAAGTCATTTGAATTATTAAAATAGTACATTGCATCCTGGCTGTATCTCTCACTTGTTTCAATGAGTAATTGATAATCATCGAATACTCTTTCATCAATAAAGTTTAGAATACTGCTTGAGCTTTCTGCTAAATCCTTCACCGATGTAGTAATCTGGTTTGTGACACTCTGAAGCTTAGAAACTATCTCCTTTGACTGGTCAGCAAGTTTCCTTATCTCCTCGGCAACCACCGAAAAGCCTTTGCCGTGTTCTCCTGCTCTGGCTGCTTCGATAGCGGCGTTTAATGCAAGCAAATTGGTTTGCTCACTAATACCTAATATTGTCTCATACATTTCAATAATCCGGTCTACTTTCCTGACCTCATTTAATGACTGGTTAAGCCTGTCCTGTGTATTTTCAAGCAATTGTCTGGTATCATTCAGAGAGTTGGTGGCTTTTTCTTTAATTGACTGAGCTCTCAAGTTAATCTCAGTTGCTATTTGCACCTCTTCCTCTGCCTTTGAAGCAACATTTCCAACAGCCGACTCAATTTCATATGCAACAGAGGTTATTTCCTCGGTTTGAGCTGCCGTTTGCTCCATGGTAGCAGATAATTCCTGTGTAGTATCCGATATATCTAATACCTCAGTATTCAACTCGGTCATTTTTATATCTATATCATCAACTGATTGCTTTGTCTTTTGAGCCTCAGATATAACAGTACTAAGCATTTCAGTCAGCGATTCCTGCATTTTGCTTATTGAACTGGTTATTTGCCCTATTTCATTCTTCTTGTTTAACAAGTCCTTTGGTACTTTACCTGTAAGATCCCCGGTACCAATGATTTTTAGGTGTTCTGCAGATAATATAAGAGGTTTTGAAATTGATCTGGCAATAAAAAATGTGGTAGTAATACCTAATATGGCTGCAATAATACAAGCTAAAATTACCCAAATTGTTGCTATTTGCTTATTTTGTACACCTTCACTGTATACTGAGGACGACAACCTCTCAATATCTTCAGCTAACTGCTGGTACTGCATCTGATAGGTATTTATATAATCAACATTTTCATTAAACTTCTTAACTGCTGCTTCCTTGTTACCAGCAAGAGCCAGTTCAATTATTTCTTCCCGAGCTTCATTGAACTTTTTTACATTCAGTGATGCTGATGATATTGCATCAACTGCTATTTCTTCTATATCCAATTCCCTTAACTCAGCCAAATCAGATTCAATCTGCTGAGACCTTTCATTCATAAGCTTAAGTTTTTCATTCTGAGCATTTTTGTCATCACTGTTCAAAATTATGTATAAAAGATCAGCTTCGTTTGCACGGGAATTTGCTTTAATGTTATTTATGTACTCAGTAGCCTTAAGATAATTATTATACATGATGTCTAATCCCGAATTGGTCTTTTCCTGAAAAATATATGATATCAACCCCTGACAAAGAAGTAATGTCAGTAATAACAGCGCAAGCAATAAAAGCTTGTTAAACACCTTCATATTTTTGAACATATCATTATACTCCTTTTTATAAGCAAATTTATACAAAAAGTATATACCAAATTAATGAAATTTTAAACGATTAATGTAAAACAATGTAAAATATTATCGATTAGTATCAATTAAGGATTATTAACAAGAGGTCAGCAGTTATCCCAATGTTTACAAAAGCATGTCATTTTCTATAAACTCAGTAATGATCTCAGCCATTTCATCAGGTTTTAATTTACATTTATCTTTTACCCATTCGAAGAGAATGTTCCAGAAACCACCTATTTTAAATGCTAAACCGTATCTAAAAATTCTGGAATCTGAAAAGTACCTGTGGTTTTCATTATTATTAAGATTTTTATCAATATTGTGCTCTCTTTCAAAAACGAGTTTATTATATAATTCAGGCATATATTTGTTATATGAATTCAGCAGAAAAAACTGTAAATTATTATTATATACAGCAGTAAGAAAATCTATATGCTTCTTCCAGAATTCAAAGTACATTTCAGTGATTGTATAAATTGTCAGGTTTTCATTTGCAAATAAAGCAGAAAAATATTCTTTACTCAGGTTTTCAGTGTAATAGGTCAGAAGCTCTTCTTTTGAAGAAAAATGTCGGTAGAATGTTCTCCTGTCTAATTGAGCCTTTTCTGCTATTTCCTTAATAGAAATATCATTAAAATTTTTCTCCAGCATCAGCTCCAGCAGCCCATTAGCCAACCAGTTTTTTGATTGGATTGTTAAAGGATTTACTTTTTTCTTCATTACCCTTTTCCTTTCATAAATGCTTAATCATCAATGTCACATTATGCTCTAATGTAGCAGTTTCAGATATTACATTGACGAACTTAAGTTTTTTTCATTATACTATTAATAACGGAATGTCACAAGTGTGACATTTATTTATAGATTTACTTAAAGCGGCATTTATCAATTATTTGTTAAGGTAAACATTAACTACCCGGTAGTTCATTTTGAAACCAATACTTTTGGAGGGTCATATGAAGGTAGTAATTATCAATGGAAGTCCCAGAAAAAACGGAGCAACAGCAAAACTACTGGAACAGATATCACTCAATCTGGCTCATTTTTCAGATGTAGAAATTAAATATTACCATATTTCTGACTTTCAACTCAATTTTTGTAAAGGCTGCTGCAAGTGTTATGAGTTGGGAAAATGTATTATGGATGATGATATAGAAAAGCTTTCAGGACAAATAGCTGAATCAGATGGCTTAATTATAGGAACACCGGTATATGCAAGCAATATATCTGCTCAACTAAAGCTACTGATTGACCGTGGGCATTTTGTAATTGAACAGCTATTAAAATCAAAAGTAACCTTTGCAGTTGTAACTTATGAAAACAGCGGCGGAAGTACGGCGTTAAACGTGATAAAAAGACTATTCCTTTTTTCGGGCTCAAAATATAATCTTAATATGAAAGTCAAAATTCCATTTAACCAAAATCCATTGCAGCACGAAGTAATTCGTAATAAATTAGAAACATGCTCCAGAAATTTCTATTATGCGTTGACAAGCATAAAAACCTCATATTTCAGAAAATTACTTCAGAATATAATATTTAATATAGGAATTAAACCCTTTGTACGCAGTAAAGGAAATAAATATGCAGGAGTATTGAACAGATGGCGTGAACTTGGAATTAAAATCAATTAATATCCGGCATTTTAAGTAAATAATGATAACTTTTTTATTTCTGATGTCAAAAGGGACATGGTAAATCCCATGTCCCTGTCAGCTTTTAGTTGTAAGCAATATTTTCAGTTGTCACAAGCAATTTATTATCAGTCAAGCTTCAATACGCTCATAAATGCTTCCTGAGGGACTTCTACAGAGCCTACCTGCCTCATACGCTTTTTACCTTCCTTTTGCTTTTCAAGCAGCTTTCTTTTTCTGGTAATATCTCCACCATAGCATTTTGCAAGAACGTCCTTTCTGAAAGCTTTTACTGTTTCACGAGCTATGATCTTACCGCCGATACATGCCTGAATAGGTATCTCAAACATTTGTCTCGGAATGACCTCTTTTAGCTTTTCAGCCATTCTTCTTCCTCGGGAAACAGCCTTCTCTTTATGGACAATAAAGGATAAAGCGTCAACTATCTCACCATTTAACATTATATCAAGCTTAACAAGATCTGATTTTCTATAGCCAATCAACTCATAATCAAAGGAAGCATACCCTTTTGTTCTGGATTTTAAGGCATCAAAAAAGTCGTAAATTATTTCATTCAGCGGCATTTCATAAGTTAACATTACTCTGCCCTCGTCAATATAGGTCATGTCCTTGTATACGCCTCTTCTATCCTGACACAGCTCCATTATGTTACCAACAAATTCAGTAGGTACCATAATTGTAGCTTTTACTATGGGTTCTTCCATCATCTGAATTTCAGTGACAGGTGGCAGGTTTGTAGGGTTATCTATTGTCAGCACATCGCCCTTTGTGGTTGTAACCTGGTAAATAACGCTTGGAGCTGTGGTCACAAGGTCAAAGTTGTACTCACGTTCAAGTCTTTCCTGAATAATTTCCATATGAAGCAGTCCAAGGAATCCGCATCTGAAGCCAAAACCGAGCGCTACCGAGGATTCCGGCTCAAAAGTAAGGGCGGCATCATTAAGCTGAAGTTTTTCCAACGCATCTCTCAAATCGCCATATTTTGAACCATCAGCAGGATAAATTCCACAGAACACCATGGAATTAACCTTTTTATAGCCTGGCAGCGGTTCTGTTGCAGGATTATCCACTAACGTAATGGTGTCGCCTACCCTTGTGTCACGTACATTCTTAATGCTTGCGGCGATATATCCTACATCTCCTGCTTTTAGCTCATTTGCCGGTGAAAGTCCTCCCGGTCTCAGATATCCTAACTCTGTAACTACAAATTCTTTTTTAGTATACATCATACGAATGGTGTCGCCGGTTCTGACAGTACCTTCCTTCACTCTCATGTATACAATTACACCTTTATAGCTGTCGTAAAAAGAGTCAAATATCAATGCTCTCAGAGGAGCATCTTCATCCCCATCAGGGCAGGGAATCATTTCAACAACTTTTTCAAGAACCTCTTCAATATTTATACCATTCTTGGCCGATATCATTGGTGCCTGGGATGCATCCAAACCAATCACATCTTCGATTTCCTTTTTTACATAATCAGGTTGAGCACTGGGAAGATCGATTTTGTTTATTACAGGCATTATCTCCAAATTATGTTCAAGAGCAAGGTACACGTTGGCAAGGGTCTGGGCTTCTATTCCCTGTGCAGCATCAACTACAAGAATAGCCCCCTCACAGGCTGCAAGGCTTCTTGATACCTCATAGTTAAAATCAACATGACCAGGAGTGTCAATCAAATTGAATATATATTCATGTCCGTCCTGTGCCTTATAAACCATTCGCACTGCCTGTGCCTTAATAGTAATTCCTCTTTCCCTTTCAAGCTCCATATTATCAAGAACCTGCTCCTGCATTTCTCTTGAAGTAAGCACGCCGGTTTTTTCCAGCAACCTGTCTGCAAGAGTTGACTTTCCATGGTCTATATGAGCAATAATACAAAAATTCCTAATATATTTTTGTCTTTCACTTGGCATTCCAAATCCTCCACCAACTTGTTAAATCTCTCATCTTCATTAGCAATTAATTATAGCATAGTCCGGCAATTCGCCGCAATGGGTTTTACATTGTGGTGAATTGCGGCACTATTATCTTCCATTGACGTTATTACCGCAGAAAGATTGCGACTCCGCAATCTTCTCGAGGATAATAACAACGCCCGGTATTTACCAGCAACGTTTTTAAGTTGCTGGTAAATACGGCACAATAATCTTCCTTAGCTGTTATGCAAAGGAAATAAACATTACACGTGACGCAAACGGTTTTATTTCGGCTATATATCGCTTCTTACTAATCTTTCTTAGCCGCCGTTACTATCCTTTGGAATGATTGCATCTATGTAAACCTTCGAGAATAATAACAGAATATTGTCAAAAGAATATAGCATTTCGGTAGTTAATTCTGTCTCTGGTAACTACTTCATGCTATTTTTATCCTTTCTGTCACCCTGTTATTATTACCGGAAAAAGAAGAAAACAGTCAACTGTCTGATGGAGGAAACCCATCAGACAGTTGACTGTTTCTAATGCATTATATATATTAATCCACCAGATAATGACATACCAGTCTTATTTAGTTTAATCCATCCAGCCAGTTTCCTTAATTTCTGTAATCCTCCAGACCTCCTGCTTCGGCACTTTAGTAACTTTAACTTTTGTTACTGTATCCGGTTCTTTTCCTGCTGAGGTTTCCCAGTGGAAAACTATTTCAAAGGAATTCTCACCAGTTTTTTTAATATCAAAGCTTGAAACCCATGGACTTGAGAATCCGGTAACCCAATTCAACTCCTCCAGTTCTGCCTTTTTGTCGGCCTTAAGAGTATCTGAATACAGTGCATACTGAACTGCTCCGTTTCTTCTGTCTACAGCTTCAGCATACATCTCAACAGCTTCCTCAGCTGTATAAGGCTCAGAAAAATCAATAATTAGTTTATCAAACAAACTTTGCTTTTCATCATCTGTTTTGTAAATTCTTAATGCATCTCCGTAATAGGATACATCTTCCTTCAGAACTGTTGAGAAATAATTGTAAGGTACATACATTATATCTCCCTTTGCCTGAGGCGGTAAGCCCAATTGAACCTTTTCAGCGGTTTTGCTTGAATAATAGCTGTTTACTTTATTTTTTACATATCCTCCGTCTACAGCCCAGCCTTTGTCACCTGCCCAGGTCACCTTATAACCCAACAGTTCGGCTATGGGTTTCAGGGGTACCATTAATATATAATCCTTTTCATAGACTGGAGGCTGGGATTTCAAACTTGTGCCATTAAATCTGACTACCTGGAGAGGTTTGGAATTTATCATCTGATTGTAAATATCGTCCTTTAAATAGCCTTTTAACTCTTTTGCATCTATCTCAAATACCGGCATTCCTCCAGCATATGGTCTTAGTTCATACAACCCGAAATATATTACCAGCTTATTTCCATCAATATAAAAATTGTAATCACTGTTCATTGCCGCAACAGTTTGCTTTGCGTCATCAAAATATAGCTCTTTCTCTTTATCAATCATCTTGTATATTTTATCCAAAATAATCTTTTTATAATTGCTTCTGCTATTAAACAGTGAGTCAAAAGTACTGTATATTTCGTTTGTCTTTGTATTTACAGTATAGCTTTCAATATACGACATCCCATGAGCTCCACCTGTGTAATTATAGGAATTAAAAATCAAGGATAGTATATTTCCGCTGAAATTATATTCAAAATATGATTCTAATGATACGCCTATTTCACTTATTTCTTCTCCGGCTTTTTTCTGCTGTTCCTTAAAATCTTTTATATCCTTCTGAGCCTCTCTAATGAATGCAATTGAATTTATATTACTTTTCTGAAATGTATCGTTTAATTTTTCCGCTGCTTTAAAACCACTCAAATATGGATATATTATTTTAATGTCTAAATCTTCCTCGTTTACTTCAATTTTCCTAACATCGACGCTGACACCTTCTTTGGCAGAAGTCTCTGCATAAATGGTGAATGTGGATAAGAAAAATACCAAAGACAGTGCAAATGATAATATCTTTTTCATTACATCAATCCTTTCTCGAATTAGCAGTTTTATCTTTTACTAACACTGTTAGCCATCTGATGAAAGATTAACATAATAATCAGACTTAATGGTAACAAAAAAGTTACATATTATTACCTGAATTACTAATTAGATTTTTAAGCCTATATATGTCTCGTTTCAGGTATTTTATATTTATATCATATTTTATATTCAAAATTGACAACTGATAAATATCTTCACCCATTTCCTGGATATTGATTAACTCCAGTTTGGGACGCCCATACAGAACATTGCTTTTATTTATATCCACAGCAATCAGTCCGCTGCTTACAATAGATAAAGCAATTATTGACACAGCCAATATCTTTAATTTATATATTCTTTGTTTTCGGAACCTTTCTTTTCTTGCCAAAACTGCCTCCAAAACATTTGATGATATTTATTTTTGACCGGCAGTGTAAAATTTAGTCATTGGTATCAGTATTTACCTTTCAATATAACATCATTTATGGCCTGGGCAAGATAATTAGTACTTCTGATACATTCTGTAATGGTATTACCATCACCGCCAATTTCAATAATTACCGATCCATTGGTCAGATGTTGGTTATACCTGTTTTTACTTATGTAAGTAGGTTTTGCTATGCCGGGAGCTATTTCATTTAACCGGGACTGAATTTTCAATGCCAGCTTCAGATTCTCTCTCCATTTGGGATTATCAAGCTTAGAATCAGTTCCGATAACAAACATAATCTGAGCACAGTCCTGCCCATTAATTTTTTTTGCAACCCTGAGCTTATCATTACCTGCCGCATCTCTGTGAAGATCAATTGTCATACTGAGAGAAGGATACTTTTTCACATAACTGGTCAGTGTCTCAAGGGATTTAACATAGGAACTGTTGTAGTCCTTGTCATGGACAGTTTTATTGTGTAGTACATTAATGTTGTACTTTTTTAAATTTTTAGTCAGGGCCTCCCCTACTCTTACCACATTATACCTGTTATCAAGTGATCTGGAAGGAGCACTCTTATCCTCTAAAGTTTTTAAAAAACTTTCAGTAGTATGGGTGTGATATATAAGTATATGAGGCCCTGTTTTTGAGGTGTTTAGCTTCAATGGTTCTTTCAGGAGTTTATCAATATCAATAGCATAATTAGTTTCATTTACTACCTTTATTTTACCATTGGTAACTACCGGATTATTTTCCTGGTCACTGTTCCCTACATCCTCTTCAAAGGTAATACTGCTGGATGCTTCTATAAACTCACTTACAGTGGGAGCCGCTTCAGAAGTTGCATCTGAAGGACTTTTAGTTTGTATTTCCTGTGGCTTAGCAGGCTGAAGCTCCTCAGTTGCAATTATTTTTTCCTGAAGCTTTTCCTGTTCTTTTTCTGCAATATATTTCAGATAGTCATTCTTATAGTATGTTTCAAAGAGAACTGAATTGGAGTTTATAATTGTTACAGGGTTATATCGGTCCATACCAAAGGTCTCAAAGAGTATATCCAAAGTATAATTTATGATTTCAGACTGTTCTTTTTTATCCCCGGAGCTTGTTTGTTGGCCCAGATTAATTTCTCCTATATTTATTTTCCCATTAGCCACTCTGAAAGCCATACATCCTATTAAAATCCCGGCTATTGCACAAAGTACAATAGGACCTTTGGAAAAATTGCCTTTGCTTCCGGTAATGTTTGAATTATTGTAAATGGAGTTTCCTTCAAACCTCGCAATATCCCTCATAACTGCCTCCAAATTAGTGTTTAACTGCTATCTATTAATGTTAATAAAACTATATTCAGTGTTTTCTAAATTATTACAGGCTTGTACCAAAAAGCTTCTGTAGGTTTAACCGAAAACTCTATATTTAGTGGGAAATATTGTAATATAATAAAAGACTCAATTTGAAATATTTGTTCTAAAAACAGGTACAAATTCATATATCTAAGAATATACTTATTTAGAATGGAGGGAAGAAGTTGAATTTTTGCACAGTTAGATGTTGTATATGTAAAAGCGTTTTATTAAATCTTCCTGAGGAGGAAATTGAAAAACTGAACAGTCTTACTTTCAGATGCGAAAGCTGCGGACACAGGTTAACTCTTAATGGTACAAATGTTACCAAAGCTATTAATACCGAACCTTTTCAATACTATTTCAAATATGATTATAATATATAAAAAGCTCCCGAAAGGGAGTTTTTTAACATATAAATCGTCGCGGAAGTTGAAAACTCTCTCTTCCCTCCTGCGTCTCTCTCCTCCCACCTGCATCCAGATATGTATCTATATGTATATTTATAGTATTTTACATCATTCCAGGTAATTACAAGTGCCAACAAAAATATAAAATCCTATCAGATAAAGGAAAATCACAAGAACAAAATGGTTCTTGTGATCTGAAACCTTACAAGTATGCCATATAAATGTCATATCAGTATAAAAACAAGATTAGACGCTACTTAATAATTCGTAATTTGCCTATTACAGGCAGTTCCTTAGCCTTTCCAGTGGCTGCGTTTACTATTCCAAGAACGGCAAATACAAGGATAGCAAGTGAAAACAGAGGCATCAAAATCCAGCCTATAATTGGTATCAGCCCCAGCACTATATTTCCTGCAACAGCGACTATGAGCAGCAGGAGACCCTGATTGGCATGAAATCTTCCGAAGGGTGAATCAATACATGCTATCAGCGGCAGAAAAAACAGTATATAGGCCAGAGCACAAATCACCTTGTTTTTCTCAATATCTTCCGGACTGTAAAGATTTGAATTATTCTGTTCAGTCATATTAGACTCCTTTCAAAAGCTTAATAAATTATCTATAAAAACTCTATGTCCGACAATGGTCAAATAGAAGTGTCCGGATAAAAACATATTATTATGTATGAACATGTTAAGAAAATTGTAAGAAAATTATTCACCAGTTTGAAAGATTATACATTTATTATTTTATTATGTTGGCTCCTGTCAGGGTTTCAAAATGCGATAAACAAAGGATGTGATATAATGATATGGATCAGCAGATAAAATAGATTAAAATTTATTATCTTATTCTTGTATGGATAATGGAGGTCAATGTGAATATACTTGTTTGCGATGATGAAAAGGAAATCGTAGATGCTATAGAGATATATCTGAAAAATGAAGGATACACAGTATTTAAGGCCTATAACGGTGCAGAAGCTGTTGAAGTATTCAATGAGGCTGACATTCAGTTGGTTATTATGGATGTTATGATGCCTGTGATGGATGGTATCAGAGCCACAACGAAAATCAGGGAAAAGTATAACATTCCTATACTGATGCTTAGTGCAAAGTCAGAAGATACAGATAAAATTCTGGGTCTCAACCTTGGTGCCGATGATTATGTAACCAAGCCCTTTAACCCTTTGGAACTGATTGCCAGAGTAAAGTCACTTCTCAGAAGATATGTCTCCTTAGGCAGCTTTGTTCCCAAAACCGGTGTATATAAATCCGGTGGACTTGTTATAGATGATAATGCAAAAGAAGTCTATGTTGACGATGAGCCGGTACGGCTTACTCCTGTTGAGTACAGAATACTAAAACTCTTATGTGAAAATGCCGGAAGAGTTTTTTCAATCGATCAGATTTACGAACAGGTTTGGAACGAGCCTTCCTTTAACCCTGAGAACACTGTTGCTGTTCATATAAGAAGAATACGTGAAAAAATAGAAATAAATCCTAAGGAGCCAAAATATTTAAAGGTGGTGTGGGGAATTGGATATAAAATTGAAAAATTATAGATTTTCAGTGTGGGTTAAGTTCCTTGCAATAATATTATGTGTCGGAGGTATGATTACCCTTGCTTATGGTCTTTTAAACGCTCCTTACTTTGAAGATGCTATTCAGAATAAGGATTTCAAGGACAGCATAACTGGTAATGATATCTTCCGTAATGTTTACCATGAATTATCCATTGTGGCTTTCAAGTATAAAAGCGAAGAAAATATAAAATCAGGAGCTACCCTCGACCAGGACGAAATTGCAGATACAAAGAATTATTATGAGAATGAGCGTCAAAACGAGATTCAACAGGTTGAGCATAATTTTTATAGCACCATTAATGAATATCAGAACTATATTTATGATTCTCATATCATTGTTGATTCAAACGGTAATATACAAGAAAACTCAGACGTAGTTTCAAAATTAAAAAAGAAAGAAGTACAGGATAAGATAAATGAAGCCAAGGAGAAGAAGGATACTAAAATAAAGGAAATTAACCAAAAGTATGACAAACTTATTTCTGAAGTTGAAAAAAATGCAATGGACAGGCAGCTTGAGCAATATAAATCAGAAATCAGGTATCTTAATAATCTAAATGGTATTTTTTATTCTGTTGAGCAAAACGGGAAAATTATTCTTTCAAATGTTACCTCAAATAACATGGAAAAATTCTTTGATACTCTCCCCTTCTCAGTTAAACTTACAACCAATAACTGGTATCAATATATTACACGAATCAACTATACATATGATATGCCTTCAGATACTGTTGTATATATTGGTATGTCACCTGAAAGATATACAGCTGAGTTAACAGCATTTGAGGAGAAATCAAGCAAAGGCCTAACTGGATTAAAAATATCTTCTGTAGGTCTCCTCAACTTTTTAATAGGCCTGGTATACTTGATTTATTCTTCGGGAAGACGTTGCGACAAAGAAGGTGTTCACCTTGTTGCTGTAGACATTATATATCTTGATGTAGCACTGGCGGTCAGCATAGGTGCGATAGCACTAGGCCTTGCGCCTATTGTAGAGTTTCTTCCCCATTTTTATAGAGAGAATATTCAGTATAACACTAGTGTTATTTATTCTATATTTGGTACCATAATTGCAATAGGTACGCTTATAGGAATAATGTTTGTCACCATGTTCACTAAAAGGCTAAAAAGACATGAAGTTATTAAACATACCCTGCTTTATAAGGTCCTAAGTTGGATTTTTACTCGATTAAAGAAATGGTACTTAAGGGTAAAAGAAAACATTGGCGGAGTTTTTAGAAAAAGCCCTCTGGCAGTGAAGCTAGCTCTTATTTTTGGAGCATATGCTTTTATAACTTTGATATCAGTTGTTTTATTAACATCCGGTAATGCAGTGCTTTTAGGACTGATTGCCTTATTAACTATTAATGTTTTGGCAATTTATTTTATCCTAAAAAATTTTAAAGCCCTTATCAATATCAAAGAGGGTGCTGAAAGAATTCGGGCCGGAGAACTTTCCTACAATATTCCCGAACTTGGGTTATGGGAATTAAGATCTTTAGCAGTGTCTATTAATAAGATAGCAGATGGTTTAAAAAATGCTGTAAGCAGTCAGGTAAAAGCAGAACGCATGAAGGCTGAGCTGATAACTAATGTATCACATGACCTAAAAACTCCTTTAACATCAATAATAACTTATGTTGATCTTCTGAAAAATGAAGGCCTAAACTCCGAAAACGCAGAAAAATATCTGGGTATTATAGATTCAAAATCTCAAAGATTAAAATCTCTTACAGATGATTTGTTTGAAGCGGCTAAGGCTACAAGCGGGAATATTGCCGTAAATTACGAAAAACTGAATGTTGCATCATTGATAAACCAGGGACTTGGTGAGTTGTCAGATAAGATTGAAGCATCTGGCCTTAATTTCAAAACCAGCTTCCCTGCCGAAAACACTTATGTCAATGCTGACGGAAAGCTGCTCTGGAGGGTTATAGAAAACCTTTTGTCAAATGTATTTAAGTATGCTCTTCCCAACTCCAGAGTATATATAGATGTTGAACAGACAAGCAATAAGGTTAGTATAATTATAAAGAATATTTCAGCCTATGAACTCAATGTAAATGAGGATGAGCTTATGGAGCGATTTAAAAGAGGCGATGCCTCCCGTCACAGTGAAGGTTCTGGTTTAGGATTATCAATTGCAAAAAGTCTAACAGAACTTCAAGGAGGAAACTTCTCAATAAAAATTGATGGAGATTTATTCAAAGCCATGATTGAGTTACCTTCAGTAATAGATTAAGACGGTAGTTGGTTCAAAATTTTAATACCTGTTTATTAAATTAATTGCCCTGATGGGTCTCATGTATAAATGACCACTATGTATGAGGCCAATCAGGGCATTGTTTTTAAGTAATAAATAAAGTCTTTACGTAACCTATTTATTATAATTTCCTTGCTTTAATTACAAATGTTACAGGAAGCATTTTAGCTTTTTTAGCAAAGTCACTATCTTTTTGTAATTTTATAATGTCCTGATCAGATTCTTCAATCATTTGGTCAATGACGAACCCTGCTTTTGCTAATGCATTTATATAAGTTGACAGCATTCGATCTGCTAGAGATAGTGCCCCTCCGTCAATTGAAACTGAATACCAGGATTCATCAAAGTAATTCTTTTTAAAAGTAAGAGAATCATTCTCCATAGCAACACATTTATGTATTGGGTGTGACCAACTAAAAATAAATACACCGTCTTTTTTCAGGTAAGAAGCAATCCTGCAAAATGTACCTTCAAGATCAGTAGTCCACCCAACACCGTAAATGGAATATATATAGTCGAAATAGTCTACTGGAATTCCACAATTTTCTTCCATTGGTGAACAAATCAAATTTGCCGAGTAGCCATGCAATGATAAATATTTTCGAGCTTTATCAATTTGCTTTTTAGAAATATCTATACCCCATAGCTCAGAAGCTTTGTGATCCCCATGATATTTTAGAGATTCTCCGTTTCCACAGCCTATTTCTAACAGCTTTTTCCCGGTCACATCTCCAAAAAGCTTGCACTTCTCTTCAGAAACAAATGCTCCATACATAGGCAGTGCAGTAGTTGGCAAAACCTCATTCCCTTTAGTGTCCCAAAATGAACTGTTAGTGATATGAATGTTGTTCCTATCCATATCAACTGATATAGCATAGCCAACTTCACCAGCACCTATAATATTAGTTCTGTGGTTAGGATTCCTTTTCATTACGTTTCCCTCCATTAATATCAGTTTGAAGGTTAAGCGTGGAAATATTTTTAGGGTTACCCCATCAGCTCGAGCCAAAGATGGTGCTATTCCGTGAAATTGACTGAATGCTCTTGAAAAAGCAGCTTGAGATTCATACCCATAGCGTACAGCAACATCAACTACTTTATCGCCCTTTTGAATGTCTAAAGCAGCCATAGTTAAACGTCTGCGACGAATATATTCCGACAATGGGATCTTAGCTAAGAAAGAAAAAATTCTGCGAAATTCCCACTCGGAGCAGTTAACAATTTTTGCAGCCATACTATAATCAATTTCACAAGATAGATTATCTTCAATATAGTCAAGCGCTTGGTTCATGCCCTTTTGCCAATCCATAACCTCACCTCCTGATAACAAATATATCAGAAATTAATGGTGCAATCATTGCATTAGGTGTATTTTAGTGCAAACCATAACTACTTAGTCTCCTATCCAAAAGTAAAGCATACCTTTATCACCATTTGGAAATTCCACAAAGTAATAATTTAGAATTCTGTCATCTGGATTAATAATAACATCGATAATTTTTATTTCGCTTGCATCAAAATTCTTAGGCTCCTCCCATCTGGCTTCAAAATTATCAGGTAGTTCTTTAGCAGGTATAAAATAGGCTTCTCCTCCAGCAAATTTGTAGTTCTTACCCAGGTATTTTTGAATATCGTTATCTCTTCTAACAAACATATTATCCTTTATTTCATACCAGGCAGAATAGAACTTAGGTTCAAATTTTGAAATAAATAATCCAGGTATAAAACTACCCTTTCCGTCATAGATTACATCACTCGAAAGACTACCAATATTATATAGCTTCTTTCCATCATATCTATAAAAACTATAGGCAGGATCACCACTGGGTCCTTCGTCGAAATAAGCAATCTCCACATATTTATCATTTTTGTCTAAATCAATTATTCTGACCTCACCATCTGATGTATATTCCATGTTAATTTCTTCTTTCAAATCATTTACTTGTAAATAGGCCTGAACACTTTTTTCTATGCCCAGACGGCTCCGTAGCTCCAAATTAATGGTATCCAGCTTCCCATCCATATTTAGATCATATTCACCATTAACTTTAAATGATAGTGGATCTTCTTTAGTACCATTTATACTTACATTAAAAGCATAATTGTCAAAATACTCATTTATTGGCTTAAATTTACTAATATCAAATTCTTCAACATTTTGGTCCTTTGAAGTTTCAGAAGAACTGCCTATGTATGAATCCGTTGAGTTTACTACCTCCACACTCTTTTGAGTATTATTATTGTATGAGTCCTTACAGCCAGTTAAGAAAAACAGCAATAAAATAGAACAAGTAACTAAAACTGCTCCTATGAATTTTCTCATTTGTTTTAAATTCATAAAAACCTCCAAATAAATTATGTTATATAATTCTTGTTTCTATATTATACTACATATGGTTTTAATTAGGGTCAACTTCATTTGTATTAATTTTCTATTACAGTAATATTAAGCCTTAACTAAAATATATTTAACTAAAAAGAACTGATATGATAGACATAAAGGAGAATCAAGTTATGTTTCAAGAGGGAGAAAAAATTTACTATGTTGACACTAAAGACGGAATTATTTATTATGCAAGGTTTATTGAAAGTACTGATGACGGTGTCTGGATTAATATTGATGGGAATACTATAAATACATTTATATATAGGGATAATATTGAAATAACATTATACAAGGACTTAAATGATGCAAAAACTGGTCTGGATAAATACAGAAGCAACTTGAAAGCCAAATTGTTGAAGGAAGACTATTATCTAAAGGATATTCTTATCCGCCTTTCAAAAACTGAAGGAAAACTATACACTGACATAATCGGGGAGATACTAAATGATTTAAAAAAAATCTAAAATACCCTCTGTCAGCTTTGACAGAGGGTATTTGCCTGCAATTTATTTTGTCATATCAGTTAACAGTTTACGAACTTATCTGCTCATTCTGTACCAGTACCTCGGGTTCCTTTCCTGTTGTATCTTCCATCTCTTCTGTTGCCTTAGGCGGATTTTTAAGGTTTTTGAAAGCCACCGACATCATGAGCTTAATTCTGTTAAGCTGATTTACCTCACTGGCACCTGGATCGTAATCTACTGCCACAATATTGGATTCCGGATATCTCCTTCTAAGTTCCTTTATCATTCCCTTTCCTGTAACATGGTTAGGTAAACATGCAAAGGGCTGCATACAAACAATATTTCCGGCGCCGCTCTTAATCAGCTCAATCATTTCAGCTGTAAGGAACCAGCCTTCACCAGTCTGATTTCCTATTGACAGTATTTCAGAAGCATTTCTGGCCAGTTCATAAATTGAATGAGGCGGATCAAACCGTTTGCTCTTACGCAGATACTTCTTCATATGTCTTCTGTAGTACTCAATTCCAAAAATTGCTAAGTTGTTTATAATTAACCTCTTAAAAGTACTGGATAAATTTTTATACTTGAAGTTGGCATCGTAAGCGCAATACAGGAAGAAGTCTATAAGGTCAGGCATTACAGCCTCTGCACCTTCGTTCTCCACTACATCCACCACATTGTTGTTAGCATCAGGGTGGAACTTAACCAGTATTTCTCCAACAAGTCCAACCTTTGGCTTGACAACATCTTTTAATTCCAGTGTATCAAAATCCTTTATTATGCCTTTTATATTTCTCTTAAAGCTGCCAATCTTTCCTTCATATATGGAATCAATACAGATCTTTTTCCATTTTCTATAAAGTTCATTTGCTGAGCCTGGTACAGCTTCATAGGGTCTTACCCTGTAAAGTACCCTCATCAGCAAGTCACCGTATACAAGACCCTTTAAGGCACTATCCAGAAGACCCGGAGTAATTTTAAAGCCAGGCTGTTTATCCAAACCTAGTGCGTTTAGTGATATAACGGGAACCTGACTCATACCCGCCTCAATAAGTGCTTTTCTAAGGAATCCGATATAATTTGTAGCACGACAGCCACCACCGGTTTGCGTGATTAATACCGAGGTATTGTTTAAATCATACCTGCCTGACTTCAACGCATGAATAATCTGTCCCACCACAATAATGGACGGATAACAGGCATCATTGTTTACATACCTTAACCCTTCTTCAACAGCAGCATTATCAACTTTCGGAAGCACTTCAACCTTATATCCGCTTTTTCTGAATGCAGCCTCAACAAAGTCAAAATGGATTGGTGACATCTGTGGAGCAAGTATGGTATGCTTTTCTCTCATTTCCTCAGTAAATATTGCCTTTTTATGAGGACCATGCTTTTTATGATGTTTTTGAGGTTTTTTATCTCTGTCTTCAATAGCAGCAACCAGTGATCTTATTCTGATTCTGGCCGCACCCAGGTTATTGCCTTCATCAATTTTCAGTACGGTGTATATATTATCATTGGCATTTAAAATTTCCTGAACCTGATCGGTGGTGACTGCATCAAGGCCGCAACCAAAAGAATTAAGCTGAATCATTTCAAGTTCGGGATACTCATTTACAACAGTAGCCGCAGCATATAACCTGGAATGGAACTTCCACTGGTCCACAACTCTTAGAGGCCGTTCAACCTTGCCCAGATGTGCTATGGAATCCTCAGTAAGTACCGCAAACCCGTGAGAAGTTATAATCTGGGGAATACCGTGGTTTATTTCAGGGTCAATGTGATATGGCCTTCCCGCAAGAACTATACCTCTCTTGTTGTTTTCTCTGAGATATTTCAGGGTCTCTTCACCCTTTTGCCTAATATCCCTCTTAACCTTTTCATCCTCCGCATAGGCCATTTCCACAGCATAATCTATTTCTGCTCTGGATATATTGAATTCCTTTCCAAGCTCTTCATATAGTCTTACCTTCATTCTTTCCTTATTGTCATATGGAAGGAAGGGATTCATAAACTTAATGCCCTTAGCTTTAAGGATATCCATGTTATTCTTAATTACTTCAGGGTAAGATGTAACTATAGGGCAGTTATAGTGATTATCAGCACCTTCATCTTCAACCATTTCATATGGCAGGCAAGGATAGAATATAAAGTTAACATTTTTATTTACAAGACTGGCAATATGACCATGTACCAGCTTTGCAGGATAGCATACCGACTCAGAAGGCATTGTTTCAATACCCAGTTCATATATTTTCTTTGATGAGCGAGGGGATAATTCCACCCTGAATTTAAGCTGATCAAAGAAGGTAAACCAGAATGGATAATTCTCATACATGTTAAGAACCCGTGGAATACCAACGGTTCCCCTTGTATACTCAATGCCCGATGGCTGCTTGTAACCTACTATTCTCTTGTACTTGTAATCATAAAGATTAGGTACGTCTTCTCTGGAGGTTTCGATTCCTGCTCCCCGCTCACAACGGTTGCCCGAAACAAATTTACTTCCGTCGCTAAATTCATTTATAGTCAACAGACAATTGTTATTACACAGCTTACATCTTTTAAGCTCAGTATTATAATCAAATTCCCCTATTTCTTCCTTTGACAGAAGGGTCGACTTCTCACCGGAATAGCGTTCCTTTGCAATCAAAGCGGCTCCAAAAGCACCCATAAGCCCGGCAATATTCGGTCTTACAGCCTCTCTCTCTGAAATAATTTCAAAGCTTCTCAATACAGCATCATTCAGGAAGGTACCACCCTGAACAATAATCTTTTCACCCATTTCCTTTGGATCACGGATTTTAATAACCTTAAGAAGCGCATTCTTTATTACAGAGTATGACAACCCGGCAGAAATATCTCCGACCTGAGCACCCTCTTTCTGAGCCTGCTTAACTCTGGAATTCATAAATACAGTACATCTGGATCCCAGGTCAACAGGCTTTTCAGCCAATAAAGCCTGATCAGCAAATTCCTCCACAGTTAAATTAAGAGATTTAGCAAAGGTTTCAATAAAAGAACCACAACCGGAGGAACAAGCTTCATTAAGCATTATACTGTCAATTATTCCATCCTTGATTTTCAGACATTTCATGTCCTGCCCACCAATGTCCAGTATAAAGTCTACACCCGGCAGGAAGAAATCGGCCGCTTTATAATGGGCTATTGTTTCAATTTCTCCTATATCCACCTTCAGGGCAGCCTTAATCAGACCTTCTCCGTATCCGGTTACTGTAGAATTTACTATTCTCGCCTCGGAAGGTAATTTTGAATAAATATCATTTAATATTCTGATGGCAGAATTCAGAGGGCTTCCCTCATTACTTCCGTAATATGAGTAAAGAAGTTCTCCCTTTGTATCTATTAAAACTGCTTTTGTTGTGGTAGACCCTGCATCTATACCTAAAAAGCAATCTCCCTTGTATTGTTCAAGAGGTTTGACACTTACAGAGTGCTTTGCATGTCTTTCTCTGAACTCATCCAGCTCCTGCTGATTATTAAACAGAGGCCTGAGCCTTTCCACCTCATGAACAACTATTGTATTTAATGCAGGAAGCTTTGCTTTCAAGTCTTTAAAGGAAACAACCTTACAATCTTTTGATGAAAGTGCAGCACCAATAGCTACAAACAGTTGGGAGTTTTCAGGGAAAATGACCTGTTCCGGCTTTAAGTTCAGAGTTATTTCAAACCTCTTTCTTAATTCCGATAAGAAATATAAAGGTCCCCCCAAAAAGGCTATATTTCCCTTTATTGGCTTACCACAGGCCAGTCCGCTGATTGTCTGGTTTACTACAGCCTGAAATACCGAGGCTGCAATGTCTTCCTTAGCAGCACCTTCATTTAAAAGAGGCTGAATATCCGTTTTTGCAAAAACACCACATCGAGCAGCTATAGGATAAATGATTCTGCTGTTTTTAGCATACTCATTTAAGCCAGCAGCATCTGTCTTAAGCAGCGAAGCCATCTGGTCAATAAAAGAGCCTGTTCCACCGGCACAGGTACCATTCATACGCTGCTCCAGACCACCCCTGAAATATGTTATTTTAGCATCCTCTCCTCCCAATTCAATAGCAACATCTGTTTTGGGAATAAGAGTTTGTACAGACTCAGCACCTGCAATAACTTCCTGAATAAAGTCAAGCTCCAGCCACTGAGAAACCAGCAATCCACCGGAGCCGGTTATCATAACAGTACATTCATCCTGATAAAACTTATCGCAGGTCTCGTCCATTAATTCAATAATGGTCTTCCTTATATCTGAATAATGCCTTTGATATTTCGAAAATACCAGCTTGTTACTTCTATCAAGAACCGCCATTTTAACAGTGGTAGACCCAACGTCCAACCCCACAAGATATTTCTTTTTCATATTAACAATTCTCCAAAATTAATTTTGTATCGAGGTAATGGATGTCCCCCGGATAATCAAGTAACGATAGTTGCCATAATTATACCAAATTCATTTATCATAATGTAATGGTAATCTTTAACTCAGCAATGCAACTAACCTGACATAATGCTTATGTCCGGTTTACTTATTATATTATTCCTTGGTTATATCTATGTGCAATTCCTGCAGCTGTTTTTCATCAACAACATCAGGTGCGTTATCCATTGGACTTGAAGAATTTTGAACCTTGGGAAATGCAATGACATCTCTTATACTATTTGTTTTTGCCATTAACATTATCATTCTGTCCAATCCGAAAGCCATACCTCCGTGAGGCGGAGTTCCATATTTAAATGCCTCCAGAAGGAATCCAAACTTTCTGTTTGCATCCTCTTCTGTGAATCCCAGCATGTTAAGCATTTTTGCCTGCAGCTCCTGGTTGTGGATTCTTATACTTCCTCCACCCAGTTCAACACCGTTTAGTACTATGTCATAAGCCTTAGCACGAACTTTTCCGGGATCGGTATCCAGTAGTTCAAGATCTTCGTCCATGGGGCATGTAAATGGATGGTGCTTAGCCACATAACGCTCTTCCTCTTCATCATATTCAAATAATGGGAATTCTGTAACCCATAAGAATTTAAATTCATCGGGATTTAGTATATCAAGCTTTCTTGCCACCTCAAGTCTCAGCTGTCCAAGGGCATCAAAAACAATGCTGTTTTTATCAGCAACAAAGCAAATTAAATCCCCTGCTTCTGCCTGAGTTCTTTCAAGAAGAGCTTTCATTTCATCCTCAGTCATAAACTTTGCAAAGGAGGATTTAATCTGATTATTGCTGTCTATTGATATCCATGCCATTCCTTTGGCTTTATATGTCTTTACAACTTCAACAAGAGCATCTATTTCTTTTCTGCTGAACTTCGCACAGCCTTTGGCATTTATGGCTCTGACACTTCCCCCGCCGGCAATTGCATCTGTAAATACTTTAAAACCACAATTTGCTACTAAATCAGATACATTAACCAATTCCATTCCAAATCGAATGTCAGGCTTATCAGAACCAAATCTTTCCATAGCCTCTGCATAAGGCATTCTGAGGAAAGGAGTTTCAAGCTCAACATTTAATGCTTCCTTAAATACTCTTTTTATGAAACCTTCATTTATTGTCAACACATCTTCAACGTTAACAAAGGACATTTCAATATCAATCTGAGTAAATTCCGGCTGTCTGTCGGCTCTCAAATCTTCATCTCTAAAGCACTTGGCTATCTGGAAATACCTGTCAAAGCCTGAAACCATAAGCAGCTGCTTATATAGCTGCGGTGACTGAGGCAGTGCAAAGAACTTCCCAGGATGTACACGGCTGGGAACAAGATAATCTCTGGCTCCCTCGGGAGTACTCTTTATCAGTATAGGTGTTTCCACTTCAATAAACCCGTTTTCATCATAATAGTCACGAGCCACCTTTGCAACTCTGTGTCTGAGCATGAGATTTCTTTGCATATCGGGTCTTCTTAAGTCAAGATATCTGTATTTTAATCTTGTAATTTCATTTACATCTGAGTTTTCTTCAATATAGATAGGAGGTGTTTCAGAAGTACTAAGTATTCTGAGCTCCTTAGCAGAAATTTCTATTTCACCGGTCACCATTTTCTTATTAACAGCTTCAGGCGCTCTTGCGGAAACCGTTCCGACAACTGCAAGAACATATTCACTTCTGATGGTCTTTGCCTTTTCAAACATTTCCCCATCTTTATCTGTAAAAACCAACTGCAATATACCTGATCTGTCTCTTAAATCAACAAAAATCAAGCTTCCTAAATTTCTCTGCTTCTGAACCCATCCCATAACAGTAACTGTTTCCCCAATATTAGCTGAGGTCAGTTCAGCACATCTGTGACTCCTTTTGAGTCCGTAAATTGATTCTCCCATAATATTAACCTCCTAAGCCGCTTGTAGTGACTTTAAGCCATTTTACGGCTTTGAGCCGACAAAGCGGCACTATAATGTAATGATAATTAGTCTTCTCCCTTATTCGCTGTACCAAGGTAACCGAGTACTCCACCTATACTGGTGGTAAGCAATTATCTCCGCATCGTAAAACCCTTAATGGTAATAAAAACTTCCACAATCGAAAAATTATATCTGAAACCAATGCGTTATAAGGCGAATAAGAAATTTAATGACTATGTATATTTCCCCGGTTTCCTATACCACAAAACCAGGATATATAAAGGTATTTGAAAATATTGACACGTGCATAATTAAGCTTTTAGCTGCTCTATAATCTGTTCTATGTTAAGTTCAACCTGTTCACCGGTATACATATTCTTTAGCTTATATAATCCTGAGTTTACTTCATCTTCTCCAACCACTACAGCATATGGAATCCCCAGCTTATCAGCGTAAGCAAATTTCTTTCCTATTTTTCCTTCATTGAAGTAGATTTCGGCCGAAATACCTGCATTTCTAATCATTGTAGCTAGCTCCAGAGCCTGTGACATTGTCTCCTTCATTGGTATAACCAGAATTTGCGACGGCGTAGCCTTCTTGTTTTCCCCCAGGACGCCAGCCTCCCTTAACTGATAGAACAGTCTTGAAAGACCGATGGATATGCCCACACCCGGCAGCTTCTTTGTTGTGTAGTTCTGGGCCAGATTATCGTATCGTCCCCCTGAGCAAACGCTTCCTATGGAAGGATACTGATTTAGTATGGTCTCATAAATAGTTCCTGTATAATAGTCAAGTCCTCTTGCAATTGTTAGATCTATAGTGTAGTTTTCTGCAGGAACCTTAAAGGCATTAATATAGTTAATTACCTGCTCCAATTCATCTATGCCTTCAGTAAACATTTCATTATTGACCTGCAGTTTTCTTAGGTTTTCAATAATTTCTCCGCAGCTACCTTTTATCCCTACAAATTCAAGTATACTTACAGAATCACTTTCTGAAAGACCCAAATCCTTAAGTTCAGCCATAACAGCTTCACGACCGATTTTTTCCAATTTATCTATTATTCTCAGAACTTCTGTTTTGTTTGAAATATTTAAGCTTTCAAAAAAGCCGTTAAGAATTTTCCTGTTATTTAGTCTTATGGTAAAGTCACTGAACCCAAGAGCCTTAAAGGTTGAATAAATTACACTTAAAATTTCGGCATCGTTAATGACACTAAGGGTCTCAAAACCGATAATATCTATATCACACTGGTAAAACTCTCTGAATCTGCCCTTTTGAGGTTTTTCCCCCCTGAAAACCTTTCCAATATGGTATCTTTTAAAAGGGAAGGTCAAATCACCAAAGTGTTGAGATACGTACCTTGCCAGAGGTACTGTCAGGTCAAATCTTAAAGAAAGGTCATTATCACCTTTGTTAAACCTGTAAACCTGTTTTGCTGTTTCCCCTCCGCTTTTAGCCAATAAAACCTCTGATTTTTCAATCATTGGGGTATCCAGTGGAATAAACCCGTAAGTCTCATATGTCTTTTTTATAGTCTCCAACATTTGATTAAACACCATCTGATCGGCGGGCAATAGTTCCATAAAACCCGGCAGAATTGAAGGTGTTACTACTTGCTGCTTTGCCATTTGCACAACTCCTATCATAATATATATTAAAATTATTTACATAAATTTGCAAAATAATAATAGGAAAACTGATTGTATCAGGATAACATTTAATATTCAATTACGCAATACTCAATTACGCTAAAAAAGTTCCCTTATCCCCATAAGGGACGAGAGGAACTTCCCGTGGTGCCACCCTAATAATTTCCGTAGTATAAATATGAAACGGAAACTGACTCGAATCTTTAACGCAGAAAACGGATAAGCTTTTAACTTATCAGCCCAGGAAATATAATTCCAAAAAGGGTGTCTTTCATCTAATTTTCTATAAGCTGCTTCCAGTCCCTGACAGCTATTCCCTGAATAGAAGCATAGATTACTCTTCCCTTTTAAGGCTTATACGCTATTTGCACAATAATATATCCTGTCGACATATTGAGCCTAATATATATTTTAAAATTCACATTGGGTATTGTCAATAATTATTCAATCTTCACTCCTATAAAACAGCATAAACCTCAGCACTTCCACAGAGGTTTATTGCTTTTTGCTATTTTAATATGAGTTATGAAAAATTTCTTATGATTTTATTCGCCTTTAATTATATGAGAGTAATATTATTTTCACGGAAGTTCATCAATATGTCTTATTTTCCAGGTAGAACCTGGGGCAAGTATATTACCGTTAAAGTCACAAATATCGTAAACCTGAGTTATAGATGTATAAATTGGAGTATTGTTTGCCTTAGCTTTATTACTTAACATGACTACATTCTCATCTACTTGCCATATATCATTTACAGTATATCTATCAACTGAAAATGTAAGCGTTGACATGGAACTAATATCCATTGCCTCAGTGAATTTGGTTGTCATAAATGCAACAAAATCTTTTGGTAACTTATCGCCAACATTCTTTGAATCAATTAATTTACCATTATTATCCAAAAGGATATTCAATTGTAAAGTAAACTGGTTTTCCATCTTTTACCGATTTGAATGTGTAGTTTGCTGATTTCTTTACAGTCAACCCATTTGCTTTAGTATAAATGCAGAGTAGGATACGCCGGTCAAAAGTTTATTACAATTTTTAACCATTAACCCAAATATAAGTGTAAGTAACTAGTCACCCTTCACTATTACTTCAAGCTTACGAAGTAAGCCTACTTTAACTCTTCACTATTCATTATTCATTATTCACTATTCATTATTCATTATTCACTATTGACTATTCACTAGCAATTGTTCTTTCCTCATATTCATTTCGTCAATCCTTGCAAGGTATTCCTCAACACTTTTGACATTAAATACTCTTTCAATTCTATTTTCAGGAAAAACTATTTTGGTAACAGCTCCTGCCCCACAGGCATAAATGGACTGTCTCTCCTCCATTATCTGAATATTATACAGACACTCCCGTCCTTTCAGGCTGTAGCCCACATTTTCAAGATTCCCAAGTATATTTTTCTGCCTGTAGAGATAGTAGGGCTCCATTCCCATATCCGAAGCATACTCTCTTGCTGTCTCCACCATTTCGGCAACCTGATCATATTCTCTTATAAGACTATAATTATCCATCTCCAGATTAAGTCGGGAAGCCCTTTTAATAGCCATGGTATGAACAGTTAAGCTTTGAGGTTTTAGTTTTTTTATCCTCACCATTGTATTTTCAAACATCTTTATATTTTCCCCCGGCAGTCCGCAAATAACGTCCATGTTAATATTGTCAAATCCTAACTCCCGAGCAGTGTAAAATGCCCTTTCCACTTCTTCAGGAGTATGGTATCTGCCAATGCGTTCAAGGGTAGAGGCATTCATAGTTTGAGGATTAATACTAATTCTTGACACTCTGCTATTCTTAATTATCTTGAGCTTATCTGTATCAATCGTATCGGGACGGCCAGCTTCCAAAGTATATTCCATAAGTGAGGACAGGTCAAGATGAGCTTCAATTCCCTGCAACAAGTTACCCAACTGAATAGGATTAATTGAAGTGGGTGTGCCTCCTCCGATATAAATGCTTTCTATTCTTTGTCCTCTGCTCCTGATAAGTTCCTGGGTATGCTTGATTTCTTTCAGAAGTGCCTCCAGATATAAGTCCACTACCTTCTTATATTGCCCAATTGTACTGGAGCTAAACGAGCAGTAAAGACATCGGGTTGGACAGAATGGTATTCCAATATATAATGAAACGGTATCTGATGCTGAGTCCATAAACAGCTCCCTCTGGTTTACTGCGACCTCATATAGAAGCTGTGCTTTGTTTTCAGATACAAAATAATCTTCGGTTAAAGCTTTTATTACATGTTCTTTATCATACCCCATGTCCAGAAATTCATTGACAAGCTTTGCCGGTCTGATACCAGTCATTACGCCCCATGGGACAACCTTACCGGTGTAGTTTTGGAGCAGGATAAACAGCTTTCTTTTAAAAGTTTTTCTGGTCTTTTTCAAGAGATCTCTTTCTGCTGACAAGTTGTATTCATTCTGCGATTTAACAGAATTAAGATTGCTATTTATAGATATAACGGCATCTGATACAGGTATTGAAGTCTGTTCATAGTACTTTCCGGAACTTTCTCTTATATCAATTAATATACGGAGTTCCAGGTCCTTTTCAAATCTACAGAATAGAAATGCCCCGGAGTCTTTATCCCAAGGGCCTTCAATTTTCTTAATTTCATCTTTATTAAAGAATAATTTTAAAATATCCTCAAATTCATATTCAAAGTTATTGCATTCATTTTTATAGTAAATCATTTGATCTCCATTATGTTTTTAAGAAATATATTACATAAGTTAAATAATTCATAATTTAATATACATGAAGAAACATCTGTTACCACTCTACTGAAAACCGGATTGGATTGAATTTTTTCTCTCTGCCGATGGTTGTACTGGTTCCATGACCCGGATAAACAGTAATATCCTCAGGTAAATTAAAAAGTTTATTCATAATTGAACTGTATATATCATCAAAGCTACCATTTGGAAGATCAACTCTTCCATAGCCGCCGCTAAACAGTGTATCCCCTGAAAACAGTGTATCATTGACCAATAAACAAATTGATCCAGGTGTATGTCCAGGTGTATGAATTACTTTAAATTCAAGTGTTCCAAGATTTACAATACTGCCGTCACGGAGAACCTCACATTTGGTATTTAGTGTTTTCGGGGTAAAAGTATATGCTGATACATTCAAATTTGCATCAGTCAATGAAGGTTCATCATTTACATGAATATAAGCTTTGGCATTTGTTTTCTCAATAAGATTGTCCAATCCTGCAATATGATCAATATGCCCATGTGTCATAACTATCTTTTCAATAGTGACATTCATTTCAGAAGCTGTTTCCATTATCTTTTCAGCTTTAGCGCCTAAATCAATTACTAAGGCTTTATCTTCTTCGCAAACCAAATATGATATTGAATCAAATATACCCCCTGTAATTCTTTTTACTATCATAGATCAACCTGCTTTCAAGTATAAATTATAATATCATATCCAATTTAAAATTCCTTCTTACTGTCAAGTAAGAGTGTAACAGGGCCGTCATTGCTTATGTCAACCAGCATATCTGCCTGGAATATGCCTGTTTGTGTACTAATACCATAACTTCTGCACTTTTCAACAAACTTCTCATAAAGCTCTTTTGCAATTTCAGGCCTTGCAGCCTTGTCATAACTTGGCCTTCTGCCTTTTCTGCAATCACCGTATAGTGTAAACTGTGATACTACCAGCAGTTCCCCTCCTACCTCAAGAACTGAAAGGTTCATTTTGCCATTTTTATCTTCAAAGATTCTTAAATTTATTATTTTTTCAACCAGGTACTCAATATCTTTAATTGAATCTTCCTGTCCGACACCTAACAGGATCATAAGTCCTTTGCTTATCTCCCCGGTAATGTTTCCTTCTACAGTTACCCTGGATTTCCTTACTCTTTGAACTACTGCTCTCATTGCTCTCCTCTGGTTACAGGTTTTGAATGTAATAAATAATATATTAAAGTAGATAATACAATATAGGGGCCATATTTATTATTGCTTACTTCTGGTAACCTCAAACACACTGTCTATTTTTCTGAGCTTCTTTATTATTTTTTCCAGCTGCTCTGTGTCAATAATTTCAAGTGTCAGGCTTATCAAAGTTATCTGATCCCTTGTAGTTCTGGCATTAACAGCCTTTATTGGTACTTTCAGCTCAGTTATACTATTGGTAACATCCAGCAGCAGTGAAGTTCTGTCATTAGCCATGATTGTAATATCAGCTTTATAGGCCACAGAATTTGTAGTGTACCATTTGACTTCAATAAGTCTTCCTTCTTCCTGCAGTCCGGCAGAAACATTTGTGCAGTCGCTGCGGTGAACTGAAACACCTCTGCCGCGGGTAATATAACCAATGATTTCGTCTCCGGGTACTGGATTACAGCATCTCGACAGTCTTACAAGACAATTGTCAATTCCTTTGACAATTATACCGCTTTCCGGTACGCTCTTTCGCTTTCTTTCAGCTTTATTCTGGGCTATTGATTCAAGAATTTGCTCTACTTCTTCCGGTTTTAGGGTCTTTTTAAACTCTTCCTTTAGTCTTGTAATAACCTTATTTGTTGTAATGGCACCATAACCAATACCAGCAAATAAATCTTCCAGGGTGGCAAAATTATATTTTTTCAAAACTAATTCTACCCACTCATTTCTAAACAATTGAATAAAGGTAAGCCCCTGTTTTTTGAGCTCCTTATCAATCATTTCCTTGCCCCTGATAATGTTCTCTTCTCTTTTTTCCTTCTTGAACCACTGGTTAATTTTATTCTTAGCCTGACTGCTTTTGACAATTTTCAGCCAGTCCCTGCTTGGACCGTGAATTGTAGAAGAAGTAAGGATTTCTACAATATCACCATTCTTTAATTTATAGTCAATAGGAACCATTTTGCCGTTGACCTTGGCTCCTATCATCTTATTTCCGATTGCACTGTGTATATTATATGCAAAATCTATTGGAGTAGACTCATATGGCAGACTTACCACATCACCTTTCGGTGTAAAAACAAACACTTCATCGGTGAAAAGGTCTACCTTTAATGTCTCCATAAATTCGCTTTCGTCTCTGGCGTCTTTTTGCCATTCCAGGAGCTGTCTGAGCCAGGCGAATTTATTATCAGAATCTTTGGCTCCACTAACACCCTCTTTGTATTTCCAATGGGCAGCAATACCTACTTCAGCTACCCTGTGCATATCCCAGGTTCTTATCTGAACCTCGAAGGGCTGCCCCTCAGGTCCTATGAGAGTAGTGTGAAGGGACTGATACATATTTGGCTTTGGTATGGCAATATAGTCTTTAAATCTTCCGGGCATAGGCTTATATAGCTCATGCACCATACCAAGCACAGCGTAACAGTCCTTAACGGAATTTACAATAACCCTGAATGCAAACAAATCATATATCTGGTCCAGAGTTTTGTTCTGTCTTACCATTTTCCTGTATATACTGTAAAAATGCTTTGGTCTTCCGTCTATCTGAGCATTTTCAATTCCTAATTCAATTGTTTTCTCTTTCAGGGTCTGTATAATAGCTTCTATATAAGCTTCCCTCTGCTTACGCTTAGTAGCTATTTTTTCAACCAGATCATAATAACCCTGGGGGTCAAGATATCTAAGGCATATATCTTCAAGCTCCCATTTTATTTTTGATATACCAAGACGGTGAGCTAAAGGAGCATAAATTTCAAGCGTTTCCTGGGCTTTCTCTATCTGCTTTCCTTCATTCATATATTTCAGCGTTCTCATGTTGTGAAGCCTGTCCGCCAGCTTAATCATGATAACGCGGATATCCTTTGCCATTGCAACGAACATCTTTCGAAGGTTTTCCATCTGCTGCTCTTCTTTTGAAGTAAATGGCAGCTTGCCCAGTTTTGTCAGCTTTGTAACCCCATCAACAAGATCAGCCACTTCGACCCCAAACTGAGCTTTTATTTCATCATAAGTACATTCGGTATCTTCTATAGTATCATGAAGAAGAGCGGCAGCAAGCGCAGTGCAGTCCAGTTCCATCTCAGCAAGAATATTTGCTACCTCAACGGGATGGATAATAAAAGGTTCCCCTGAATTCCTCTGCTGTCCCTCGTGGGCGTTTTTTGCAACATTATATGCCTTTTCAAGCAATTCTATGTTACACTTGGGGTCATATTTTTTTACTTTTTCAATCAGAACTGAAAAGCTATCTTTCAAAATATCCTCCACTTGTCTTCCTCGACACCATTAATATTTAAAACTTTACTATTGAATTAACATTATATCCTTCTAACTTCTTTCTGCCTTCCAGAAAGCTAAGCTCAATAAAATAAATTATTCCTATTACTTTGCCGCCAAGCTGTTCTACAAGCTTAATATTTGCTTCTGTAGTACCACCGGTTGCCAGCAAATCATCAACTATAAGCACTTTCTGTCCTGGTTTTATGGCATCTTTATGCATTTCCAGAACATCTTTTCCGTATTCAAGGTCATATTCCACACTTATAGTTTCATATGGTAGCTTACCTTTCTTTCTGACAGGAACAAAGCCTTTTCCCATCTGATATGCCAGAGGTGCGCCAAAAATAAAGCCCCTTGACTCGGAGCCCACAATCATATCAAAGTCCCCCAGCTGTTCAGCATAATTTTTGAAGGAATCCATGCACTCCTTAAAGGCTTCGGGGTCTTGAAGCACAGTAGTAATATCAATAAAATCTATTCCCTCCTTGGGAAAATCCAAAACATGTCTAAGCTTTGCTCTTAAATCCATTTCAATATACCTCTCTTCATGGTACTGAATTTGTGTAATGATATTATTATAAATAAATATATTAATACTTACAACATTCAATTTTACTATTAATTTATCTATAGTGCTGCATTATTAGTTGTACATTTTTATTTCCATTATATTCATTAATGTCAATATAGAATATTAAATCCAGCTTAACTGCATTAGTCTGACCAGAATAAAGCTTAGCCAGTTCCTCATCACCAAACTTTCCTCTGATATATTCATCAAAATCAAGTATACTACCAAAATAAATACAATCAAGGAATTTTCCAGGGGCTACCAGAAGCTTAAGCTTGAGTACATTTTTGTCCGATCCCAATACCATTGCTCGTGCAACTGAAATATCCTTTTCTGCAAAAAGCGGTTTTGAATTACCTTTTCCATAGGGCTCCAAAAGTGAAAGTTCTTCTGCTATCCTGAGGCTTATTTGCGACAGTGGAACTCTTGCATCAATATATATCTTTGGTATCAGGTCCTCCTCAGTAAGGTCGGAAGTCTCATTGAGCTGCTTTCTGAGCTGCTCCAGATTTTCCCGTTCCAGACTGAGGCCTGCCGCCATAGGATGTCCCCCGAACTTTGTCAGTAAATCTTTGCATTTAAGAAGACCCTCAAACATATTATACTCCTCTATGGATCTTCCTGAGCCTTTAATTCCATTTTCTGCATCAGTTAAGATAAAAGTAGGAGCATTGTACTTTTCGCGTATTTTGCCGGCTATGATACCTGCAATGCTTTCATGAATATTGGGCTTGTATACCACCAGTATTTTATCGTTTTTAAGACTACTGTTTTCAATAGTGGCAACCGTTTCCTCCACTCCTGCCAGAGTCATGCTTTTTCTTTCGTTATTCAGCTGATACAACTCCAGGGCAAGCATTTCAGCTTCTTTCACTGAAGTACTTAAAAACAATTTCAAACTCTTATCAGCCCAATCCAGTCTCCCGGAAGCGTTTATACATGGTCCTATAATAAAGCCAAGATGATAAACTCCTATTTCTTTTCCGAAAATTCCGGTCTGCTTCATGAGGGCTTTCAGCCCGATATTTTTTGTATGTCCAATAACTGAAAGTCCTTTTTTTACAAAAATTCTATTTTCTCCAACCAGATCAACAACATCGCATACCGTAGCAATTGCCACAAATTCATAAAACTCCTCCCATTCGCATTGGGGGATATTCATTTTCCTATACAACATCTGAACAAATTTGAAGGCTACTCCGGCACCGCACAATAATTTAAACGGATAATCACAATCAGCACGTTTTATATCAATAACTGCATCTGCAGCTGGAAGTATGTATTCCCTCTCCTTATTGTCATTTTCAATAAAGGGCACATCGTGATGGTCTGTTATTACAACAGTAATACCTGATGCCTTGGCATACCGGATTTGCTCAGATGCTGCTATGCCATTATCACAGGTAATTATTGTATCAATACCTTCTTCCTTTGCCTTATTAATTAAGCTATTATTTATCCCATATCCGTCAAATATTCTGTGTGGTATGGTATAATCCACCTGGGCTTCACATCTGGAAAGGGCTTTTAATAAAATAAATGTACTAACAACCCCATCCACATCATAGTCACCTATTATTCGTATTTTACGGCCTTCCTTAATTTTTTCAATTAATATATCTACGCCTTTTTCAAGGTCCTTAATTTTTCCTGCATCATATAAATCTGATGTATCTGATCTGATAAAACTTCTTGCTGTATTTAGATCTGTAACTCCCCTGTTAACTAAAATCCTGCATAGTAAAGGACTAATCCCCAGCTCAGATGACATTTTATTAAAGTCATTCTTAGGATTTCTTAATATCCACTTTTCCAATTCTGACCCCCATATAATAACACAAAATATATACAATAGTTATTTTAATATCTATCTTTATATCTATTTTAATATCTATTTCATTAATTTCCTGAATAATTACTGTTGTTCAACTTCAGACTTACTTAGGCATATTCACTTTAGTTTATTTAACTTGTCTGATCCACTTTACCCAATTTTTATCAGTATATTTTGGGACCTACTTTGACTCATTTACCTTGACCCTATAGAAGCTATTAATAATTCAATTGCAATTCTGTCTGATATTTTTCCAGTTTTTATAGACTCATCAAGCTCCAGGCTGTAATACATGGCCTTTTCAAGAACATTAACGTCCAAATTCCGGCTGGCATTCATAATTTTAGAGGCTACATAGGGTGTTAACCCCAGCTCCTTTGCTGCCGTCTCCTCCCTTACACCCTGATTTTTCAAAAGCTTTATCCTGTAAATCAACCTAATCTGTCTGACAATCATGAATAAAACCTTCTGCATAGGTTCTCTTAAAGCAGCCATATCATTTAACAACGAAAGTGCCTTTGAATTATTACCTTCAGAAATAGCATCTGTAAGGTCAAATATTCTGCTTTTTATAGTCTTATTACATACTTTTTCTACATCCCTGATTGAAATCTCACTTCTACCCTCTGCATAATTTACCAGCTTTTCAATTTCATTCAGCAGCTCCGTCATTGAATACTCACTGTTTTCCACTATATATGAAGCAGTCATTTGATCCACAATCTTATTATAGCTTTTAAAAACTTTAATCACCCATTTTACAAGGTCAGCAGGTTTCTGATAATCCATCTCCACAACTAGTCCGTGCTTTTTAATTGTGTTAACCAGCTTGACTCTTTTGTCAACCTCGCTTTCTATAAATATCAAACAGGTATAATCAGGAATACTTTCAAGATATTCAGTCAGTCTGTCCTTTCCTGACTTTTTACTTGTTCCTGTATCGGTTCCCTCTCCCTTTTTTGACTTAAAGAGACCTGTATTTTTTGCAATAACCAGTTTCTTATCACTGAACATTGGCAAGGTTTCGCAGTTTGAAATAATTGCTTCTGTATCTGTTTTTCCTTCAATAGTTATTAAATTGAACTCTTCGTTAGTCTGGTCAACAATAAGCTTTCTTATTGCATTAGTATAATATTTTATTAAATATTCTTCGGCACCTGTAAACAGATAAATATTACTAAGCTTTTTTTCTTTTATCTGCTTTTTTAGGGTATCCAAACTCATAATCTATCTCCTCAGTATAATTTAAACAATGCAGCAATTTGGAACTACAGTATTTATTATATTTCTTTCAAAGCAGCTGCGGCAGCATTATATTATATCCAGATCCAGGCTACTGCTACTGCAGATCAGCAATTGAATTATATTGTCTTCAGACAGCTGTAGAACAGCAAATACATTATATTAGTTCCATCGGAGTTTCATAGGAATTGGTACCATGAACTCACAGCCCATCATGCTCAGCAAATTTGCGGCAGAATTGCATATTATGCTGTTACAGCAGCCCTGTATATTAACTTACTGAAGCATTGTACTTATCTTTATTCCTTTACCGTAGCTTTTTACTGTTACAGCACCCGATTCATCTGTTCTGTATATTTTTATTCCCTTTTCAGTTAACCTGGTTATAACATCTTTTGACGGATGTCCAAATTTATTACGTTCTCCTACTGATATTACAGCATAATCAGGATTAACCTTCTCAATGAAATCGGTACTGCTTGAAGAGGTTGACCCATGATGACCAACCTTGAGAAGATCCGACTTAAGATTCAATTGTGAATTAATAAGTCTTTCCTCAACAGGTATTTCGCTGTCTCCGGTAAAAAGAACACTGATATTTTTGTATTTTAATTTTAACACCAATGAGCTGTTATTTAAAGACTGCTGCGATAACTGGTCAGTTGTAAACTCCAGTGGATTCATCACTTCTAATATAGTTTCATTATCAAGCTTTATTATATCACCTTTTTTACAAAGAGTTATTTTAATTCCTTTACTGGTACAAATATTTTTTAGCTTTTCGAAGCCATCGCCATTGGTATCGGGGAGTATAAGCATTCCTACCCTGGTTTCTTCAAGCACTGCCTCCAACCCTTCTGTATGATCAGAATGTCCATGACTGGCTATAACGATATCAATACTTTTAGTGCAGTTATCCAAAATGAAAGGTACCACAACCGATTCACCAACATCAAAGGAGGACCTTGAGCCGGCTTCCCTGCCTCCTCCATCAATTAATACCTTTGTCCCATGTGCTGTTTTTATAAATGCACTGTCTCCCTGTCCTACATCCAGGAATGTTATTTCAATGGGTTGAGGAACTATTTTTCCAATCAATAAACCAACAGCAAATAATATAACAACTATTCTTTTCACTTTGTTAATTCCAGGCAAATGGCTTAACTTTTTTCTTCCCATAAAGAAATATATAATCCCCACATAATAAATCAAGATACTCCAAATGGGAGGTGTGGGAAGTTTTACAGAAGCGAAGGGAATCTTTGATGACATTTCTGTTACAAAAAGAACAAAGGATAAGAATGTATTATTTATATAGCCTATAAGTACTGCCAAATTAATGCTTATCAGTCCTGCAAAAACCATTACAAAACCGATTATTGTAATTATTTGAACCATCGGAACTACCAACAGATTGGAAACTATAGATATGATTGATAGATTGTTAAAATAGTAAAGTGTTATTGGGACAACTCCAAATTGAGCTGCAAGTGTGGCTGCAAGAGTATCTGCTAATATTTCTGGTATGGGTATACGTGAAATAAATGTTTTTATAGCAGGGCAAAACATAACCAGAGAAAGGGTTGCCCCAAAAGATAGCTGAAAACCAATATCAAAAATTATGAAGGGATTTATGATTAAAATAATCAGAGCCGAAGCTGAAATACTGGTATAGATATCCGGCTCACGCATAATAATTTTTCCTGTTAATATTATTATGCCCATAAGTACTGCCCGGACTATGGAAGCTGAAAAGCCTGTAACAAAAACAAAAAGTACAAGTACCAATATGGTTATAATACTTGAAATGGTATTACCAAAATTAAGTTTTTTGAACAAAAACAATAGAGGTATAATGATAAATGCCACATTCATGCCAGAAGCCACCATGATATGAGTCAGTCCGGCTTTGCTGAATGCTTCGGAGGCATTATCATCCAACCCATCCTTATATCCTATTATCATTCCGGCTAAAAGGCCTGCCTGATTTTTATCGAGACAATGTTCTACAATTTTCAAAACCCTATTTTTAATGCCATAGCCAATTTTACTAATTAATCCGCCCGGTTCGGTTCCTTCAACAGTAACCTCCGAATTAAATATGTTGACAGTTCCCGATATGCCTAATGAAGCCAGATATCTCTGATAATTAAAACCTCCTGGATTGGTTGCTGGTTTGGGTTTATTAATTACACCCTGAAAAGAAAGTTTGGTTCTATATCCTATTATTTCTGAATCAAAACTGCCACCTGTCTCCCGGTTATTATAAACCTCAACTAAAAGTCTGGATTTAAGTGTTTTAGTTTCCTTGAATGTAAACTTTAGTTTATCGCCATCCCTCTCTACTTCACTGTCAACATAACCTTCAAGATTAATTAGTTTACCATAATAATCTTTAAGGTCATATATAAATTCTTTTTCTGAATTGTTATAAAGAAGGCTGCCCACAGTAAAAAAAATCAGTGATATAAATAATAAAATTATTGTTCTTTTCAACTTTTTGTAAGCTATGACCAGAACTAAAAAACCAATTGCTGATAAAACAAATGTAAAGTATAAACCAAGGTTATATGCAAGCAATATTCCAGCAATAAATGACAGGCAAAAAAGACAGAGGGGCCTCTTGTATATCATAATTCCTCCTGAAGCAATTCAAATATTTAGTTTATTACCAACAGTGATTACAACAGACAGATAACAAGTAATAATAAGTTCGACAGTAGAGTTTAGCCAAGTCATTGAAAATATCTTTGTGATCCTGGCTAAATCTGTGCAAAAGAAAATTCAAAATAAATAAATAGGATTAATCTTGATAGTCAAATATTAACTTTTATCAAAGGTTTAGTTTGAAAATCAATATTTGTATTAACAGATTAAGCAAATAACTAACATTGCTTATTTAACTTATTTAAAGAGAGGATAGTGATTTATCACTACTATTTGAACAGAATGAACACATGCACAAAAACGTCCCTGAAAGGACGTTTTTGTGGGTTTATGGATATAAGTTACAATACTCTTCGTGCTCCAATATATTTACCGCGGTATTCAGATAAAGCCTGAATAATTACTTGTTTATTTGACGTAGAAGCATGAATAAACTTGCCTCCCCCAATATAAATACCTACGTGGTCGATTTTTCCTGATGCTTTTCTTGAAGAAGCATCAAAGAATAACAGATCCCCAGGTTTTAACTCACTCTTTGATACACTTACGCCATTTGAATACATACTTTCAGATGAACTGTTCAGTTCAATTCCAAAATTCTTATATACATATCCTACGAATCCAGAGCAATCAAAGCCATCTGGAGTTTTTCCACCATAAACATATCGTACTCCAACAAATTTTTTTGCAAATGCAACTACTTCATTTTCAACAGAATCATCGGTATCTTCGATATTATTACTATCTTTACTGCTTTTGCTATCATCTATACCTTTTGATTCGAGAGTTGCTGCTGTTGTGGAACGAGACGACTTTTGTTCAGTACTGACAGCTGTAACAAACTTTGAAGCAACATAGCCAACTTTCTTATCGATCTTTACTTTGTGCCAACCTGATAGAGTATCAAGAATTTCTACACTTGTTCCCTCACTCAGAGAATCAATAACTTTACCTGATGTGCTGGCAGTCTCTCTGAAATTAACACCGTTAGCATTAATTTTTCCCTTTACAGGCAATACTTCTATGTAGTCACTGTTGACCCAGCCTGTCTTCCCATCAAAGGAAATTTTGTACCATCCATCAGATTTATCCACAACGGATACTCTTGCATTGGATAACTTAGTGATTATACCTGATGAAGTATTAGGCTCTTTCCTAACATTTACTTTAGTTCCTACAATTTTTGCAGGCTGTGCCGCCCCCATAGCAACCGAGCAAATCAAAACAAGTGAAAAAGCAAAAATACATCCAACAAGTATCTTGCTGAGCTTACCTGACATTGGCTCCTCCTATATTTCGCTTCCGAAGTTAGCTGTCGGGCTCGGGCAATAGGACCTCCCTACCATTTGCATGGATTCACCCCAATAATTTGGTTCCTCCGTACCCCTTTTCGGGGATTCAGCTTTATTTTTCTATTGAGTAAATAATATAAAAACTGTAAATAGTATCATTATGAAAATATAAAAATACTAAATAATTTCACTTATTTACCCTTGACCATTATATTAAATTTGTAACAGTTTGTCAAACTTTTTGAAATAAATCAGCAATTTTTTGGTAATATTTTTGTAATAAATATTCAAACTATAGTAATTTGCACATAATCTTTACATTTTCACCAAGTCTGACGGTTTCCATCTCTGGTAAATTACTACATTCTTTAAATCCGCATTTCAACCAAAAATTTATACCTGATACATTATTTTTGGAAACTGAAAGATATATCCTTTTTAAATGATATTTTTGTGTGAAATAATTCTCAAGCAAATTTACTGACATCTTGCCAAAGCCTTTGGATTGATAAGGAATATCTATTACTAATGAGTTTATCCAGACTAAATTATCTTTTTCAACCATCATACCTTTGATCATACCGATAATTTCGCCTGAATACATGTTTATGTCAAGAAAAAAGACATTTTCTCTTTTAATAAACTGATATAGGTTATCTGAAAATTGAGTGTATCCGATTGGATAATATATTCCAGTGGCATACTTAAAGTGGTCGGCGTTTCTATATATGGAGTAAATTTGACCAATGCTTGTTTTATCAATGCTTTTAATATAAAGAAATTCATCTTTAATACAAATATTCAGCATATTTCCTCCATACCGGACTTAATTCGCATAACCCCAAATGAGACTCTAATATATTTCTAGAAAAATAGTACTTTATTGGATTATACCAAATAATTTAGAATATTTAAATTCTCCGTGAATTAATTAGGAAATATTTGACATTTTTAAGGATATTTAATATATTTATTCTTGTCGGTTGTTTTTAAAATTAAAATAAATATTAAAAAAATAATGGAGAAAAAGTATGTGTGTAGATCATGATTTTTTTGACAATCAGCTTTTCGAGTGCTGCACTATTATGGTATCTATATTGATAAATCAGTATAATAATAAAATTATAGATATAACTGATTTTAAAACCCATACAGCAAATAAAATCAGTTATATCCTCAAATACATTGATATTGGTACAGATATTGAAAAGAAAGAAGCTGCAGAGAATTTAATTAAGGAATATGAGCAAATAATCTTGAAAAGTCAGTCACAACGATAGAATTTAAGAATAAGATTATCTAAATATTTACTTAGCTTAAGTATATCATGTTGAGCCCAAGGTTGTTTTTCCAACAAATCATATAGCTCTTCCTTAAGATATTCTACTTCTTTTTTTAGTAGAGACTTGTTATTTTCCATTTTCTTATCACCATACTTTTCTTTTGTAAATATTTTATTTTTACATAATTTTACCATTTCTTCTATTTAAAGTAAATACTAAAAATCCATAAATCTACAAAATAAATAACATAGGTTATTGGTTATTTTTTATAAAGGACTTAATTATTTATAACATTATATTATTTTTTGTTTTTGAGCAACTCCCTCCTGACATAATAATGAAACATAGTATACTTAATAGTTTAAAAAATGTTTTCCGGCAAATGTTCTCCAGATTGATTAATAAATTTTTCTGAAAAATAAAAAGGATAATTTGAAATTTTATCGAATGTTTAATTTGGGATAATATTTGATTTATCCATGTATATGTAATTCGATCCGATTAATATTTTTTTTAAATAAAAATATTATGAAAGGATGTGTTATTATGTCTGGTCTAAGCGATGCAACAACCTTTGAAATTATTGGCATATGGTGTGTACTGTTAATTGCCTTTCTGGGACTGGGTTATGCATTAATGCTTCGCCATCAGGTTATGAAGTATGACAAAGGTACAGAAAAAATGCAGGAAGTATGGGGGGCAATTAAAGGCGGTGCCGATGCATACTTGCGCCGACAGCTCAAAACTATTCTACCCCTTATTGTAATTCTTACAGTTCTACTTTTCTTCTCAGTCTACATAGTTCCTCCCAGTGATGAAGCATTAGAAAGATTCTCTGAACTAAGTCCTGATCAAGTTAAAATTGTAATCGGTTTTGCCAGAGCTATTGCATTTATTATGGGTGCAACATTCTCGCTTATTGTAGGACAGTTTGGTATGAGAATGGCTGTCGAAGGAAATGTTCGCGTGGCTTCTGCATCAAGAAGAAGTTTTGGTGAAGCTTTAAAAATCGCATACAGAACTGGTACCATTACCGGTATGCTTACTGATGGGTTAGGCTTGCTTGGCGGAACACTGATTTTCATAATATTGGGAATTGCAGCTCCTGATGCTTTATTAGGTTTCGGATTTGGTGGCACACTTCTTGCCTTATTTATGAGAGTGGGCGGTGGAATTTATACCAAAGCTGCTGATGTTGGTGCTGACCTGGTTGGTAAGATTGAAGCCGGAATTCCTGAAGATGATCCCAGAAACGCCGCAGTTATAGCCGACCTTGTAGGTGATAACGTAGGTGACTGTGCCGGAATGGCTGCAGATATTTTTGAATCCTACGAAGTTACCATTGTATCGGGATTAATATTAGGACTTTCTTTATACGGCATTACCGGAGAGCTGAAATGGATAATTTTCCCGCTGCTTGTAAGAGGTATTGGTGTCTTGTCATCAATTATTGGGACTTATCTTGTAAGAGGTTCCAGGAAAGGTGATGCTCTTAATTCAATAAACAGAGGCTTTTATACCTCTGCAGTTATAAGCCTGGCCTCTTTTGCTTTACTTGCAATATTCTATATGAATGAATGGAGAGCATTTCTCTCAGTTGGTGTAGGTATTATTCTTGCTATTGCACTGGATGAAGTGACAAAACATTTTACCGATACTACACGCAGACCTGTCAAAGATATTGCCAAATCATCAAAAACCGGATCTGCCACGCTTATACTCCGTGGTCTTGCAGAAGGATTTGAGAGCGCTGTTTGGCAGACAATTGTTATTGCCGTAACAATTCTAAGCTCTATTTTGATCTTCTGGGGACAGGATGTACACTTTGTTTTATATGGTGTTGCTATGACAGGTATCGGAATGCTTACATTGACAGGCAATAATGTTGCCATGGATTCCTTTGGTCCTATCGCAGATAACGCCAATGGCATTGGAGAGCTTTCAGGCCTTGATAAGGATGCAAGAACAGTTATGGACAGCCTTGATGCAACAGGAAATACAACAAAAGCAATTACAAAGGGAGTAGCTATAGGCTCGGCTGTTATTGCAGCAGTTTCATTGTTTGGTTCTTACCTGACCGACGTTTCAAAAATTCAAGTAGGTATGGGTGTCAAGGAAACCATTTTTGATACTGGTATCAGGGTATCCAGTCCAATAGTATTTATAGGTATGCTAATCGGAGCCTGTATCCCCTGGCTGTTCTCCTCCCTCATTATCAATTCAGTAACAAGAGCTGCTTCACTTATAGTCAATGAAGTAAGACGCCAGTTTAAGATTCCGGGCCTTCTTCAGGGCAAAGTTAAGCCTGATTATCAGAAAGCTGTTGATATATGTACTGTTGCAGCTCAGAGGGAATTGCTTGGTTTAGCAGTAATTTCTGTGGTATCACCTTTACTTGTTGGAATCCTGCTCGGAGTTGAGGCATTGGGTGGTTTCCTGGCTGGTGTAATAATTTCAGGTCAGCTTCTGGCTGTATTCATGGCCAATTCCGGCGGGGCCTGGGATAATGCCAAGAAAACCATTGAAGACGGCGCCCATGGCGGAAAAGGATCTGACTGTCATAAAGCTGCAGTAGTAGGAGATACTGTAGGTGATCCTCTTAAGGATACTGCAGGTCCTGCTCTCAATCCAATGATAAAAGTAATCAACATGGTTTCACTTTTGGCAGCACCAATTCTTATTCAATACAAGAGTACAGACCCTGGCATGCTTGTTGCACTTGGTTTATGTGCTATTCTGATTGTTGGTGCGGTAATTTATTCAAAGAACGGTGGTTTGAAAAAGACCAAAGTTGATGACAGCAAGGATATTGCTGCATAGTTATATAATCATAAATAATAATGTGATCTGATTGTAAGCTAATAACTATTATGATCATTATAAATAGACAGATTGGTTTCAAATTCTGTCTATTTTTCTTTTTTAATATGTATTAAATATTACTTTTTTCTTAAACTAAGATAAAGTTGTAAACCTAATCATTAATTTTACTTTGACTTCAGTTCTGAGTCCCCTGAGAAGGAGAAAACATTATTTCTGTTACATTTGCCAAAACCAATGAAATATGTTATTACAGGCATTGAGGAGACCAAGCTATGAGAAAAAAGAAAAGAAATGACTATTATGTATCTCAAAGAATTAACAGTATAATCAATAGTATTCCAAATGACCCATTTATAGGCTTTAGTAATACAATCAGACCTATGTATCAGGATGATCGGTCAGAAAACAGTAGTGATTCAGATTACTCAAATGAGCCAAATAAGCCATAGCAATGGCTGGAGGAATATGACAGGTTAATGACATACCATCATATAACCATCATATAGATGATATGTGTCATCCTCTCTATCAGAAAAAAGCCTAGGCTGATTGAATTTATAATGTTATAATTTATAGGTAAAGATGTATTGATATAATATAAAATAAGTTGCAATATAGGTTGCAGCTTATTTTTTAATATTGTTATGAATCAAATAAGATTAATTTTATAGAATATTTATGATAAATAGGAGTACTTAATATGCCCTTTGATGGAATTGTAACAAAATGTATTGTAAATGAATTGAATGCTTTATTGGCTGGCGGAAGAGTTGACAAAGTATTCCAGCCCGAAGCCGATGAAATTGTTTTATTAATACGTTCCAGGAGCCAGAATTACAGATTGGTTGCAAGTGCCAATGCTAACTATCCGCGCCTTCACATAACAACTTCTCAAAAGGAAAACCCTCCCACCCCTCCGGTTTTCTGTATGCTTATGAGAAAACACCTGGCTGGTGGTAAACTGCTGGACATCAGTTTCCATGATTATGAGAGGGTTATATCAATTAATGTTGAGTCTGTTAATGAGCTCGGAGACTTATCTGTTAAAAGATTAGTTATTGAAATAATGGGAAAGCACAGTAATATTATATTGCTTAATAGTGAAGGTAAAATCATTGACTCCATAAAGCATGTGGACAGTGACATTAGCAGTGTCAGAGAGGTAATGCCCGCAAGACTTTACTGCCTCCCTCCTGCTCAGAACAAGGAACTTCCTGAAAATGTTATTCCTGATGAAATTTTTGATCATCCATATGCTTCTGAAGCTAAGAATTTGGAAAGTTTAATTTTAAACATAATAAAGGGGTTCAGCCCATACACCTGCCGTGAAATCTGTGCAGCTGCCGGAGTGGCTTCAAAATCACCGGTTAATGCTTTATCCGTTGATGATAAAGAAAAGGTAGTCCTGGCATTAAAAGATTATCTGATACAAATAAACAATAGTAAATTTGAGCCATGTATTATTTATCAGGATAAAAACTTTTTAAAGCCAATAGAATTCTACTGTTTTTCACCAAAGCAGCCTGTAATTTTTAAGAAATATCCTCTTCTATCTGTGGCCCTGGATGAGTATTACTCCCTTCGGGATACAAATGAGCGGCTTACACAAAAGATGGGAGATATTGTTAAGGTAGTTAAAAACAGCATTGACCGATGTGAAAAGAAGATTGCACTATTTAATGACAAACTGCGTGAGGTATCTGACAGAGAAAAGCTTCAGCTTTACGGTGAGTTAATTACTGCGAATATTTACTGCATTCCCAACGGCAGTAAAAGTGCCCGTGTTTTAAACTACTACAGTGAAAATGAAGAATATATTGATATCCCATTAAATGAACACAAATCTGTTCAGGAAAATGCACAGATATATTATAAGCAATATGCTAAGGCAAAGAGTACTTATTTAAATGTAACCCAACAGCTAAAGGACACAATGGCCGAACTTGAATATCTCAAAAGTGTTCAAATAATGCTGGAGAATTGCAGCAGCAGACAGGAAATCGATGAAATAAGGCAGGAATTAATAGACCAGGGTTATATAAGGGCTTCATCCAGAAATGCAAAAAAGAAGCAAGATAAGCCCACTCCTCCACTGGAATATGTATCCAGTGACGGTTTTCAAATTCTTGTGGGAAAGAATAATAAACAAAATGATTTATTGACTTTAAAACAGGCTGCATCATATGATATTTGGCTTCATACCAAAGATGCTCCAGGTTCACATGTTATAATAAGAACTGAGCGTCGTGAGGTTCCTGATTCAACGCTTCTGGAGGCCTCAATTCTGGCAGCATACCACAGCAGTGCAAAAATGTCATATAATGTTCCAGTGGATTATACAACTGTTAAAAATGTAAAAAAGCCCAGTGGAGCAAAACCTGGTATGGTAATTTACGAAAACTTTAAAACTGTTTATGTAACACCTGAAGAAGACAAAGTTTTGAAAATTCAAAATAAACAATAAACTACGATTGGAGGAATTGTAATGATCTCTAACAAAATCAGTAACAGACTGGCTGGTTCATCAATGATCAGAGCCATGTTCGAAGAAGGTACAAGACTAAAAAAGTTATATGGAGAGGACAAGGTTTTTGATTTCTCTCTTGGAAATCCAGATCCAGAACCTCCTGCAGAAGTTAAAGCAGCACTTAGAGAACTGGCACAATCAGATGAACTGGGAATGCATTTGTATATGAATAATGCTGGCTATCCCGAGGTAAGAGAAACCATAGCCAATAAAATAAACAAGGAAACCGGTTTGAATCTGACCCATAATAATATTGTAATGACAGTTGGGGCCGGGGGTGCCCTGAATGTAGTCTTGAAGACTCTTCTCGACCCTGATGAAGAAGTTATTATATTTGCACCTTATTTTGTTGAATATACCTCCTACATAGACAATCACGGCGGTAAGACTGTTATAGTGAACACCGATCCAAATACTTTTTTACCTGATCCTGAACTGCTCAGATCAAAAATAACTCCCAGTACCAAAGCAGTTCTTATAAATACACCAAACAACCCTACAGGTGTTGTTTATGGAGCAGATGTTTTAAAAGCTATTGCCAGAGTTCTGGAGGAAAAAGGAAAGGAGTATGGACATACTATTTATATCATTTCTGATGAGCCTTACAGGAAGCTGGCCTATGATGTTGAAGTTCCAAATATTTTAACAATTTACAGAAATGCTATTATGATTGATTGCTTCAGTAAGTCTCTTTCCATTCCTGGCGAACGTATGGGATATATAGCTACAAACCCTGAAGCAGATGACATTGATACCCTTATGAGCGGTCTGATATACTGCAACAGAGTTTTAGGTTATGTTAATGCTCCTGCCCTGTTCCAGAAAGTTATTGCAAAATCCATTGATGCTGCTGTTGATATTAACATTTATAAGGAGAGAAGAGATTTACTTTATAACAGCCTTATCAGTTTTGGATATGAATGTGTTAAACCTGATGGTGCCTTTTATCTTTTCCCTAAATCCCTTATTGCCGATGATGTGGAATTCAAAAACAGAGCTTTAAAGTATAATTTACTTATTGTTCCCGGTTCAGGCTTCGGTGCTCCCGGCCATTTCCGACTTGCTTACTGTGTAAGTCTCCAAACCATCAAAAACTCACTGCCTGCTTTTGAGGCTCTGGCTAAGGAATTCAGATAAAACATTTAACTATGAGGTTGTTATAACTTTATATAAAAGATATTGTAATGATAGAAATAAAGTAATGTTTAATAACAGATATCTATCGATAATATTTGATGATAATTCCATAGATTATGATATTAAATTATCTGATGATAATTTATTCGTAATTATTCTGATTATAATTTATTTGCAATTTTAAATTAATGAAATGTTCCGGAGCCCGATTAACCATAAATATTAATCGGGCTTATCTTATTTTTATCTGAGTAGTTCAGTCTCAGGTTACATCGAATTTATTTTTTACAACAGCTATATTTGGAGTAATACTTTTCGCTCCCCCTCCTCCTTTCCTAGTTAGTAGATTATTTTGGGCTATCCACGGCCAATCCGTCACCATAGGCTGCCTGACTGAATATGTTTTCAGCTTCAACCAGTGAAATGCCTGAAATATTAATATTTTCAATAACACTTTCACCGATTTTCTGGTTGCTGCACTCAAATAAATACCTTATTGCCTGAGGTTTAAACCCTAACAATCTTGCTCCAATGGTATCAGTTGCTACCGGATCGCAGCCGGCAATTACCAGACCGGTATGCCGGGCAATACCTTTTGACGGGCCTGTTCCAATCATAGCAGGACTGGCACTGACAATTGACAGGTCAATGGGTATTTGCCCGGCCATCGCTGTTATAAAGCCATGCAGGTCTGTGTGTATACCCAGTTTTTTCTTTGGCTGCCCGTGTTCATCAGCCGGAGGCCACCCAAGAGCAATGTTTTTTATTGCTGCAGACATTGTGGCCTCCTCGTGCTGCTTCAGCTGAGTAAAAGAAACCAATATGGTTACTTCCTCAAAAAGTTTATTTAAGTTTGTGGCAGGTACTATGGAGTGATTCAGATTAATTCTTACAAATGGTCCATGATTCAGGTCGATAAATTCCACTCCTTCCTCCGAAATGACCTTTCCGAAACCTACAGAATCCATTACATCCTTTGTTTCTCCGTCTGCTGTTCCTGTTGCAACCACTATTCTCCTGGGATTTCTGTCCCTGAAAATCCTGATAATCTGTCTCAGGCTTTCAGGCCCCACAACAGTGGCAGAGTCTGGCTGCCTTTTATTCACCCAGTTAGGTGTTATGACTACCACATCATTATTATTAACGTCAGACATTATTTGAAGCAGCTCAATGGCTTGCTTAATGGCAGCTGCCTCATTACTGTTATGGGTAATTGCTACATTAGATTTATTCCATCTTCTTTGTCTCATTGTTTTTCCTTTCCTTTTACATTCCTTTTTTAATACTATAATGTTATTATCTCCAAATATGGCAGAATAACACGAAATACTCTTGTTTGGATATTGATTTGATTGCCATAAACTGTTAAGATAATATTATATTTAATTTAAAATTAATTCCGGGAGTATATTAAGTGATTAAATCCTTAAGCTGTTAAGATGGTATTTGAGTGATAGAATGCCTTTATTCAAAGGTCTATTTATTGTGCCCGGATACCATCTGAGAATAGGTTATCATTTTAATATGCTTTTTTTATTGTTATAAATTTTTTGGAGGTTTATGTTTAAAATGAAAAATAAATTTGATTTTGTACAAGTTAAAATAGATTATGTTGATGCAGCACTGGATATGGTTTTAAATGCATATATTAAGGAAAGGCAGTTAATATCTTATTTACCTGACGCTGACTTCAGTAACTCAGTAAAAAATTCCATAAAGTATTTGTTTGAAAACGGAAGTGGTTTTGCTGCTGTTATGAATAATGAGTTCGTAGGCTTTCTGTCAGGATATAAAGTAGATAATTTTTTTGGACAGAATAAAGGTATCTATTGCCCACTTTATGGACATGGAGTGAATTCCGAATACGGCTTGTCCCTGTATGCGGAACTTTATAGATATGCAGCAGAACAGTGGGTCCAGGAAGAATACATGACCCATGCTATAACTGTATTTACCTATGATACCCCTCTGGTAGATATGTTGTTCTGGCAGGGCTTCGGTCTTAGATGTATTGACTCCATACGTCAAACTTCTGTTCTTAGGCTGCCCTCTTCCCTCACCAGTTCCATTTCTTCAGGTATTGAGATTAGAAAAGCTGTGGCTGAGGATGCTGATATCCTTTCAGATATACATATTTAGCATAACAATTATTACAGTCGTTCCCCTGTTTTTATGCCCAGGAGCAATTTTGACCCTATAGAAGAGCATATAAACTGGATAACACAAGAGGGTAATCATGAGTGGGTGGCCTACAGAAACAACAATCCTATCGGAATAATGAGGCTTTGTACTGAAGCAGAAAGCTTTGTTTCTTGTCACAGTTCGGTTATGAATATTCAAGATACCTATGTTATTGAGAGTGAACGAGGAAATGGTATAGGCTCAGCACTTTTAAATACCGTTCAGCAATGGCTTATTGAAAACGGTTACCCACTTTGCGGCGTAGACTATGAGTCTATTAATCCTCAAGCCAAATATTTCTGGGGTAAATACTTTACACCGTACACATATTCCCTTGTACGCAGAATAGACGAACGGATTCTTCCCTACCTCAATATGAACCTAAATGACTAAAATCACCAGCACACAAACGTTGTCGAGTCCTTTCGGCAACGTTTTGTGCATATTAATCTGAAGGTCCTGCCTGAAGTATCCTTTTAACAATTGACTTTTACTAATTTTGAGTGATAATATTTTTACATAACATGAAAATCTATTTGTAAATGCCATTAATATGTTGTTGAGGATAATCTGATGTTCGATCTAAGTTCAATTTATCAGCCTATTACAGCTCAGCCGTTTCTATTAAATGGTACACATACTGAAATCCAGCCCTGTGAAGCTCTAAAACCCTTTGTACACTGTTTTTGGGGTACACCTAACCATTATAAAGGAGTCCCATCAGAACCATTAAAAAGTATGCTTGTTATACCTGATACCTGTATGGATATTGTTGTTAGAATTGATATGAGTAATAACAGGCTTAATTCTTATTTTGTAGGAATAAGTGATACTACCTTTGAAAATGTCCCTTCAACTGCCAATTCGATGTATTCCTGCTTTGCTATACGGTTTTATAGTTGGGCTGTACCGTTATTTTCAAATGAGTCATCTAAAAATATACTCAACACTTTCACAGATGTTGATACTTATTTTCATAACTTTAAGTGTGAACTGCAAAACATCATACTTGACAATCCTGCAATCACTGACAGAATAAAAAAGGTTGAACAGTTTCTCCTTAAGAAATTAAACCTGAACAAACAAAACAACAATGTAATGAATGCCGTATATAAGATATTGGAATCCAAAGGTACTTCAAGTATATCTGAAATTTCAGCCTATTCTTCTATTAGCCAGAGACAGATGGAAAGATTATTTTTAGAATATATAGGTGTTTCACCAAAGAAATTTTCAAGCCTTGTCAGATACCAAAATCTTTGGAGGGATATTTTATTCAGTAAGAAATTTGACATTCAGGACAGTGTTTTTAAATATGGTTATTCGGATCAATCCCATTTACTGAAAGATTTCAAAAAATATCATACACTTTCACCTGCAGATGCTAAAAAGTTCGCTTTAGAGAGAAATGGTATGTCGAATTTTTACATTACATTAAGTATAAATAATGATAAGCTAGATTCTGATAATCTGCCTGATTAAGTAGAATATCTCAAGAGTTTGAAAAGTTATTATCATTAAAAAGAAAGGAGTATATATGTTCAGATCAATACTTCAAATTTATGTCAAGGGACGTGATGAGGCATTCGAGTTCTACAGAAACGCTTTTGATGCTAAAATAGGTTATCAGGATGTAGATGAAAACGGTATTGTAATACATAGGGAGCTTAATTTGTTTGGGCAAGCCATTGCAGTTGGTGAAGCTCGTGACATTGATGGTACCGACAGCCAAAATAGAATAACGGGCAATACCATGCTATTTTGTATTCAATTTGCCGCAGGACAGGAAGATAGAGTTCGAAAAGCATACAAAGCATTGATTGAAGGCGGACGAATCATACGACCTTTAGGTAAATTACCATTTAGTCCGTGCGGTACGGAATTAATTGATAAATATGGGGTTTGGTGGTGCTTGTTTGTTGAAGGTTCCAATGGGTAACGACGTTTAAAGATCATGGTATATTTCACCATCATAAACCCTAACACATCATAAACCCTATTGCACAACTTTGTATTGCTATTTATTATATAGGCTCTGTGTATTAAAGTTACTTAGGAGGTTAGTATGTTAAAACTATCATTATGGGATTTCGAACAAATAAAAACCTGGATATACCGTAATGCAAGACAACTTGATTTGGCATTATGGCAGTATTACTTTGAGAATGGAAGTAATGAAAATGTACTTTCAGCGTTATTATTTTATCAGAATCGGGACGGAGGATTCGGACATGCTCTTGAAGCTGACAACTGGAATCCTAATTCCACTCCCTATACCACTTTTAGAGCAGCAGAAATGTTAGAAAACGTCGGCATAAAGGATAATAATCATCCTGTGGTTAAAGGAATACTGGAGTTCTTCGATACTACTGAATATTATTCTGATAATGGTTGGTATTTCAGTATTCCTTCAAATGATGACTATGCTCATGCTCCCTGGTGGACATATAACAAGGACGCAAACTTAACCGAAGGGATTGGTTTAACAGCCCAAATAGCAAGTTATATACTCAGAGTTGCCGATAAAAAATCCCAGTTATACAATAAAGCCCTTTCATTGAGCCACAAGATCTTCGATAAACTCAACACCACCGATGAATATGGTGATATGGGCCTGGGAGGATTTTGCGAGTTACTTGAGACTGTTGATAAAACAGGACTCAAGGATAATTTCGACATCAACCCCATAACTGATAAAATTAGAAAGCTTGTACATAAAACTATAGAAAGGGATACTGCAAAATGGGTATATTATACCCGTAGACCCTCCGACTATATTAAATCCTCAGATAGTATTTTCTATGAGGATAATAAGGATATCCTTCGGATAGAACTAGATTATCTGATTACTACAAGACCACAAAATGGGGTTTGGGGCATTCCCTGGAGTTGGTTTGATAATAATGAAAAATATGCAAAGGAGTTTGCTATTAGTGAAAACTGGTGGAAAGCATTCCTGGCTATAGAAAAAATCAAATTTCTTAGAAATTTTGGCAGATTGGAAGAAGCATAAAAATTACATTTTGAAAAGCAATAATCAGCTAATCAGCCATATAAAAGAGGACATTTTGATTGTCCTCTTTATTATTTTAATTAGATATTTCATATGCTAATTCTACAAATCTATTTACTATCGTATAATTTGTTAGTACCTTTCAATATATCCTTTTTGAAAATTTGAATTACTTTATCCGGTTCTTCGAATATAGGACTATGAGCAGAACGTTCAAAAAGATAAAAGCCTTTTACAGGTGCATTTATCTGATTTAAATAGTTCTCAGACATTCTAAAGTTTACAGTATAATCGTATGCACCTGAAAAAAAGTATGTAGGAACATCCAGTTGGGTAACAAGTTTTCTTAAATCTTCTTTCATTTCAAGCTGCGGATTTTTGTTAAGCATAGTTTTACCACGCCAAAGGTTTATTTTTTCAGACAGATTATACTCTCTGTTTTTTAGCGAAGCAAAAAATATTCCTGTTACAACTGATTTCATATTATGTGTTGAACCGATACCTGCCCGATGCATTACACTGTCTCTTATTTTATAGTAATTATTTGACAAATAATCGTTTTCAATTAGTGTTTTATGAGTCTTTTTATCGTTAATTTTTGCGTAATAGTCCAGCATATATTCATATGCTAGTCTCTCTGACTCTTTGTAGTAGGTGATCTGCCCTACTCCAATATAGGCATTGTATAACTGAGGCTCTTTTTGTACAGCCTGTATGCTGAAATAACTTCCCCAGGAATGGGCCATAAGATAAATTTTTTCCTGTCCAAATCGTTCACGAAGGTAATTTGTTACAGCAACTGTATCTTTAATATATTGCTCAACTGTAATGGTACTTTTATCAATATTATTACTAAAAGATAATCCTGCTCCTCTTTGATCCCACCAAACTACAGTAAAAATCTCGTCTAAACTGGTGGGATATTGTTCTGAAAGAAAATACTCTGGCATACCCGGACCGCCATGAACAAATAATAGCACAGGGTTTGAGATATCCTTACTTTTGATTATCATCCCCATCTTTACACCATTTATCTGTTCAAAGCACTTTTCTGCCAGACTCCCCTCAATTATCTTTCCGCTTTCGTCCCTGAACTGCCTTATTTTACCCTGACTCATAGAAAGTAAAACAGCTAAAGAGATAATAATAATTGAAGAAACTGTCCCAAGAAGCAAGCTGGTCATTCTTTTAATCATTTTACCTATTCCATATGATGTCTTCAATTTTATTTTCCCAATTTCCGTCATAGGTCACCCCTTTCATTGTTGCAATGGCTGCTAAACCATGAACTGTAGACCAGGCCGAAATAATTGCATTTTTTATTTTTTCCTCTGAAAACCCCATTTTCCCCAATATTTTAAAGTGTAAATCCTTTAACATATTAAATGGCGGATAATTACTTTCTTCTCCTTCATTCATATTCAAGTTAACTTTTATACAGGACTGTGAAAAAAGAAACTGATAATATTGAGGATTTTTAATAAAAAACATTACATAACTCTTACCTAGTTTTACCAAAGTATACGGATCATCCAAATCGGCATCCTTTATAGAACAGTTTAATTCTTCAGTAAATTTATCTGTTACATGGCTCTTCATTGCTTCAAGTAATTCCTGCTTACTTTTAAAATGACTGTAAGGAGCCGCATTACTTACCCCACACATAACTGCCACTTTTCGTATTGAAAAATTCTTTTCTCCTTCGGAATTAAGAAGCTCTATTCCTGCTTCAATAAGGCTATTTCTCAAATTTCCGTGGTGATACGTTTTTTCAACCATATTTACCTCCAATCTTTACAGTGTTAAGATTATATCATAGTATCTTTACAGTGTAAAGATGGTCATAAAATTTAATAGGTTGTCAATGTACGTCATTGACAACCTATTATTCATTATGGTTTTATTTTTCATGGTTCTATTTTTCAACTTCTGATAAAAAAATAAAATCTTTTCCAAATTGGTACTGGAACATTTATAGTTAACGACTAATTGGTTTTGATCTTTTTCTGATTTTATGTTCTTCATCAAGCACAACTTCCCTTGCTGGAATTCCAGTAAGTGCTTCTAATTGGTTTTGTGCTTCAATTACTCTTTTCAGCCATAATTCCTTATGTTCATCAAAGTTACGGCAGTCTTTTGGTACAGCAATTGGCTTTCCGAATACCATGCGATTCTCTGCCCCTTCAACAGCTTGTTCAATAAAAGCCGGTAAAACAGGTATACCCAGTAACCTAGCTAACCAAAATGCTCCCTGCTCAATATCTTCTGGTTTATCCTTATTTATATCATAGATTGTGCCTTGTGAAAAAATAAGGAAATGCTTTGGTTTATTGCCTTCAGCAAACCACTTTCCTGCAGCTCTCATAGCAGCCATAGAGCCACCAACACTATTACGGTCAACTGCAAAAACTTTTTCCAGTTCAAGTATAGGCATTAATTCTTGCGGTATGGAAACTCCATTAAAACAATTTTCCTTAGCAAAGATAAACAGCTCCGGATATGTATCTGTAACCTTATGCATAACCTCATAATAATAACTTAAAATAAGTGGACCATCTGTATCAGTCAAATGATTTGAAGCAATTATATAAGATGATGTGGTGAAATCTTCCGGTAAGTTATATGCTTTAAAATTATATGCCTTTAAAAGCTTTTTCTTTGCTTCAGTTAATCTTTTTCTTAACTCTTCAGTATTATTAACGAATTTAAGCATTTCCCTTATATCATTTTCATTAAACATTGAACTGGCATTAAACAAATGCATAATATTCTCCCCAGTAAATCAAAATTTATAATTATTCGAGGCATATCATCAAATTGCTGATATATTTCCTCATCATATAAGTCATAGTATAGAAGTAATATTGATTATGGCATATACTAAATTACCATTCAAAATATTATCACAAGATTTAGTAGTTGTAAAATAAATGAAAGATTATTTCTTACTTCTGTTTCCAGTCGAAAGTAATAGATTTTGATTTTAACAGAAAAATCCACATAATAATTGTAAACACTGCGAAAATCAGCATTGTGGTTGCCAATCCGCCTATATAGCTGCCCCATTTCAGCGAACCGATAATCATACCAATGCTTCCTATAACGGTGAAACCAAAATTTATTACAGATGAGGCTGCACCAATATCAGTTTTTGTAGAGGATAACAGTAAATCCGAAATTAGAGGTCTGATATATGTTACCACAATTGAGTAAATAACATAGGACAGGAAAAAAATAATTGGTCCTGTATTTCCTACTGATAATATTAATATAGCTGAAATAATTGCTATAAGAATACCAAAATTTATAGTTTTTTTAACAGAACCTGCACCAAATCGCATATACATAACCGGTCCTAAAATAGCGGCACAGGAGTTAAATGCAAAATAAATACTGAATGTTGTTTCAGAAACACCAAAGCTATCGATATAAACATAAGATGCTACTGCCAGATAAGCCATATATGGCGCAGCAATAAGAGCTCCTACCAATAATAAGGTTGTGAAGCTGACGTTTTTTGAAACCCTTCCTAATCCTGAAATAGACTGAATTATGCTGCCTTGGTTACGTTTTGGAGCCGGCAAGGTTTCCTTTAATAAAATGGCACCTATTAACGAAAGTGCAGTCAAAGAGGCTAAGACAATAAATGTCATCTTCCAGTCTGCTAATTTTAGAATAAGAGCACCTAAAAGAGGAGCCAACACCGGAGCAAGTAATCCGAAGGCTTGTGTAAGTGACAGTACAGTGGACATTTCTTTGCCTTCAAAACTATCCTTAATTAATGCCGTAGCAACCGATACCATTCCTCCGGCTCCAAATGCTGAAATGGCACGAGAGACAAGTAAAAAGCTGATATTCGGAGAAAATGCACAAACAGCACTGAAAACTAATGAAATTGAAATGCACATAATCAATATGGGCTTTCTTCCATGTTTATCACTCATTGGTCCAAAAACCAGAATGCCTACAGCCAGAAAAACAAAGAATACAGTCATTGTTAAGCTCATAAATGTAGAACTTGTGTTAAAGTAAACAGTCATTTCTGGTAGTGCCGGCATATAAAGGTCTGTTGATAAGGGTGGAATCATGGAGAGCATAGTAATTAAAGCTATCAAACCTGTTTTTTTTAAGTATTTCTGTTCCAAATTCATTATCCTTTCTACATATAACTGCTGCATAGATGATATAAAAAAGATACATTACGTCAATGTAATGTAGTCTGTTCTATCTTTGGGTCGGTATTTTCCACTGCCCTGCCGGACCTGTTGAACAGCAAGGTTTTAATCAAGTTTGCGTGAACAATTATATCACTTTTCTTTTAATGCTTTCAATGATTTCATAAAAAAAGTATGTTAAGTCAGCAGGTTTGTTTTGAATGAAATAAACAATACCTGCAGAAAATAGCGTTTAAACTAATTCTTAATATGAGAAAACCAGCCGCAGGGACTTCCCATGCGGCTGGTATAAATTTGCCATCACATATAAGTTTAATAATCCATATCTCCTGATGGCATTGGAGGTGTTTTCTTCTTTTCAGGCTTTTCAGCCACAGCACTTTCGGTAGTCAAAATCATTGAAGCCACCGAAGCCGCATTCTGGAGTGCAGACCTTGTAACTTTGACAGGATCTATTATACCGGCTTTAAACATATCCACATACTCCTCTTTTACAGCATCGAAGCCTATTCCCTTTTCACTGTTTTTAACCTTTTCAACCACAACTGAACCATCAATTCCAGCATTGGCTGAAATCTGACGCAATGGTTCCTCAAGAGCACGAAGTATGATGGAAGCTCCTGTTTTTTCGTCTCCGTGAAGGCTGTTAACCAGCTCAGCGATTTCCGGAATGGCATTAATATAAGCCGTACCTCCTCCAGGTACAATTCCTTCCTCAACAGCAGCCCTTGTCGCGTTAAGGGCATCTTCCACCCTGTACTTTTTCTCCTTCATTTCTGTTTCTGTTGCAGCTCCAACCTTAATAACAGCTACTCCTCCGGCAAGCTTTGCTAACCTTTCGTTGAGCTTTTCCTTGTCATAGCTGGAGGTGGTGAGCTCTATCTGTTTTTTAATGGATTCTACCCTGTCTTTGATAGCCTTGGCATCTCCCAAACCATTTACAATGATGGTATTTTCCTTCTGAACTTTGACAGACTTAGCTCTACCCAACCATTCAAGCTTGATCTCCCTGATATTCATGCCCACTTCATCTGAGATAACTTCTCCGCCAGTGAGAATAGCAATATCCCTAAGCATTTCCTTCCTTCTGTCTCCAAAACCAGGAGCCTTTACTGCCACACAGGTAAATGTACCACGCAGCTTGTTCACTACAAGGGTTGCCAATGCATCACCCTCAATATCCTCTGCAATCAGAAGCATTTTACCGCCATTTTTCATAACTATCTCAAGAGCAGGCAGTAAATCCTGTACATTGTTTATTTTCTTGTCGGTGATAAGGATATATGGGTCTTCAAGTACAGCTTCCATCTTTTCATTGTCGGTCACCATATATGAGGAAACATATCCCTTATCAAACTGCATTCCTTCAACCACTTCAATGGTGGTTTCAAAGGCTTTGTTCTCTTCAATGGTAATTACACCCTCTGAGGTTACCTTTTCCATGGCATCGGCAATGAGCTGCCCAATTTTTTCATCTCCGGATGAGATGGTGGCAACAAAAGTCATGTCATCCTTGCCTTTAATCTTCTGACTGTTTCTCTTCAAGCTTTCAACTGCTTTTTCAACGGCCTTATCCATTCCTTTTTTCAGGATAATGGGATTGGCACCTGAAGCAACATTTTTAAGTCCTTCCCTTACAATAGCCTGTGCCAGCAGTGTGGCTGTGGTTGTACCATCACCTGCTACATCGTTTGTCTTGCTGGCAACCTCCTTTACCAGCTGCGCTCCCATGTTCTCATACGGGTCCTCCAGTTCAATTTCCTTTGCAATGGTAACACCATCGTTGGTTATAGTAGGAGAACCAAATTTTTTATCTATTACCACATTTCTTCCTTTTGGTCCCAATGTCACCTTTACAGCATCGGCAAGCTTGTTCACACCTGCTTCAATAGATTTTCTTGCTTTTTCATCAAATGCAATTATCTTTGCAGCCATTCTTTATACCCCTCCTTTACTCAATCACTTACTCAATTACTGCAAGAATATCTTCCTGGTCAATCAGAAGATATTTTTCGTTTTCCAGCTTGACCTCAGTTCCTGCATATTTACTGTATAATACCTTGTCGCCCTTCTTCACAACCATTTTAATTTCCTTTCCGTCCTCCACTTTACCAGGGCCAATACTCACTACTTCTGCCATATATGGCTTTTCCTTGGCGTTAGACGGAAGCACTATTCCGCTTTTTGTTGTTTCTTCAATCTCGATTTCCTTTAAAAGTACTCTGGTACCCAATGGTTTGATTACCATAATTCAACAAGACTCCTTTCTTATGTTAATTTGAAATGTATATTTAGAAAAGCTTGATGCTGTCAAGCCAAAATTATCGGATAGCTCAAAAATGAATCTATATCACTGAATTTATACCGTTTCTCATATATCATTATCTGATATACTCAAATAGGAAATAACATATGAAATAAGGCTTTCGGCTCCCATATTCAGGTTTACTCCATTCTGGGTCAGGCCATCGTAGCAGCCTCCTGTTTCATTGTCAATCAGGCTGATTCCCTTTGAGTTGGCACCATAATACCAGGCATGGCATCTTTTCGCATTTTGCAGATATTTCTTTTTCCCTGTGGCCCTATAAGCTTCCAGATAGGTTAAAACACCTTCACAAGCCTCCACTGTCTGCTCATCGTATTCAGCCGGTACTCCTCCCTTTGGATACCAACCTTTACACCCGACAGGCTTGTAGTATCCATCTCTGAAGGTTACCATGCCTAAGAACTCCAGGCTTTCCTCAGCAACCTCAAGAAACTTCCTCTCTCCGGTAACTCTATATGCCGATATAAGAGACCAAGGAAGAATGTTGTTACAATAGGTCACAGTATCCTCAAACCATTTCCAATTCCCGTCTCTCTGCTCTTCAAATAAGCGACAAAGAGATTCTGCAGTTTCAAAAACAAGATTTCTTTCCTCTTCACCTTCAAGATGGGTAAGACCAATAATTGAATATGCTTTTGCTCTTGGTGGTTTTAGATCATGAACAAGTGGAACTGCCTTTCTCAATATATATGCAAGACTATATTTTACTCCTTTAGGCGTACATTCATTGGAAATGGCATAACCCAGTGCCCACAGGCATCTGCCGAAGCAATCCTCCGAGCCTTCCTCCTCAAGCCATTTCCTGTCATAACTCATAAAGTTTTTAAATCGGCCATTTTCATTTTGAGCATTTAACAGAAAGGAAGCATACCGATAAATAAGATCCAGATATTTTTTCTTCTCATACCTTTCATACAGCATCAGCGCCATTAAGAGAGCTCTGGTATTATCATCAGTGGTATACCCATAGTTTGGATCTGGAAGTGAATATTTTGAGTGCTGAAACATACCGGTATCATCGGTCAGGCGGAAGATGTGGTCATCCTTGAATGTCTCATTGAAATTGAGCCTTCCCATTATACCACCATACTCCCTGCAAGCTTCAGTTCTTCAAGTGTATCAATAAAGAGCTTTGTATATTGATTAGCAATATTTCCCCACATCATAGTCCTGCCAACACTGGAAGTACGCTTTTCCATTTCTTTTTTTGCCTCAGGATTGCTTAATACATACTTGATATGTTTTGCCAGCGAATGGGCATCGTTAAACTCAGCCAATAACCCTCTGCCTCCTGATAGCATTTCTTTTGCATAACTGTATGGAGTAGATACTATAACCCTACCATACCCAACTGCATAAGCCAGAGTACCGCTAACTGCCTGATCCTTTCCAAGGTATGGTGTCATGTATATGTCCGATAACTGGAGATAATGTATGATTTCATCCTTTGAGAGATATTTGTCCACAAACCGTACATGCTCCCCAATGCCTAATTTATCTACCATATTCATCAGCTTTTCTCTGTATACTTCTCCAGATTCTTTTTTTACACTGGGATGAGTCTGACCTAATATCAGGTAAATGATATCCTTATGTTCTTCTGCTACTTCTGCAATGGCTTCAATGCCATATTCAAGTCCCTTTCCAGGACTTAACAGACCAAAGGTGCTGACAACACTTCTGCCTGAAAGGCCGTGTTTTTCTTTTAGTTTTTCTCGTGGTTCGAGAATTTTGTAAGGTACGCCGTGGTGTATCACTTCAATTTTTGAAGGGTCCATTTCATAAACCTTCTCAAGAACAGGTTTTGTATTCTTAGCCATAGTGATAACCTTGGCGCTCTTTTTACCAAGCTTTCTCAGAATTTCCCTTTGCTTTTCTGTAGGACCTGGAAGCACGGTATGGAGTGTTGTTATAAAAGGTATTTGAAGATTGTCAACAAGGTCAAGTATGTATTCACCTGCCTCGCCTCCAAATATGCCGTATTCATGTTCAATAACAAGCAGTTCTATATTTGAATGGTTAATGACATCCGCAGTCTTGGAATAACTATCCCTGTCATGCTGCCAGAGTTCTATGATAACTCTGTCACTGTAACTGTAATCATCATTGCTTACCGCTATAACCTTAGGCTTATTTATAAGTTCTACCTTATCAAGTTCCCTGACAAGATCCTGTGTAAATGTTGCAAGACCACATTCCCGCGAAGGATAGGTACTTAAAAACGCAACATTTCTTATTCTGTTTGATACCATGATAACCTCCTTTTTTAACAGGAGACACACATCACAATTATTATTCTATTTATAAAGATGAATGTCTCCTTTTTCATCAAAGCCACTTTTCCTATACTGCAATTGGATGGCTGTAATTTTGTGTTAAAACACTGTTGTATTCCTCACTGTTTCTATCAACCTTACAATTTGACATAACCACTGAATTTACAATGGTTGCCCCTGCCCCTACATGAACATTATCCCATACAACGCTTCCTATCACCTTAGCACCCATACCCACAGAAGAATTGTCACATAAAACTGTGTTGGGGCCTATAACGGCATTGGATCCTATTTCTACATTTTCACCTATATACACATGTCCTACTACCTTGACACTGCTGCTAATCTTCGCTGTTTTGCTAATGTGCTGGTAATTTTTGTTAAAGTTATACTCACCAATCTGGACAATTCCTTCAAGAATATCCTTATGTATCTTGAGGTATTTCCCAGGTGTACCCAGATCAAGCCAATAGGAGCATTTATTATAAACTGCAATTTTATAACCCTTTTGAAGGAGCAGAGGGTATGTTTCCCTTTCTATGGAGACTTCTCTTCCAGAAGGAATTTCATTCAAAAGCTGTGGTTCAAATATATATACACCTGCATTGATCAGGTTTGAACTGCTTTCATGGGGCTTAGGTTTTTCCTTAAACGCTGTAATAAAACCATTTTCATCCTTTTCAATCACTCCGTAAGCTGAAGGATTGTCAACCTGCGTTACAGCAATAGTTGCCAGAGCTCCCTTTTCCTTATGGAAGTTTATCATGTCAGTAATATTGATATCACTTAAAATATCCCCGTTGAACACCATAAAGGTATCATCAAAAAAGTTCTGTGCATTTTTAATTGCACCTGCCGTTCCCAGGGGTATATCTTCAGTGATATAACTGATTTTTACTCCCAGCTTTCTCCCATCCTCAAAATATTTTTTTATTTTATGCGGCTTATAGCATGTACTCAATACAATTTCATCAATGTCATGCTTTTTTAAGCTTTCAATATTCCTTTCAAGTAGAGGCTTGCCCATTATCGGCACCATTGGCTTAGGCAAGTCGTCTGTAATCGGCTTTAGTCGGGTTCCAAATCCACCTGCTAAAAATAATGCCTTCATGTGTAATCCTCCTAACTTTGAAATTGACAATATATTGAGTTGTGACCAACACAAGTTTTTATTCCTATGCTGTTGTTGGGTTATGCTGGTTTATAATACCAATTATTTTGTGATAAATTAATTTTAATTAATAGTTATTTGATATTTAATAATAATCAAAAAAGATTTAATATTAATCAATTAAGTTGACAGTTAATCGGTAACTAATTTATACGATTTATAGATTTATTAGATTGATAATTTAATGATAGTTAATTGAAACTACCTTTCAGATATTTATATGATTTTCTAATTTTTTATGGTTTTAACATGGCTATTTTGGTTCGGAGCATTTTTTGATGTACTCCAATAAATCCTTTATATTGGTAGTTGCCATGGCAATGCATGTATCAGCTGCCCCATAGTACATCTTTATTTCTCCGGTTTTTTCGTCATATACCCAGCCGCATGGGAATACTACATCATCTACATCCCCTTCTCTTTCATACAACTCTTGAGGCCCAAATACCCATTCATCACTCCTGCGAATTACTCTAAATGGATTTTCCATGTCTAAAAGAGCCAGTCCAAGCCTGTAAATGGCTCCGGCTGCTGTCTGTCTTACGCCATGATATAATATAAGCCAACCCTCCGGAGTTTCCAGCGGCGGCGTGTTCAATCCTACCTTGTTGGCATCCCACCAACCGCCTTTACGGGCATTAATCAATATCTGGTGCTCTCCCCAATATTTCAGATCATCAGACCTGGAAATCCATATATGTGCTCCAGGAACGTGATGTGCTGGAATAGGTCTATGAATAAGCAACCATTTGCCGTTAATTTTTTTTGGAAATAATGCTGCATCTTTATCCTCAGGCGGCATTATTGGACCTAACTTCTCAAAATTTTCAAAATCATCGGTTAATGCCATTGAAACCAGGGGACCACCTTTTGAGTATGCAGTATATACAACTGCATATTTATTTAATTCTTCCACCCATGTAATCCTCGGGTCTTCAATGCCCCATTCCTCTTCAGGAAAATTGTCGGGATCAGGTTCGAGAGTTGGCTTATCATCAATCACCCAGTTACTTATACCATCATCGCTGACTGCCTTAGTAAGGTGTGAAAAACCTCTTCTATCCTCAACCCTCGCCAGTAACAAAACTTTTCCTTTATACATGGTCGCTGCTGGATTAAAAACAGTATTTGCCGCATAGGGCCAATTCTTTGATGAGAGAATTGGGTTTTCGGGAGACCTTTTAAAAAGCTCCCTGTAAGAATGTCTGTCAGAACCAGTGAGCTTAGTCTCAAATCTACTTGTCATCAACACTTCACTCCTTTGTCCAACATCATCAGTATTACGTTTTAGTATTCCTTGTATAAATAAAAAAGCACTCTAAAACCCCTTCTAATTTTAGATAAAATATCAATAACGTATCAACGCCATAAATATAAATATCAATAAAGTAAAAGGAATATTAAAACGCTTTTTATTAGCACTCGATACCTTTGAGTGCTAATAATATTATAAAAAGCCCATTTTTTTTTGTCAAGACACTTTTTAGTAATTTTATCAATTGCTGCTCTACTATTGAAATAATCAGTGAAGTCTGGGTTAATTGTTGATATTAAGCTCATTTTCAATCACTGCGATGGCATTTGCAGTGCCATTTTCACTTCTCAGCATTGCACCCACTATGGATGCCCGATCTTTCATTTGCTGGTTATCAACTACATCCTGAATTGCTTTTGTATAGTTCTCAACCGACAGCTCATTACACCAAATTGGCTTTGTCCCGATACCCATCTGGTAAACTCTGTCCCCCCAATATAGCTGATCGCCGCCGAACGGAACAATAATACCGGGAACACCGGCTCTGACACCGGCAGCTGTTGTTCCGGCCCCGCCATGGTGTGACACAGCAAGCATTTGAGGAAATAGCCATTCATGAGGAACATTTCCTATCTCCATGACATTGGTCGGCAGATCAATTCCGTCCAAATTACGCCAGCCAGCCGATAAAACTGCTCGCTGTCCGGTTTTTTTCAAACTTTCAAATATGATCTTCAGAGTTCTGTTAAAGTTTCCGCCTACCGTACTGCCAAAGCCAATATAAATTGGTTTGGTACCTCTATCTAAAAACTGCTGCAGTTTTTCATCAGGAGTCCAGTCCTGATTCATTTCCTTAATCCAAAAACCTGTCACATACTGGTGTTCTCCATAATCTTTAGGCTTTGGTGCAAGAATGTGACTATAGGCATAAAGTGTAGGAATGGGTTTGCCATTCATCTTCCGGTATGGAAACTCAAAGGGTTTTATTTTCCGAAGTCCCATCTGGGTACGCCAGCTATTCAGCAGCCTTCTTGTGGCATGGGACCACAAAATGTCCCCACATTTATATGTCAGTTTGTTGTACCAACCTCCATAAAGCAAGGTTGGTGCAGTCATAGCAGGAAACTCCACAGTTGGATCCTGGGGTGCAAAAAAGCATCGAAAGCAGGGCAGTCCAAGCTTTTCCCCAACATGGTAGGCAACACTGCCTAAGGTGCTGTATAGAACGGCATCCATACCTTGACATGCCTCTTCAATATTTTTTAGAAACTCAGTTTTTACCGGGTTAAGCAAATCAGGTAAGCTACCGAAATACTCCAAAGGTGTAACCCTATTTCCTATTAAGCGCAGCATAATTTTCCTGGCATCACCGGCCATATATGCATATTCAAAGCCTTCCTGCTCAATGTTTTTCTGAAAAACGTCCATGGCACAAATACGTATATGGTGTCCCTTTTCCTTCAGCCCTTTACCAAGGGCAAGAAATGGCTGAACATCGCCTCGGGAACCAATTGCAATAATTACAAATTTCATAAGGTATCCTCCTCTGACGGAACCAGTTCATTGAAAAGCTACAGATAAACACATTTGTGAGAATATCCCTATTATTGATAAAACAATTCGCCATCACCCAACCATTTATTTTAACTGGCGGATGATGGCGACCTGTGAAAACTCTATATCATCTGTTAATATGAGCAATATAGTTCTACAAATGAGTAAGAATACAATTCAAATCATATTATTTTAATTTCTGTGAATAATAACTTTATGGTGACCTTCCCCGCTAATGGTATGGGGTTGTGTTTAAATCAATATAACTCATTAAGTGCATGTGTACAGGCTGACAAAAAGAGCATACTTAAACAATGGGATTACGTATATCTGTACTTACTATGTATATGTATTTGTAAAAAATTTTTGTTTAGTTATAAGTTTTAGTATGAAACTTCCATATTCTTTTCTTTTGCCAAGTTTTCCAACGCTTTGTTGTATTCATCTAAAAACTTAATACCCTCGTTAATTTTTTCTCCTGCTGAATCTACACCTGCTTCGTCACCTGCTTCAAGAGCACTTAACATTTTATTAAACCCTTCATTATAGGTATCAAGCACTTTTTTATACTTTTCTTTGATTTCCTTCAATTCGTTGGTTTTAACATCGATCTTAGAAAGCAAATCAAGAGATTCCTGAATATTTGGCAGCACTGTGTCCTTCAGGCTGGAAATCAGCACTGTTTCATCTTCAGCAGTTTCCCATTTTGACATTTCTGCTTTCAAATCCTCATATTTTTTGTTTACTTGTACCATATCAGTATTGATAAACTTCTCTAACTCCTCTGCCACAGGATCACTTCCGCATCCTGCCAACATGCTAATCATCATCACTACCATTAATAAAGACGCTACTACTTTTTTCATGTAAAAAACTCTCCTGTTAATTATTATGATTATAATCCCATTAATACCCAAAACCCCATATATTAGTTTTCCAAGGTTTTCATAACCGCTCTAATATTTTCGTTGATTTTAAATATTATGTCAAGTATATATTTTGTTGAAATTCAACTATATTGCCTTTTTCACTAGTAGACCTTTTTGATAGTATTATGGTTATGTTAACTGTACTCAATTAAGGCAAGCTACTCTGCTACAAATTTTCATATAGAATAAAAAATCCAAGCCATGGCACAAAAAAGATATAATATTTACATAATATCCTATATACTCCTCTCTCTTTTAGAGCAATTTATGTTTCATTATACCAGAATAAAAAGAATAAAATCGTTTTATGCCTGAAATGTATAATTTATGCCCTGAAATGTAAGTATACATGTTTGGAAAAGGTAGAATTCTGAAGCAAATGTATCTCAAATTCAAGCATTTTCAGCTTAAGTAATGAACTAATAATACTTTTAAGATAAGAAAATAAGCTGTTACAAAATAATTTTGCAACAGCTTATTTGCCTTGGTGGAGATAAGCGGGATCGAACCGCTGACCTCTTGAATGCCATTCAAGCGCTCTCCCAGCTGAGCTATACCCCCATCTATAAAAACTCCTGTTCTTTAGTTTTCAGCTTTTTCATATTGTTTTTAAAACCAAGTACTTACTTTTTATACTCTTAAAGAGCATATCTTGAATTCCCTTAGATATATTAACACGATTCTAAGTATCCTGCAACTATCTAAAATAATTTTTTAATAAAAATATTAGATTTTTTCTTATTATATGTTATATGCTTCACCAATATCTTTTCCCCAGCACATTGAATTAAATATCCACTTGCCAATGTCTGTATATAAATATTTCCACAATAACCTGGGATTACAGCTCAACAAATAATGGTATATGCCCTGTATAAGGCAGGAACCTTTCCAGCAGGTCTTTGGTCTTTAATTTCAAGCTGCTGGTATTTACACAGGGATGACAGCCAAAATATTCATATGAAAGTAAATCTTTATCCAGCAGCAGTTTAACCTTCCTCTCCTTATCAAACATAAGTCCAAGAATACTAACTGAACCCGGCTTCAAATTCAGATATTCTTCCATGTCTTTCGGGTCGGCAAAGGACAGTCTTGATGAACCAATCTGTTTCGAAACCTTTTTTGTGTCAAACTTTTTATTGCCTGGCATTGAAAGTAAATAGAAATTATTTCTGGAGGCGTTGCAAAGAAACAGATTCTTACATATTTTTATATCTAAAAGTTCTTCAACCTCAAGACAATCTTCTACAGTATTTGCCTCATAATGATCAATTCTATAATAACAGATTCCGAGTTTATCTAGGATCTCATATGAATCCAGTTCTTTTTGGAGCCTGTTGGTATCCTCAGGTTTTCCGGTATAAATGGTTGAATCAATAACTATCTTTCTCATTTTAATCCTGCTGCTAATTACCTATATTAAAAATAGTATAAAATCCTACCTTAAATTTTTCTATTATTTTTCAGTTTAAATGTTATTAATATAGCTGTTAATACTTATCACTGGTAATTTTAGTATTTACAGATATAGTACTGCCGGTACTCTTTCAGTTTTATTATCAAAATATCAAAATATCAAATTCCCTAATTACAAATTTTACTCCCTTAATCTCTGGAAAGACATGCTAATAGAATACCCTCACCAATTGTAACTGTTGCTGTGTCATTACAAAATTCATTACTGACTCCCCATGATGTTCCCAAATTCATTGTGGCATTATTCAAAGGATATTTCAAACCTTTTGTTGTCACTCCCGTTACCCTGTCTGAAATAGGAATAAGTGACAGCTTATATCCCTCCTGTCTTTGGAGTGAAAAGGTTGAATCAAACATATAAATCTGATTATGCTCGTCAGCAATACAGGCACTTACATGTTTATCCAATAACTTTTTCAATAAAAGGATATTAGCTATGGAGTGATCAACCCTTGATCCAACTGCACCAACAAGAATGATCTCGTCAGCTCCTTTTTCCAAAGCTCTTTCCACAGCCAATTCCGAATCTGTCATATCCTTTTCCACAGGGAACGTTTCTGCAGTTACTCCCTGGCTTTTAAAATACATGATGTCCTCCCTATTTGCAGAATCAAAATCCCCAAGAAGAACATCAGGTGTTATTCCAAGCTTTCTGAGATGTGCGGCTCCTCCATCAACTGAAATTATGTATTCGGCTTTATCAAAAAATCTTCTTATAATATCATAATCTTTCACTGAACCATTGCATACAATAACCGCTTTCATTCATTCACCAATAAACCATTTCTAATATTTTAACAAACCAGCTAAAATAATAACCAGTGTTATGTAAACTAAATTATTAAAGATTTTTGCCGGCAGCACTGAGCTTTAGCTGCATTATTGCCTCTTTAACATCGGGCCTTCCATAAACTGCCGAACCTGCTACTATTACATTTGCTCCAGCCTTTGTAACCAAACCGATGGTGTTGGTATCAATGCCGCCATCTACTTCAATATCTGTGTCTAGCTTTTGCTTATCTATCATACTCTTTAATTCTTCTATTTTTCTTGTGGAAGAATTAATATAGGTTTGACCGCCAAAACCCGGGTTAACTGTCATTATCAGAACCATATCAATGTCCTGCAAAACGTATTCTAAAACAGACAAAGGCGTAGCTGGATTTAATGCTACTCCCGCCTTTTTGCCCAGGCTTTTAATTAATTGAATTGTTCTGTTCAGATGCACACAAGCTTCAGCATGTACTGTAATTATATCTGCTCCGGCTTCAGTAAACTTCTCGATATATTTGTCAGGTTCAGAAATCATTAAATGCACATCAAAAGGTTTATTTGTAGCCTTTCTCAAATGCCTTAAAACGTCGGGTCCTATTGTTATGTTGGGAACAAAATGTCCATCCATCACATCTATATGAATCAAATCTGCTCCATTTTCATCAACCTTCTTTATCTCATCACCAAGACGGGAAAAATCAGCTGCCAAAATGGATGGTGCAATTTTTATCACTTTATCACTCTCCTGGAATCTGTCTTTTTTGATTTGTATTGTGGTACATCTTTTAATGCTTTATATAACTGTGTATATCTCTCAAATCGGTTTTTGTCGATTTTCCCTTGTTCCACTGCTTCACGGATGGGGCAGCCCGGTTCGGTGATGTGACTGCAGGAGGTAAATCTACAGGTATTAATATATCTTCTGAACTCAGGATAATAATTTTGAAGCTGGTTATATGGGATATTTGTAATTTCATAGGAACTAAAACCCGGAGTGTCTGCAACATAACCTCCATATTTCAGTTCCAGTATTTCTGCATGCCTTGTAGTATGCTTTCCTCTTTCAATTTTCTCACTAACACTGCCGGTTTCCATAACCCAGGAGTCCATGATGTGATTAAGTATTGTAGACTTTCCCACTCCGGACTGACCAGCAAAAACACTAATATGATCCTTAAGCTCTTCCTTTAGCTGACTGTATCCAATATTCATTACCGAACTTACTTCTATGCAGTTATAGCCTGCCAAGGTATATGCATCTCTTATTCTTTTTGCATTCCCATCATCAATGTCTACTTTATTGATGCAGATAAGAACACCTAAGTTCTTCATTTCCGCAGTTATCAGTAACTTGTCCAACAGCATAAAATCAGGACTTGGTGCCTTAACAGCCACAACTATAACTAATTGGTCAACATTGGCTATTGCCGGGCGTACTAATTCCGACGTACGCTTGTGTAATTCATCAATATTTCCCAATTTTTCCTGTTCATTAAGGATACTGAAATTTACTCTGTCACCGGGGAGCGGTATAATAGAATCCTTTCTGAATACCCCCCTTGGTTTACATTCATAAACCTCACCATTAACGTCATTTTTTACGTAGTAAAAGCCTCCAATCCCTTTTAAAATTAATCCTGTTGGCAAAAGTTACCTCCTAATTTTCATTATTATTGTTGTTATTATTAGTATTGTTATTGTTATTATTAATATTAGTATTAGTGTTATTTACCTGACTGTTATCGCCCTTATTTTGGTTTTCAGCTTGTTCAGCCGGTGTTAATGAATTTGATGGTGCTGCAGTTTCTGTACTGTCACTGGGAGTATTTGCAGCCGGTGCAGTCTGCTGGGAGGTATCGGTAGCCGGTTCATTCTCTGGTGTAAGCCAGATGGTTACTGACTCTCCTTCATCAATTTCAGTATCGGCCTCTGGCAACTGTTTATTAACAATACCTTTAGTCACTCCAGGAGGAAGAATATTTCCAAGCTGCAATTTGTTTTCAGCAAGAACTTTTTGTGCCTGAAGCTCTGTTTTTCCCACCAGATTAGGAACCTTTATCTTTTTTGTTTCCTTGCCTCTGCTCACATAAATTACTACTTCTGTGCCTTCCCTGACTTCCTCTCCTGCTGTGGGTTCTGTTCGTATTACATAATCTGCAGGGACATCTTCATTGAATTCCTTTACTATTTTTGCTGTCAGGTTGTTAGCTTTCATTTCATTTTCTGCTTCTCTATACTCACGGTCTTTAACATCCGGCACCCTGAAAGTTTTCGGGCCACTACTTACAACGAGCTCCAGGGTGGTGTAATTACCGCTTTTATACTCTGTTCCCGGTTGAATACTCTGGTCTATTATTCTACCTTTTGGCATTGATTCGCTTTCTTGCTCAGTCAGAATGATTTTAAACCCTTTTTCTTCAAGCTCACCTTTTACTGCTTCATATTCTTTTCCTATATAGTTATCCATTATAAGGGTAGGAGTCCTGTTTCCCTTGGTAAATAAACTGAAAACCATAAAAATTGCAAGGGTTATTACCAGTATGCTTGTAATACCAGCCAGCCAGTATGCCGTATTGTTTTTCTTTTTAGAATTCTTAGTTTCACTGTTATGATTGCTATACTGACCATTTCTTGATTCATTAACAGGTTTTGAGGAGTTAACTGACTTCATACGAATTGTCTGTCCATATATATTCTCCTGTCCCACAAAGCCACCCTGAGGCTGGACTAAAACTTTGTTTAAGTCATTAATCATTGAGGTGGCAGTCTGATACCTGAGATTTTGCTCCTTTTGTATTGCTTTCATTATTATTTCATTTACACCATATGGCAAACTGGGAACAATTTTGCATGGTTCTACAGGCATTTCCTGTATATGCTTTAAAGCAACCGATACAGGAGTATCTCCGTCAAAAGGAACTCTTCCTGTAACCATTTCATACAAGGCAATTCCTAGTGAATACAAATCTGATTTTTCGTCTATGAATCCACCTCTGGCTTGTTCAGGTGAAAAATAATGTACAGACCCAATAGTGCTGCCAACCATAGTTATGGTCGAGGATGTAACTGCTCTGGCAATACCAAAATCAGTTACCTTTGCAATTCCTTCCCTGGTCAGCAAAATATTGTGGGGCTTTATATCCCTATGTACAATATTATTTTTGTGTGCATGCTCGATAGCAGAGCAAATTTGAATTGTAATTTTAACAGCATCCTGCCAATTCATGGCCCCATTTTTGTTAATATATTCCTTTAACGTCATTCCATCTACATATTCCATCACAATATAATGGATATCGTCCTGATGTCCTACGTCATATATTGAAACAACATTTGGATGAGACAGACTTGCAACAGCTTGAGCTTCTACTTTAAAACGTTTAACAAACTCTTCGTCATTAATAAATTCAGAACGCAATATTTTTATAGCGACAAATCTGTTTAAAAGGGTGCATTTCGCCTTATAAACCACAGCCATTCCGCCGCCGCCAATTTTCTCCAGTAGCAGGTATCTATTTCCTAATACTTGACCTTCCATAACTCACCTCAATCTATATTTTTCCGACGATCACGGTAATATTATCTTCTCCACCCTTATTATTAGCATTTTGAACTAAAGTATCACACGCTTCCTGTGGATCTTCATAATTTTTTATTATTTCCAGTATTTCCTCCTCTGTAAGCATATTTGTCAATCCATCTGTACAAAGGAGTATAATATCATCATCCTTTAAATCCTTTTCATATGTATCAACCTGTAATTCCAGTTCATATCCGACAGCACGTGTTATTAGGTTTCTCTTTGGATGATTAATGGCCTCATCCTTTGTAATTGACCCATTTTTTACGAGTTCCTCAATAAAAGAATGGTCCCAGGTAACCTTCTCTATGTTATTGTCTCTGATAATATATACTCGGCTGTCACCAACATGACCGATATAGAGCTTTCTACCCTTAATCACAGTTATTATCAGTGTTGTTCCCATACCCTGGGTAGCTTCATCCAGAAGTGAGTAGTTATATATTTCACAATTAACCCTTGTTACAATATCTCTGAGTAAGTCGGAAATATTTTCGGTATCCCAGTCTGCCTTAAGCAGTAAATTACATACTGAATCTACTGCTTGTTTACTTGCAATCTCCCCGCATTTATGTCCGCCCATTCCGTCTGCAATAACAAAACAGGTTGGTAAGCCGGGGTATCCAACCAAAACATTACAGTTATCTTCATTTAGTTGTCTTTTAAGTCCCCTATCTGTTCTAATCCCGTACTTCAAAACAATCACTCCTGAATTAAACACCGAAATATCTCAAAAGCTTAATTTCCATTACTGTCTAATCTGTTCTTTCTAAGTTGACCACAGGCGGCATTTATATCACTGCCCAGCTCTCTTCTGACAGTAGTTTCAATTCCTCTTGCTTCAACAATGTTTTTAAATTTTTCTATCTGACTTCTCGAGCTTTTTTTATAGCCATTTCCCTGAACAGTGTTAACAGGAATGAGATTTACGTGACACAGCATTCCTTTAAGTAAACCTGCAAGTTCTCTGGCATCCTGCTCTGAATCGTTTTCTCCGGCTATCATTGCATATTCAAATGTAATCCTTCTTTTTGTGCTCTCAGTATATATCTTACATGCTGAGATTAATTTGTCAATAGAGTAGGCCTTGTTCACAGGCATCATAGCCGATCGCTTATCATCCCTTGCACTGTGCAGAGATACAGACAATGTTATAGGTATATTTTCTTTTGCAAGCTGAAGAATTCCCGGAACAATACCACATGTAGACAGTGAAATATTTCTAAGACCTATCTTTAAACCATCGGGATGGTTTACAAGTCTCAGAAACTTTATTACATTATCGTAATTATCCAGTGGCTCTCCAATTCCCATAAGTACTATATGTCCAATTCTTTTTCCAGAGTCCTCCTGCATTGACATAATCTGATCCAACATTTCTCCGGCAGTTAAATTTCTGGAGAAGGTGGCACCGGTAGATGCACAGAAGGTACAACCCATTCTGCAGCCTGCCTGTGAGGAAATACATGCTGTAAAACCATGCTTGTATTCCATTAGTACACTTTCAATTACATTCCCGTCTTCCAGCTCAAACAAGTATTTTGCTGTTGAATCTATCCGGGATTGAAGCTTATTTATCTGTTTTATCCTGCTTAATTTAACAACCTGACTTAACTCCTGCCTTAACTGCTTTGACAGGTTGGTCATGTCATCTATTGACTTAATTCCACTGTTGACCCATTTATATATCTGTTTAGCTCTAAATTTTTGCTGACCCATCTCGGAGAGCATCTGCTCAAGCTCTTCCAGACTCATATCCATTAAGTTTCTCATAATAATTCCTAACTTTTTTATTTTTAATTTATATTTTGGTTACTATCTGCAAACAACTGAATATAACTAAATAATTATCAGAATATTTCATCACCTGGAACATTATTTAGTATTACCCAAAATGTATATTACCGATCAGAAAGCCTGACTAACTTGCTTATAAAAAATCCGTCAGTTTTATTTATATTAGGATACAGTTGTATATATCCCTCCTGAGCTGTTTCTGCTTTCAGATTTTCAGGCAGCTGCTCTTTAAAACTCACAAGCCTGTAATCCCTGTTTTCTTCAAGAAAAGCTTTCAGATTTTCCAGATTTTCTTCCGGCATAATGGTGCAGGTACTGTAAACAAGATATCCACCTGGCTTAACATATTTTGCAGCATTTGCCAGTATCTTTCTCTGGAGCTCAACTATAGCCTTTTGCTCTGCCAGGTTTCTTGAATATTTTATATCAGGTTTCTTTCTGATTATACCTAATCCTGTACATGGGGCATCCACCAATACTCTGTCTGCCTTTCCGACAAGATTTTCATCCAGCTTTACAGCATCCATTAATTCTGTTTTTATTATATCTATGCCCAACCTGGCGGCATTGCTTTCTATGAGCTTCAGCTTATGCGGATGAATATCCCGGGCAAGCACAGTGCCCTTGTTTTTCATAAGCTGAGCAATATGTGTGGCTTTGCCGCCAGGAGCACTGCACACATCAATTGCCAGCTGGCCTTCAGCTGGCTCAAGGACCACCGACGAGAGCATGGAGCTTTCATCCTGTACAGTAAATTCTCCTCTTTGAAAAGCGTCAAGCTTAGTTATGGAGGAAGGGTTGTCCAATATTACAGCCTCCTCAAGATATCTGCCCTCTGCTGCCTTATAGCCTTCTTGTTCAAGTGCCTCAATTAAAGCCTTGCGGTTGGTTTTAAGGGTATTAACCCTTACACTGAAGTCTGGCACCTGATTGTTGCTCTCTAAAAGGCTTTCGGTAAATTCTGCTCCAAACAGCTTCAACCAGCAGTCAACCAGCTCTTTAGGGTGAGAATATACAATACTTAAATAATGTACAATATCACTTTTATCAGGATAAGGTATGTTTTTGCTGCTCCTTGAAATATTTCTTAACACAGCATTGACAAATTTGCTTGAAGCCTGATGACCATACCTTTTCGCCAGCTCCACGCTGGTGTTACAGGCTGCTGATACTGGTATCTTATCGGTATGAAGCAGCTGATATATGCCTAACCTTAGTATATTCTTTATCCAGGGAGATAACTTTTTTGTTTTCACACTGGAGAACTTATCTATAATATAGTCAATCTCAATAAGCCACTTAACAGTTCCATATGCCAGCTCAGTGGCAAAAGCCCTGTCTATTTCCCTGAGTTCCCTGCTTTCAAGATGTTTGTTTACTGCTATATTTGAATAAGCCGAGTTCTCGCTGACATCATATAAAATTTTCAAGGCAGTTTCTCTTGCTAAATCAATTGCCATTCTTATGTTCATGCCCAACTAAATTTTACATCAATTCCCAGTTAGTTAGATACCAATTTTACTGTTTACTTGTAAATATATTTTTTCAGTAATTTCGATATTCCATAATATCAGTTTTACTTAAACTTAAATTAATATGAAGTTAAAGTTTAAAGAAATATGAATTCCATACAAGTCGAAATTTCTTAACAAAAGGTTATGGGCATGATTCCTCCTCTTCTAATCTCTGTCGCTACGGTTTCTTGCAAGGAGCAGCAATCTAAGGAAGTTTGCAATTGCCACCAGAGCTGATGCCACATATGTCATGGCTGCAGCACTAAGTACCTTCTTCGCTGCTTTTAATTCAGTACCTGCTAATATATTATACTTGTTCAGACTTTCTATAGCCCTTCTGCTGGCATTAAACTCAACCGGCAAAGTAACAAGATAGAATAGTACTGCTACAGCAAAAAGCAGCAGCCCTATGTTTATTAATACTGACCAGCTCATTACCAATCCAAGTATGGCCAGAGTCGGTCCTGCCTGTGAACCCAGGTTTGCTACCGGTACCAGATAGCTTCTCAAGGCCAATGGTCCATAGCTTACATTATGCTGTATAGCATGCCCGGTTTCATGGGCGGCTACACCAACAGCAGCTACTGACATACTTGAGTACGTTGAATCAGATAAACGCAGTTCCTTCTTTCGAGGATCATAGTGATCTGTCAACTCCCCAGATACCCGGGTAACCCGAACATCATATATACCATTTACCTGAAGCAGATATCTGGCCACATCTGCCCCGGTCATATTTTTAGAATTTCCTATTTGCTTGTACTTATTAAATGTTCCCTTTACACGGATGGACGCTATTAAAGAAATGAGAACTGCAGGTACAACCAAAATAATGTAGTATTGATCCATATAAAAATATCCCATAGTAATCTATCCTCCCACCTATATCAGCCAGGCAAGTAGTACAAATAAGGTAAAATCTAATTTGTAAGCTGTTCAATTTTTTTCACTATTGCCGAAACGTCTACATCGGTATTAATACAGGGACCATTGGGCTGTAAATTAGTAACACCAACAACTGGTATTCCCTTAACATCAAGCATACCACTCATAAGGTCCCTTTCACAGGCAACCGATACTATAAGCCTGGGTTTATTTTGCTTAATTATTTTTCTCGCAACAGTGCCACCGGTGGCTATAAACATGCTAATATTTCTTTCCTTTGCATAGTCCAGCAGCATACCAATTTTACATTTCCCACATCTTTTACAGGTTTCGGAATTGCCGGTTACCTTTAAACTGCATTCACTGTTTTGAAGGCAGTGAGGCAGAAGAAGCATTATTTCTTCGGTCTTATATTTTACATTACTTGATTCAACTACTATATTATTCAATTCAATATATAATAATCTTATACTCTTCTTAAAATTATTTGACTTTGCAAATAAAAGGGCCAGCGGCAGTATTACCTGCATACCGGCTCGAGTTATACGCAGCATAAATCCTTTTGCTTTTTTATTCCTGTAAGTATAAATAATTGATAAACTCATCACCGACAGTGTTAGCAGACTTATCCCGACTGCTGCAATAATAGCTATTAACAGTATATTATATGCTCTCAATGATGCATAGACATAAGCTGCGCTTAACGCTATCAGCAATGAAATTAATACTGTGAATATTACTATCGTTGTCCTTACAAAATTCTTTATGTTACTTTCCAAGGGTTTCACCTGCGTGCAGCTCATGTCCTCTTATATAGTCGCCAACACTCATCCTCTTAGAAGAATCAAACTGAACTTCTTTAATCAAAAGGTGTCCATCCTTACATTTTACCAGAATTCCCTCATCATCCACCTTTAGAATTTTACCGTTAGCAGTTTCGGCATCGGACTTTCCATGCACCAACGAGGTTTTCCATACTCTCATTCTATTGCCGTTAAGGAAGGTATATGCTCCCGGCCAGGGGTTAGTTCCTCTGACTAGATTGTGTATTTCCTCAGCATTTTTACTCCAATCTATTTGCCCCAGTTCCTTGTTCATCATAGGTGCGTAGGAGGATTGAGAATCATCCTGGGGTATTCTTTGAAGAGTACCATTTTTCAGTGCTGTTAAAGTCTCCTTCAAAACCTCTGCTCCGAGAACAGCCATCTTGTCATGGAGTTCTCCCGCTGTCATATCAGGGCCTATTTCAAGTTCTTTTTTCAGTAACATATCACCGGTATCCAGACCAACATCAGTGTACATAGTAGTAATACCAGTTTTTTTCTCACCATTAATTACGGCCCAGTTTATAGGTGCAGCTCCTCTGTATGCCGGTAAAAGTGACCCGTGAACATTTATACATCCATGTACCGGTACTTCAAGAAGCTCCCTGGACAGTATTTTTCCATAGGCAGCAGTAATTAGAAGGTCAGGTTTTAATGCTTTTATCTGATCTATAAACTCTGGCGTTTTTATTTTATCAGGCTGCAAGACCTCTATTTGATGCTTTAATGCAAATTCTTTAACTGGAGGAGCCGCCATTTTATTACCTCTGCCTTTTGGCTTATCGGGCTGTGTAACTACAGCAATCACTTCATACCCTTCATTTACTAGCATTTCAAGACTGGGTACGGCAAATTCCGGAGTACCCATAAAAACTATTCTCAAGGCCAAACCTCCCTACTTCTGCATTTCTTCAATTTCTTTTGCGGTGTACATTTTATGAGCTTTGTCCTTGTACAGTATACCGTCAAGATGGTCCAGTTCATGGCAGATTGCTCTTGCAAATAATTCTTCTGCTTCTATAATCACTGTTTCACCATTTCTGTCGGTATATTTCGCTTTAACATACATAGGACGTACAACCTCCCCGGATGTACCAGGAATACTAAGGCATCCCTCAATACCGTCCTGTTCACCGCTCTGTTCAATTATTTCGGGATTAATCATCTCGAATAATCCATTTCCAACATCTATAACTACTACTCTTTTCAGTATTCCAACCTGAGGAGCGGCCAACCCAACTCCATCCGCCTTATACATGGTATCTGCCATATCATCCAGCAGTGTTAAGAGTTTTTTATCTATTACTTCAACCGGACGGCTCTTTTTCCTAAGAACCTCATCTCCGTCTTTTCTGATTTCTCTATATGCCATAATTACCTCCACCATTCGATTATAAAATAAATTATTAATTAAATATTATTATATAATATGCTTGTTTATTGCCATTTTGATAATTATAGCATATTATATGGGTTTATATCTATGCTCATTGAAATATCCTCATCCTTTATTCTTTTCCAGTAAGAATCTGATAAAGCAGTTAATCTGTTGATAAGATCATCAAGGTCTTTTGCTTTTATAACCATTCTCCAGCGATATTTTCCTGCAATTTTGGGAATTGGACATCTTGATGGCCCTAATGCAATAAAACCAGACATATCAGAATTCTGATCCTTCACAATAAGTTCAGGTTTACAATCCCTGGCTGCTTCAAATACCCTTCTGTCTTTTTTCCCGCTGAAAGTTACAACAGCTATGTTATTAAAGGGTGGATATCCCAAACGTTCTCTGATTAAAATTTCCTGTTTGTAAAATCCTATATAATCCTGCCTGCAGGCAGCCAATATACTGTATTCTTCAGTGTTATAGGTCTGAACAATGACTCTTCCGGCTTTTTTTCCTCTCCCAGCCCTGCCTGCAACCTGGGTAAGCAATTGAAAAGTTCTTTCATTTGCCCTGTAGTCTCCGGTGTTAAGCATGCTGTCGGCAGCCAGTACACCCACCAAAGTTACATTTGGAAAATCATGGCCCTTTGCAATCATCTGAGTTCCTACCATTATATTTATGTTTTCACTCTTAAACCTGTTTAGTATTTCCTCATGGGCATTTTTATAGCCTATTGTATCAATATCCATTCGTATAACAGAGCTTTGAGGAAATTTTTCCTTTATTTCCTCCTCAATTCTCTGAGTTCCGACACCGAAATGCCTTATATACCTGCTTTCACAAGAGGGACAGCTGGAAGGGTTCTTTACTGTAAACCCGCAATAATGGCAAATCAGTCTTTCAGTCTTTGCATGGTAGGTCAGAGCAATATTACATTCCGGACATTTCATAGTATAACCACAGTTACGGCATATTACAAAAGTTGAAAAACCTCTTCTGTTAAGAAATAGTATACTCTGTTGATTATTTTCGATATTTTTCTTCAGTTCTTCCTGAAGGCGATTGCTGAATGGGGTCTTATTTCCGGTCTCAAGCTCCACCCGCATATCAACCATTTCAACGTCCGGTAGTTCGGCATCATTGGGTCTGTTTTTCATTTCTATCAGCTCAATATTTCCCTGAAGCGCTCTATAATAGGTTTCTACAGATGGTGTAGCAGACCCGTAAACAAGGAGTGCATTATTTATTTCACACCTTTTTCTTGCAACCTCCTTGGCGTTATATCTTGGCATGGATTCCGACTTATAGGACCCCTCATGCTCCTCGTCTACTACTATGAGTCCCAAATTGGTCAAAGGAGCAAATACCGCTGAACGGGCCCCCACAACAACATCAACCTTACCTTCACTTATCAGTCTCCACTGGTCAAATCTCTCTCCCAGAGAAAGCCTGCTGTGCATTACAGCCACTCTGTTTCCAAATCTGGATACAAACCTTTCCACCATCTGAGGTGTAAGAGATATCTCCGGTACAAGAAGAATCGCCCTTCTTCCAAGGTCGAAGCAATGTGAAATCAGCTGAAGATATACTTCTGTCTTTCCACTTCCGGTTATTCCATGAATAAGGCTTTCTTTGAAAATTCTTTTATCCAGATGAGCAGTCAGCTTTTTTAATGCTTCTGCCTGTTCATCTGTGGGAACAAGGTGCTCTGTTCTTTCATAATGCTTATCTTTTATCGGATTTCTCTCCAGTTCAATATTCTTATATGAAATATAACCGTATTTACTGAGGGTATCCAGTACAGATGTAGTCACACCTGCAAATCTCTGTATATCAGCAACCGAAACCACTTCATTATCCAGTAATATTTCAAGAACTCTAATGTGCTGTATCCTTTTTACAGTGTTATTTTCAAGCTCTTCAATCACTTCTTCACGGGGCCTTGCAAGAGTTACACCTTTAATTGACTTAGCATTGACCTTCTGGTGGTAGCACTCTTCAACGGTAACTGCACCGCACTCACACAGCTGTCGTATTGCACCGCTAAAGCCTCTTATATTGCAAATATTTCTGAGTTCATTATATTCGCATTCCCCGCCCAGATTATTCAAAATATCCATTAATGTGTTCAAGTCCTTTTTTCTTAACCCTTTCTTCTCCCCATCAGATAGTTTTACTGTTTTTACGGCCTTAACATTTATACCGGGAGGAAGCATGCATTTTATAATATCGGAATATGTACAAATATACTGCCTTTTCATCCATTCCAGAAGCATTATATTATCTTCCTTTAATAGAGGAAATGGCTCTAATACCTGCTTTATTGCCTTGTATTCAATATTCTTGCCCGAAGTTTTAAGGGAGTCTTCTTCAATAGAGTTAATTTCCAGCACAAAACCCTCCCTGGCCGTACTTCCTCCACCGAAAGGAACAAGGACTCTGCAGCCAATGCAAACCTTTTCTTCCATGCTTTCAGGTACTAAATATGTATATTTCTTATCGTATGCTCTTGTGGTATTGGTTAAAGCTACAGAAGCTGTTATTATTGACATTCTTACACTCCGGAAAATTTATGTTCTTGTATATGACAGTTGCTGTTATCCAGAGTTTATTATATCAATTTGCAAACTACTTATCAAATAAACAGGCTCCGGTTTCGCAGCTTTGTATCAACACATTAGATTAATTCAATAAGCATGTTAAAAAATAATTTTAAATAATAATGATTTTAATTTATTAATCTTTTTAATAGTCTATTTATATTCAAATAAATTAAACTTTTTTAGCAGCTTCACAATTAAGGTACTGCAAATACCTATACAGCTTCCGGTTAATATGCCCGATGTCAGGATAACCGGCAGATATGATACCAGTGATAAATCACTGATTATCAGGCAGGCCGCAAGTATCTGCCCTAAATTATGTGCAATTGAACCAGCTATCCCAATACCCACATAGCTGAATAAATTTCTGGCAAATCTCAGCATAAACCACATTATTACTGTACTCAATATTCCTCCGAAAAGGCTAAAAATAAACATTACCTGACCATTGATAAACAGTGTTACAGAAACACATCTGATTAGTACAATCAGCAATGTATTGTAAAAGCTGAAGAAAACCAGGCTTACCAAGGTAATTATATTTGAAAGGCCAATTTCCATTCCAGGAACACCCGCGGGTATGTGTAGTTGATTGTCTAGAGCAGAAAGAACAATAGCCTGGACTGCCAGTATTGATAAAAATACAACCTCCTTAAAACTTACATTTCTTTTTAATAACATTTTATTTTTCAAATACATTTTACTTCACCATATCATCAAAGTAGATAACTACTATTCCATACTATTACTTTCGCTTACTATCTTTATCAGGGTTCTGGTGGGAAAACAGACGGCTATTTGTCCTGGTTTGCTAAGCCAACCGGAATTAATGCATAATCTGTCTGAACAGTCTGCTAACAAGAAACAGATTTTGTTTTGTTCAGCAGCAATGATCTGCCCTGATACCTTTATTACCTCTCTATTTTGTAAATCTGAGAGATTTATTTTTTTTATGAGTCTATCATCCTTTTTTATTATGGCATAAACATCGTGATTGGCTGAACTATCCCATGTCCAATGACTTCTCGGATTATTACTGCTATTGGTTATTGTTATCAATGATACTCCGAACACAACCAAAAGTATCAAAATCACATCACCTTTTCTCAGCATAGCAACAATCACCGCTTTCATAAGTAAAAATATTTATTCAGATTTGACAACCTTTGATTCAAATTACACTGAATAATCTGACATAAACACGTATTAATAAAACAGGTATTTTTACATCCCTGTATTTTGTAATTTTTCCCTTGTAATACAACTTTTATAACTTATTGAATAGCCTATTTTTTTTGATAAAAAAATAAATATCATCTATGTTGCATTAAAGACCTGAGACTAAATAAAAACAGACCTCATTTTAACTGAGATCTGTTTATGCATAATAGCGAAATTACAGACTTTTTTGTTTTTATAATTATATCTATTCTTTTACATTACCTGAATCCACCGAATTTGCTTTATCTTCCCTATTATGGCTGGCTTCGGAAACCTCCATTTTTGAGACAGAAACTTCATATGCTGTCTTTGTAATAATCTCACCATTTTCCAACTTTTTTTGATAGTCCCTTGACTGAATTCGCCCCCAAATCTTGATGTTATCACCAATTGAAAGATTTTGGGAATATCTTGCATTTCTTCCCCAGGCTATGCAGGGAATGTAATCTGATTTATTATATGGCCTGTTTACTGCTATAAGAATATCAGTAATTTCTCTTCCAAATGGTGTCATCCTGTATATGGGGTTTTTACAAATATATCCGTTTAAATATATTTGATTTGGATTTTTCACTCTCTTATCTTCTTCAATAAATATAATTTCTCTGGCAAATACAGTCAAAACCAGCTTATTAGAATCACTTTTGTAACTGTTATAGGATCTGAACTGTCCCTCTATTTCCAGGGTAACACCCATTTGCAGTTTACTTTTAGGCACAAGACGTTCTGAAAATGTAACAGATATTCTATCACTGCTATCACTTAATCTGGGAACTTCTAAGAAAAAGGAATAAAAGCCCTCTCCATAGACCTCGTGGCTATATTCTACCTCTGAAACAACTTTTCCTGAAATGGTCACTACGTTGTTTTCTATTACATTCCCGACCATTTTCCCCCCACTCCTCTCTTTTGCTGTTGTGTCTCTCTTTTTTAATTTATCTAATGTAATATTTATTCTATATACCCATGATTTAGAATATTTTTCCAACTATTTTTTTAACTTAATATATTGAGAGATCTAGCATATTATCGTCACATGTCCGATTCTTTATAGTGCACCAATTCATAGGAACGATTACTTTCAAGAAATTATATTTCTGAAAAAATCCAATATCTCTATGGGTTTTCAAGGCTATGGTTAAATTAAGTAAATTTATGCTGTACCCGAAAACCGAAGTACCCGTAACTTTATTGTAAGTGACATCCTTTGACTCATCATATTCAAATTTTATGAAAATTCCGCTGTATAGTCCAGTCTGCCGCATCTAAGAATGAAGGAACTGTATCTATGCCAATTTAATACAATCTTTTAATATTATATTACATAATTATTAAAATGAAAATCTTTAATTTTACAAAATATACTGTAAATTTAAAATTTTTATATATAAAAAAGAGCTTTTTTGACACAATGTAATAAAAATTTTCATAAAAATAATTGTAGATATGATTATGTTAACATTTTTAATTTAATTTTGCACTGTCAATTGTAAGTAAAAGTATTTGTTATGTAAATACAATAGAATTATATTAATGACATTCTCATATTTGTATATTCCGAAGATTTATGTTCGAGGAATCCAAGCTTTCTATACAATGGTTTTCCTGATTCTGATGCCGATAACTCCAGATAGGATACCCCTTGTTTTTTTGCCTCTTCTATTAATATTTTCATTATACTTGTAGCATAACCCTTCTTGCGATATTCAGGATATGTAAGTACATTGAGAAACAATCCCGTTTTACCGGTAGGCCAGGACAAATTTGCAGGTTTTTCAATAATTAATAAAAATGCTGTGGAAACTATAACCTTATTTTCATCCTCTATAAATCCGGCAAAGAAATCTTTGTTCAAATGCTTTGTGTAATACTGCCGCAGCTGAGAAATAAGCATCTGTCTCATTTCATCGGAAAGCATCCAATTTTCTTCTGCAAAATAGTCCAACCTAACTTTTATTAGGTTATCAATATCCCTACCATCTGCCAACCTAATATTCATAGCCATAACCTCCGTATAAATAACTATGGTTTTACTTTTTAAATATGTTACTAAAGGGTGTATCATTAGCAAATTAACAAAACTTATTTATTTGCAATTTTACTTAAATTTCTTACGTTTTAATAACTGGGAAGTATCAAGGGTATTGGATTTTGCTGCATTTGGCTTACCGGCATTGTCATTATTTTGTTCTTCGCTGCCAATATAACCCTTTTTATCATTCTTAACTTCAGTTTTGCTATTACTTGCCTCATCTTCTATATCAGCATATTTGTCTATATTATCATAACTGCCGGTAACTCCGGTTTTTCTGTTATCAGAATTATTGCTGATTGTATCTTCAACAGATTCCTGGGCATTTACATGAAGTGAGGGTATGTCATGATTACTTAGCTGTTCTGATTTTGTATTACCTTTGATTTTAAGCGTCGTTTTTCCAAGTTCCTTCAGACCACTGCCTGCCTTTTCAAATACAGCCATCAGCTTGCCAGTACTCAGATTTAATCTTCGTAAAGCAATGTCCAGCATATATAAAATAAGGAAAAGTGATATTATATATGGCGTTAAATCTCTCTGTCCTTTTTTATACTGAATATCCCCTGAAAAAACTTCCCCAGGCTCTTTAATTATTTTTCCTCGAACCTCAGCAACAAGCTTTTCGATGTTGTCATTGTTGTTAATTTTATACTCTGGTGAATACTGAACAGCAAACCCCTGCTTTACGGCATTTATCAGTTCTCCATTTTTATCCTGTTTCCCGCTGACCATATATACTCCGTTTTCATTTATATCAAAAGTACCTGAATACTCCCCGGGTGCAACGGGATTTAGGGTTGTTTCTATTGTTTCTCCCGAGGGGGTAATAATTGTAGCTTTACTGTTCATTTCATTTTCAATATCTTTATTCTTCAATGTTATTACAGCTTTAGAGCCATTCTGAGATATTTCCAGAGATGTATTCTCGTTATCATAGTTCTCAACTGCAAAATTAATTATGTTCTGCCATAGCTTGAGATTTTTATCCCAGGAAATATAATTTGAACTCCATTTTCCTGATATATCCGAATTCCAGGCTACTGCTTTCCCAAGACCATACTGCCATACAGTCAGAATAGGGTCATCTTCATCACTTTTTAGTATAACTCTGGCAGTTTCTTTCTGAGAGGCACCTACATAACCCAAAAGTGTTGGTAACCCGCCTTCCGCAACACCTTTAAGCACTGAATGATCATAACTTATAACAGGAGTAAACTCTCTGTTGTTTAAATATGTTCTTGCTGCCATAAAGGTTTCTTTTGTGAATATGGATGGTATGTTTGAGTACGCATCGGTAACATAAAATCTTCCACCGCAGGTATTTGCAATCATCGACAATAATTGTTTATCTGAATCCTGCCCCACCGCAACAGTGGATACAGTAATATTTTCGTTATTAATTTTATCCAGCAAAGAATCATACCCTGTTCTCTCGGCATGGCCATCAGTAAGCAATATAATATGCTTTATTTTTGCATCGCTTTCTTTCAGGGACTCATAGGCTGCATTCAAAGAAGGAATTATACTTGTTCCCCCATCAGCTCGTATTGTCCCAATGTCCTCTTCTATAGCTTTTGGATCATTGATTATCTGCCTTTTTACTACCCAGCTGTATTCTCCATCCAAAGACAAAACACCTATTTCATCCTTACCCACTCTTAAGGAATCCAGACTTCTGATGGCCCCCTCCTTTGCCATATCTACCTTGCTAACCCCAGCAATTCCCTCAGACATACTGCCGGATTTGTCAATTATCAGCAACAATGCCATCTTTGGTGCCTCCTGCTTCCCCCTCATATTCATGTATACCGGCAGTACTTTTTCAAGCGGTGTTTTGGCGTACCCTCCAAGGGCGAAGGAATTATCTCCTCCGGTAGCTATAAAGCCTCCTCCAAAATCCTTTACATAGCTTTCCAGGGAATTCCTGAAGCCATAGTTCAGATTGTCTATCTGAACATTACAGGTTATGATTGCTTTATAGGCATTCATATCCTGAATATTACCTGGTGCACTCTTTGCATTTACAAGCGTATAGTCTGCTTTTGAAGCCTTAAGCATTTTTATAAGTTCATCCGACTCGCCCTCGGCATCTTCAATTACAAGAATTTTAGGCTTTGCAACTACATTGGTAAAACCTGAAGCTTCATTGTTTTTGCTCTGACTGTCCTTTTCAGGTTCAATCAATACGTTATAGCTTCTGAAACCTCCCTCAGCAGCCGTATCTCTGAATACAAATTTGTTTGTACCTTTCTGCAGCTGAACTGTCTGTTCAGAAAGCTTTGCTCTATTACTGGTTAAGATTAGTTTTGCTTTTTGGACTGTAGTACTGTTTATTGTAACAACAATATTAAATTCTTCATCCAGCGCCAGCCTTTCAGGTACCTCAATTTTTTCCACCAGGGCTTCTTCTCCGGCAATTTTCTCAACTTTATGATATTTGAAGTCTATACCCTGTTCCTGAAGTGACAAAGCAATCTTAGTCACATTACCGGAATTTTCTTCTCCATCGGATATTAGAACCACCCGTTTGTTGCTGTTACTGGGAAATAGCGACAAAGAAGTGGCAATAGCATTTTCAATATTGGTATAATTACCGTTTATCTTTCCTTCAATTTTTGTAAAATTTGATTCATTACTTAGAAAGCTCTCTACCTGTGCATTATCACCAAAGGATATAACTCCTACTTTGTCCTTTCGGCCTTTTAATTTACAGGCCTCCTTTACAAACTCTTCCATAGCTGCTCTGTTTGAGTATGTAGAGTCAGACGCATCTATGAGAAAAAGAGTAGCCACATTATCCAGCTTCCAGGTTAAGTACATACCGCTCAAGGCAAGAACTAAAAGTGTTAATACGAAACATCGTAGTACCGTTATCCATATTTTTTTAGTTTTATTTATCCTTTTAAGCCATTTCGCTGACAATAATACCAATACCAGCATAACTGGAATCAAAAGTAGCAAGTATGGTCTTTCAAAGCTAATTCCCATAGTATGTGTCCTTTCAAGCTTTTGAATCATTATTTTAATTCATTATTCTACTGAATATATCTTAATGATTTATTTCCATCCTATAAAAAATTTTAAATATACGAATATTAAGTCTTAATCCATTACATATCTTGAAATAAACAAGCTAATAAATATTGAACACTCAAAGTACCACTTTCTCACGGGATTTTGCTGGTAATTCTGAGTATCCGGATTTCCTTAGATTCCACACAACTTGTCAAATTCTATATTGTCGTACATAAACCAGCCATTCTACAGCAGCAATAATAATTGCTGTCAGGAGCAGTATATTCAACAGATTGAATCCTCCTCGGTTATTTACCACACTTCCCGCCTTATCTCCACTTTTTGAACCGTTTTGCTTTTCTTCATGGTCACTGCTTACTGTGTCTGAAGAAGCTGACCTTCCGCTTTCAGATACCGGAAAATTAACTGCCACCAACTTTTCTATCTGTTTATCTCCTGCTTTTTGACTTATTTCATAAATACCGGTTTCAGAAGTTTGTTCATATGGTTTTAATGGATATTTTGAACTAATCTCGGTATTATTTCCGTCAGGGCCTTTTACAGATATACTTTCAGCCTCGGGCAGCGGATTTATTTCAATCCCGTCACCACAGTTATACTGTGTATTTGACAGGGTATCTCTGTCCATAAGATATGATATTAAGTTATTAATAAAAACCGGGAATTCAAGGGTAAGAGGGAAATCTGAATTATGCAAATCAAATCCTATTACCGCAACCTTTTGCCCTTTATATTCGCCGGCAAAGGAAGCAATATTATTATTTACTGCAATTAATGGACTTGCCCAATAAGGCATTTCTAAAGAACTAACCCTCGATATTACAAAATCACTGTTGTTCATATATTTTGTAATTGCATGGGAAGAAATATTAGCCTTGCCTCCATTAAGCTCTTCCCCGGCTTTAAAATATATATTATCTTTTCTGGGGTTTATAAAAAGTATATTTCCCTTTTGAGGCAGTTGTCCCTGAGGGTCTCCGTCAAAAATGTACAAGTCGAACTCATCATTTATTTTCTCATCCGGAAGTGCTTTAAACAGTTCAATATCTTTTAAAGTGTTAAGGGCTTTTTCAAGAAAAACATTTTGCTCAGTGAGCAATATAACTCTTTTGGCCTCCTTCTGCTTTACAACAGAGTAAATCCTGTTATCCTCCGGAAGCCCATCTTCTTTTGACAGCTCTCCATAGATGTATTTTTTGTCAGCTGGAACATTGTCAAAATATATGGTTTTTGTTTCACCACCATTTAGCAATTCGTTCTTTATTTCCAGCAGCTCATCTTCACCATACAAGCATATTTCAGCTTCTTCAGTCCCACTGCTGTGATTTGTTACTCTGACCATCACTTTTAGGCTGTTGTCCTTCTTCGTATGGGCTATATAGTCAAGACTGATATTGGGCCTTTGAGGGCCAAGCACTATAACTTCTCCGTTAAAATCCTTCAGATTCACAAAATGATCTGTAAAGTAAACTGCCCTATAGCTCTGATATTGCTGGCATATGGCTTTTACCAGAGAATATGTATCTTCTATGCTTCCTGCACTGTTAGTTGGAGCTATTGTTTTTAGTTTGTTTAATACCTCCTTTTTTTCAGCACTTCCGCTAACCTCTACCTTTATATTTTTTGAAGCAGAAATCAGGGTAATTCTGGTACCTGAAGATAAGGAGTTAATGAGTTCCGCAGCCTTTTGCTTAGCTTCCTCCAGCTTTTTATCCTTTTCTCCCAGAGCGCTCATACTTCCTGAGGTATCAATAACAATCACAATATTTTGATAATTATTGTTTTTCCACCAAATAAGAGGATTTGTCATAGCAAAAATGCACAGTAATAATACAAGTAGCTGCAGAAAGAATAAAATATTCTTTTTCAGCTTCTGAAAGGGACTGGTGGCATCCATATCCATAACTGCCTGCTGCCATAAATACAGGCTTGGTATCTGCTTCTCCTCATACCGCTGTTTTAAAATATACATTAAAACAAAGATGGGAATAAGAACCAGGAACCATAAGCCGTTTGGGGAGAGAAGTCTCATTACACACCTCCGTTAATTTGCTTCAAATAGTAGCTGGAATTTTTTAATGTGGCTTTTCAGAGTGTTTTGAAGCGCAGCACCAAGATAACACCAAAAGGTGTCCTTCATTTATCACACTATTCCTTCTCTGGCAAAATCCTCAAATACTATTTTTTCAAGGCTGTCCGAGGTTGATATATTAAAAAACACTCCGCCGTACTTTTTGGCCGAAGCCTGAATTCCCATCTGCAGGCTTTTCAACTTTATTTCATAAGCTTTTAAAAGCCTGGGAGTAATGGTCAGGTTCATTTCTTCACCTGTCTCACTGTCTATCAGACGTACCTGCCCTCCCAGCTGAGGTGACAATTCATCTTCCGATAATACCTGTATCAATATTATCTGCTGCTTCTTAAAAGCAAGATATTTTATTAAATCATCAATGGAATCGGTTGTAAAGAAATCCGAAATAACCACCGAAATACCTCTGCTTTTAAGATCTTTCCGTTTTATACTCTCGGCAAGGCGAGTATTTCCTGCAAAATCACCAGCCTCCAAAAACTGTAGCGCCCTTTGAAAGGAGCTTCTGCCCATGTAAGAGGCAGATGGAACTATAGCATTTCCATGAAGTCTGTTAAGTACTACTCTATCCAGGTTGTTAAGGGCAAGATAAGTAAGTATCCCGGCAATTCTCAGAGCTACAACTCCTTTGCTTTTCTCTCCAAAGTCCATTGATTTACTGTAATCACAGAAAATATTCAAAAGAGCCTCTCTTTCCTCCATATATAACCGTAAAAACAATCTGTCAAAACGACCGTAAGCATTCCAGTCTATTCTTCTGAAATCGTCACCGGGTGTGTATTCTCTGAAGTCTGAAAACTCCACAGAGCTGCCCTTGGCCTTTGATTTTCTTCCACCTGCAGCTCCGTCATTTATTGTCATACGTGCCTTTAAAGTAATAGCCTCAAGCTTTCTATAAAATTCCTGGTCGAATACCTTTTCCATATACCTATACCCTTACTGAATCCAACTGACTTATCAGTATCTCATCTATTATTTTTTCAGGAGTGATATCATCTGCCACAGCGTCAAAGTTCATAAAAAATCTGTGTCTTAAAGCAGCCGGAGCCACATATTTAATATCATCAAAAGACACATTATAACGTCCTTCCATAACAGCCCTTACTTTGGCAGTTGATATTATGGCCTGTGCTGCTCTTGGACTGGCTCCATACCTGATATATTTCTTTGTAAGTTCAGGAGCATTTTCATAGTCAGCATGGGTTGCCAGTACAACCTTCAAAGCATATTCCTCCACCAGCCTTGACATTGGTACCTGTTTTAACATATCCCGAATTTCAAGTATCTGAGATTTGTTTACTATTTTCTCAATATTAGAAGTCTGGTTGTTTACAGTTACACCTATAATACCTTTTAACTCCTCAAGATTGGGGTAAGGTACCATAAGTTTGAACAAGAATCTGTCAAGCTGTGCTTCTGGCAGTGGATATGTCCCTTCATTCTCCAGAGGGTTCTGTGTAGCCAGTACCATAAAAGGCTCCTCCAGGTGATAAGTACTGTTTCCCACTGTCACAGTATGTTCCTGCATAGCCTCCAACAGAGCTGACTGTGTTTTGGGCGTTGCCCTGTTTATCTCATCTGCCAGTACCAGATGGGCAAACACCGGCCCTTTCTGGAATTCAAATTTGCTGTTGCCCTTTTCATCCTTTATTATGATATTTGTACCTGCAACATCGGCAGGCATCAAATCGGGTGTAAATTGTATCCTTGAAAATGAGAGGTCAAGAACTTTGGAGAGTGTTTTGACCAGCTGGGTCTTTCCAAGACCGGGGGAGCCTTCCAAAAGAACATTACCTCCTGTGAATATGGCTATCAGCACCTGTCTGATAACGTCCTTCTGACCGATAATGGCTTTGCCTACCTCATTCTCAACAGCTTTTATTGTATTAACGATGTTTAATATTTCCTTATCATTCATTGACGACCTCCGGTTAGCAGGACAAACCTGCAAAATAATTAATTACTAATAATTCTAATACAATCTTTCGTAACTAATCCTGAAGAGAAGAAAAATATTCTTTAATAATATCCTCCATACCTCCAGGAATAGATGAGTTATTCATACTTTCCATTGCCCTGTCGCTATACTCACCAACAACCTGATTATATGGTATTAATTCTCCCAACTGGGTATTTGGGTCATTAATTATTGTTGTTTCACTTGCCCCATTATTATTAACCTTACCATTTATATTTGAGGTTTCCCCCTGACCTCCCAGTCTGTATGGAGTATATATTTTTTCATACTCTCTTTCACTGGCAGTTGAAGGTGGTTTATTTGCTATGCCTCCCTCTCCATTAGGTGTAACTCCTCCATTGCCATTCCCACTGCCGCTGCCGGCTCCGCTTCCTCCAGCTCCCTGACCTTGCCCCTGGCCCTGGCCTGAACTCTGACCCTGACCTTGTCCCTGGCCTGGGTTTTGTCCCTGATTCTGACTTTGACCCTGGCCTTGGCTCTGCCCTTGGCCTTGACCATTGCTTTGGCCCTGAGTTTGACCATTACCTTGGCTCTGATTCTGTCCCTGGGCACTTGTTTGATTGGGCTGCAGACTGTTTTGGGCCTGAGCCAGTGCGTTATTCATGTTCTGTTGGGAAAGGCTGCTGCTTAGGGCGCCGCTGAGCCTATCCACACTTGTATTTATTGCACTTTCATTCCCGCCGCCTATCGCCGAACTAAGCTGGTTCAAACTGTCCTTAAGCCGGCTGTCATTGACTGAACCAGCTGCTTTACTCAAAGCTTCCTGTAGACTGCTCTTTTGAGCGGCAGTCATAGAATTAATCTTATTTTTCAATTCCTCCAGCTGCTTTTTTATTTCTTCGGCTTGTTGAGAGTTCAGAGCTTGGGAAAGAGCCTTTAAATCTTTATTATCTGCCAGCTTCTCAGCTAAATTTCGCAAGTCTTCTGCCTTTGATCTGTCAATCTTTTGCTCCAGTTTTTTAGCCATTTTCTCAAGGGCTTTGTCAGCTTCTTTAATATCCCTGGATTTTTTAAGCTCCAGCTTCAAATCCTTTAGCTTATCCAACAGCTCTTTTTTCTGCATTTCTGTAAGTGTTGGGTTTTCTTTTACTTGCTTCTCTGCCTTCTCAACTTTCAGTTGTTGCTCTTTTTTATATTCTTTTAATTCATGGATTTTCTGAGCCTCCTCCTGCAAAGGCTGAGGCAAGAGTAACGTTACACCAAAAGTCAGAAGGAAAATTAATAACACTGCCAACAGCTTTTTATCTGGTGCCAGTCTGATCTTCTCTTTATAATTAAGAGTATCCAGTTTGTTTACAGTATCGTTGAGTAAAAGCTCCTTATACTCCGATTCTTCCTTCTCCAGTTCCAACGCAGTGACTATTCTCTCCTGGAGCCCAAAGGAATCAAGCAGCGCTGCTACATCTCTTTTTTTAGGCAGAAACAAAAAAACACTGAGCAATGCCAATATAGAAATTGCTATGCCCACATATCCCCATACCGCATAAACCCTATATATAGGAATAACCCTGGATAGAAGCCCTAATATAATGCCGGCTGCCAGAGCAGCTATAATTCCTGAAACAGCATGGTGCAGCAACCTCTTTAAAACTATTCTGTTTCTGGCTTTACTGAGGGTGTATGAAATTTTACTGTAAGGGGTATGCAGCTTCATTTATTACCTCACTTTTATACCTTCATTATTACCTTCATTATATTGAATTCATTTGTTACTGTCTTTCCAATTTCTTTCTTATAAGTATTTTTATACTTTTATGAATTTTTCATATAATATTTTAATTACCCTAGAGTTGCTATATACAGCTTACTTACATTTGAAAAAAGGTTTGATAATAGGTGTTCCTTCTTAACTACCTTTCCTTTTTAAAATCAAATTACTTCTCCTGAACAGTTTTCTTTTCACAGGATTAAGCTTAACTGAACTTATAAATAGCAGGAAGGCAGATAAACATATATTAAATATTACGTTTATTTGCCACAGATGGAGCTCTCCCTGTTGTGCATTTAAATTCAAACCCAAAATAATACTTCCTGCTCCCTCCCGAAATTGATCAACAACTAAAGAAATTAATGCTATAGCTGGATTCAGATTAAATAGCCAAAAGGTTTTACTATAACCCAATGCATTATTGGGCATTATCACCAGCCGAATATAGAATACAGAAATGAGTATTGTTCCCAAATAAAAAAACACCACAACGGCGTAGGTTAACACGTTTGCCGCCGTACTCTTCTTAATAAAGGTTGAAAAGAAAATACCTATGCTTCCAAGTGTTATTGCTATAACAATAAAAAACAAATAAACTTGTAAAAGCTGCGTCAGTCCTACACCTCCATACAAAAATATTATTGAAAATACAGGTACTGACGATATTAACAGCAATATAATCTGACTCAGGGAGGAAAACAGTTTTCCTGTAATAATGGAACCATGGTTTAAGGTAGTTGACAGTAAAATGTCCAAAGTCTGCTTTTCACGTTCCCCTGAAATGGCTCCGGCCGTCAGTGCAGGAGCTATCAATGTTATCAGACCAAACTGAGCAGCAACCAGGAACGCATATGTAGTTAATATGGTTTCCTGAGTAGGTACTCCAATATCATTGTCTAAAGTTAATTTCATAATAAATATTGTTAACAGTAAAAGTACCAGATTGTAGACACCAATAAGTATGGCCGCTTTCCAGCTTCTCATTTTTACCTTTAATTCCTTAAGAAGCACCGGGTTTATTCTAAAAAATCTCTTATAAGTATTTACACTCATTGCTTAACCTCCCCTGTTGCAGTAACCTTCATGAATATGTCCTCCAGATTCCCCTCCAGCTGATTAAAGGCTGTTACCGGGATATCCTCCTGAATTAATCTTACCAGGAGTTTATTCATAAAGACCTCATCCCCATTAAAGGAAGCCTCAACTTCGCTTTCACTGACCGGATTTACTCCATCAATGTCAGGATATTCCTGAAGGATTCTTATAGCTTCCTCAAGTTTGTTTATTACTTTTATTCTGACAGTCTGGCTGTGATAAACCTTACGGGTAATTTCCTCAACTGTACCGCTCATAACAATCCTTCCCTTTTCAATTATCCCGATAGCAGTGCATAGCTCTGCAAGTTCAGGTAAAATATGGGAGCTCACAATTATTGTTTTCCCCATACTCTTAAGGGTTCTAAGAATCTCCTTCATCTCAATTCTTGCTCTTGGGTCCATGCCTGAAGCTGGTTCATCCAAAACAAGGAGATCCGGATTATGTACCAGGCTACGGGCAAGGCAGAGCCTTTGTTTCATTCCTCTTGAAAGGCTGTCAACATAAAAATCTCTTTTGTCTTTCAGATCCACCAGCTCCAGTAAATCCTCACATACCTTTTTTCTCTCAGCACCCTTTATATTATATATTGAAGCGTAAAATTCAAGGTACTCCATAACCTTTAAGTCATCATATACCCCAAAAAAATCAGGCATATATCCGATTTTCTTTTTTAGCTCCTTTGGTCTGTTGCTTACATCTATACCATCAACATATACCTTACCTGAAGTGGCGTTCAGTAACCCACAAATTATTCTCATTGTTGTGGTTTTTCCGGCACCGTTAGGACCTACAAATCCGAATATTTCACCTTTTGGAATATCAAGATTCAGGTCATTTACTGCACGAAACCTGCCGTAGTTCTTACAGAGATTCTCTATTTTAAGCATTATTTACTCCTCCCTTTAGCAGCTAATTGAGGTATTGCGATTTGATCTTCGGATATTTCAAGCTTTATTTTTATTGTATTATTGGGAGACAAGTAATTTTTCACATTTTCCCCGCTGACTATCATGTCACTTAAAGGCTGATATTCTTGTTTTTGCACATTATATATGCTAAATGATCCATTAGTTGATAAATATCTCATTTTTACCTGGAATTCTTCCACTGTTATATCTTTATCAAGCCTGTACAGCAGTTCTGCAGAACCGCTTCCATAAAAACTTTTAATTCGAGTTTCATAATGCAGATTTGATATACTTGATATCTCGTAAGGTACAAAACCTAGTGGATATTCAATTATATCTCCATTTTTAAATTTAACATCAATTGGCATAATTATAACATTTCTCTCGTATTTTTTTGCCTCAGCACCATTTATCAACAAAGGTTTATGAATTTCTGACTTGGAAAAGCCAATGAACTTTATTCCGTCAAAGGGTATATTACCATAGTCATATATGCTTTGCAGTATATTTCCTTCCTGTTTTAAATCCATTTTTCTTTTTCTCTCGGCTTCGCTTTTCACTGTGTATATCTTATCAAAATACTCTAAATGTACCAAACTATATAAATCTCCTGCGGGATACTGTAAGTAATTACCAGCATTGAAGGTAAAGGTTTCACCATTTTTAAGGCTTTCAATTGTATAATAACCCTCAGGCATTAATACAATACAATCCATCAGGTCCAAACCAGTCGAATTTTTAATAGTTCCGGCCATATTTCCGTTCTGAATAAACAGATTAGCTTCAATTTTCCCCAGTTCAATCTCATTTTCCTGAAGCTGAATTACCTTAGTTTCCAGTAAACTGGTGTTTCTATATTCTATTGCTCCATTTTCATCTGAATAAATAACTGCCTCCATTACTTCTTGATCAAGGTTATGATTGATGTAGTAGCTATTTGTCACTGGAATAAGTCTTTCTCCGTTTTGTCCTGATATCTTTATCTTTGACTTATTTGTGTTTAAAACACCTACAAAGGTATCAGTATATACATCTCCATTTTTATCTAAATTAATATAGGAAATCATATTTGTTGATACTTCTCCTGTTCTTGTTCCAGTTCCTGAAATATATACAAAAGCACCGAAGATAATGGCAAGAGCCGGAACGGTAAGCCACATCCATTCACGTTTGTCCAGTTTTTTTAGAATAAAGTAACTTACCGGAGCAACAATTAAAATGTATATTAACAATATGATATAATAGCTTGAGGTTTTGGCAACTGCCATTTCAGAAAACTGGTTTACTGCCTGCTCTATAGCATAGATGTTTTGATTGTAAAATCTGTCAGTATCCATATTATTGTTTAAATTTTTTAAAGCAGGATTCACCAGATCAAAAACCTTTTCCATAAAGACAGTGTTGTTATTCCAGTTAACGAAGGGAGCCTTTCCCAGATCAAAGGAAAGTACACCTATTACACCATTCCCCTTCGAGATTGCCTGTACAAGTTTAACATTATTGTCTTCCAACACCACATTACTGTCTTTTATATTCAGAGCTAAAACATCAAGCTTTGTTTGGTTTTTATTATCACCATTGGTTGCAAGCTCATATATTCTGGAAGTTGTTATTTCCTGAATACTTCCCTGAGTACCCTCAATAAACTCATCCCTGAATATGGACAGAGTTTTATTGTATTTTGACCCTGTTCCTATAATTAATGTTCCACCGCTTTTAACCCATTGCTTTAATGTGTTATACTGTGCCTCGCTTAATCTCAAAGTATCAAAGTCATTAATAACCAATATATTAAATGCATTCAGGGTAAAAATATCCTCTGGAAAACTTTTCTCATTCAGCTTAATGTTTCTTGTTAAACCAGATACCCCTGTATATGCCGAACTTATATATAATAGACTATCAAAATCGTCGCTTAGAATACCAATATAGGTAGTAATATTATTGTCTGGCATAGTAGTAATTATTTCTCCAAAGACTTTTTCATCACCATCATATATGTTGATTGCATATTTTGAACGGAAGTCATTACTTCTTATAGGAACATTTATTGTAACAGACTTTTCAGCACCCTTTTGCAGGCTAATGGGCTTTACATAACTCATATATTTGCCCCGTGAGCTTGGTACGCGGATTTCCACCCGACCATTTATATCCTTGTAACCATTTTTTATGTCAATGTTAATGGGCGCTGAATAACCGATTTTATATATATTATTAAAGCCCACAACATACTTAACCTCAAGCTGTCTCTTTTCTTCAGGGGCTTTCTCTGCACTTACTCTGGCGAATGTGGAAATAAATATAATTGACAAAAGTAAAATGTATAATATTTTCTTCATTTGACTCTCTCTTTCTGCTTTAGTACTGTTTTGATTATCTTCCTTATTATACCACGCGCTGAGTACAGTACCAAGTTACAGAATCTTAATTTTTTATTAACATTTTCAATACAAAATCGTAAGTATAAATTCCCTCAGGTTTGTATGAAAAAGTCGGAAAGGATGCCGGGCTAACCGGTAAAAGCCGAAAAAATTGACGGATCACTGCAGGACATAGCCTGACTCATTACGCAAACTCCTTTTGCTCCTGTTTCAAGTACTTCATTAATACGTTCAGGGGTTATTCCTCCTATGGCAAATACTGGTACATCAACCAAACTGCAGATGTCTCTCAAAAAGTTCAGTCCCCTGGGTGTCATACCCTTTTTACAGTCAGTTGCATAAATATGCCCTGCAATCAGATATCCGGCTCCAAGCTGGACTGCCTCAAGGGCTTCAGCTGTTGAATGCACTGATGCCCCTACACAATTGAACAGTCTCAGCTTTTCACTGTGCTTTCTCATGTCTTCCATTGACAAATGTATATATGGAATGTTTAGTTTTAATGCGATATCGATTTTTTGATTGATAATCAAAGTAACTTTACTTTCCTGGCAAACTGATTTAACCTGGTTAGCCAGCATTTCATACTCCTGTTCAGGCAAGTCCTTTTCCCTGAGAATTATGGCATGAGGCTTGAGTTCAGCCAGCTGCTTCAGCCTGCTGATAAAATCATTAATACATAGCTTGCGGTTTGTAACAAATATTAACATAATTTCTCCTAAATTCTGATATAATCATTATATACAGGCTGCAGCCCTCTGTTTTCAATCATCTGATGTATTTCTTCAACACTTCTCCAATCTGATATTTCAAATTGTTGGTCACCTTTTTCGGGGTTTTTATGCCCTCCCACTCCAACACTTACTCCTGCTGAAATTTTTGTTGCAGTCAGACCTATAATATTGTCTCTGAACTTTGGTTTTTCCCTGGTGGAAATAGTAATACCTGCAAAGGGCATAAAAAGCCTGTAAGCCAGCATTACCTGCAGCAACTGCCTCTCTTGAACCACATTGGGGTTATTTTCAGCATTGTTGATATATGGTCTTAACCGAGGCACAGAAAAGGAAATCTCAGCATGGGGATATTTCTGCTGCAAAAAATAGGCATGAAGACCTGCTGCAAAGGCATCTTTTCTAAAGTCATCCAATCCAAGCAAAACGCCTATGCCTACCCCACGCATACCTCCCAGTAAAGCTCGTTCCTGAGCATTAAAGCGAAATTGGTAATTTCTTTTAGGGCCTCGTAAATGCACCTGTTTATACTTTTCCATATTGTAAGTTTCCTGGTAAACAGAAACAAAATCAGCACCACATTGATTAAGATATGAGTATTCCTCTGAGTGTAGTGGATATATCTCAATACCAATTGTTGAAAAGTACTTCGCAGCCAGTTTAATGGCTTCACTTATATATTCCACTCCTGAGGCGTTTCGGGATTCACCTGTCAGAATTAATATTTCCCTCAGACCTGTTTCAGATATATGTTTAAGTTCCTCTTCAATTTCATCAAGGGTTAATTTACCCCGGTGTATTTTATTCCTGCAGTTAAAGCCACAGTAAATGCATTCATTTTCACAATAATTTGATATGTATAAAGGGGTAAACAAACTGACCGAATTTCCAAAGTGTTTCCGGGTCTCAATCATAGCCTTTCCTGCCATAGCTTCAATATATGGCAGAGCTGCAGGAGACAAAACTGCAGCATAATCCTCTATATTCAAATAATCCTTACATAACGCTTTTTCAACTGCCTTTTCAGAATATCTGGTATAATCATACTTCTCAACCAGTGAGAGTACTTTATCCATTATATCAGAGTTGATTTCCTCCATTTTATTCCCTCCAATCTGTTTCTTTTAAGTATCTGAGTTCATGGCATTAATGATTACGAACTATATTAATAAACGCAGCTGGAAACTGTCCCCCGAGTATCCTAATATATTATCTTCCCCTGGGGAGTACAGCTCGGAACTTGTCATCTTATTACCAGTTAATCTTCCAAAAAACCGGTTAATGGACTTGAAGCTTCAGCCCTGTATTCCAATACTCTTCCCAGTCCTGCCAGGTAGGCATTACGTCCTGCTTTAATAGCCTGTTTGAAGGCTTTTGCCATAAGTGCGACATTATTAGCTGTAGCAATGGCTGTATTGCACATTATGGCGTCCACACCCATTTCCATTGCCTCACAGGCCTGGGATGGGCGGCCAATACCTGCATCAACAATAATGGGCAGATCTATTTCCTCCACCAGTATTTTAATGAAATCCCTTGTACAGAGACCCTTGTTGCTGCCTATGGGTGACGCAAGAGGCATTACAGCTGCGGCACCGGCATTGACAAGTTCTCTGGCAATATTCAGGTCGGGATACATATAGGGCATGACGATAAATCCTTCCTTTGCAAGAAGTTCGGTTGCCTTTACCGTTTCATAATTATCAGGCAGCAGGTATTTTGAATCGCGTATTACCTCCACTTTTATAAAATTACCGCAGCCCAGTTCACGCGCAAGACGTGCAATGCGTACAGCCTCTTCTGCATTACGTGCCCCTGATGTGTTGGGAAGCAGCGTTACATCCTTTGGTATGTAGTCCAGTATATTTTCTTCACCGCCAATATTAGCACGTCTCAACGCAACAGTTACTATTTCGGCTTCACCTTGTTCAATTACCGCTTTCACAATTTCCAATGAAAACTTACCTGATCCAAGAATAAATCTGGAATTAAATTCATGTCCGCCTATTATCAAACTATCCTGCATTTTTATTAACCTCCATTTATTTAAAATTCCCCTATACTTCTATTTATACTTCCACTATACTTCTTCAATTTCCATTAACAGTCGTAATATCATATTGGCCTGATGTCCGGCACAAACCATTACTCTAGGGGCCATTAGACCATTTCCGATTGCTGCACCGCTTTCCAGATCACCGCAAACGTACAGATTCTTCATCGGTCTTGTGGTCTTTATCAGGTTGGAGCTTTCAAACCCCGCCATTCCTGATGCTGCCACTATTTTTACATCAGGCAGCTGTTTCAGAAGGGTATTGACCAGCATTGCCTTTGCGTCAGGCTTGTCAAATGCCTCGCAAACAATATGGTATCCACCGAACAGTTCCTGAACATTATCTTCTGTTACCCTTACATTTCGAATATCAACCTTAATAAAGGGATTAATTTCTTCTATCTGCATTTTAAGTGCCTGAGTCTTGGGTAACCCTAAGTGACTTATATTGTAGCACTGCCTGTTTAAATTACTTGGCTCAACCACATCATAATCCACCAACAGCAATTCTCCTACTCCTATTCTGGCAAGTATTACAGCTATGTTTGAGCCAAGTCCTCCAAGTCCTGCTATGGCTACTTTTCCGCTTTTGACTTTATAATGTACCCGGGGAGTATGCCTTGCCATCATCATACTTTCAAGCTCTTCCTTGTTTGGCATCTCTCCCCTGGGTATAATATTCAAAATATCATTTTCTTTAACTGCACAGTCCTCATCTATCTGAAAACCGTTTACAATAACTATATCAGCAGGCTTTCCAAATTTATCCCTCACCTTGAAGGCTGTGGCTTCCACAATTTCAGTTTCTTTACCGTTTAGTGTAATTTTAATTTTCAATTCAGCCCCCTCCTACAAATTTCACAACCTCAATAACTGAGCTATCGTCTACAAAAGTGCTTTCATATTCCGACTTTGGTATAATTGCTCCGTTGCATTCAACTGCTACAGCTGCAATATTATAACCTTGTTTAACCAAAAGCTCCTTAAGGCTTTGAGGAGCATCAAGTTTTACATATGTACCGTTTAATTTCATAAAATCCCTCCATTTATTCTGATTTGATAAATTTTAGACCTGTATTTTTTGAGCAGTGGCGTATACAAGCCTAAAAAACGAAAAAGCACAAAACAAGTAACACCCTTTCGGTGGTGTTCCCCATTTTGTGCTTTTTTTAACTTTTTTTAACTGATTTAGATTTTAATCTATGAGTTTAGTGTTGTCAAGACGTATATTTATAAAATATACCCTCCTTAATATCAATGCCCAATTAACTGTCCCGGGACATGTATATCCGGAAGTCTTACAATACTCTACAGTTAGCTTTTCCTATATTTAAGACGCTCTTTTCTTACTTTGGTAATGAATTTAAATATGGCTGTGGACAGCATAATTCCAAATCCAATACTGCCTCCTACCGCCAAAGCCAGAATACCTTTGCTGAAGGCCAGGGAAATGTTGTTTTCAACAAGATATCTCAGGGAAGTATATGCGGTAAACCCAGGCACCAGGGGAAATATTCCGGGAATAAGAAACTCGAAAGCCGGGGTTTTCAACTTTCTCGCCATGGCCTCACTGTAACAGCCTACTGCGATAGCACCTATAAAGGAGGCTGCAATGGCATTCTGAGTATCATTGAATACTATTATATATATAAACCAGCCCAATGCACCGCTTAAACCAGCCCAACCAATTTTTCTTCTGTCTATATTAAATAAAATTGCCGGAAAAATACTTCCGAAAAAGGCAATTACAACCTGAACCAATTGTGCTTTTGTCATAAAAAATTCCCTTTCAGAACAGAACAATAAATAATTCCTTTAGCTGTTTCTCAGATCAGAACCACTTCATGAAAATCGAAAGTGCTGTAACAATCCCCACACCCATAGCTACTATTATCAACATAGCTTCTCCAAATTTCGCAAATCCCGATACGTAATCCCCATAAAGCAAATCCTTTATTCCATTGGTTAACGCCACTCCAGGAAGCAGAACAATAATAGCACCTGTTATGACATTGTCCTTATTGATTTCCGGGAACAGCATTCCTGTTCCCAGACTGGCTGCCCCGATTATGAAGCCCGACAGGAAATATTCAAGCAATTGAAAGGAGCCTATTTTTGAGGTATACTCCAGCAACAGATATATCCCAAAGCTTATGACTAGTGAAACAAGGGCATCCAACACACTTCCGTTAAAAAACAGCGTGTACACAAAGGCTGTAAGTCCTGAAGCCAAAAGCCTTACACCCAGTGAAAAATTAGGTGCATTGTATATTTCATTAAGCCTTTTTTTAGCCTCTTCATAGGACAGAGGGTTTTCAGCCAGTTCCCTTGAAAAGGAATTTATGAGTTCTACCCTGTATAGGTCAACCCTTCTTTGATTTATTCTTTTAACTGATGTTACAAACTCACCATTTTTATCTGAAATTGATATATAAATACCTGTAGATGTTGATATGCATTCGCTGTTAAAGCCGTAAGAACTGCATATTTTTCTTATTGTTTCCTCCACTCTGTACGCTTCAGCTCCATTGCTCAACAGTATTTCACCTGTGGAGGTTGCAATGTCGGCAACCTTTTTTGCTTCCATAAAAATACCCCTAATTTTATTTTAATTTAATAAAACCTGTTTCTATATTTTATACCTCAAAATTAACACCTCAAATTACCTCATTTGATACTTCGATTATTATTTATTCAATGTCAGGTATTAAATATTTTCTCACTGAAGAGTTTATCAACAAATCTATATTAAAAACTATTAATATAATTTGTAATAGTGAGCTTCGTGTATAATTAATTTATCTATTGAATAAGACAATAAAATAAATAATACATCAAAATATATAATGAGTCTATAGATTAGCCATACTAATGAAATAGTACTATAGTTATGCTTATATTTTAACACTTCAGCCATATTTATATATTATCAATGTGCTAACACAGTAATTATAATGGTACTTTAGCTCCGGATCTAATCTTATAGATCATATAAACTAACCCAGAACTCTACTATTCCTTTAGAAAATCGGCATACTAATCATGTATCATATTAGGCATACTAAACTCTGAAGCACTGTAACTTAATTTTTTTGGGCAGTGCATAAGACAACATGAAAGGAGGCCATTATGAGTCAAAAGGGAAGCAAGGAACACAAAAAATCATCAAAATCAAATTCACAGAATAAATCTGAGAAAAAAATTAACCCGGATAATGACGGCTCAGATTTCAACAACAAGAGTAATGTTAAACCGCGTAACAAGCCTTTATTTTAAAGCTGTTGCTGATTGGGCTGAAAATGTGGTATTGAAGTACCAAAGGCTTTATAAATTATTCTAACTTAATTATCTGATGGGAGATTCATCTTCTGTCAGCTGATTTATAGATTTAAATATTTAAATAAACGATATAAACAGAATTTGGTACTTCAATTTTCTAAAAATTTTGAATATAAAATTAGTTTGGAGTAATAATATTTACTGTGATACGATGGTTGCCGATATACGGGAGTATAACGGTTACTTAGTATCTCATAGCAAGGGTTTAACTCACAAAGTTGGGAGATGATACCTTTGAACTTCTTTGTTTCTCTATCAATTGCAGTAGTTGATAGGTTTTATGATGGTAGCATACTGCAGCATTGAGTGTGATTAGCATTATAGGACATGCAAGTGGTTTTTAATATGGTGTTAATGGGAGATGATTAAGTTGGTAGTTAAAAGCTTTTATTCTGCCATTACCGTAATTGAAAATTTCTTGCGTCCGATTAGTGCTCGAGGTACTGCTTCTGCTCCCAAGGGGTGGCCGCAGTTAATAAGAGCAGTAACGGATTAATGTAGGAGAAATTAAAGTAGTTCAGTGTAGTTTCTTGACTTTAGGTTAAATCGGTAGCTAGACAGCAGGGATTCTATTTATTGGAATCCCTGTTTGTCTTTTATGGGATATAAATTCGTGAGATATATGGTCAAATGCTTAGGTCTGTCAGAATTCATATGAACTTCAACATCAGAAAGGCTGACACAAGATAATTTTTCAGTGAGTTCGTAATGCTTGTGGCAATGGTGATATGGATACCAGAGCTCCAATTTATTAGTCTGTGAATTTATCAGTTGATGTATCTTCAGATTTGAATCTGAACTTTTTCTATACTTCTCTTTCAAAATTACTTGTTGAGCAGGTATTGCTGCTACGTTCCATGATAATTCATATACACCTAATCAACATCGTAATCTATATATCTACATTTTTTTCCGTCCAGAAATATTTATACCACAACTACAGACCCAGTCTCATTATTTCAGAGCCTATTTCTGCAAAAATGGGAGCAGCTGCTTCACCTCCGCTTTTACCATTCTCAATGAAAACAGCCACCGCATATTTTGGCTTTGCCGCCGGAAAATATCCTGCAAACCATGCATGTATTACTTTTTCACCATCCTTATACTGTCCTGTTTCAGCACTTCCCGTCTTTCCACCTGCTCCACCAAACTCATCCATGTTGGCTTTCTTTCCGGTTCCATCAGTTACAACTCCCTCCATCAGTGCTCTTATCTTGTCTGATGTTGTCTTGGATAATACTCTTTTCTGTGACGTTACCCTGAGATCCCTAACCTTGTTTCCGCTGCTGTTTACGATACAGTCCAATATATTTACATTATTTTTTATGCCACCATTGGCTATTGTAGCAATTAAATCAGCTACCTGTACAGGTGTTGCCATTATCTGGCCTTGCCCGATACACATATTTGCAATATCTCCCAGATTTTGCAAATCTTCCTTTGAAGGCAGAATTCCTCTAGCCTCGTCCAATCCCTGCGTTGTTAAAGCAGTATTATCACCCAGTCCAAGGGATTTACCCATATTCAGTATGGGTTCTGCACCAATATCAAGAGACATATTGATAAAGTATGCATTACAGGATTCTGACAAAGCCGTATAAATATCAACTGTTCCGTGGCCTCCTGTATCATATGATGAGCATTTGAACTCAGTATCGCCTATCTGAATATACCCGGGACAGCTGAATACCATATTGTAATCCGGCTGAAGTTCAAAAAGAGCAGCCAGATCAACCAGCTTAAAAACAGACCCCATGTTATATTGGGCAACAGCCCTGTTAAATAGAGGCTGCTTGTTATTTGAAAGATATTTCTCTATATCATTGGGATCGAAATCCGGCTTACTGCATATACCTACAATGTCTCCGTTATTTACATCCTCAACAACTATTGCTCCTGTCAGGTTTCTGCTGTCGAGGGCTCTCTCTATTATGTCCTGAATGTGATAATCCAGCGTCAGCTTTATGTCCAGTTTACTATTCTTTCTGTCATCATCTTTTATAATTCTGTATCCCAGGCCAGCAAGCAAATCATTGCTGCCATCTGTTATAACAGCTATTTTATTCTCCCTGCCATAATTCAGGGTCTTTTCGAATAATTTTTCAAGTCCGTTGATGCCAATGTTATCAACTTTGTTAAGATAACCTAACAGATGTTTTGCTTTTGTATCAGTATTATACCTGCCCAGTGAATTAACAAATGCTATTCCTTTTATATTCATAGATGTTAAAAGTGCTTTTGTTTCCTTATCAACCTCAATCAATATTGGGGTATTCTTTCTTTGAATTTCCTCCATGGTCTTTTGAGGTTCAAGGCCAAGAATCTGACAAAGCTGATTTATAACATCAGGTTGGCTTCGCAGTTCTGCAGGCTTAAGAACAGCAGTAATCTTTTGAGTTCTACTGGTAAACTTTATGCCGTTTCTATCCAGAAAATCTCCTCTTGCACTTTCAATTTGGATATTATTAACTCTTTGGGCCGAAGCTTCTTTAGAAAATGAACCTCCCCCTATTATTTGCAAGTAAAATAATCTTGTCATTAAACATGCTGATAAAGCAAAAAATATAAACAACAGTATTCTGATTCTCTTTAACATAAAAAACCCCTTAACTAAAAATGTACATATACATTGTTTCCAGTTAAGGAGGTAAAATATACCATAAAAATTACTTCGCAAAGTTATTGATTTCACAATATGTTTTAATTCAGTTATTTCTAAATGACTTTTATTATTTTCTCGTCTTAACTGCAACCCACAGGTAAATGAGTTGGTTTTATCTTTCAATTACACCGTGTCTTCAATTAACAATCCTGTTTTACTGCATAATAAAGCCATGGCTTTTACCACTGCCAACTGATTTAAGAGCCGTTACTATAACTGGTTGGTTGTATTGCATAAACTTTAGTATTAAATCCATATGAAAGTAAATATGCTCCTTCATGAGGAGCAACTTAGGCAAATTAAAATAAATCAAATAACTTTGGATTTCAATCCACGCTCCTACGTGAGGAGCGACGCGGTCAAACTCAATCTCGTAAAAAAAGCAGTTAAAATTTCAATCCACGCTCCTACGTGAGGAGCGACATTATCTGATTTCCAAACCCTCTTTCTCGCCTAGTATTTCAATCCACGCTCCTACGTGAGGAGCGACCTTCAGGGGCATCACATACAAGAAAAACGACTCCGATTTCAATCCACGCTCCTACGTGAGGAGCGACGGTTGAGCCCTGCCTTTGTTGTGCCGGCCTTGCCATTTCAATCCACGCTCCTACGTGAGGAGCGACCCTCGCAAACTCAAGAACCGCATGGCCAACGGCGTATTTCAATCCACGCTCCTACGTGAGGAGCGACAAAAGGACTCGGTGTTACCCGAGTCCTCTTACTTTGATTTCAATCCACGCTCCTACGTGAGGAGCGACGCGTTCTTCTCAATCCCGAAAAGCGCAAGTCATAAATTTCAATCCACGCTCCTACGTGAGGAGCGACGAATATATCCCTGAAGATTGCGAGGTAATTGCAACAATTTCAATCCACGCTCCTACGTGAGGAGCGACTCAACGGGAGGGTGGATATTATGGCAAATGATACCAATTTCAATCCACGCTCCTACGTGAGGAGCGACCGCGCTTATCATCGTTTAGCAGGCTGTCCCTGATGATTTCAATCCACGCTCCTACGTGAGGAGCGACGCAGACAAAGTTAGCTCGATGGTTGTTCGGCGGTTGATTTCAATCCACGCTCCTACGTGAGGAGCGACGATGCAAAATATGTAAAGTCTACTGGGTATGTTTAATTTCAATCCACGTGTTTTTGGCAAGTATAAATCCGAGCAGTGCGGAACTTAATTTTCCGAGCACCCCTTTCCCATTAATGGGATTTCATGGTTGAGTGTGTCAGCCTGTAACTTTGACCTTGGAAAACAAGCAA